>Ga0181528_10000759_pt1 | contig 21397 bp, 12 predicted proteins | sample PEATcosm2014_Bin_47_FD_119742 | JGI IMG/M metagenome (GOLD analysis project Ga0181528, IMG submission 119742) | Peatland microbial communities from MTU Mesocosm Facility, Houghton, MI, USA - PEATcosm2014_Bin10_10_metaG | ecosystem: Environmental > Terrestrial > Soil > Wetlands > Peat | place...
CATTGGCGAATGTCACCAGCAATATGCTATTGGAAGTCGCAGTGCCGATACACATGATCGCACCCATCAGGGCTGGTACGCTGACTGTTGTCTGCGTCAGAAAAAGCATCCACAGAATGCCAGCCACCGCGCCCGGCAAAGCGGTGAGAATAATGAACGGGTCAAGCCAACTTTGAAAGTTCACGACCATCAAGAGATAGATCAGAATCACGGCGAATACGAGGCCAGCCGTGAGCCCCGCAAACGAACTGCGCATAATATCGACCTGTCCGCGCATGACGATTGAACTGCCACGCGGCAAATCAGCACGGACCTCGTTAATGACGCGTTCGACATCTCCCGCAACCGCCGCCAGATCGCGCCCCTGGACATTGGAAAAAACATCATAGACTGGTTGCACGTTGTAATGATTCACATTGGCTGGCAAGACGGTCCGACGAAGATCGACAAGGTTGCTGAGTAATTGGGGCGGTTGTTGCAGAATCTCTCCATTGATCGTTTGATTTCTTCCAACTGCTCCGCTCTGGAGATTCATGATCGGCGTATTCAACAATGTGTCCACAGAATGAATGCGGTACTCGGGTGTTTGTACGGCGACGCGATAGTTGACGCGGTTTTGCGGATTGACCCAGAAGTTCGGCGACACCTGACTGGTTGAACTCAGAGAAACCAACACACTGCCCGAAACATCCTGCTGAGTCATCCCAAATCCTGATGCCATGATCCGATCGACGTTCAGGCGCAGGACAGGACGGTCTGTGATCTGATGAAGATGAACATCAGCGATGCCAGGAATTGTGGCCAATTCTCGACGGAGCTTTTGAGCAACAACGAGATTTCCCTCTCGATTAACACCAACGACTTGGACGTCAATCGGAGCGGGGAGGCCGAAGTTGAGAATTTGGCTAGTGATATCGGCGGGCTCAAAGTAGATCGTGCATTGCGGAAATCGCTGGCGCAATTCGCTCCGTAATTGAGCAATATACTCGGCGGTCGGTCGATGCTTTGGTTTGAGTGCAACGAGGATCTCTCCATCCGCATTGCTGACTGTACCGTTATCGACGTAGGCCATGATCGTAAATGACTGGGTCAGACCCATATTGTCGAGGATCAGCGCTCGTTCGCTTTCTGGAACGATCTCACGAATGACATCTTCGACTTGGCCGAAGATCCGCTCCGTTTCCTCGATACGCGTCCCAGCCGGGGCTCGCACATGAAGCCGTAGCTGACCGGCATCGACGCTGGGGAAAAAATCCTGACCGATGAAAGGGAACAGCGCCAATGACGTGATCGCAAATCCAAGCAACAAGGAAAGTGTCATAAAACGATGGTGGAGAGCCAATTCGAGCTGACTGTGGTAAGCCAGGCGCGATCGTTCGAAATGGTTGTTAAAGCCGTCGTGCATACGGCCAAACACCGACCGCTTCCGGTCAACGTGCTTATTTGGCTCGCGATCGGCTTCGGCGGGGAGAAGATAGAGGACCATCGTGGGAACGAGAGTTCGCGACAGAAAATACGAAGCGAGCATGGCGAACACCACCGCCATTGCTAACGGTGTGAACAGGTAAGCTGCCGGTCCAGTCAAGAAAACAACGGGCACGAAAACGATGCAAATGCACAGTGTCGATACGAATGCGGGAGCCGCAATCTGTGCGGCACCATCGAGGATAGCGCGTCGCAAAGGCTTCTTCATTGCGAGATTGCGATGGACGTTCTCAATTTCGACCGTAGCATCGTCCACCAGAATCCCAACGGCCAATGCCATGCCACCAAGCGTCATCGTGTTGAGAGATTGTCCCAATCCCCACAGGACAATGATCGATGCCAATATCGACAGGGGAATCGACGTCGCGACGATCAGGGTACTTCTCCAGGATCCCAAAAAGAGAAGAATCATTGCGGCCGTCAGTCCAGCTGCAATTGCCCCCTCTTTGAGGACGCCTTCGACGGCCGCCTTAACAAAAACGGACTGATCGAACAGGAATTCCAACTTCAACTCGGGCGGAGACTGCGCCTGAATACTAGGCATCGCGGCTCGCACACGATTGACGACACTAAGCGTCGAAGCGCCCTGGCCGGTCAGCACCGTCATCAGTACCGCTCGCCGCCCGTCCCGACGGACGATGTTGGTCTGCACTGAGTATCCGTCGCGCACGTTTGCAATATCTCTCAGATAAATTGGGATGCCATTAACTGTTTTGATCGGAATGTCGTTAAAAGCAGTGACCAAGTCTGGACTACTGTTAAGCCGGATGCTGTATTCTGTCTCTCCCATCTTGGCAGTCCCGGCGGGAACAATCAGATTTTCATTTGTAATGGCCGTATTGACATCGTTCGGCGAAAGGCCACGTGAATAAAGATCATCCAGGTCCAGATCGATCATGACCTGACGCTGTTTCCCGCCCCATGGCTGCGGGACGCGAGCCCCTTGTACGGTACCGAGTTGTTGAATAATGAAATTCGCGGCGTAGTCGAACAACTGCTGTTCCGTCAGCTTGTCGCTCGAAACGCTGATTTGGAGGATTGGCACGCTCGTCGCGCTGTAGCGAACGATATAAGGAGGAGTGATTCCAGGCGGCATCTGCTTCAAAAGAGTCTGGCACGTCGCCGTGACCTGAGCTTCTGCCTCAGCGATCTTGGCTCCTGGCTGGAAAAAAATCCGGATCACGCCCACGCCATCGAGTGACTGACTTTCGATATGTTCGATATCGTTGACCGAAGCCGTCAGGACTCTTTCGTTAAGGAGGACAATTCGCGATTCAATCTCGTCGGCCGGCATGCCAAAGTACTGCCAGACCACGCTGACAACAGGGATATCGATCTCGGGAAAGATATCGGTCGACATCCGATAGATACTGACTCCACCGAGAACAGCGATCAGTAGCGCCATCACGACGAACGTGTAGGTATGCTTCAACGCCAGCCGGACAATCCACATAGGTCACCTCGAATGACTTTCGCAGCTCAAAAAATGCTTGCGAGAGAACAAAAGCAAGGCCTGTGCCAAAGAACGATTGCCGACAATTGCAAACGAATTAGATCGAAAGAATCACAAGATGCCCGGCGAATCGGCAAAAAAAGTCTAACGGTGAGAGCGTGAAAAGCACGCCCTCACCTCGCATCGCTGCCCATCAAGGTTTGCTATCTGTTTTTCTATTGGCCCAGGAACCGACCCGTCATTGGTGAGGTAGAAAACGAGTCAACCGGACACGGAATCTGTCGCTTGAATTCAGACTTTCATCACAAGCATCGCAAAAAAGCGACCAGGTCGTTCTTTTCTTCCGTCGTCAGCTTTGTTGCCAGAACCAGATTGAAGAATTCGACGGTATCTTCCAGCGTGAGCAACCGGTCGTCGTGCAGGTACGGAGGAGAATCCTTGATACCCCGCAACGGGAATGTCTTGATCGGACCGTCCGCCGAGGCGATTCGACCATTGATCATCTTCTCATCGAAGAAACGCTCGACTTTCAGATTATGCATCAGGTTGTCTGTATAGTACGGGGCTTGATGGCATGTCACGCACTGTGCCTTGCCAAAGAATAAGTCTTGGCCGCGCAGTTCGCTCGGTGATGCTTTTTCGGGGTCGAGTTTTCCCAGGATGTTGAGCTTGGGCGCAGGAGGAAAATCAAGTAATTCTTCGAACTCGGCCATGAAGTGGACTTGGCTACCGCGTTCCAGCGGATTGACACCTTTCTTCGCAGACGTTGTGGGATCACCATCAAAGTAGGCCGCCCGTTGCTCAAATTCGGTAAAATCCTCGACCGTCTTGAGCGCTCGTTGCGAGCCAAACAGTCGTTGGATGTTGACGCCGCGTAACGTGGGAGTGTCAATACGATGACGATGCTCATTTGGACGAATGTCCCCAACGGTATGTGTGGCACCATTTGTGTGACCATTAGCATGGCAATCGAAGCACGTGACTCCCGTGTGTGGATGCAACGAGCGGCGGTCATCTGTGGAATTGAACTGCTGTTGAGGAAAGGGCGTCACTAGAAGTCTCAGTCCATCCAGTTGTTTTGGATTCAGCGCGTCCTTGAAGAAATAGTAGTAATTCGCCAGGGTAACCAGTTGCCCTTTTGACACGTCACCCAGATCGGGTCGAGTCGTCAGATATATTGGCGGTGGAAACTCCGGCAATAGATGCTGGGGCAGGTCATAGTCGAGATCGAAGCGAGTCAGGTCGCGTGCGTTCTGCTTCTTCACTTCCTCAATTTGCGGCTTGGGGAACACCATTCCGCCCACCTCGTGATGCGGGTGGGGTAATGGATAAAATCCCGCGGGCCATAGTTTCTTGCTTTTGATCTCCGCGGGCGACATCACTGCAAGTGACTCCCATGTCGTACCCACTGGAAGCCGCACGCGTACTCCTTCTTGTACAGCCTTACCGCGCGACATCGTCACGCCTTTCGCCGAACGATCCGCCAGGTCGTAGCGTTCTGCGAGCAGCTTCTGCTGGCGCTGAGCAAATTCCGGCTTGCGGCTCTGCAGCGCCTTGACGAGCGCGTCGAACTCGGTGTCTTGTGCGAATGCGCCTGCGGCACTGAAAAAGGCAAATGCCACAACAAGCGACATTTGTTGTGAAGTACGTGTTCGTAACATTGTTCCCTCGATTCAATAAGGAGATAGTACATCGGTAACGGCCATGTCGTTTGATGTTGAAATCACAAGGTAATTAAGAACGCATACGTCAGCGTTCGGTCTGCAAGTGCGCCTCAACGAACCAGAGCCATTTGTCGATACCTCGTGAGACCTCAGTAAACAGGTCGGCCGTGTCTACGTCACCGAGATCGTTGGACTCCCCAATCGCCTTCCTCGCCGTCTTGCCGAACGCCGCCAATGCGGACGATAAGGCTTCGACGTGACTATAGCCGTCTCGAACATTCGCGGGGTATTCGGCCAAAGTGCTTCTCTTTGCCACGGTTCTTGCTGTCCCCTCGGCCACGCCACCAAGCTGAACCGCGCGTTCGGCGATGTTGTCCACATAGTTTCCGATGCTCTCGTAGATCTCGTCGAAGAGTTCGTGAAGAGCAATGAAGTTCGGGCCCTTAACGTTCCAATGGGCCTGTTTCGCTTGCGTCTGCAGATCCACGCAATCCGCCAACCGTACATTCAGCAGTTCGATAGCTCTCATGCGTGTTTCTTCGGTCAGGTCATTCTTGGTTTTGAACATATTGAAGCTCCTGGTTAGTGTCTTGAGTTGTTACGAGGTCGCTTGCAGGTGGCTCGATCAGCGTGTGGAGTCCACACAGGCAGCGTCGAGCGTTTTTCTTCCTATGCAAATCCGCTACCAATCTCCAATTCTCTTTCGGTTCCAGATCCATTTTGATCCGGCTCCCGCCGTTCAACGCGGCGGAGTACCAGGCATCAACCTCGCCATTTGGCGGAGGATCGGCTGTTTACTCGTGCGCTCGAATGCTGCCGCTGATGAGCACGTTTAGTCTCCGGAATCGCGACGATCACACCGTGGCGGAAATGTTTCCCAAGCGACTGAATAACTGCCCGGCGCGGCGAGTCGGTGAATCATTCCAGTCGCCAGCCGACGCATTTGAGTCAGCGACCACGGCCAGGAGAGTGGCTTTGGCTTTCGCAGCAAAATGGGGCGATCGTGGAACAATCTGTTTGGCTGAGCTTTGGGACAAAAAGCATATGGTGTTTGATTGACTCTGGGTGTATCGCAAATCTCATGAAAACCGCGGCTTTGTCAGAGATTGTGTCAACGGGATATCAATTCCACTTCATCGGCACGGTTGTTGCCTTCATCCATATCCTGACCGGTTGCGGTGTTTACCGGAACCACTTTCGGTCCCCGTTTTTCTGCAATGTAGTCGACAATTCGTGGACCATTTTTAGGAGACTTAATCATGGCAAAGGTGTTGTGTGTGCTTTACCCCGATCCGGTGGACGGTTATCCCACTTCATACCCACGGAATGAGATCCCAAAGGTGGATCGGTACCCGGACGGCCAGCGGACACCGACTCCGCGGGCGATCGACTTCACGCCGGGCGAGTTGCTTGGCTCGGTCTCAGGCGAACTTGGCCTTCGAAAGTATTTGGAAGAGAACGGTCACGATTTTGTCGTCACCTCTGAAAAGGACGGCCCCGCGTTTGAAGCGGAACTCGCGGACGCCGAGATTGTCATTTCGCAACCGTTCTGGCCGGCGTATCTGACTGCAGACCGGATTGCGAGGGCCCCACTGCTCAAACTTGCCCTAACAGCCGGTATCGGCTCGGATCCCGTCGATCTCAGTGCCGCGAGCAAGCGCCGCATCACTGTTGCCGAAGTGACATTCAGCAACAGCATCAGCGTGGCAGAACACGCCGTCATGCAGATCCTCGCCCTGGTGCGGAACTACATTCCATCATATCAGTGGGTCGTCCAGGGCGGTTGGAACATCGCCGACTGCGTCGAGCGGGCGTACGACCTCGAAGGCATGAATGTTGGGGTCATCGCCGCCGGACGGATCGGTGTTGCGGTCCTGAGGCGGCTTAAGCCATTTGGTGTCAAGCTGCATTACACTGATCGTCACCGTGTCTCAGAGGAGGTCGAGAGGGAGCTGGACCTCACATACCATCCTGATGCCGCCTCACTCGCTGCGGTTTGCGATGTCGTTTCCATTCATTGTCCGCTCCATCCCACCACAGAGCACATGTTCGATGATGCGCTGCTGAAGAAAATGAAACGAGGTTCCTACATCGTCAACACGGCCCGCGCGGAGATCTGCGACCGGGATGCAATCGTCCGGGCACTGGAAAGTGGGCAACTGGCCGGGTACGCGGGGGATGTCTGGTTCCCGCAGCCGCCGTCCAAGAATCACCCCTGGCGAACAATGCCGCATCACGCCATGACGCCACACGTGTCAGGGACGACGTTGGCGGGCCAAGCCCGCTACGCAGCCGGCGTTCGCGAAATCCTGGAGTGCTGGTTCGAAGACCGGCCCATTCGTGACGAATACCTGATCGTCGACGGTGGTAAACTCGCAGGCGTAGGTGCCAAGTCTTACACTTTGGCAGGCGCTCAGGCGAAGTAAACTCCGAGACAATGTCCACGGGGCTTTTATGAGTCAGGGTTTCGCTGAGCGGTCAGTGCGGGAGAAGTTGGCTGAAACCGTCTTCTCCCGCAACGGCTTTACGGCGAATCGTTCTCATCGGTTTCAACATTCTGCGTGACGCGCAGTCCGAGATCACGAAGCTTCAAACGCAAAGTTTGACGGGCGATACCCAGCAAACGTGCCGCTTGATGTTGATTCCCGCTGCAATTCTCCAGGACGACTTTCAGCAGTAGACGATCCACCTCGCGGTGTGTCTCGTCGTATAAATCAGTGACTTCGTGCCGCAGTCGTTCGCGGATGAACGCATCCAGGTTTAGATCGTCGGCCGGAGATGACGATGATTCGGCGGAGTTGTTAACGCACCCCAGCATTTCAGGCAGGAATGCCGGGAGCAAGACCGGGCCACTTGCGCGCAATAGTGCTTGCTTCAGCACGCTTTGCAGTTCCCGTATGTTTCCTGGCCACCCATAGTCGCGCAGTCGCTCCATCGCCTCGGCAGACACTGTACGGACGTCGCGATTCAGTTCGCGGCTGAATTGTTTCACATAGTGCTGGACAAGCATTCCAACGTCATCGCCCCGCTCGCGTAACGGCGGTAGATCGATGGCAAATACCCCCAGCCGGTAGTAGAGGTCGGACCGAAACTTGCCTTCCTGTGACCATGTTTGCAGGTCGCGGTGCGTCGCTGCGATCAAACGCACATCGGTCCTGACAGTTTCATTTCCTCCCACCCGTTCGAAGGCCTGCTCCTGTAGCACTCGCAGAATTTTTGGCTGAAGAGTCAGCGGCATATCTCCGATCTCATCGAGGAAAATAGTACCCCCGTTGCATTGCTCGAATTTTCCAATGCGGCGGCGATCAGCACCTGTGAAAGCCCCCTTTTCGTGCCCGAACAATTCACTTTCCAACAGGTTTTCGGGAATAGCTGCGCAGTTAAGGGCCAAGAATGGAGCTCGAGAACGAACTCCGTGCTGGTAAATGGCTCGGGCGATAACATCTTTGCCGGTTCCGCTCTCGCCGGTGATGAGCACCGGCACATCTTGCCCCGCCACGCGGCCTATGGCCTTGTAGACTTCCCGCATTGTTGGGCAATTCCCAACGATCGCTCCCTCAACATCGCTGTCCGGGACGGTCTCTGCCATGACGGTTGGTTCTCTCATTCGGCGAGAGACCTCCAGTGCCTCGCCAATCACTTGTCGAAATTGATGCAAGTCCAGCGGCTTGAACAGGTAGTCGTAGGCTCCTTGTTTCATCGCTTCGATAGCCGCGTCCGCCCCTTTCGCGGTGGTGATAAAGATCACAGGGATGCGCGCATCGATCTGGCGAATCTGTTGATAAACCTCTAAGCCTGATTGATCAGGGAGGCGTAGATCGAGCACAATGACATCGGGCGGTCTGGCGGCGGTCTGTTTCAATCCTTCCGCACCCGTGCGTGCCACGTCGATCCGATGAGACGAACCCGGGAACGTCGAGCGCACTTGCTCGGCGACCAGTTCCGGGTCATCATCGATGAGCAAAAGGTTTGCCATTCTTGGTTCGAAACAATTGCGATTTTGAAGAATTAAAACGCGAAGTCATTCTCAGTAGAAATGCACGGAATGTCCAGCAGACGACGGCTCCATCAGAGAATTGTTGAGATTTGTATTGCGCAGTCTGGCACTCAATTCGCATTTCGTCATCCGATTTCGCGACTTGAGGAGTTTTTATGAACGAATCACCACGCGCCCGATTTGTGGCCTACAGCGTGGCCGTGCTCGCCCCGGCAGTCTCGCTCCTGGTGCGGTGGCCACTCTGGACAGTACTCGAGGATCGGCTTCCGCACATGACATTTTTTCCTGGCGTCGCCCTCGCCGCGTACTACGGTGGCCTTCGGCCCGGATTGTTGGCAACGGTCCTCAGCGCGCTGGCGGCCGGTTATTTTCTTCTGATGACACATTCCTCCTTTCCGATCTCGTACGCCCACGTCGCTTTCGGATTTTGCTTGTTCGTACTGGTCGGCGCAATGCTGAGCATCCTAAGCGAGTCCTTGCATCGGACCCAGCGTCGCCTTTTGGCCAACGAGCGTCAGCGGGCAGAGGAGACATTGCGCGAAGCCGAGGAACGCTTCCGTCAAATGGCGGAGAATATCCACGAGATCTTCTGGTTGTTTGATGCCCGGGAAGACCGCGTCACTTATGTTAGCCCCGGTTACGAAGCGGTTTGGGGGCGGACGTGTCAGAGCCTTTACGACCAACCTCGCTCCTGGAATGAAAGCGTTCATCTCGATGATCGCGACAGGGCAATCGAATGCATCGAACAGTATCGGCACGGTGTCTTCTCAGAATTGGAATTCCGCGTCGTTCGACCTGATGGTTCGATCCGCTGGATTCGTAGTCGCGCTTTCCCGATTGATAAACAAACTGGAGACATTCGCCGTTTTGCCGGACTGGCTGAAGACATCACCGAGCGCAAACGGGCCGAAGAGGCACTTCGCGAAAGCGAGAAGCGGTTTCGGACGTTCGTAGACCACGCGACTGATGCATTCTTCCTGCTTGACGAAAATGGAGTAGTCCTCGACGTAAATCGCCAGGCCTGCGCGAGCCTGGGTTATTCGCGGGACGAGTTGCTCGGGATGACCCCGTTCGACTTTGACCCTGATCTCACGAAGGCCGGCCTCGAGGAGTGGGAACGAAAGCTCGTCGCAGGGGAGGCGATCGCCTTCGAATCCCAACACCGCCGCAAGGACGGGACGGTTTTCCCAGTGGAGATCAGGGGACAAGGGTTTTGGAAGGATGGCCGCTGTTTCACGGTGGACCTGGCGCGGGACATTACCGAGCGAAAGCGTAGCGAGGAGGCGCTGCGCGCGAGCGAGCAACGTTGGCGCTGCCTGACCGAGGCGCTCCCGCAGCTGGTTTGGACCGCGACGCCCGACGGAGCGTGTGACTACTTCAGCATGCAGTGGACGGAGTTTACCGGGGTTCCGGAAAATCACTTGCTGGGGTGGCAGTGGATGGAAGTCTTGCACCCGGATGATCGGGAACCGACCCGGCAACTCTGGACGAACTCCGTAGCAGGACGCGGCCGCTATGACGTGGAATACCGCGTCCGCCGCTCCGACGAGGTGTACCGCTGGTTCAAGACCCGCGGCGTACCGATTCGGGACGGCGGAGGCCGCATCTTCAAATGGTTCGGCACGTGCACGGATATTACGGAAGGCAAGACTGCCGCAGAGGAGTTGCGCGTCGCCAAAGAGGCCGCTGAATCCGCCAACCGGGCCAAGGATGAGTTTCTGGCCAACGTCAGCCACGAAATTCGGACCCCCATGAACGCCATCCTTGGCATGACCGAATTGGTCCTTGACACTTCGCTTGCAGAGGATCAACGGCAATCCCTGAAAACCGTCAAGGCCGCCGCTGATAATCTGCTCAGCATCATTAACGACCTTCTCGACTTCTCCAAGATCGAGGCCGGCAAGCTGGTTCTGGACCCGGGCGACTTCTCGTTGCGGTCGGCGCTGGGCGATACGCTGAGGACGCTGGCTATACGGGCTCACAGAAAGGGACTGGAGTTAATCAGCCATGTCCAGCCCGACGTCCCCGACGCCCTGGTCGGCGACGCGGGCCGTTTGCGCCAGGTGCTGCTCAACCTGGTCGGCAATGCCCTCAAGTTCACTGAAAAGGGTGATGTTGTTGTTCGGGTTGAATGTCTCAGCGAACCTACGACGGATGGTGAGGTCGAGCTGCTCTTTTCCGTGATCGATACCGGAATCGGGATCCCGCCTGACAAACACGAAGCGATCTTCCGGGCCTTTGAGCAGGAGGATACTTCCACCACGCGAAAGTACGGCGGCACTGGTCTCGGCTTGACGATCGCCTCGCGCCTGGTAGCGCTGATGGGGGGAAATATTACTGTCGACAGTCAGCCCGGTCGGGGCAGCACCTTCACGTTCACGGCCCGCTTCAATCAACAGACGCAATCCACGGAGCCGATTTCCGCCCAACCGCCCGTATTGCTCCACGACCTGCCCGTACTGATTGTCGATGATAACGAAACAAATCGGTATATCCTGGAAGAATGGCTGCACGGATGGAAGATGGAGCCGACGGCCGTTGGTGACGGTGTGGCGGCAATGGACGCTCTTTGGCAACGTGCCATGAATGAACGGCAGTTTGCGCTTGTTCTGCTTGATGCGCGCATGCCGGACACGGACGGGCTGGCGCTCGCCGCCAGGATCCGAGAGCGGACAGCACGGTCCGCCACGCGCATCATTCTCTTAACATCCGGAGACCGGCCCGACGACGCAACTCGCTCACACCAACTTGGGATCGATGCCCGTCTTCTGAAGCCGGTTCGGCAGGAGGAGTTGCTGGAAACGATCTACCGAGTGATGAGCCGATCTAACGGCGATGCTCCGGCGGTGGCCGGACATGCGACAGATCAGCAACCGACTCGCGCCCCGGATCAGACACAAGCCCCGCTACGTATTCTGGTCGCCGAGGATAACGAATTCAATGCACAGCTTCTGGAACAATTGCTCTTGCGACGAGGCCACAGCGTGAGTTTGGCGATCAATGGGCGAGATGCGCTCCATCTGGCCGAAGAGGGAGGCTTCGACCTCTTGCTGCTGGATATCCACATGCCGGAACTGGACGGCTTCCAAGTCATTCAGGCAATTCGCGAGCGAGAACGGGCGGAAGGTGAACATCTACCCGTCATCGCTTTGACGGCACGCTCACGAACTGAAGACCGTGACAAGTGTCTCGCGGCCGGAATGGACGGTTTCCTTGCCAAGCCGATTAATGCCGCCGCCTTGTGGGACGCCATCGACCGGGTCCTGGGTTCCAACGCGACGGCTTCGACAGCATCTGCGTCTCCCATCACGGAAGATAACGCGGGGCTGCTCGACGCACATGTGCTGTTGTCTGCGTGCGGAGATGACGCCGTCATCTTGGAGAAGATTTGCCGAACGTTCCGCGATTGCCTGCCGGATCATATGACGGAGATTCAAGAGGCACTGCGAAAACAAGACGCCCTTCGGCTGCGCGAGGCCGCTCACAAGCTGCATGGCATGGTGGCGGCATTCTCCACGGTGGGCGGTAATTTGGCTTCGAGCCTCGAAGATCTGGCCGCTGACGGCCGGCTCGAAGAATCTGAACCACTTGTCGCACAGCTTGACGTGATCGCGGGAAAACTCGTCCGGCAAATGGACGTCCTTTCGATCGACTCTCTGCGACATGAGGCCGATTCTTCCAAGCCATCGCGTCACTAGCGCGGAGGATGGAAGAAAAGTTGTCCGGTCGGCAAGAATCGTGCTCGCCGTCGAAGCGCCGAGGCGATGGATTGGAGGGCCCAGCTGATGTCCGGGCCGACCTTTCGGTTTCTCCGACCCTTTGCCGTTCTTGGCACGGCTGTTGCTTTTACACACCTTCGAAATCACGTACCGCGGTCTGGCGACTTGGACGCGCCTGTCAGGCCTGCCGCGCCACTCGCTGTTGCTCGAAAGGTAAGGTGTCGGCATGGCAACTACAAATAATGGACACTCTAAAACGTCAACAGAGCTCAGGTCGGCCCCTTCTGGGACCTTGACGACTGAAGCTAGGCCGGGCTTGCGAGCGGTTGGCGCGCCGCCAGCGCCATCGACTCAACGGGACCCGGCAGTTGCCGCGCCGCCGACACCACCCGCGACCCCACCGCAATCACACTCCTGGCGCAAGTGGGTATTGTCCGCGGGGATTGTGATCGGCGTGACTGCCGGAGGATGCTTCCTGGTCCCCATGGTGGTGACCGCCATGAACACGGTTTCCACCGATGACGCGTACGTCAATGGTCACGTGACCTTCATCGCGCCCCGCGTCGCTGGCCACGTGACCACGGTTCTCGTGGATAACAATCAGCGTGTGAAAAAGGGAGACTTATTGGTCCAGCTCGACAAGGAACCCTACCAGGTTCAAGTGAACATTAAGAAATCCGCCCTGGCGGTGGCGAAAAGAGATCTGGGAATGGCGATGGCCCAGGCGCGCGGCCTGGTCGCCCAGACCGGAAGCAACCGCTTTAAACTCGAACACGCGATGGAAGACGTGCGGTATCAGATCGAACTGCTGAAATCCAACGTCGCGCAACTCAAGGTCGAGGAAGCGACTCGAGTGCTCGCGGAACGGGACTACGCCCGCGGCGAAATGCTCGTCGGGAAGGGCGGCATCAGCCAGCAACAGCTTGACCAATATCAGGCCGCACTGGAAGTGGCAAAAAATCGAGTGGGGAGCGCCGAGCAGACCATTCAGCAGACGCGTGCCAGGCTCGGTCTGCCAATCAATCACGAACACCCTTTGAATGTGCCGGAGGATCTGGACGAGAATTTTTCGACGGTACGAGAGGCGTTGGGAGCCATATACGGCAGCGTGACGCAGCTAGGTTTCGCCCCGACGACGTGGGACGCGCCGCCAAAGCAGGCCAGGGCGGAGTTTTACAAGCAGGATCCCGACGGAAACCTGGACCGAATCTACGAGCGACTCATTCCCGAATCCCCCGCCGTCAAGCAGGCCGAGGCCAAGGTCCTTCAGGCTCAAGACGATCTGGCGCAGGGCGAGCTTAACCTCCGCTACTGCGACATCGTCAGCGACATCGACGGTCAGGTCACAAGTCGCAACGTCAATCCAGGTAACTTTGTCCAAAATGGGCAAAGCCTGATCGCCGTCCGTTCGCTCACAGAGATCTGGATCGAAGCCAACTTCAAAGAAACGCAATTAGCCAAGCAGCGCATCGGACAGCGCGTGCGCTGTGAAGTGGACATGTATGGCAGACAGCGGGAGTTCGAGGGTCGGATCACCGGCTTCACCATGGGTACCGGCACAACTCTCGCCCTGCTCCCGCCGCAGAATGCCACGGGCAATTTCGTCAAGATTGTCCAGCGGCTGCCGGTGAGGATTGAGCTGACTGACTACGATCCCGAAAAGAATCCTTTGTTCATCGGCCTGTCGGTCGTTCCCTATGTATATGTCAAGGAACCACCCACGGGGCCGCACGCCGGGAAATTGTTGCAACCGTATGCCGCACTTCCCCAAGTCCCGACGGAGCCTCATTCCGATCCTTGACCCGCAACCTTCCCTGGCCGTGTTGGAAAACGGGGACTGGCTCTGATCGGCCATCTTAGACCCCGATCAATCGGTTTGTTGGGAGGCGACTGTCCTTTTTTTGGCGCGGAGCACGCATCATGAGCAGCATCGCACTTACTCCAACGGCAGTTAGCCGCCCGGCAGTCAATCCCTGGGTCGTCGCTGCCGCCGTGATCATTCCCACATTCATGGAAGTCTTGGACACGACGGTTGCGGTTGTCTCTCTGCGGTACATCGCGGGGGACCTGTCGGCGGCGGTGGTCGACGCCGAATGGATCCTCACCAGCTACCTCGCCGCGAACGCCACCATCTTGCCGATCTCTGGCTGGCTCTCGGCCCGCCTGGGCCGTCGCAACTATTTCCTATCGTCGATCGCAGTCTTTGTCATCGCCTCCGCGTTGTGTGGCATGGCGACCAGCTTATGGCAGATCATCCTGTTCCGAGTGATCCAGGGTCTGGCCGGCGGCGGACTTCAGCCCTCCAGCCAAGCGATCTTGATTGACAGTTTTCCACCCGAGAAGCAGGGGATGGCCATGACCATGTTCGGCATCGCGGCACTCACAGCGCCAGTGGTCGGCCCGACGCTCGGTGGGTATCTCGCCGACTACCACAATTGGCGTTGGATCTTCTACATTAACATCCCGATCGGCGGTGTCGCACTGTTGTTGTCCTACTTCCTCGTCAAGGATCCGGATTATCTCAAGGAGGAGCGTGCCGAGCTACTGCGAAAGCCACTCAATTTCGACTACATCGGCTTGGCGCTCTTGGCGCTGGTCATGTCCGCCTGGGAAGTGCTGATCACCAAGGGCCAGGAGTGGGACTGGCTGTGGGACCCGTTCGGAAAAGTTCAGACGCTGCTGATCCTGGTTGTCGTGGGGGGAATCGGTCTGGTCGTCTGGGAGATGCGGCATCCCAGCCCGGTGGTCAATTTCCGGCCGCTGGGTGAGCGCAACTTCCTTGTGTGCAGCATCCTCATCTTCTTCGCTTACGCCGTCCTCTACGCCACGAGCACGACGTTGCCGGGCCTGCTCCAATCGCTGTTTGGCTACAACGCCTATCACTCGGGGCTGGTCATGTCCCCGTCCGGCATCGCCTCGGTCGGCATGCTGCTGGTCGCCGGCGCCTTGCTCGGCCGGGGCACTGACGCCCGCTGGCTCATCGGGGGCGGTCTGCTCATTCTGGCGGCCGGCAGCTACTGGACGGCAGTGATGAACCTCCAGATCAGCCCGTGGCAGGTGATCTGCCCGCGGATCGTGCTGATCACCGGCCTGGGGATGGCCTTTGCCCCGATCAACGTGGCCACCTTTATCTATATGCCCCGCCACTTGCGGGCGGCGGCGGTGGGACTGTTCGCTTTGCTCCGCAACGAGGGGGGCAGCTTCGGCACGTCGATGGCCCAGACCCTTCAGGTACGCCGCGATCAGTTTCACACGTGGCGCGTGGGGGAATTTCTCGATTCCTTCAACCCCACATTGAATTCCTATCTGGCTCAGGCCCGATCCTTCTTCTTCCAGCAAACAGGAGACGGGCCGGGGGCGCAGCGGATGGCCTTGCAAAGGCTGGCGGACCTGCGGGAACAGCAAGCCGCGTCGCTGGCCTACTTCGACGTCTTCTTCGTGTCGGCCGTCCTGGCGGTCGCACTCGTGTTCCTGGTGCTGCTGATGAAACGCTCGGTGGCCGAAAAGGGTGCCCACATCGGGGCCGAATAAGCTCGATCAGTGACGTCATCGAGCAGACGGCAGGTTTTTAGCCACATGGGAACCACTTTTACCCTGGAAGGTATCCGTCGCGTCATAATGTCACGTTAGGTTGAATCGAGTTGACACAGTTGTCAGCGTCCTTGAATTCTTGTGCCTTCGATCGTTGCATAACGACAAGCCAGATCGACCGTTAGAAAAAGCAATTCTTCGCACCGCCGCGCCCGATCGTATTGTCCGCGGACACCCTTGTTTGGTTAATGGCATGACACTTGCGAATGTCGCTTTCGTCTCCGGGACTATTCAATCGGAATTCGCAACAACTGGGAATTGAATTCAACCTGGAGTTCGTGTCCGTTTCGATCTCACGCAAACTAAAGGAGTCATCATGTCCGGCTTCGCTCGTCGTGATTTTCTTTCAGGTGCCGCAGTCCTGGCCGCTGCCGCGACCGCCTCATTTCTGTCAAATCGAGAGACGGAAGGCGGCGATCCGAGCTTCATGAACAATGTTCCTGACCCAATTCTCGCTGACAAAGAACTTCCCACTTTCAAATTTGCACTCGAGAAATCAGAGGGCAAGGTGATCGGCAAAAGCTTCGGCAAAGAAGCCACCGTCACTCAACTGCCAATATCAAAGGGTATCGCCGGGGTCTCCATGCAGCTCGAGCCCGGAGCGATGCGGGAACTGCATTGGCATGCGACGGCGGCGGAGTGGGCTTTCGTTCTCGAAGGACGCGTGCGCACCACCGTCATCGGACCGGATGGAACCTCTGAAACGAATGATTTTGAGCCTGGAGATGTCTGGTTCTTTCCACGCGGACATGGCCACATGCTCGAATGCCTGGGCAACCAGCCCTGTCACTTTGTCCTGATTTTCGACAACGGCTATTTCTCGGAGTTCGGTACGTTCAGCATTACGGACTGGGTGGGCCACACGCCCAAGGCGCTGCTCGCCAAGAATTTCGGTTTGCCTGAGTCGGCCTTCAACGGAATTCCCGCGGAGGAAGTCTATTTTGCGAGCGGGGCGATTCCTCCAGAAGGACAGTCCGTGCCGTTACAAGGTTGGAAGAAGCCGCAGTTGACGCACAAGTACGAAATGATGAAGCAACCTCCGCATCGCGTGTTCAAAGGCGGGCGAGAATGGACGGTCGATTCAACGACCTTCCCCATTTCAACAACGGTTACGGGCGTGATTCTGGAACTCGAACCGGGTGGTTTCCGCGAGCTGCACTGGCACCCGACCTCGGACGAATGGCACTACGTGATCGAGGGGAACATCAGCGTGACGATGTTCGGCTCGCATGGGCGCTACCGGATAGAAACACTTGACAAGGGAGATGTGGGGTATATCCCCCAGGGATATGGGCATTCGATCGAGAATATCGGCCACAATCCATGCCGCGTCCTGATCGGATTCAATACCGGGATCTATCAGACCATCGGCCTGTCTCAGTGGATCGCTGGCAATCCCCTCGACGTCCTGTCGACAAACTTCAGCAAACCAGCAGCTTTGTTTGAAAAATTTCCGAAGTCCGACGTCTTCGTCGCCCCGGTCGGTGGTGCGAGCAAGTGATCAGCAGAACATCCGGTTTCACGTTTGAAAGGAAAATATCATGTTAAAGGAAGTTATTATGCCGAATACAGTCGCGGGTATCGCAATTCCCGACAGCAAGATCGCTCGTGAAGCCACTGACTTGGTCAAGGATGTGGAATCGCAATTGCTGTTCGACCATTCCTTGCGAGTGTTCCTGTTTGGATCATTGCGAGGCAAAAAGCAGGGGCTGAAATTTGATCCTGAACTGCTTTATCTTGGCGCCATGTTCCATGATATGGGACTGACAAAGCGCTACAGTAGTTCAACGGAACGATTTGAAGTTGATGGCGCGAATACCGCCAGAGACTTTATGCGCGACCACGGTTTTTCAGCGGCAGACATTGATCTCGTCTGGGATGCAATCGCGCTTCATACCACGCCTGGCATTCCTCAACATAAGAAGCCAGAAGTCGCCCTGGTGACTGCTGGCGTCGAGATGGATGTGCTTGGCTTAGGGTTCTCGGAAGTTTCCGAAACGGTTCGTGACCAAGTGCTACAAGCGCATCCTCGCGTTGATTTTAAGGAAGGGATCATCCGTGCTTTCGCGGACGGTATCAAACATAAGCCCGAGACGACATTCGGCAATGTGAAAGCCGATGTGCTGGAACGCATGGTCCCCGGGTTTCAGCGAACTAACTTCTGCCACTTGATTCTAAACTCTGATTGGCCGGATTAGGTGTCAATTCGGACACATCAACCAGCAATTCCCTGACAATTGGGCTGTCCGAATGACATTGAACGTCAAGTGGTCGAGTGGTAGGGTCTTTGCATTAGATGGATCGCTGCGCTCAACGGAAACGGGAGATTCTCATGTCAGACCCGGACGATCGCACTGACTCAATTCCACAACGACCTCTTGGGCGCACCGGCATCAAGGTGTCGGCTCTAGGGCTTGGTGGACATCATCTGGGCGATCTCAAGACTGTCGAGGCGGCCATCCGGCTCGTCCACGAGGCCATTGATGCTGGCATCACCTTTTACGACAACTGCTGGGAGTATTGGAATGGCCGCGCCGAGGACTGGCTTGGCCGGGCGCTCAAGGGTCGGCGTGATCAGATCGTCCTCATGACGAAGGTTTGTACCCACGGTCGCGGCGCTGATCTTGCGATGAAGATGCTCGATGAATCCCTACGTCGACTCCAAACCGACCACCTCGATCTGTGGCAGATCCACGGTGTCTGCTTCGACAACGAACCCGAACTGGCTTATGCCAAGGGGGGCGTCCTCGAAGCCTTGGACAGGGCCAAGCAGCAAGGCAAAACGCGTTTTGTCGGATTCACCGGACACAAGGATCCGAGTATTCATTTGGACATGATTCGCCGTGGCTATCCGTTTGATACCGTGCAAATGCCGCTCAACTGTTTGGACGCGACCTTCCGCAGCTTCGAGACCTTGGTCCTGCCCGAGTTGACGAAGCGCGGCATCGCGGCGCTGGCCATGAAGTCCATGGGCGGTACGGCGACCGCCGTCAAAAAAGGCTTGGTGAAGGCAGAAGAAATGTTGCGGTACTCAATGAGTTTGCCAGTCGCCACGACGATTGCCGGTATGGATTCATTGGCGGTGCTCCGCCAGAACTTGCGAGTCGCACGCGGCTTCACTCCGATGTCTGACGCGGAAATGCAAGCCCTTCGAGACCGCTGCGCCAAAGTGGCCGGGGACGGGCGGCACGAAGTCTACAAACTGTCACTCGCGTTCGACAACCCGCAGGCCCGATTGTCCCACGGCTTGCCCCTGGACGTGAAGCAGAAAGAAGTTCAGGAGATGTTGTTCAAAGAAGCCGGTGGCCCCTGATGTCAGCGTTTCGATGATTCAGCCCCAGTCACCTCCACCGCTATCGACATCCAGGATCGGAACGGCGTGAGCCCAAGGGGAAAGAGGAGTGGTTTATGATGAACGATCCGCACGAGAATTCAGTTCCTTACGGCTGCGACCGACGCGGTTTCCTGCAAAGCGCCAGCCTGCTGAGCGCGGGCGTAGTGCTGTCTGAGTCCCTGGTGCAGGCACAACAGGCGGCGCCACAACTTGAGTTGAGCAATATCGGCCCCGACCTGATCCCCCGTAAGCCATTCGGAAATACCAAAGAGAAGGTTTCTGTCATTGGGTTGGGAGGCTACAGCCTCGGTGATGCTCCGTCCCATCAGGAAGCTATTGCCATTGTTCACGAAGCGATCGATGCGGGCGTGAACTTTTTCGACAACGCCTGGGAGTACCACGACGGCAAGAGCGAAGAATGGATGGGAGACGCTCTGAAAGGGCGACGTGACAAGGTCTTTCTGATGACCAAGGTCTGCACGCACGGCCGCGACAAGACTGTTGGCCTGCGCCAGCTCGAAGAATCGTTGCGCCGCTTGCAGACGGACCACCTCGACCTGTGGCAAATCCATGAGTGCGTCTACGACAACGATCCTGAACGGCACTTTGCCAAGGGTGGCGTGATTGAAGCTTTGGACGAAGCAAAAAAGTCAGGAAAAGTACAATACGTTGGCTTCACCGGTCACAAACATCCAGCCATCCATCTTCAAATGCTCTCATATAACTACCCATTCGACAGTGTGCAGATGCCACTGAACGCATTCGACGCTTCCTATCGCAGCTTCCAGATGCAGGTCCTTCCCGAGGTCAATAAACGCGGAATGGCCGCCTTAGGAATGAAGAGCCTGGGGGGAAACGGGCAACCGATTATCAAGGGGGTGGTGACTGTCGATGAGGCGCTGCGTTACGCCATGAGCCTCGCCGTAGCGACCACGATCAGCGGGATCGATTCGTTGGCTGTACTGCGGCAGAACCTGGCCATTGCGCGCGGCTTCAAGCCGATGACGGCCGAAGAGATGGAGTCCCTTTACAAACGCTGCGCCCCAGACGCCGGGGACGGCCATCTGGAACTGTACAAGTCGACCATGAAATACGACGGCGACCTGGGTCGTGACCAGCATGGTTTGCCCCCGCACAAAGACTTGCCGCTTTAGTCGAAAGTGTTCCTTCGGTACTCGCTTCGAAAGGGCAGGCGGAAGAATTACAGACCGGCCCTTTCCGACACTTCGCGTGCGAATCCCGTCCAATCGACTTCCTCACTGGCCTTGGCCACAGTTGCCGTCAACTGGTCGTGGATCAGGCTGGCCAGCGGCATCGGTACGAGTCCCTCATCCGCCGCCTCCAGGACGAGTCCGAAGTCCTTTCGGATCAACGACGGCTTTGCCCCCACCGGTTGGTAGTGCTCGGAAGCGATCATCTCACCATAGCCACGGTACACGAAGCAATCAAAGAGTGTCTTAGTAAAGAATTCATAAGTTTGCCGCCGCGGCACGCCGTGTTTTTGAGCCAATGTGAATGCTTCGGCCATTGACTCGATGGCGGCACCGAGCAGGAAATTGCCAGCGAGCTTGATCACATTGGCAGCGCCGGCATCCTCACCGAAGTCAAAGACTTGTTGACTCATCGCTTCTTGGATCTTCAGTACGCGTGCTCGTGACGAAGCGTCGCCTGATGTCGCAATCCATAGTTTTGCCTCGGCAGCAACCGCCGGCTTGCCAAAGACCGGCGAGGAAACGTAGCCGGCCCCACTTTTCCAGTGAAGCTTGGCTAGCCGCCTTGCCGTGCGAGGCGCGATCGTGCTCATCGAAAGATGGACTCCATCTCCCAGGCGGGCAAGCAGGCCCTTGGCACCCATAGTAACGTCATCGAGCGCAACGTCGTCAGTCACCATTGTCACCACGATGCCGCCAGGATCAGTCGTATCGGCTGGGCTGCACGCGAGTGTAGCGCCTTGCTCAAGCAGCGGCCGGGCCTTTTCCGCGGTGCGGTTATAGACGCGCAGGCCGAAGCCCGCCTTGAGGAGATTGTGTGCCATTGCCAGACCCATGCGACCCAGGCCGATGAATCCGATGGTATCTTTCATTGTCATGATACTTATCTCTTTCGTTGATTCAGGATGCCTATCGTGTGGGCATCTGCTTCATCCATTGGTGA
>Ga0181528_10000761_pt1 | contig 21355 bp, 16 predicted proteins | sample PEATcosm2014_Bin_47_FD_119742 | JGI IMG/M metagenome (GOLD analysis project Ga0181528, IMG submission 119742) | Peatland microbial communities from MTU Mesocosm Facility, Houghton, MI, USA - PEATcosm2014_Bin10_10_metaG | ecosystem: Environmental > Terrestrial > Soil > Wetlands > Peat | place...
GGCGAAATCAGGCGCGACGCTGCGGGAGGTCGGCACCACCAACCGTACGCGCATCGGCGACTACGAAAAGGCGATTACTGAACGAACGCGATTGCTGCTTCGCGTGCACCGTTCAAATTTTGAGATCACGGGGTTCACCGAGCAGCCATCCACTGCCGACTTGGTGAAACTGGCGCGGGACCGGAATATCCCGTTGATGGAAGATTTGGGGAGCGGCGCGCTCGTCGATCTGCAGAATTTCGGCATCCAGGGCGAGCCCGGCGTTCTCGACAGCTTGCGGGCTGGCGTCGACGTTGTCACCTATAGCGGCGACAAGCTGCTGGGCGGACCACAAGCCGGACTTCTGAGTGGACGCTCCCATCTGATCGCGCGGATGCGGGCGAATTCGCTGTTCCGTGCACTGAGAGTGGACAAGCTCACTTATGCCGCGCTCGAAGCGACGCTGCTTCTGTACGTCAAGCGCGACTACGACTCGATCCCAACTCTGAAGATGATGAGTTTGACGAAGGAAGAGATCGGCAGGCGCACGGAGAAGCTGGCAGCACAAGTCCGGTCGGAGAAATTCAACGTCGAAATCATCGACGGTGAATCTGTCGTCGGCGGTGGAGCGGCACCGTCATCAGGATTGCCGACCCGGTTGCTAGCCTTGAGTCGGGACGGCGTCAGCGCGGATGAACTTGCTGCACGCCTTCGCGCATCCGATCCACCGATCATTGCCCGCGTGGAAGACGGACGAGTCTTGCTGGACCTGCGGACTGTTTTCCCGGACGAAGAACCGCTGATCGCGGCCGCGCTCCATCGTATCGATAGCCCCGCATCGGATAGTCCCCGCATCGGATAGCACCCCTTTTGCATCGAAGTCCTGTTGGCCACTGTCTACACTATCGGGCATTCCACGCGGACATTGGATGAGTTGATCTCCGCGTTGCAAGCGCACCGGATCCAGACTCTTGTCGACATCCGAGCCTTCCCAATGTCGCGTCGCCTGCCGCAGTTCAATCGTCCTTCTTTGGAAGAGACTTTGCCCGCGGCCGGAATTCGCTACGTCTGGATGAAGGCGCTTGGGGGATATCGCAAGAAGACCCTTGATGAGTCGCCCAACATCGCTTTGCGGAATCAAAGTTTTCGGAACTATGCCGACTACATGCTGACGCCGGAATTTGAGCAGGCCGCGTCGGAGTTGATCGGGCTGGCCGGGCAATCTCGCACGGCGTATATGTGCGCGGAACGTTCTTACTTCCAATGTCATCGCCGGTTGGTTTCTGACTGGCTCGCCTCCCATGGACACGAAGTGCTGCACATCGACGGCACCGGGCCGTTGAAACCGCATGAGATCACCACCGAGGCTCGCATCGTCGGTGAGCGCTTGGTCTATCGCGGCGACCGCTTGCTGTAAGATTCAGGGCCGAGGACGAAATGATTGTAGGCACAGGAATCGACATCGCCGAGGTGCCCCGCATTCGCCGGTCCATCGAACGATTCGGGCAGCGCTTCCTCGATCGCATTTATACGCCGGGGGAGATACGCTATTGCGATTCAAAGGCGAATCGCTACGAGCGTTATGCGGCACGCTTCGCGGCGAAAGAAGCCGCAATGAAGGCGCTTGGCACGGGATGGAATCATGGCGTGCGCTGGCGGGATTGTGAGGTCACACGCATGCCTGGGGGACGTCCGACAATGACATTTCATGGCAAGGCCAGCGAGTTTGCCGCCAAACTCGGTGTGAAGAATGCGGCACTGTCAATCTCGCACACCGTCGAACAAGCCATCGCGCAGGTCATTTTAGAAAGTTAGAACGTTCTTGGCCATTGAAGGTCAAAAACATTCACCACCAAGGTCACGAAGGTTCACGAAGGAAAACCTTTCGCGGGCCTCATCCTTCGCGGTGTGCCTGCCTAATTCTTCGACGGCCATCTGCTAGACTGTCGCCTTCGATCCCATTATGGCTGCGATTGCTCCCACGCCTGTTGCCGCGCGCAGGGCGGAAATCCCAGAATCTACGCTGCTGGCGGCGCTCGCGCTCACCAGCTTTTCGACCTTGCTGCTGGAGCTTGCGCTCACTCGCCTGTTCTCGGTCGTTCTCTTCTATCACTTCGCGTTTCTCGCCATTTCGATCGCGTTGCTGGGACTCGGGGCCGGCGGAGTGTTTGCCTACTTGCTAAAGAGTCGCTTCGCGAATTTTGAGACACGACCGATCGCCACCCGACTCTGCCTGGCGAATGGCGTCGTGATTTTCATCGTGCTGGAGATTGTGCTGCACGCGCGAGTCGCGCTCGACGTGTCAGTGATGAACTTCGTGCGGCTCACTACGATTTATCTGGCCGCTGCCGTGCCGTTCTTCCTTACTGGATTGCTCTTCTCGATCGTGTTCGCTCGCGAAACCAGCCGCATTCCGCGGCTCTATGGAGCCGATTTGTGCGGCGGAGCACTGGCCTGCCTCGCGGTCGTCCCACTGCTGAACTGGCTGGGCGGGCCGAATACGATCCTCGCCGCCGGGATTTCTTTAGCTCTTGCGGCCATCCTTTGGGCCGAGACTGTCACCGTCGGCAAGTACGCGGGCTTCCTGGCGCTAGCGCTCGCCGCGTTGATCGCGGCGAATCATTCCGGTCGCCTGATCGATATCGTTTATGCGAAAGGCATGTTTCGCAACCCGGAGTGGGTTGAGTTTGCGCGTTGGAACGCCCTCTCGCGGGTGGAAGTGGATCGACAAGGACAAGCGAAGGCGATTGTCATCGACGCCGACGCTTCGACTTACATCATGAACGCCGACCTCTCGCACTGGCAGGGCACGGTGTGGGAGCACAATCTAATGGCAGCTCCGCCGGCGCTGGCCAACGTTTTGCGCCCGCACGGAGATTTCGCCATCATCGGTCCGGGCGGTGGCGTGGATGTATTGCGAGCCGTGGCCAACGGCAGCCCCAGCGTCACCGGAATCGAAATCAATCCCATCATCGCCACCACGATCATGCGCAGTCGGTACGCGGATTATGCGCAGCATCTCTATGATCGTCCCGACGTTCACATCCACGTCACCGACGGCCGTTCGTTCCTGCGCTCGACGCCACAGCATTTCGACGTCGTGCAGATGACACTCGTGGACACGTGGGCTTCGACTGCGGCCGGCGCCTTCGCGCTCAGCGAAAATAATCTGTATACGGTTGACGCCTTCCGCGAATATTTCGATCACCTCAAGCCGGAAGGCATGATCGCGATTACGCGCTGGGAATTCCGAGAGCCGCGTGAAGCGTTGCGCGTAGTCGCAGTGGCGATGGATGCTCTGCACCGTCTCGGCGTCGCGAATCCTGCGCGCAACTTCATTGTCGCCTCCCAAGGATCGCTCGATGAAGACGGCATCCCGGTGATCGTGCTGGCGAAGAAAACTGCATTCACGGCAGAAGAAGAAGCGGCGGTGAACAAGCATTTCGATCGCTATTCGGAACTGGAGCCGATTTATCTTCCTTCGGAGCCCGGACACGATCCGTTCTCGGAACTGATTGCCAGCAACGATCCGTATGGCTTCGCGAAGACCTACGCGTATAACGTCGCGCCGGTGAACGATAACGCGCCGTTCTTTTTCTTTACTCTCAAAGCCGGACAGATACTTGGCGAAAAGGGATTGCGCCAGGGGATCGACTGGAAAGTCAACCTCGGCGTACTGGTTCTACTACTGGTGCTTGTTATCTCGATCGTCGCGGTGCTCGTATTTCTGGTTCTGCCGCTGGCCTTGCGGAGCAACCAGTCTCGCAAATCCCCCCTTTGCCTGCTCTATTTCGTCGCCGTGGGACTTGGCTACATCCTGGTCGAGATCGCGTTTATCCAGCGCTTCGTGCTTTTCTTGGGCCATCCGACATACGCCCTGACCGTGGTTATTTTCCTGCTGATGCTGTCGAGCGGCGCTGGCAGCCTGCTCTCCCGGCTTTGGCTGCCACGGCCGGAGACGGGCTGGGTTCCGCTGGCACTCGTCATTCTCACGCTAGTGGCCGATGTGTTCTTCCTTCCGAACCGGCTCGCAACCCTGGTGGGCATGAGTTTCGACTACCGCCTGCTAGTCAGCGGAGTTCTCCTGATCCCGCTGGGATTCGTCATGGGAATGCCTTTCCCTACCGGGCTTCGCGCCCTGGCGGCATCTCCGGCGCCAGAGTTTCCGTCCGGCCAGGGAGCATCGGACAACGCCGTGGAGTGGGCGTGGGCGATGAATGCCGCAGCCAGCGTGTTGGGATCGGTATTGGCGATGGTGATTGCCATCCAGTTCGGATTGACCATCACCCTGGCGTGCGGAGCCGCCGCATACCTGTTAGCTCTGCTGACGATGCCTATGTTGCGTCCTCGGACGTAGGCACGCCCTGATTTTGTTATCATGCAACGATGGGGCGCGGGGTAGAAAACCGGCAGCGATCTGAGCTGTTGCCGCGGCCGGGGCAACACATCCCAACTGGCGTCTTGAGGAAATCATTTGCCTAGCCAGAAGCAGCTCAAGTGGTCGCAACTTCGCGTTGGGATCACGGTGATCGTCGCCAGTCTGACGCTCGGATTCCTCCTGTTCCTCATGTCCGGCACGGCGGGCCTCTTCACTCCTCGTATCACGCTCAAATCCTACTTCGACAACGCCGAAGGATTGCGCGTCGGCGCCCCCGTGCGGTTAAGCGGTGTCGACATCGGCAACGTGACGCATATCAGCATCGTCAACATGGCAGATAAGCGTCTGACGCCCGTCGAAGTGATGATGAAAGTGAGCACACAATATGGGTACGCCCTGCGCCGGGACTCGGTGACCTCGCTCGAGACCGCCGGAGTGTTGGGCGAAACTTATCTGGACATCGACAGCTCGCAGGCTGTGGCGGGAGATGTGCACGATGGGGACACGCTGCCCACCCAGGTGCATCCCGATTTCAACCAAGTGGTTCGGGCCAGCCAAAGCACGCTGCAAAACATGGACGCGTTATTGAAACGCGCCGACCGCATCCTGGCCTTCGCCGAAAGCGGCAAGGGATCTCTTGGCAAACTGATTTACGACCCGACGCTGTACAACCGTTTCTCGGCCACGATTGCCGATTTCCAGAAGATCGTCTCAGAAGTGGGAAGTGGCCAGGGAAGTCTCGGCGCTCTCATCAGCCGCAACGATGCTTATGACAAGTTCATCTCCACGCTCGACAAGATGAACAGCGTGATCGATGACATGCAGCAAGGCAAGGGCACGGCGGGAAAGTTCCTGAAAGATCCCTCTCTCTATAACAACGCAAACGACACGATCGCCAACCTGAAGAAGGTCACCGACGACATCAATGCAGGTAAGGGAACGCTTGGCAAGCTGACCAAGGACGAGGAACTGGCGAAGAAGCTGGACACGACCATCACCAAGCTGTCGGAACTCACCACCGAACTCGAAGCCGGCCAGGGGTCGGCTGGCAAGCTCTTCAAAGACGATACGCTCTACAACAATGCCAACGATATGTTGACCGAGACCAAGGCGTTGGTGAAAGGAATCCGCGAGAACCCGAAGAAGTATCTGAGCATCAAGCTGCACATCTTCTGATCATTATCCCCGCCCTTTATGGGCACATGATTGCCTTGTCTACGCTGAATCACGTGTTATTTCCTGAATTCAGGCGCCATCCCGGATGTGATATTGTGCGAATTCCGGAGGCGCGGCGTACATGGCCCCCATTCTTCTCTGGCTGATACTGGTTCTCTGCCTGCTGATCTCTGTGGTGAAGTACCTCGTGGGGATCATCATGAGGTTTTCCTTCCCCGGTGTGAGGGCCAAAAAGGATTACAGCTACGAGCCAACCGTCAGCGTGTTGATGCCCTGTTACAACGAGGGCAAGACGGTGTATGAAACCATCGAAAGCATCAGCAAGAGCAATTATCCGAACTCCAAGTTTGAAGTCATCGCGCAAGACGACTGTTCTGCGGATGACAGCTACGAATGGATGCTCAAAGCTCAACGTGACTTCACCAACATCCGGATCAGGACCGGGCGAAATGCCGTCAACAGCGGCAAGGCGCGCTCGGTTTGCAATGCGCTTCAACATTCCACGGCAGAAGTCATCATTTCCATCGATTCGGATTGCATCTTCCACCCCAATGCTATCCGCGAATTGACCGCCTGCTTCGCCGAACCGCGCATGGGTTCGGTGGGTGGGCGGGTCGGGGTCAGGAATCCGAACGAGAGCTTCATCACTGCCATTCAGACGATTATTTATTATTCCGCGTTCCAGCTCTATAAGATCCCGGAGAACTGGACCCGCAGTGTGTGCTGCATTAGCGGCTGTCTATTCGCGATCCGGCGCGAGTTGTTGCTCGAAATCGAGCCGGCAATCCGCGCCCGACACTGGTTCGGCATTCCGGTAAATCAAGGCGAAGACCGGTTTCTGACTCACCAGACCCTGCTGCGCGGCTACGGAACCTACATCAACAATGACGCGCTCTGCTGGACTACCGTGCCCAACACGCTGTCCGTTCTCTTTAAGCAGCAATTGCGCTGGCGGCGGAGTATTGTGCGGGACTTCTTCTACACGCTCAAGACTCTGCCGCAACATGTCTGGAAACTGCACCCGAACACTGTGCTCACTCTGGTCTTGACCCCGGTCGGAGCGCTGGTTGGACTGCTGGTTCTGGTGACGATGCTTACCCAGGATCCGCTGGCGTGGACTGGCCCCGTGCCTCTTCTGACGGCGCTTGGAATTGGGGCAGTTCTGAGTTGGGTGATCAAGCGATACAGTGCGAAAGAGGCGATCACCCATCCTCTGGCCTTCGCCGCCTACGTAGCTTGGTCGTTCGTCAGCAGCCTGTTCCTGACGCCCCTGGCCCTTTGCACGATGGATTCCGCGGACTGGGGCACTCGAACTATCGAACAACAAGAGGTGCCTCTTGGCAACGCCACCAGTTGACACGCTCCCGCCCGAACCCAAATCGATTCCGCCTCATACCGAGACGAGGAAAGGACCGCCTGTGCAGACGCTACAAGCGCTGCACTACAAACTCATCCTTACGCTGTATCGAATTTTCGCTATCACGGTGCTGTATCTCGTGCTGATTGGCATCTTCGCGTACGCCTGGGTCATGGGCTTCTATGCGGTGAACACTTCATGGGCCGCGCCGGTGATTCTCTCGGCTGCCGACGAGAAGAGCCTCGACTTCCGCGAAAAGCTGGTGACGAGCCAGCAGACCATCGAAGATTTGAAGGTCGACACCAATAAATTGAATAGTGGCGTAGCCGAGATGAAAAAACACCGCGCTGCTTTGCTGGCTCTAGAACCGCAGCTGCAGACCGCGATCGCGCGCGAGCAGACCCACAACCTCACGGCCGGGCCCGAGCTCGCAACCCTCGACAAGCAGAAGCTTGCCGACAACCAGAAAACGCAAACGGTGCTGGCCCAGCTGAACCAGGTGGAGTCGAACATTAACAAAGATCTTGCCACCGGATTGATCACACAGGGCGATGCCGCGACCCAGCTCGCCGCCCTCAACCAGGCAAAGGGAGCCTACACCGACAGCAAGATTGCCGAAGTCCTGCTCACCGACAGCGTTCTCGATAAGACTACGACCGGCACCAGTTCGCTCAACGTGCTGGTGAAGCAGGCCGAGTTACGCTCCGAGGTCGCCCAACTCGACGTAGCCATCAACGTTGCAGAGAAGCAGCTGCAGGAAGAGTCCCGCCAGATCGATCGCTTACGAGAGGCGATTGTTACCGCCAAGCAAAATCCGTATTACCTGAATGCCGCGGGCGGCCAAACGCTCTACTTTGCGTTCGTTCCATACGACAACCAAGCACATGCGACGGCCGGAAGCTCCGTTTACGACTGCTATCTGAACATGATTGCCTGTCGGAAGGTCGGGACGGTGAAGCAGATATTTCCCGGCGAAGAGCAAGCCATCCACCCCATCTTCAAGACGCAGATTCGCGGCTTCCTGATCCAGATGAATCTGGACCACGCCGATTCCGCGAAATCCAAGACCGTGTTCCTGGGCAGCAAGCCAGTGCTGTTTTGAGCCATATAGCCCCGCCGAAGGAGAAAAAGAATGTTTCTGAATCACTGGAAGTTGGTGATGGCGTCCGCCCTCTTCGTGGCAAGTACAGCATGGGCAGAGGACCTGACCGATCAGCTGGCTTATTGCTCTTATGTGATGGAGCAGGCCCAGGCTCAGCGCGACCTGTTGCGGACTCCGATTGCCTCCGGAGGCTTCACGCAGCCCGAAACCGGTTTGCCCCTGCAACTGGTTGGTGGCGCGTCGCTCGGTCTCTCCGACTTTCGGAAAGCCGGCCTGACCATGGCCGTCGCGCGCAGGAATTGCGAGCTCTACAAAGCAACCACCGCGGCACAGCAGGATGTTCAGTATGCGTTGTCCAGTTTGGAAAGAGAAGCTTTGAATCATCGGCTCGCACTGATCGAGCAGGCCGCGAAATCGCTGGACGAACTGATGGCCACGACTTCGAAAATGGTGGAAGCGCAAACTGCGACGCGCCTTATGCTTTTCTCGCTACAGACAACGAAGATCAAGCTGGAAGCCGATCGCGCCGACACGCAATCGAAAATCGCCGCGATCTACATCCCGCCTCTGAGCGATAAACCTCTCAAAGAGCTCGTCTCGGAGAAACAGAACGGCGAAGCCAGTCAGCAAAAAGCACTCGACAGGCTCAACCGCCAGAACAATTGGGACGTAGCTCTCTCCGTGGGCGTGCACCAGCAGGTGAATCCAGTCGCCTATGGCGCGCAGCCTTACGGAGCCGTCTCCGTTAACTACAACCTTGCCAGTCGCGCCATCGACAAGCACCTGGATCGCGCAGCGGATTCTTACGGAGAATGGAAGAAATTGCAAGAGGGCGATGTGGTCCGCAACATGGAGGTCCTGCGCCAGCAGTTGCTCGATAGCGTCGTAGTTCAGGAAGCCAAGCTCAAATCACTTCAGGCTGAGAGTGGGCAAATCCACAAGAACTTGCAGTCCGTCGCCAATCCGGATACCTCAGCAGCGCTCGACTTCCGCAACCAATTAAGCGCAGCGCAGTTGCTTTTGCAAATCGAAACGGGAGATGCAAGCTTCAGGGCTAGCCGTCTGAGGGAATACCTCGAAAAGAATTATTGAATGATCTATCCGGAATCAGTGTTCGCCGATTCCGAAGACGGCTCCCAGCATCAGAATGACGAGCACACCCAGAGAAATCCATCCATACTTCATATCTTTTTCGCGAAAGAAGAGGAAGCAGGCGACGATCACGCGAACAACCGGAGTGGCCAGCATCAGGAGAACGCCAGCTCGTTCAATATCCCCGGGGATGGGACCGTGGAGGAACACTCCCGTAACGAGTCCCGCCAGCATGACAAAGAAACACGCGAAAGCACCGGTACGGAGCACGATGGCGACGATTCGGTCGAAGGCAGGTTCTCTGAGTTGGCTCACACCGCTCCCTTCGCCAGATGAATGATCAAGTTGCCCGCGAGATAGAGCATCACTCCAACAAGCAGATAAACGACGACCTTGGTGTGAATGCGCGGTGCCAGGCGGGCGCCGAGAAGAGACCCCACGAAGACACCTGCGGCGAGCGGCGCAGCGATTTCAGGCACGATGTCGCCGCGGCGGTAATAGACGATCGCACTCGCCGCTGCGGTCACGCCGATCATGAAGTTGGAAGTTGCCGTTGCTACCATCAGCGGCACGTTCATGAAGATGTACATCACCGGCACTTTGATCGGACCGCCGCCGATGCCCAGCAGGCCAGAGAGCGCACCTGCAACCAGCGACGCGCACAGCCCTAGCGGGTAGCGCTTCGGTTCATACGGGGGGATCACGACCTCGCCATTAATTCCTGGTGATGAATTGTCTTCATCTTTAACTTTGCCGCGCTTGCTCAGGATCGTGATCGCGCTGTAGAGGAGGAATGCGGCGAATAGCCCTTCCAGCGCATTGCGGTTGAAATAGCCGACAAGGTACGCCATGACCGCAGCGCCCAGAGCGGTCGCCAGTTCCAGAGTCATTCCCAAGCGAATGTCCGTGGTGTGGCGTTGCAGGTGAACGGACGAACTGGCCGCTGACGTGGTGATCACGGCGACCAGGCTCGTCCCGATCGCTTCGCGGATGGGGATGCCGAAGTGCAGCGCTAGAATCGGCGTGAGTATTACACCTCCTCCGATTCCTGTGAGCGCGCCCAGCAAGCCGGCCAGAAATCCTAGGACCAGCAACAGTAAGGTCACCATTGCTGCGGCGGCCTCATTTTGCCTAGTTGCTCGATGGAGATACTAACGCTGGGAACCGTCTTCTTCGGAGGAGGAACGCGGGCGGGAAAACCCGTCCGCCGCAAGCTATGTCACCGCCCGAGGGTTGGCAGCGGCATCGGCATGCTCGTGCGCGTGATAGCTGGACCGAACCATCGGTCCGGATTCGACATGGCGGAAACCGAAGCGCAGAGCCTCATTCCGAAGATAAGTAAACTCCTGCGGCTCATAGAAGCGCGCGATTGGCAGATGATCCTTCGATGGTCGCAGGTACTGGCCAACGGTGAGAATGTCGACGCCGCGCGTACCGAGATCGCGGAAAACTTCAATTAGTTCTTTGCTCGACTCTCCAAGGCCAACCATCACGCCACTCTTGGTCACCATCCCCGGAGAGAATTTCTTCGCATTCTCGAGAAGCGCAAGCGTGCGCTGGTAGCGGGCTCCAGAGCGAACTGCGCGGTAAAGTCGCGGGACGGTCTCGGTGTTGTGGTTGAGTACGTCAGGATGTGCGTCGAGCACAATGCGGAGGGCCTCTTCCAGACCCTGGAAATCCGGAATGAGGACTTCGATGCGGCAATCGGGAGTCAGTTCGCGGATGGCGCGGATCGTCTCTGCGAAAACGCGGGCGCTCCCGATGTTGTCGTCGTCACGATTCACGCTGGTGACGACAGCATGCTTCAGGCCCAAAGTCGCGACGGCTTCCGCGACCCGTTGCGGTTCGGCCCAATCGATTGGCTCGGGGCGTCCCTTCGGCACCGCACAGAATCCGCAGCGCCGCGTGCAGATGTCGCCCAACAGCATGAATGTAGCGGTTTTATGATTCCAGCACTCGCCGATATTCGGACACTGCGCCGACTCGCAGACGGTGTGTAAACCCAGCCCACGGGCAAGTTTCTTCAGATTGTGGAAGTTCTCGCCCACCGGCGCTTTTGCCCGCAGCCACTGCGGCTTGGGTGCGCGCACGGGCGGGCCCAGCTCAATCTGAATCAGTTGGGAAACACCGGCCATCCTTTCGATTCTATCAGTTCTGATCATGGCTACGGACGCAGGCTCTGCCAGTGAGTTCAACATCCGATTAGCCGAACAACCGTCCGGAATCGGTGCGCATCCTCCGCAAATGCCCACGGGCTATAATTGCGCGCATCGATGGCGCTTACCCCTGGTACAAAACTCGGGCCGTACGAAATTGTATCGCCGGTGGGAGCCGGCGGCATGGGCGAGGTGTACCGCGCACGCGACACCCGGCTCGGTCGTGATGTCGCGATCAAAGTGCTGCCAGAGGCGCTAGCTCAGGATGCCGACCGGCTGCGGCGTTTCGAACAAGAAGCGCGCACGATTGCGGCACTGAACCATCCGAACATCCTGGGAATCCATGACATTGGTGTGCACGGCGGTGCGCCGTTTCTGGTCAGCGAATTTCTTGAAGGACAAACCCTGCGGGAGAAGCTCGTATCAGGGCCGCTATCGGTGCGGCGCGCGATCGAATACGCGCTCGGGATCGCGCAGGGACTGACTGCGGCTCATGAGAAGGGAATCGTGCACCGGGATTTGAAACCTGAGAACGTGTTTGTCACTCGTGACGGACGGATTAAAGTGCTGGATTTCGGGCTGGCGAAGCTGGTTCGGCCGGAGGAAAACCACGAAACGGCAGTGACGCTCACGAGTCCGGCGACTTTGCCGGGTATGGTGATGGGGACTGTCGGCTACATGTCGCCAGAGCAGGTGCGGGGCGAACCGATCGACTCGCGATCGGACATTTTCAGTTTCGGTGCAGTGTTGTACGAGATGCTCGCCGGCAAACGCGCTTTCAAACGCGAGACATCCGCCGAAACGATGACCGCAATTTTGCGCGAAGAGCCACAGGCGCTGAACGATGCTGGCTGGCAAGGTCCGCCGGAACTGCAACGGATTCTCGTGCGATGTCTGGAAAAGAATGTCGAGCGACGATTTCAGTCGGCCAGTGATCTGGCGTTTGCCATCGAATCGCTGAGCGGAGCTTCGGCCGGAATGCCGACCGCGAAGAGAGTGCCGCAGCCAAAGTCAAGGCGAGCGTGGCTTCCGTGGGTCATAGCCGCTGCACTGCTGATGGGAACTGCGGTCTGGGAAATGTCTCGGCCGGCGGCTGCACCGGCCAACCCGCTCGAAAAATCGCATTTCACACGCGTGACCGACCTCAAGAGCGTGGAAGCGGCGATCTCGCCGGATGGCAGGTTCGTGGCTTTTGTTTCCGATCATGACGGCCCCTTCGATGTATGGTTGACCCAGGTGGGTACCGGACATGTGACAAATCTGACGCAGGGAAAGGCGGGCCCTTTACCTGGGCCCCTACGAAGTGTGGGTTTTTCGGGCGACGGCTCGGAAATTTGGATCGGCGGCGGTGATGTGGGTATGCGGCTGCGGCTGATGCTCCTGACGGGAGGTACGCCGCGTAATTTCCTGAGCGAGGAGGTCGTCAACCTGGCTTGGTCACCGGACGGCGAACGGATTGTCTACCATACCTTCGCTAAAGGCGACCCTATGTTCGTGGCGGACCGCTCTGGCGCCAATGCTCGGCAGATACTACAGGACCGGCCGGGACTTCATAACCATTTTCCAGTTTGGTCGCCGGACGGCCATTGGATCTATTTCTCGCATGGGACGCCGGCAACGGGGGAAATGGATTTATGGCGCATCGACCCAGCCGGCGGGAACCTAGAACGCCTCACGCAACGCAATACAGACGTCGCTTATCCTACGCCGGTCGGCAACCGCACGGTGTTCTACGTGGCGCGGGACGAGGACGGTTCCGGACCGTGGCTGTGGGCGTTTGATCTGAAACGCAGGGAATCGCGGCGCGCCAGCGTCGGTCTCGAGCAATATACGTCCCTGCAAGCCACTTCGGACGGCCGTAAGCTGGTGGCCACCATCAGCAATCCCATCGCGGGGCTTTGGACTGTTCCGATTCTCGATCGTGTCGCTGAAGAAGGCGACGTGAAACCGTTTACAGTGCCCACTCTGCGCGCGCTGGCACCTCGTTTTAACGGCTCGTCTCTGTTCTATTTATCCTCCCTGGGGACGGGCGATGGACTATGGCGCCTTCGGGACGGGCAGGTGACTGAGGTCTGGAAGGGTGTTGATGGTGCGCTGCTGGAGACGCCCGCTGTTTCGCTGGATGGGGGTCGCGTGGCCATTGTGCTGCGCCGGGACGGGAAACGACAACTACATGTCCTCTCTTCGGACGGCGCCGAGCTCCAGCCCATTGCGGAGGGAATTGTCGCCCAGGGTTCGAGCTGCTGGTCGCCGGATGGCAGATGGATCGTCACGGGTGGCAGCGATGCCACCGGTCCCGGGCTTTTCAAGATCCCGCTGGATGGCGGATCGCCAGTCCGCTTGGTCACCGGGGAAGCACTCAATCCAATCTGGTCGCCGGATGGAAGCCTGATCGTATATGCGGGTACCAATGTGCGCACCTTCGCTCCGCTTCTGGCCGTACGGCCGGACGGAACCAGCGTCAAATTGCCCGAGATCATCTTGCGGCGCTTGGGCGAGCGCGTCCGCTTCTTGCCTGATGGCAAGAGCCTGATCTACATGGGGGGATTGCTCGTATCACAGGACTTCTGGCTACTCGATCTCGCATCCATGAAATCGCGCCTACTCACCCGGCTGCAAAACAGTGCCGCCATGCGGACCTTTGACATCACAAGCGATGGAAAACAAATCGTCTTCGACCGCTTACGTGAAAACTCGCAGGTCGTCATGATCGATCTTCCCAAGGAATAGCCTTCATCCAATCACGAGCAGCTCGCAGTTCCTGATCGCTCGATTTGGAGTGATCAGCTCGTGGCGCCCCGAGAAGCATGACGTCTCTTGAAACACCCGAGTTATTGGCAAACCGGAAGTAGAAACCCTCACCCCACTTCAACCAGTCCGTACGTATGCTGCCAGCGCGCCCGCATCTGTACTAGAGCCCGGCTGATTTCTTCCGCCGAGATCTCTGAATTCGGGCCGGCGAGAACTGCTATGGCTTCGTGCTTCGCGGCTTCGAGCAATTGTGCGTCGCGAATGATATTAGCGACGCGAAAGCTCGGCAGCCCCGCTTGGCGCGTACCAAAAAATTCTCCCGGCCCACGCAGTTCCAGATCGAGTTGGGCGATTTCAAAGCCGTCATTGGTTCGGGTCATGGCGTCAAGGCGTTTCTGGCCGTCCTCGGATATCTTGCCGCCAGTCATCAACACGCAAAAGGACTTGGCCGCCCCGCGCCCGATGCGTCCGCGCAGTTGGTGCAGTTGCGCCAGTCCAAAACGTTCGGCGTGCTCGATCACCATCATCGTGGCGTTGGGCACGTCGACACCGACTTCGATCACGGTCGTGGCTACAAGAATCTGCAGTTCGCCTTTCTGGAACATGCGCATGACTTGGTCTTTCAGATCTGCGTCGAGACGGCCGTGGAGCAGTCCCACTTTCAGGTCGGCGAAAATCTTTCCGCTTAGTTCGCGGTACATCTTGATCGCAGCCTTCAACTCGCTCTCTTCGTTCTCCGCGATCACAGGATAGACGACGTATGCCTGATGCCCGGCCTCTACCTGTTTGCGCACGAAGTCCCAGACTTTCGGAGACTGATCGTCTGCAACGCAGCGGGTGATGATGGGCGTGCGTCCCGGCGGCAGTTCGTCGAGCACGCTCAGGTCGAGATCGCCATAGAGGGTCAGAGCGAGGGTTCGAGGGATCGGCGTAGCGGTCATGACGAGAACGTCAGGCTCGGCCACGGCACCGGACGAGCTCTGGTCGGATGGACGAGCGGCCGCCGTCGCATTGACGTCATCGCCCGACTTCTTCATCAGCTTCAGGCGCTGCATCACTCCGAATCGGTGCTGTTCATCCACAATTACGAGCCCCGGCTTCGCGAACTCAACTTTTTCTTCCAGCAAGGCATGCGTCCCGATGACAAGCTGGGCGCTGCCTTGAGCGATGTGCCGGCGGATCTCTCGCTTGCGGTCGGACTCGAGCGATCCTGTCAGAAGAACGATTCGATATCCCGCATTCTCCAGGATCCTTCGCGCGGAAAAATAATGCTGCTGCGCGAGAATTTCGGTGGGCGCCATCAAGGCCACCTGGCATCCGTTCTCGATAGCAATGATGGCGGCCTCAAAAGCTACGATGGTCTTGCCCGAGCCGACGTCACCCTGCAGCAAACGCCGCATGGGATAAGGCTTCTCCATGTCCGCGGCGATCTGTTTCAGCACGCGCTTCTGGGCGGACGTGGGATGAAACGGAAGGACCTTCTTGATTGCCGCCCGCACCCGGTCGTCCAATCGAAATGCGATCCCGGTCTGGGCCTTTTGCTGGCGCCGTTTCAATTCCAGCCCCAGCTCGACGAAAAACAGCTCATCAAAAATCATGCGGATGTGCGCCGGGGTGCGCGACGTTTGCAAGGCTTCGAAGCTCTCGCCCGGCTCGGGCCAGTGCACATTCCAGAGCGCAGCCCGCGGTGAGATCAATCCGAGATGAGCGCGAACGGCGGCGGGAATGGCCTCGGGCAGATCGGGGGTCAGATTGTCGAGCGCGGTGCGGATGATCCTCCGGAACCATTTCGAAGTCAGCCTTCCTGTGGCTTCATAAATCGGGACGATGCGGCCGATCTCCAGCGATTCGGCGGCCTTTTTCTCGGCGCCGTTGTTGCCTCCGTCCCCTGGCTCGCCCAGTATTTCGAACTGCGGTTGGATGATCTGCAACTCGCGGCTGCGCTGGTCTTCTTCGACCTTCCCGTAGAGCGCGATCATCTGCCCGGGGACGAACTTGTCCTGAAGATATGTCGCGTTGAACCAGAGGCAACGCAGCTTCGCACGGCCCTGCCCGACGGTGAGTTGGAAAATCGGCATGCTGCGGGTTCGAAACAGACCGGAGTTGCGTACCTCCCCTACGATCGTGGCCATTTCTCCGGCCCGCAGCTCGGCAATGCCCCGTGGGTTGAGCCGATCTTCATAGCGGAAAGGAAGATAATGGAGCAGGTCGCCAACGGTATGAATCCCCTTGCCGGCTAGCGCTTCGGCAATGCGCGGACCGACGCCCTTCACATATTTCACGGGCGTGGAGAGTTCAAGCATGCGTGAGGAATCCGGGGAACCATCCCTTCGCAACCCAGAGAAAGAACGGAGCACCAAAGAATAGCAGGAGCGAGTCGGCCACCGCTCGTTAGCCATGATCGCAAATGCATCTCTGAGCGCGCTTTCCGTCCCAATTCGAAATGACTGCTCGGGTTTCCGGGTCCGGAGGAGCGCCTGTGGTGTCTAAACCATCAGTGTTCGCGAACTTCCTCCAGGCGCTGCTGGCCATTGTTCTGGGGAATATCGTGTATTTCCTTCTGTTACCTTCGCTTCCTCCGGTCGCCCGCCACCATCCTTTTCGGATCGACTTGGGCACAGCCTTGGATTTCTGGTTCTGCCTGGTAGCCTACGGCTTGATCCGGACCGCCCGAAAATGGCGTTAGCCGAAATCTCCCTCATCTTTTCGCAGAATCCAGTTACTTTCGGAACGTCGGTGGTTACCTATCGCGAGGGTAGAATCCGTTTGAATGCCGAAAATGGCCGTTTTGTACGAGGCAGGCCAGGCTGTGCTCTCGACCTTTGATTCGGACGAGGTGCTGCAGCGGATTCTCGCCATTGCCCGTGATCATTTTCACTTGCCGAATGTCGCCATCTTGTTGATCGACAAGGAGGCGAAGCAGCTGTTTGTCCGCTCGCAGATCGGCTGGGACACGGGCAAAGACAACATTCGGCTCGGCATTCACGACGGGATTAGCGGCGCCGCAGTCGCTACGAAGAGACCCGTCCATGCTCCCGATACAAGTAAGGATCCGCGGTATATTTGCGCGGCGCAGTCCACCCGATCCGAGTTGGCCATTCCTCTCCTTGTGCGGGATGAGGTCATCGGAGTCCTCGATTGCCAGAGCGACCGGCTGAGCCACTTCGACGAAGAAACGATTGAGCTGTTGACGCTCTTCTCGACGCAGGCTGCGCTCGCTCTGCAGAATGCGCGCCTGTACTCACTGGAGCGCCAGCGCGCGCGCCAGCTTCAGGCCATCAACGCGATCGCACAGCAGAGCACCGCAGTGATGGAACTCGAGGATCTGCTGGCTCGCGCCTGTTCTGTGATTCAGCAGGCTTTCCAGGTCTCGCACGTTTCTCTCTGTTTGCGCGAAGATGACCACCTGGTGATGCGTGCGCACCATGGCGCGCTGACGCCCAACTTTCCGGAAGGCGGTCGATTTCCAGCCAGCCAGCGTCCGTGGTCGGAGGTGATCGCGACCGGTGGCACGATTATCGAGAGAGACATGACCGGCGAGGCAGACTCCCCTCGTCTCTTCAGAGAGTGCGGGTCACGGATGAGCATTCCGCTGATTTCCTTTGGGCAGACACACGGAGTGCTCACGTTGCACAGCTCGCAGAGGAATGCTTTCCGCGAAAGCGAACTGCAGCCGCTCGAATCCGTGGCCGACATTTGCGCGAACTCCATTCAGAATGCGCACTACGTCCAGCGCGTGAAGCAACTGGCTTATCTCGACGGACTCACAGGGATATTCAACCGTAGGTTTTTCGAGCTTCGGATCATGGAGGAAATCGAGCGCGCGCGCCGCTACGGAACCGGCATGGCCGTGATCATGGCCGACATCGATCAGTTCAAGCAGCTCAATGACGAGTTTGGACACCTACTGGGCGACGAAGTGCTGCGCCAGGTTTCTTCGCTTTTTCACCAGCAACTGCGCAAGATTGACGTAGTTTGCCGGTATGGCGGAGAAGAGTTCGCGATTTTGCTAACGCAGACGAACTGCCCACAGGCAATGGTGATCGCCGAAAAACTGAGAAAGATGGTCGCGGAGTGGCAGTTTCCGGGAGTGCCCCGGACGGTGACTATCAGCGCAGGCGTGGCGGCGTTTCCGGCGCACGGCAAGACGCGGGACGAAATGATTCGAGCCGCCGATAGCGGACTCTACGCTGCAAAACAGGCCGGACGCAACCGCGTCTGCCTGCCCAGCCTCACCAGTGGGGCATCCAACGGCCGTTAGAAATTCCAGAGCAAGTTACAGCCAGTCGCCGCTCATCTGACGAAACCGTTGCCGCAGATTCCCCATGTCCTTGCGGATTTGCTCCCGCTGTTTTTCCGACTGCTTCAGGAATTCCTTCTGCTCCCGGCGCAATTCTTCGCGAAGTTCGGCAGCCGCCTTGCGGGAGTTCTCAGCAGCTAATTCCATTTGTGGCCGCAGCTGCGCCAGTTCACCACGCAGCTTACTCAATTCGACCGTGGACTCGGCACTGATCGCCGGCTCGACGCCGAAACTTTCCTGCTCCATGAGATCACCGGATTCCTTGCGCGCCGGCAGCGGCAGCGTCAGGTTCTGTTCCTTCCTGTCCCGCATTACGCCAACGCTGACCGAGTTGCCGTTGCGCGCGCGCACTGCATGCGAGAAGTCGCTGGTGTCGTGCACCGGCTGGTCGTTGATTTTGACGATGACATCTCCGGCGCGGAAACCCGCCTTCTCGGCGCGGCTGCCTTTGTCTACCGAGCGAATGAGCACTCCATTGCCGTTCTTCACCCCGAAAAATTCGCCGAGCTGCGGAGTGATGTTCTCCACCATCAGCCCGCTGCGCGCCGATTGCGTCACCACCACCATGTTGATGGAGGGCATGTCGATCTCGGGCATGTGAATCTCAGGAATCTGCACGTGGAAATCACCGGGATTGGGCCCGACGAACGAAAATTCTTTGCGCTTGTCCGCGAGCTGAGCCTTGACGGTGACCGGCTGGCCATCGCGGCTGAGACCGAACGTCACGATGCGGCCCGGCGGTGTCTCGTGGATCATGCGCTCCAGTTGCGCTTTGCTCTCCACCGGCGTTCCATTCATCGTGAGGATGACGTCGTGCTCCTTGATGCCAGCCTTGCCCGCGGGAGCATCCTGGTCCACCATCGTGACCTCAACACCCTTTTCGTCTTTCAGTTTCAAGGCGCTGATGCGCTCAGCGGTGATGTCGGCGATATCGACGCCTAGATAGGAGGTCGTGCCGCCGTCTTCGCTGGAAAACACCCACGGCTGTCCTGGCCCGTTCGCCGACCAGTTCTGCGCCGCGTATGATGAGCCTGGCAAAAACGGCAACAACGCGAGAATGGTCCAAACATGTTTGCGCATTGTCAGTCCCTCGTTTTGAGTAGCCAGTGCTTAGTGATCAGTGGCTGGCAGCTCGACTGTCTTTGGCTGTCCACTGACCGCTATCCACTGATCACTGTTTCTTACCGACTTGCTTTTCGAATGCAGATGTCGCCGCTCGACGTGTGCACCTTCATCGTCGGGCCTCCACCGTTCAGCGCGCCATCCGCCGTCAGGGTCTTGCTCCACTGATCGCCCTCGCTGCTGACGTGGATCTCCGGAAAATCCGATGTAATGCGATGTCCGCTGCCCATATCAACGCTGGCGCGAATATTGATCGCGACGTCGGAAGCGATGTATACCGTGATGTCGCCTGCTCCGGTTTCGAGATCGGAATCATGCCGCTCACTGCCAGTATTCACCAGCTTCACGGTGATCCCACCTGCCCCGGTTTCTGCGTGGGCCGACGGCACTCCGTAAAGCTCGATACCACCGCCGCCGGTCTCTGCGTGCACATGGCCCTTGGCTGAAGTCAGGTGGATCGTCCCGCCGCCGGTTTCAATTTCTGCCGGGCCACCGAGGTCACTCAGATCAATGCTGCCTCCACCCGTCGAAACTTTTACTTTTCCCGCGCATTGCCGCACTTCGATGCCGCCGCCGCCGGTTTCGACCGTCGCTCCTCCCGCGCAGGATTCGATTCGGATGCTGCCTCCGCCAGTCTCAGCCATGACCTTGCCGTTTGCGTGACGGATCGCGATCGAGCCTCCACCTGTGTGCAGGCCCATATCTCCACTAACGGTTCCGACGTCGATCGATCCGCCGCCGGTCTCGGCATTCACGCCGCCGCCGATGTCATCGAGCTTCATGTTGCCACCGCCGCTCTCAGCCTCGACTCGGCCGGAGATGCCCTCCGTATCTACGTTTCCGCCGTCGGTCTCGAGCTTCACCAGCGCCATCTCGCGCGGAACATTTATGGAAAACTCTCCGGAAAAGTGGCGGGGCTGATGTCCGCCCTGCCAATCGCCAACGATCCAGGCAGTGTCACCTTTTACGTACGCAGTCACTTTGAACTGTTCAAACTGGTGGCGGGCTTCCTGCTCGGATGAAGTCTTAAAGTTCGTATGAACGACGTAATTGATGCCCTGTTGCTGCCCACCCCGGACCCGAACGGAGCCCATGTCAACCTTGATCCTCAAGTTCTTGACCGTTGCCAGCGAACCGGTGATCTCCTGTCCCCAAGTTCCACCTTCGCGGGCCATGTGTGTTTCCTGCGCCACGGCCAGCGGCGCAAGCAGAGCCAGCACACCGGCCAGCCCGACGATTTGTAGCGCTCGTTTCAAATTATCCACCTCACTTCTCGCGATTCATTCGCGAATGTCCTCAATCTCGTACCGTCGACGCTCTTAATCAATCTCTGGCAGCTGCGCCAGCATCGTGCGCGCTTGCGACTTGATGTACTGGCTCTGATCCTTTGCCGCCAGCGCCATCAGCACGCCGCGCACGCTGCCATCGGCTTTGACTGGCTCGATCAACCGCAGCGCTTCGATCCGCACTCCGGAGTTGTCATCGTTTACCAGCGATCGCAGCACGGCATCGCGTACATTCGTATCCGTCTTGACGTAATTTCCGAGCGCGTCCAGAGACTTCAGACGAACTCCAGGATTCGTGTCGTTTTGCAGAGCATAAATCAGGGCGTCCCGCACCTGCAGATCGCTGCTGCGTTGCGCCAGCAATTCGACGGAATCCACGCGCACTCCCGAATTGTTATTGCGGGCTGCGTACAGCAGCAGTTGCTGGATCTGCTGATCGTTCAACGATCCTTGTGTTTGCTGCGTAGAAACCGTGTTGTATTTGATGGTGACTTGATCCGTACCGGGGACCGGGGTGACGGAGTCCACACCGGCGATAGAAGATTCGGCAGGAGCACTGCTTGGATTGCTCGTAGTTACGGGAATGCCGGCAACGGTTGTCGTGTGCGATCCATAAATCTTGTAAGTGGTTCCAACTCCAACCGCGAATCCGAGAA
>Ga0181528_10000762_pt1 | contig 21341 bp, 17 predicted proteins | sample PEATcosm2014_Bin_47_FD_119742 | JGI IMG/M metagenome (GOLD analysis project Ga0181528, IMG submission 119742) | Peatland microbial communities from MTU Mesocosm Facility, Houghton, MI, USA - PEATcosm2014_Bin10_10_metaG | ecosystem: Environmental > Terrestrial > Soil > Wetlands > Peat | place...
AAAGAAAATGTCGGTTTTGGCAGCCGTTCATGGCGCTATTCAATGTTAGTCGAGAATAAAAAAATCATCAGATTATTTGCCGAACCCGGCAAAGCCGATAATTGCCCGGATGATCCTTTTACGGTAAGCGGTGTGGATACCCTATTGGATTATTTGAAACAGAACAAAAAATAAGCGCCGGCGTTCTAGCCTCTATTTTGCGAGATGCGCTAATGATTCGATATGATTATGATCTGTTTATTGTGGGTGCGGGGTCCGGCGGGGTGCGTGCAGCCAATATGGCGTCGGCGCATGGCGCCAGGGTTGCCATTGCCGAAGAACGGAATATAGGCGGCACCTGTGTTAATTTGGGCTGCGTGCCCAAAAAACTGTTGGTCTATGCCTCCCGATTCAGAGATGAATTTGAGGCGGCGGCGGGTTTTGGCTGGACGGTGGGCGAATCATCGATCAGTTGGCCACGCTTGATTGCAAACAAAAATGCAGAGATAGAGCGTTTACACGCGGTTTATCGTCTCCGTCTGCAAAAATCGGGCGTTAATATTATCTCCGGCAGAGCAAAATTGCTGGACGGGCATACTGTGGCTGTCGATGCCGGGCAATACAGCGCGGAGCGCATACTGATTGCAACAGGCGGCTGGCCGTTTGTGCCCGACATACCCGGCAAGCAACACATCGTTACCTCGAACGACATGTTTTTTCTCGATCAATTGCCCAATCGCATCATCATTTTCGGCGGCGGTTACATCGCGGTGGAATTTGCCGGCATTCTGCATGGCCTGGGCGTGGATACCAGCATTTGTCTGCGTGGACAAAAATTACTGAATGGTTTTGATGAGGATATCCGTGATTTTCTGGCGCATGAAATGGCCGGAAAAGGCATTAAAATTTTCTTCAATACCGATATTGAGGCGATAGAACGCACAGCAGGCGATGAATTTGCAGTTCATTTGATTGATGGCGGCGAAATGACGACGGACTTGGTGATGTACGCCACGGGCAGAACACCGAATTCAAGCGGATTCGGCCTGGAAGAGCTTGGCGTTGGACTAAACAGTGAAGGCGCTATTAAGGTCAACAGCGGCTACCAAACTAATGCGCCATCCATTTATGCGCTGGGCGATGTCACCGACCGCGTCAACCTGACGCCGGTAGCCATAGCAGAGGCTGTGTCGCTGGTGAATGCGTTATATGCCAAGCAGCCGCGGGCGGTGGATTACGATAATATCCCCACTGCGGTTTTTAGCCAGCCTAGTATCGGTAGTGTTGGCTTAACCGAAGCGCAGGCGCGCGAAAAATTCCCTGATATCGACATTTACCAAACCCGGTTTACCCCAATTAAAAATACGCTCTCAGGGCTGGCTGAAAAAACCCTGATGAAGATGATCGTGGCGCGCAGCACTGACCGGGTTGTCGGCATGCACATGGCGGGCGCCGACGCCCCTGAAATTATCCAGGGCATGGCGGTCGCCATTCGGGCCGGGGCCACCAAGGCGGTCTTCGACTCGACTATCGGCATACATCCTACTGCCGCCGAAGAATTTGTGACTCTGCGCGAAACCGCGCAATAACATTAATAAGGAGCAAAGCTATGACCTATCAAAGCATCAACCCCTATAACGGCAAAATCCTGACAACGTTCGAGGAACTCACCGGCAAACAACTTGATACGGCGCTGGAAACCGCCGCCAACTGTTTCGAGACTTGGCGATGGACTACTTTCGCCCGGCGAGCGGCCGTGGCCGGGAAAGCAGCCGCCATCCTGCGGGCGCGGACCGACGAGTTCGCCGGCTTGGACGTCAGCGGACTTACCTTTCGGCGGTATCAAGAATTCCGGCTATGGGCGCGAACTATCGAGCATGGGCATTCAGGAGTTCGTGAACAAAAAGCTGGTTCGCGTCGCTTCGATAGACGCGCCGGTATAACCCTGGAAGCCGCAGTTGACCGATATTGCAGGCGCAAATAGCTGTCAACTGCGGTTTCCAGCATGTTGAATCAATTCTGTTCTTTAGGGTCTTCCGCTACTTTCAGCCAGATACGCAGGATCTCCGCTACGCTCCATGCCTGAGCAAAACAGCCTCGCGGAGCGAATGAGCCCTCGGCGTCAAAAATTTCGCTGATAGAACCGATACAGACTTCATACAGGTGTTTCTCTAAAAATTGATTTAAAAAGCCGCGTATCTCTTGGCGCTGTGCGGGATATACTCTTAGCCAGGCATCGGCGTAAGGTCCTAGCAGCCATGGCCAAACCGTGCCTTGGTGATAGGCGGCGTCGCGAGAGCGAAGATCGCCATGGTAATTGGGTTTATAGTCGGGATGATCCGGAGAAAGCGTTCGCAGACCTGCAGGCGTTAAAAGCCGGTCTCTGACGTTTTGAAATACCGGTTGCCAATGCTCTTGATCCAATACCGGATAAGGCAGCGATAATGCCAGCACTTGATTGGGCCGGCAGGCAGGATCGTTTTGTCCGTTTTCGCCATCCACCAAATCAAACAAATGGCCTGAGTTCGCATTCCAGAATCGTTGATTAAAGCTGCTGCGAGCGGCATCGGCATGTGACGCTATTTCGCTGCCGCGTGAGTTTAGGTTTTCGGCGTGCAGCCACTTTTCCATAACGCGTAGCGCGTTATACCATAAAGCATTGATTTCAACCGCTTTACCACGGCGCGGGGTAACGACCCAATTACCGAACTTGGCGTCCATCCAAGTCAAGGCGTAGCGCGGATCGCCTTGCGCCAGGAGACCGTCTGCGGCATCGCAATGAATGCCGAAGCGCGTCCCGCGAATATGATGATCCACGATATCCAACAGCCTGGGCAGCAATTCTTTTAACAGAATTCTATCGCCGGTTATCTCGATATAACGATCCAGCGCGTGAAAATACCAGAGCGTTGCATCTGCGGTGAAATAGACGCCCTCGCTTTCTCCTTCTGGAAACATGTTCGGAATGAGCCCGTCGCGCAAATGATTGGCAAAAGTTCGCAGAATATGTCCGGCCTCGCTGTGCCGGCCGGTGGCGAGCGTCAGTCCTTCCAAACTGATCATGGTGTCCCGTCCCCAATCGGAAAACCAGGGGTAACCTGCAATGATGGTGCGCAGGTCGCCGCTGATTGCAGGGTGGCTACCCGTAGTTTCGATGATGCGTCCGGTCGGGGCGATAATAAACTGATCGGCAGCCAGAACCAGCTGGCTAGCCAAGCCCTGACGCAAATTCGGATGAGCGGCCGCCAATAAGTCTTTACGGCGTTCCAATTCTGTCTGAATTGCCTGGGCCGGGGACAGTGACAAGATGTCTTCCCAGCTTTCTATGGAAGCGACCAAGGTCACAGCCTTACCGGTAACCAGATCAACGCGGAAATAACCAGGGCTCCATAGATCGCCCCTGGCGTCATAGCCTCTCTGCTCTTCTTTACGGTAAACAATATCGCTAAAGCGCTTGGTTTCAATCGTGAATGCCGGATTCTCGCCTTCGATATAAAGACGCAGCGGCGGGATCGAAAAGCCGTGAATTTCAATGCGTCCGGCGGAGGCTTTGAGATCGTAGGCATCTGCGGGCAAGCCTTCCGACAAGGAAGCCTCATGGCGTCTAAAATGCACCGCTACCCGAATCTTGAGCCGCAACGGTCCTACCCCTGATACTAGGCGATACCGCACATGCACAGTATTGCGCTTATAGGGCATGAGTATCGATTTTTCAATCACATGGTTTGCCATTTCATAGCGCCACACCGGCAACCCGGACTCCAGGCGAAATTCGCGTAAACCGGACATGCCGTGTAAATCCAAAGTGCCGCCCGCCCATTCGATACCGCCTATTTTTTGGCTGACGCCATCAGGATGGCGAATCATCTCACTCAGTTGGTTGAGCATGACATAGCGTCCAAAGGGATCGGGAAGGGCAACGGTTAAAAGACTATGGAACCGGCGGGTGGGCACGCCTGAGAGCGTCCCGGACGCATAGCTGCCAAGACCGTTGGTGATTAACCATTCGTTTTTAAGCAATGCTTCCTGTTCAGCAGGTTCGCCAGTCCAATTAGTGCGAATTACGAGATCGCTATTCATGATTGACAGCATCCGTTTTCGGTTGGGTTACCGCGTATAAAACCACAGCGGATTCCCCTTGCAGATACCAATTTCCTTTCTTGGGCCACGGTGGCAGCCCCATGCCGCCATAACGGGGATTTTCGCTAGTCCACGCAGCATCCCAAAGACAGCCTTTGGATGGCGCTAATAAAGGTTCCGGAGCCGGAACCAGACGAAGATCCCGGCTCAGATTGACTAATAAAAGCCGGTCGTCGCCCGGAGTGTCTCCAAAAAAGCGTATCACCAGCGCATCCGGACTTAATACGGCGCCATCAATGCGTTGGCTTCTTTGGCTGGCTTGAAGTACAGGATCACTCCGGCGCAGCTCTAATAAATCACAGTGTAAGGCATATTCCTCCCGATGTGTGTTGCGTTCATTCAAGTCCAATTTAGAATAGGTAAAGGTGATTGGGTCGTTGGGGTCCGGCAGCCGGGCCTGCATTTCCGGTGTGGCCAAGGCGCGAAATTGAGCCAAAAACTGCGAGCGGCCCTGGGCAACCTTATAGGCAATTTCTTCTCTATGGTCGGCAAAATAAAAGAACGGGCTGGAGGAGGCAAACTCCTGGCCTTGAAATAACATAGGCGTTTGGGGCGCCAATAAAAACAGTGCAGTCAAAGCCCGGTAACGGTTAGGACTGGATAAACAGTGGACGCGTTTACCGGAGCCGGAATTGGCAATCTGATCATGATTTTGGATGAAGTTGATAAACTTGGCAGGGATCATGTCCAGGACCGGCGTTCCGCGGGCATTTTTTTGCCATGCGTAACATTGGCCTTGATACAAAAACCCTCGTTTCAATGTTGACACAAATTCCTGCGCGAAACCTCGATAGTCGCTGTAGTATGCATCTGCGCGCCCTGTCAATGCGACCATGGCGGTATGATGGAAATCGTCGTTCCATAAAGCGTCTACGCCGAAGCCGCCTTGTTCGGGAGGCAAAAATATTTCCGAGTCTTGAGGTTCATTCTCCGCAATAACATAGATTTTACGCGGCGTGCCGGCGGTACGCGCGGTCTGCACGATAGCAGGAATGATGTGTTCTGAGGAACTGTCGAAAATTTGCTGGGTTGCATCAAGACGTAGGCCATCCAGATGGAACTCTTTAATCCAATAGGCGGTATTGGCGAGTACATAATCGCGGACGGCGGCTGAGTTAGGTCCGTCAAAATTGAGCGGATCGCCCCAATCGCATTGGTAGCGGGTAGAAAAATAATCATTTGAGAATTTCAACAGATAATTGCCATCCGGCCCTAAATGATTGAATACCACATCCAGAATCACGCCTAGACCCAAGGCATGGGCCTGATTCACAAAATAGCGGAAATCGTCCGGCGTTCCATAAAGCCGTGTCGGCGCAAATAAATTAACACCGTCGTAACCCCAGCCAAACCGCCCGGGAAAATCGGCCACCGGCATGATCTCCAGAACGGTCACGCCTAATTTAGCCAGCTCAGGTAGTTCATTGGCGGCGGCAAGCCAATTCCCTTCATGAGTAAAGGTGCCGATATGCATCTCATAAATGACCCGTCCATGCGCTCCAATGCCTGTCCAGGCATCGTCAGTCCATTTAAAGGTCTGCGGATCAATCACTTGCGATGATCCATGCGGGCCCTGGGGTTGAAAACGCGAGGCCGGGTCCGGATAAGGTTGAGAATCATCATCCAGCAGATAGCGGTACAAGACTCCGGCGCATGCATCTTGTACAATGACTGAGAAATATCCGTTTCCTTCATTGTGCAGTTCAACTTCAATCGGCGGGTTAGGAGGATCGGCGGATTCTCCCTGAGAATTCATTACCAGTTTCACTGTCTTTCTTTCAGGCGCCCAGACACGAAAATGCATGCCTTTTTCTTGTATTAGTTCTGCTCCTACTGGAGATCGCCGGTCTTTGACTAATTGAATGGATCTTTCTTCACTCATGATTATGGTTCCCATCAAGCGACTAGAAATTCAAATATTGGCATATCAAATGATTGACTTAACCGGCTTCCGAGATATACAAAATAAGTTTTTTTGGGTAAGTCTGTCCAAGCTTTAAAATAATATGGCTGCAAAATCAAAGGAAGTCGGTTCGGTATCGTACACACGCGCCTACCCACCCCCTAATATGTGCGATGACGTACAGACTGTATTTAATGCTTGGTTTAGTCTGATGGCCCAGCGATGGAGGTATCCTACGCTGAATAGTGACTTTTCTTGTTGAATATCGCTGTCCTTCGACAGCTTTTTTAAGGAGACACTCAAATGCTCCAAACTATTGCAATCCTCTTAATTGTCCTCTGGGCTGTCGGTTTGGTTTCCGCGTACACCCTGGGGGGATTCATTCACCTCTTATTAGTCATCGCGATTATTATGCTCTTGGTAGGTTTCATTCAGGGACGACGTTTTTAATTCCGGACAACTCATGGTTTGCTTGGGTAAGCCGCCAAGTTATTACCAGGCTTCAACAAGGCGTTTGAGCGTCATGGGCGCCTGAAACGGAACGCGCCGCAACGAAGGTCACGAGGGATTTGCATGTCGAATACGCCAAAACGCAGCGACGAGGCTCCGAATTCCCCGGGCCTGCGGTTCGCCATCAAAAATGCCGCCAGACGGCTGCTGGACTGGTTCGTGATCCAATCGAAGGCCGTCAGGCTGACAGTATTGGCCGTGGCCCTGCTGATTCCGGCCACCGGCATCTATTCGTTCATGCTCATCCGGAAGCAGGCCGCCGTTGCCGAGCAGGTCAAGACCATGAGCGTTGCCGGGAAGGCGGGCGAGGCGCTATGGACGTTCAACGACAAGCTGCCTGTGGTGTTCGGCGCCGGTTCGTTGCTGAGCTTTCTGGAAACAAACCCGGTCGAGCGCATTACAGTGGTTTACGAGCCGCTGCTGTGGAACGTATCGGAGCGTATCATCCTGGTCGAATCGCAGGGCAAGCAGTACGCGTATTACCCTAGCGACATGGAGACCAAAATTTTCGCCGACAGGGCGGCTACGGCGCAGTGGGGCGCCAAGCTGGCCTTCATCCCCCGCGGCGAACTCAGCGCCGCCAGCAATGAATTGTTCGAGCGTCTGGACCAGCGCTTTGCCAACGCCCGTCCGCAATCCGAGAAGGACAGCTGGAAGGCCGACGCCAGCGCTGTGTTGTCGGTTGCGCTTACGCTCGGCGTGCTGGCCTTCCTGTACTTCCAGCTCATGAGCCAACAAAAGTCGCTTAAGTTCATCGAGCCGGCGCAGATGCCCGGCTCTATCGACGATCTGGTGGGCATGGGAGACATCAAGGCCGAAGTGGCGCAGATCAAGGACCAGTATGAGCGCCGCGCGGAATATGCCAACTACGGCATCTTCAAACCCTTTAATGTCATGTTCAGCGGCCCGGCGGGTACCGGCAAGACCAGATTGGCCGGTTATCTGGCCAAGGAACTGCAGTTGCCCATTCTGTTCCACTCCGCCGCCAACCTGGAAACAGGTTTTGTGTCCGGCGGCTCGAATACGCTCAGCCGCATTGTGGCCATGGCCAAGCGGCGCAAGCGCTGCATCATCTTCCTGGATGAAGCTCAGGATCTGTTTATGAAGCGCGGCGGCCGCCGCAAGTTCGACGACGACACCGCGAACACCTTTCTCTCCATGCTGGATGGCGTGCGCAGCAAAAACGAAGCCGAGATTATCTGGATCGTGGCCAGTAACTTTAATAGCGAGACCATGGAAATGGACGAGGCCATGCTGCGCCGCTTTCAGATGAAGGTGGATTTTCGCATGCCCAACCGGGCGGAGCGGCTGGCCATTCTCAGCCACTACCTGAGCCAGCGGGCCGAGAAGGTGCTGCCCAACCTGGACCTGCGCCACCTGGTGGACGTGACTGAAGGCCGTAGCCCAGCCGATCTGGAGACCATCGTCAACCAGGCGGGCATCTCGGCCGTGCAGACGGGCGAAATGATAGGCGCCGATACCCTGATGCAGGCTGCTGAACGTGTGCTGGTGGGAAATGTTAATACCGACACCACCTCGGAACGCGAACGCGACCGCCGTATCATCGCAGTGCACGAATGGGGCCATTTCCTGGTAGACCTTGAGCACGAACGCAAGCTGACTAAGGACAACTGGGAGCAGATTCTGGCCGACATGAAAACCATCAAGATTTCGCTCAAGGCCAACCCCCGCACCAACGCATTGGGCTTCGTCTTCCACAAGCAGGGGATCAACTTGCTAAAGACCAAGAGCGATATAGAACACGACGTGCGCGTGCTGTTGGGCGGCATGGCGAATGAAGAATTGTTCTTTGGCGAGGAAGGCACGACCAATGGGGCGCACAACGACATCACCCGCGTGACGCAGTTGCTGCACCACGCAGTGGGCGAGATGGGCATGTACCGCAAGACCCGCCTGAACTTCGGCGCTCTCTCCAGCGGGAGCCGCGAAGTGGACGAGGAAACACGCAGCATCATGGAAGCGCAGAGCGAGCGGATGTACGGTGAAACCAAGGCTGTGCTGGCCCGGCTTATGCCGCTGACCGAGCATCTGGTCGGCAAGCTCCTGGAAGCAGACGAAATGAGCCTGAATGAGGCGCTATTCGAAATCCGCAGCTTCGAGGCGATCTGATGGGCTTGTAAAAACACCGCCTGCTGCGCCAGGGCGGCTTTTGAAGTAAGCTGAGGCTTATGGATAATGTTTGCTAGCGCACTGAAATCATTTGCTGTAACCCGTATCTTTTGAGCCTTAAATTTTAGCATGGCGATATTTGACACGGCGCCAAGCCCAACTCCCCATTGCGATGGGCGCAGTGGGGAAACCTCCCTCTTAACTAAGGAGATTCATGATGCAGATCGGTATGATTGGCCTAGGACGAATGGGCAGCAATATGGTGCGGCGACTGATGCAGGATGGACATGAATGTGTGGTATATGACCTTCACGTTGAAGCCATCAAGCAACTCCAACACGAAGGCGCTGTCGGGACGGTTTCGCTTCAGGATCTTATCACCCGCATGATCAAGCCACGCACAGTTTGGCTGATGGCCCCGGCGGCGTTAATCGATGAGATGTTGACGCAATTGACGCCGCTGCTTGAGGTGGGCGATATTGTCATTGATGGCGGCAATTCTTACTACCGCGACGATATTAGGCGGGCGGCGGAATTGCAGCAAAAGGGGCTGCACTATGTGGATGTGGGCACTAGCGGCGGCGTAGCCGGGCTGGAACGGGGCTATTGTTTGATGATCGGCGGAGAGAAGGACATTGTCAAGCATCTTGACCCGGTCTTTGCCACGCTAGCCCCCGGTTCAGGGGCGGCGCCACGCACTCTCGGCCGGAGCAAACCCGGCGCTACCGCCGAACAGGGCTACTTGCATTGCGGCCCGCACGGAGCCGGACACTTCGTCAAGATGGTGCATAATGGCATCGAATACGGATTAATGGCGGCCTATGCCGAGGGCATGAATATTCTGCGCAATGCCAATGTCGGCAAGCTTGAGCACGATAGCGACGCCGAGACATCGCCAATGCGCAACCCGGAGTTTTATCAGTATGAGCTGGATCTGCCCGAGATCGCTGAACTTTGGCGGCGCGGCAGTGTGGTGGCGTCATGGCTGCTTGATCTAACGGCGGCGGCTTTGGCCGAGGATGCCGACCTTACCGGATTTTCCGGCCGGGTGTCGGATTCAGGCGAGGGCCGCTGGACCGCGCTAGCGGGTATTGAAGAGGGCGTGCCGATTCCGGTCATCAGCGCTGCGCTATTCGAGCGCTTTGCGTCGCGTAGCGGTTCCGACTATGCCAACCGGCTTCAGTCGGCGATGAGAAAGCAGTTTGGTGGTCATGACGAGAAGAAAACGGAGGTATGAGAAGTAACCGATACGGCAAGGTGCAAGGCGTGTTGCTCATGGTTGGTAAGATCCTGTTGAGTCAAATTTGCCGGAATCAAGTTGTCAAACAAATACCCGCCTGACGGTTTTTCGTCTGCACACGGTTATAAGGCCTTGACGCTTTGAGTTGATACCCGTTTATTTAATTTCCCCTTCCCGTTTGGTTTCCATTTCCAGGTTTTGGTATTCATGCTGTTCCAGCTTACCGTCATGGCCTGCGTCCACATTGTCAAATACTTGCAACAAAAATGGGGAATTTTGTAATTCTTTTTTAGTGACGTAATGATCGCCATTAAATCTTCCTGTTTGCTTTGAATGAACTTTATGACTGATCCATAATTTAGAAGATAGTTACTTTTAATTTATAAACGCACTCTGTGAGATAGCCGGCATTTTTAGTTTGATGCCGCTGTTATGTCTGCTTGATTACTTTTTTTAATAATATGGAAAATGCAATTGCCGTCATATCCACTTTGCAGGCGTGCGGATGAAAAGCCTGGCTGGGAGTCAATATAAGCCGCCAATGAATATCTGAGAGGGAGGTATTTATGGGCTTTGAATCATGGGTTGGTTTGCTGGGTTTCGGCTGGCGCCGCGTCTACCCAGCCAATTTTATATTTGAGGGGTTATGCCTAGTTTGCGTACGCTTAGATTGAGTTTTAGTTCCGGAGAGGTTTCGCCGTTGATGTTTGAGCGGGTGGATCTGGATAAGATGGCGAATGCTTTGGCGGTTTGCGAGAATATGATTGTGACGCCGCAGGGGCCGGTATCGAGTAGGAAGGGGTTGAAGTTTGCGGCGCTGGCTAGGACGGTGGCTGGAGAGGGGTCTGAGTATGCGCGGGTGATTGCGTTTAATTATTCGCAGACACAGAACTTTGCCATTGTGATTTCTGCGGGGTGTTTTCGGTTTTATGCGCAGGGGGCGGCGTTGCTGGCCGGCGCTTTGCCGGTTTATAGCGCTGTTACGGCTTATGCGGTGGGGGCTGCGGTGGCTTTTAACGGGCTGAATTATTATTGCATTGCCGCCTGTACCGGACAGGAGCCGGATGTTAGCGGCGGGTTTTGGTATGCGATGCCGGTTACTGGGGAATATGAGATTCCTAATAGCTATGCGGCGGCGGATTTGCAGACGATTCATTATGTGCAGTCCGGGGATGTGATTACTTTGGTGCATCCTAATTATCCACCGATGTTGCTGGAAAGGTATGGTAATACCGACTGGGTGTTTAGCCCGGCGTCTTTTGCTTCGGTTTATACGCCGCCCGGCTCGATTACGGCTTCGGCTAATTATGTGAACAGCGGGTATCCTGAGCATTTTACCTATCAGGTGACGGCGCTGGATCCATTGGGGGATGAGGAGAGTTTGCCGACGGCGGCTTCTAATTCCGTTTATAACGATTTAGCGGTTTCCGGGAACTATAACACGATTAGCTGGACGGCTGCGGTGGCGCCGAGCAACCATAGCATTGGGGCTTATAACGTTTATAAGGCGATTAACGGCGGGGCGTTCGGGTATATTGCGCAGCTGCCGCCGGCTTCCTTGAGTTTTACCGACAGCAATATTACCCCGGATATGACGCAGACGCCGCCGCAGAGCGAGACGGTGTTCGCCAGCGCCGGGAATTATCCGGCGGCCGTGCAGTATTACGAGGAGCGCAAGTTTTTTGCCGGTACCGATGATGAGCCGAATAATATTTGGGCGACGCAGAGCGGCACTGAATCCAATATGAATTATTCCATCCCTAGCCAGGCTAGCGACGCTTTGCGGTTTGGGATTTGGGCCAAGGGGCAGAATCAGATTTTGCATTTGGTGCAGTCGATCGATCTGATGGCTTTGACGGCGAGTAATGAGTTTAGGATTTATACGGCTTCCGGGGATGCGTTGACGCCTTCTACGCTGTCGATTAAATCCCAGGCCCAGAACGGGGCGGCGAATGTGATGCCGGTGACGGTGAATAATTTTGTGCTGTATGCGCAGTATAACGGGGGGCGGATTCGTGAGATGTCTTTTGATTGGACTATTCAGGGTTATAAGACTGTGGATATCAGTTTGCTGGCTCAACATCTTTTCGATGGTTTTACAATTGTTGATATGGCTTATACGCATGTGCCGAATCCGATTGTTTGGGCGATCAATAATCAGGGCCAGCTTCTTGGCATGACTTATGTGCCGGATCAGCAGGTGCAGGCCTGGCATCATCATACCACCGGTGACGGCGATGCGTTTGAGTCTATGGCGGTGATTCCGGAGAATGGGGTTGATAGGCTGTATTTGTTGGTGCGGAGGACGGTGAATGGGCAGACGGTTAGATATGTGGAATACCTTGATCCGCCTGCTGTTGGTGCGCTGGTGGATGCGTTTTATGTGGACAGCGGTGCGAGCTTTAGTGCGCCTGACGGGACTTATACAGCGGTGGGGCAAGTCCTGAGTTGTGCGGTGATGGGGCATGGGTTGCTGTCCGGACAGAGTGTTTATTTGTCGTTTAGCGATACCGGGATAACCACCGGGCCTTGGGTGGTGACGGTTGCGGACCCTAATGATTTTACGGTGACTGTGAGCGGGGCTTCTGCGACTTCCGGCAATGTTTCTTTGTTGGTGACTGAGATTAGCGGGCTGACATGGTTGGTGGGGGAGACGGTGCAGGTGTTGGCGGATGGGAATGTGATGTCGCCGCAGGTGGTGTCTACCGGCGGGGCTATAGATTTGGATTTTCCGGCCAATACCGTGCAGGTGGGGTTGAAGTTTGTGGCGACCATGGTGACGCCACCGCCTGTGGTGCAGGGGGATGCGGATTTGAGTCAGTCGCGGGTGAAGAATATTAATCAGATTTGGGCCAGGGTTTATGAGAGCGGGGCGTTTTATGCGGGGCCTTTTACGGGCGATAGTGCGAACGATCAGAATAGTTTGGTGCAGGTTGGGAATGGGGTACAGTTTGATCCTGCCCAGCCGGTGCCTTTGGTGAGTGATGTTTTGCAGTTGAGTTTGATGCCGAGCTTGAATGAGAGCGGGCAGATTTTGATGCAGATGAGCGATCCTTTGCCGTTGACGGTGGTGGGGGTGACTTTGGAGGTGAGTGTTGGAGGGTAGGGGTTGCTGGGTTTCGGCGACAGGCGAAACCCAGCTTCAAAGCTAATCGAAAACATGAATATTACCCACCGCTTCCCAACTAACATGGATCTGCTAGATCTGGCGGCAAGGCTACGCCCTCAAGATATCAAAGAACTGCAGGCAGTCTGTGATTTCTGGCCGAATCAGGCTGACCTTAGTCCTGAAAACCCGGCAATCCGCCTAGCTAAAATCCAGGCCGTAACCGAATCGGTCAGGCGTAGCGATCCGGATTTTTTACGGGCCTGGTTTTGTGACGAGGAATTGGTTTGCATCGCCGGTTGTGCGCCGCGGTCCATGCTGATGGCCGCGCCCTGGCTGTTGGGCACGGATAAACTGGACGGTTGTCTGAAGAGTTTGCATAAGTTGGCAGGGCAAGGGGTGCGGGAGATGTTGGCGATATATCCGACATTATTCAATATCGTGGATGAACGGCAGCTTAAGGTGGTTAACTGGCTTAAGGCGCTGGGATTTGAGATTGTGGATTGTCCGGCTGTTAAGCCCGGATTTGGAGTTAAAGGCTTTTTGATGAGGGCTGGATAATGTGTTTTCCTGAGTTGTTAGCAGTACCGCTTTTGGCTGAAGCCGGCGGAGCCGCCGGTGCGGCGGCCACTGGGGTGGAAGGCGGTTTGGCGGCAGGCGATGCCGCGGCGATGGCTTCGACTGTGGCCGGCGCCGGTGGCGAAGCGGGTTTGGCTTCAACAGTAGGCGGTTACGCCGGGGCTTACGGCTCGGCGGCTTATAGCGGTTTGGGCGGGGCGAATGGCTTGCTGGCCGCCGGTAGCGCCGGTCTTTCCGCTTACAGCAATTATGCCCAGGCCAGCGCTGCGCAACAGGCCGCTTCTTATCAGGCGCAGCTTGCCGCTAATAATGCCAGGCTGTCTCAGCAAGAGGGTAATGCGGCGATAGATCAGGGGCAGTCGCAGGCCATGCAGTCCAGTCAGCAGGCTTCGCAATTATTGGGAGAGCAGAAGGCGGCTTTTGGCGGGAACGGGGTGAGTTTAGGTTCCGGTTCAGCGCTGGATGTGATGGCTTCCACCAGGTTTCTGAATGATCAGGATGTTAACACCATCCAGAGCAATGCGGCGCGCACCGCCTGGGGTTACGGCGTGCAGGCGGCCAATGACCAGACTCAAGCCAATTTGTCGGCCTGGCAGGCCCGGAATAATAATCCGCTGGCGATTGCGGCGGCGGGCGGAGCCTCGTCTTTATTGGGAACAGCGAGTTTGTATGCGCTTGGGAATAAGGGCAATTTGTTGTTTTCTAATGCTTAGCGGCATTAATCTTCCCAAAATCTCTCGCATGCTTGTCTTGTTAGACTATCTGCTTTTGGCGCCGGGGTGCTCCGTCAGAGGACGCCGTAAATACATCCTTGTAGGCTTTGGATCAGCATCCATGCTGATCAAATCTCTGCCGAAGCACCCCGGCGCCAAAATCCAGGCTTACGAATTTTTGAAGTATTTGAGTGCAAGAATTTTTGGGAAGATTAATTTAACTAACGCCTGGCGGGTTTTAATCTATCTACCCATCCTACGCTCAATAGTGACAGGTTTATTCGGATAAATAGTTTTAGTTTGAGGTGATTTATGCAAGTACCTTTAGCTCAGCGGCAGGAGCAGATAGCAGGGCTGCCGGATGCAAGGCGGCAAACCGATGTCGGGCCGGATAATTTTCTGGGAGAAACCAATCGGGTATTGCTGGATGCGGCGGATAGAGCAGGGGAGCAGTTGAATCGCACTGCTGCCGATGTTTGGTCGGCGCAGTTGCAGGAGGCCAATCAGACCAGAGCGCAGGATGCCATTAATCAGTCTCAGCAATGGCTGAACAACAAGTTGTACGGACCGAACGGCGGCTTGTCCAATCAGGGCGCGGCGGCGTTTGAACCGGGAGCGGACGGCAAAACCCCCAGTGCGGCGCTCGACGATGAGTTTGCCGCGCATGTCTCGGAAATGGCCGGGTCTTTGGGTAATGATATGCAACAGGCGCTGTACAGGCGCTGGGCCGGCGGGGCTCAGGCTAATGTCAGCGGCATGATGCAGCAGCACGAAGGCCAGCAATATCGTGTGTATTCGCGGGGCGTGAAGACGGCTTCCATTGATACCGCCAAGCAGACCGTGGCGCTGAATTATAACAATCCGGATCTGATAGCCGGTAATCTGGACTGGATACATGCCGACAGCGTGGATTTGGCCAGGCTGGAAGGCTTGCCTGCCGAAACCGGCACGCTAACCGGCATGCAGCATGCCGGCCAGGCGTTGAACGGCGCGATTGACAGCGCTCTAGCCCACGGCGACCATGCTGCGGCCTTGCGCCTGACTCAGCGCTTTGGCAATTTGATGCAGCCTAATGATTTTATGCGGGCCATCAACACCGTGCAGAAAGCTCAGGATGGTGGTCTGGCCTTGGCGGCAGTCAGCCATGCCGATGCCGCTTTGGGGCCAATGATGATCAGCGGCGACGGCGACCGGTTGATGAATATCACTTTTGGCGCGGAGTCTTCAGCCAAACATTGGGATGACAACGGCAAAGTTACCAGCAGCCCTGCCGGAGCGATAGGCATAGGCCAACTGCTGCCGGCTACCGCCAGACAAACTGCGGAAAGCCATCATATTCCCTGGCGGGCGGATTTATTTAATCAAAGCCGTAGCGGCGACCCGGACCAGGATGCCGAGGCCATGCAATACAACCAGACCTTGTCGCGTTTGTATCTGAATCAACAACTTAAAAAATACGGCGGCGATGCGGCAAAGGCCTGGGCGGCTTATCATGCCGGTCCTGTAGCGGTGGATGAGGCGATCGGCAAAGCTAATCAGCAAGGGGACGGTTTTTTAAGCCATTTACCCAAACAGACTCAGGATTATGTCGGCAAAAATCTGGCGGCTTATCAAGCAGGTGGTGGCCTCAACCCAAGCGTGACCAGACAGCATTTTGTGGAAAAGGCGCTGGCGGCCTTGCCGGCAACGGCTTCAGCGGATTTGCGCCGGCAAACCCGTCAGGCCGCAGAGCGGCAGTTTGAAATCAGGCAGGATGACATTAAGCAACAGGGTGATGACGCTTTTGCCAATGGCGTTAAGGCCTTGGACGCCAATGGCGGCAGTTTTGCGGCATTGGAAAGCAGCGGGGCTTTGATGAACGTACCGGCCGACAAACACAGCGCCTTGCGCGATTATGCCGGGAAAGTCGCCCGAGGCGATGAGGTCAAAACCGACTGGCAACTGTACGCCAAGCTGATGAACGATAGAACTTTGCTGAAACAAACCAATCTGGCGGCGCTGAAACCGCATCTGGCCGATGCCGAATTCAAGCAACTGGTGGAGCGGCAGAGCGCCAACAAACAGCCGCAGCAGCAAACCCAAATCCAGAGCAATGAAAGCATCTTGAAAGATTACGCCAATCAGGCCGGTATCGAAACCGCGCCCCGCTACGAGCAAGGCAAACTGCAAAACCAGCAGGCCTTGAGCAGATTCGGCAAATTGCAATCGGTATTCATAGAAAAAATCCGCCAGGCCGAAACCGCCAAAGGCAGGCCGCTAAGCGAAGACGAAGTCAGAAAAACCGCCGCCAACGTGTTTACGCCGGTGACTATCGACAAGCCTTGGTGGCAGGGCGGCGATGAAGCCAGCGTAGCCGGTTTGCTGGACAAAACTGCCAAACTGGTCGTACCCAAGGCTGACCGCGAAGAAATTATCGCTAAATGGCAGGCCAGATACGGCAGCGCTCCTGCGGAAGACACCATCGCAGATTTATACCGTCAGCATCTGGGGTTGTGATTTTGGTAGGGGGCAATAGGCGCGCTGTATTGCGCCCTATGCGCTGGCCGAATGGCGGCTTGAATTTGATTGTTTCTTACAATGAAATAAATCATATATTGATTTGGGTATTGTAAATAATAATGAATCTATTATAGTTAAATCGTCTTCGCTATAGGCATATTCGGCTTTGTGTCGGGGGAGTTTGTGATTTCCGCGATGCTGCTGCAGCTTCAATTTCCGGCAATCTGGATCTAGATGACGTATTTAGTCCGGAATTGTGACGCGCACAGCAACCTTGTGGTTTGCATTATGATATATATTAATTGAAGGCTGCTTGATGTTCCAAGCCTTTCAATACTTGCTAGCGGATTACCAGCCGAAGGAGTATGACATGAAGTTTCCAATTAACTTTGCGATGGCAATTCGTCGGCGATCGTGGTTTTTAATACCTCGAATCGGTTCGTTCATCCTGAGGAGACATAATGTCAACGCCTTGATGATAGTTTTGTTTGGCTTGCTGAATGTGGCGGATGGCGTCGTAACCTACTTGGGCTTGAGTGTAGCCGATGTGATTGAAGTCAATCCCATACTCAACTATTTTGCCGGACTATTGGGATTGGGGGTTGCCATTGTTTTGCTCAAATTGGCGATCCTGATCATTATTGCTTATATATTCTTCGATCGGCATTCCATCCAAAGCCGGTTGGGCACCGTAACGCTGGCTTCGGCTGATACGTTTTATGGCTGGGTTGTATTCAGCAATTCCATCTTATTCATGGGTATCTGACCGGAACGGCGCTTGCTTTAGAAAAATTCATTTTAAATCAATTGTTTAAAAGTAGATGGGTAGAGCGGCAGCGACTGATTGTTTTGCATGGCAGCTTTAGCGGCTGGTCTTGCAAAAGCAAAATGGAATCCAAAGTATTTTCAAAATTTTTACACGGTTTTAAAGATTTTTGCCGTATAACATCACTTTCTTAAGCCTGCCAATCTATTTGGATTGCCATTGGATATCTTATACGGCATTAACGAAATTACCCTGCGCATGTTGGCCTACGCTGTTGGCGGCGTGGGAGTTTTAGTGGAAATGCGCGCCTACAGTTTGCAAAGCGGTCTAGCTTTTCGCCGCTGGTCTGCAGCGGGGGCATTATTATGGGCAAGCCAATATTTTCTGCTAAATGCCTGGACGGCTGGATTAACCATGGGCTGTACTGCCTTGCGGACCATGTTGTCCGGAAAATTAACCACCGGCTTATATAAACATCTGGCGGCAAGCGGATTCATATTGCTATTTACCGGGCTGACATGGATATCCTGGCAAGGCGCAGTCTCATTATTACCGGCATTTGCCGTTATCAACACCACCCTGGCTTTATTTTATTTCGACAACCGGAACATGCGCATCGCCCTGATGGCGTCTAGCCTGGCCTGGATTAGCAATGACGTTTACTGGCAGGCATGGCCGGCGCTATTTGCGGAGAGTGCGGCTATGGCGATTAATCTTCATACTATTCGACGGTTGTTTAAAGTTTAGAGGTTGATATTGCGCCCTATGTGCGTACACAATTTGAAGTTAAGCAAAATATTTGTTGCGCAACAAACTTGTTGCGCAACAAATATTTTGCTAATATCTGCGCATTTCAAACATTAGGATGTGGCAGATGAGCAGAAGAATTGTGTTAGGCAGCCCGGCGACCAAGGATGATTATTACCCGCGCGATAAAATCAGCCGCAAGTTACGATTGGCTCTGGAGGTGGAGCATGTATTGTTTCTGGGGCCAAGGCGTACCGGCAAAACCAGCGTGGTTCTGGATTTGCGGGAAAAATCCGTAATACCCTGCATCTTTCTGGATGTGGAGCAATTCAGCCATCCGCAGCTCTGGATAGAGGCAATGGTGAGGGAATTAAGCCGATATACTGATGGCGCGGGCGAACAAATTTTTAAGAAAATTAAAAGCGGGTTGCCGAATTTGCAAATCAGTCTGCAAATCCAGGATATCACTGCCACTGTCCAAAGTGCCGAAAAAACCCAGCCTGATTGGCGGCAAAGCGCCGATGCATTGTTTGCCGCTCTGCACAAGCTAGCAACGCCGGTTTGGTTTCTGGTGGATGAGTTTCCCATCATGATAGATCTGATAGCCAAGCAGCATGGGGTATTCCTGGCGGAAGACACTCTGCATTGGCTGCGCAGCCTGCGCCAGCAAAATACCGATAGCCCTGTGCGTTTTTTGCTGTCCGGCTCCATCGGTCTGGACAATGTGCTGCGCCGTCACAATATCCGCGGAGTCGGCAATGATTTTCGCCGGGAGGAATTAACGCCGTTGACAGCTGAGGAAGCTCTGAAATTTGCCCTGTCTTTAGCTGAGGATAATCATATTGCATTACAAAGAGAGATGGCGGAAGCCTATATCAAACGTTTGGGGCCGGCGATTTTTCCGTTCTTTATCCAGTTATTCATGGCGGAACTGCAAAATATTGATATTCAGCCAGCCGATGTAAACGAAACTTTGGCCTTGGTTGAACAAATTTACCAATCAATTGCCCTCAGTAATCGGAATCAATATGCCGATAATATGCGCAGCCGCTTAAAAGATATGTTTAATGAAGTGGAACTGTATGTTGCCAAGGAAATATTGGGTTTGGCTGCCGGGAACGCATCGGGAGTCTCAATCACAGACATCCGCTTTCATCTGAATAACGCCGAAGCCGCGGAAGTGGAATATGTGCTGGAGGTGCTGATTCATGACGGCTATTTACACCGCCCCCAACAGCGCAAATACGGCTTTTACTCCTACCTGCTGCGCGATTACTGGTTAGAAAAGGAAAAATCATGACAGACGAGGTAAGAGAACAAATTCAGTATCTGTATAACCCGCAAAGATTTAGCGGCAGGCAACTGCTGGATGAGTTTATAGACAGAGACCGTCATTTACAAAACATACTGGAAATCGTCCGCCAAAATACTGCCGACAGGCCGCAGCAGCATGTGATCCTGATTGGCGCGCGCGGCATGGGTAAAACCACACTATTATGCGCCCTCCGTCACAGTGTGGAGCAGGATGCCGGATTGGCGGCGCAATGGTTGCCCATACAGCTTGCCGAAGAACAAAACAATTTTGGCGACCTGGCGGATTTCTGGCTGGAATGTCTGACTATCCTGGAACTAGCCTGCCGAATTTTTCCGTCGGTTGCCGAACAGCTCAGGCTGGACAACGCTCCGCAATTAGCCACGCGGGCGCAAACGGAATTCTACCGCTTGCTGGATACTACCGGTAAACGCGCATTATTGTTGGTGGACAACATACAAGACGTCCTGGCCGATATAAACGACGGCTTGGCCTTGCATCAATTAAGGGCATTATGGATGACAGACCCGCGCATGACTGTTATCGGCGCTGCGCCCAGTATGTTTGGTGAAATCAGCGAAATGGATCAAGCCTTTCATGATTTTTTCCGCTTATTTTATCTGGACCGGCTCAACCGCAACGATTTTGAACAATATCTGCGCCAATACGCCCAGCTGCACGGTGATCAGCAGGTGCTGGATGTGATTACCAACAAGCCGGAGCGTATGGAAGCGCTGCGCATCATGAGCGGCGGCAATTTTCGCTTGATTAAATTAGGCTATCAAGTACTGCGCGAAGACGGCGATTTATACCAGGATTTGGAAAAACTCCTGGACAATGTCACGCCGTTTTTTCGCGACATCATCAAAAATTTCCGCGCCAAAGAGGCCCGCCGCACCTTCGACGCCATTGCCCGCCACTGGGACCCGGTCAGCGTAGACGACATCCGCCGCGATTTGCGCCAGCCATCCAACTACGTTAGCGCCCAAATCAACCGCTTGGTTAAGGAAGGTTTTGTGGAAGTAGTCAGCGGCGACAAAGTCAAACGTTACCAGCTCAGCGAGCGCCTGTATAACCTGTATTACTTATGGCGCATAGACAGAGACGGCAGAAAGCGGCTGCGCTGGATTATTCCGTTTATGCAGGCGTTTTATTGCCGCAAGGATTTTATACACTGGAGCAGAAAGTTGGAAAAGGAATTGTCTGCGTCTATTTCGGAGGATAAAAGGCAGCAAAAGCTTCAGCATTTAAACGCCTTATGTGAAGCCTCGGACAATCTTAAATTCCATTGGCAAGCCGTTTTACCCTTGGCCGCTGCTAAAATAGCCGATTCTCCAAATGATGCTGAAAACCTGCGAATACTGTTAACCGATTTATTATTAAACGAAGCAGTAAATGATCACAAGCACCATGTCCGTGTCGCCTTAGAAGCCTTGGAACCAGCCAGCCAGGCCATATTCGAGCCTCTGCTGATCGCCTTGCAAGCCGAACAGGATCGCAGCATTCTTTACCGCATCGCCCGAGAAAAACGCGATCTGGTTTTGGATGTTATGCAGCGTATTAATCCGTCCGAGGAACCGAAACGGCAATAGTCACGTAGGTTGCGTTGTTTTGAACATAGGCTGAATTACGCCGCACGATCAAGGCAGGTATAAGCTGCAATAGAGTTTAGCGGTATTATTCCTTATGCCATGCACAGACACAACTTGACAGGGTG
>Ga0181528_10000763_pt1 | contig 21322 bp, 17 predicted proteins | sample PEATcosm2014_Bin_47_FD_119742 | JGI IMG/M metagenome (GOLD analysis project Ga0181528, IMG submission 119742) | Peatland microbial communities from MTU Mesocosm Facility, Houghton, MI, USA - PEATcosm2014_Bin10_10_metaG | ecosystem: Environmental > Terrestrial > Soil > Wetlands > Peat | place...
ACGGGACGGGGTTGGCCCGGCGGCGGCCGCGGGCGTGGCGGCCGGGTTCCGGCCTGGCGGTTGGCCTCGACCAGGCGCGCCTCGCGAATCCGCTCCCGGGCCCGGGCGCGTTCCCGATAGCGGGCCAGCGCGCCGGCCGCGGCCGAACTGCCCCTGCCCCACAGACCCACGACATGCCCGGCCACCCGGCCGGTCGGGCCGCCCGCCCATACCAGTTCGAACGGCGAAAACAGCCGCCAGCGTTCGTCGCCCCCAAGAATACTCTGCGCGATCAACTGCCCGGCCATCGCCGACGTATTGAGGCCCTGCCGCCCGAAGCCGCTCGTGACCCACAGACCTCTGCGCAACTGGCCGATCTGCGGCATGCCATGCACGGTCTGGCCGACCGCGCCGCCAAACACGTCCTCGATCTCGACCTTGCCGAGCTGGGGAAAGATGGTGCGGATGCGGCGCGCGATGGCGCCGGCAAAACGCTGCGGCCGCGCCGCCCAGGTGGTCTCCGGCGACGCCCACATCAGCCGGTCGCCGTCCACGATCCGGAAATGATCGACGCCGTCGCTGTCGGTGACCGATCCCTGGAAGGTGATGGCGTCAGCGAGGCGCTCGCCGAGCGGCGCGGTGACGGCGGCATAGCGCCACACCGGCAGCAGCGTCTCCGACAACCGCTTCAGCGGCGCGCCCAGATGGACGTTGCCGGCCAGCACGATGTGCGAGGCGCGCAGCCGCGCCGACGGCGTCACGATGCGCTTGCGAATGCCCGAGGGATCGATGCTGACGACCGGCGTGTCCTCGAAAATCCGCGCCCCGGCCCGCCGCGCCAAAGCCGCCAGCCCATGAACGTATTTGCGGCCGTCGACCTGAAACGCTTTCGGGTAATACACGCCATGGAAGTAATGGCCGGTCTTGAGCTGGTCGCGGACCCGATCGACCTGCCAACCCTCCACTTCAGTCTCAAAATCCTCACCTAACATCTGCAGCCGGCTGATCAATTGATCGCCGACGTCGACGTTGGAAACCTCAAGTGCTCCCTCAGTGAGGCCGATGCCCGGCATCAGTTCTTCCGACGCATTGGCGCGCACGAAATCGGCGCCCTGCTTCGACAGCGACCAGAGTTCGCGGGCGTCCTCGAAGCCGACGCGCGCGATCAATTCTCCGACCGGCAGGCCGTAGCCCGGCATGACAGTACCGAGCTGGTGGCCGGACGCGTTCCAGCCGACATGCCGGCCCTCGAGCACGGCAACGCTGGCGCCGAGCCGCGCCGCCTCCAGTGCCACCGTCAACCCGGCAAGGCCGGCGCCGACCACGCAGATATCGGCATCGAGGTCGAACGACAGCCGCGAACGCTCGCGCAGCCCTGCGGTGTCGGATAGGCTTGACGCGCCAGTGGATGTCTCATTCATGGCGTTTTCTTACGGACCGATCGGGCGCTTGTCACCTTGCCCTGAGCCACAGTCTGTACATTAATCCGCTGGCCTTTGAACGAATCGAGATCGCGCCATGCGCCGTTTGATGCTGTTGCGTCACGCCAAGACCGAGAACGACGCCCCGAGCGGCCGGGACCAGGACCGCCGCCTCGACGACCGTGGCCGTAAGGATGCCGCCGAGATCGGCGGCTTTGTCGCCAGCCATCCGCCGTTTCCCGATTATGCGCTGGTTTCGCCGGCGGTGCGCGCGCACCAGACCTGGGAGCTGGCCTGGGCGGCCATGAAGGATCGTGTTCCGCCGCCCCATCTGGAACTGGTGCCGGATATTTATGGCGCCGATCCCGCGCAATTGCTGCAATGCATCCGCGACGTTGCCGCCGGCGATCCGCAACGGCTGCTGCTGGTCGGCCACAATCCGGGCATCCATGAACTGGCGCTGGCGCTGACCGATGGCGGCGGCGACGCTGCCGGGCGGAGCGCGCTCGCCGACAATCTGCCGACCTCGGGGCTGGCGGTTTTTGATTTCGAAACCGACGATTGGAACGATGTGGCATTCCGCCGCGGACGGCTCGTGCTGTTTGTCAGCCCGAAACTGCTGAAGCAGACTTTGGACGATTGAGCCGGCGGACGATTGAGCAGGCCGCCGCTTGTGCTCGATATATGCTAATGTGGTCACCGACAGGGAGGCGCAGATGTTCAAATCCATCCTGGTGCCGATCGATCTCGCCGATACCGATCTGGCGAAGCCCGCGATTGCGACCGCGGCGACGCTGTCGCAGACCTGGAGCGGCGCCGTGCGGCTGTTGAACGTGTTGCCGATGACACCGGTGATGCTGGCGGAATATGTGCCGGCCGATTTCGACACCCAGCAGCGCCAGACCTCCGAGGAAGCGCTCACCATCGTCGCGCGCGAATCCGGCATCGACGCCGCGCGGATTTCCAGCGTGGTGCGCCAGGGCGGCATCTATCACGAGATCCTGGAGGAAGCCTCGGCCGTCAAGGCCGACCTGATCGTGATGACATCGCATCGGCCGGCGATGCGAACCTATTTTCTCGGCTCCAATGCCGGCCATGTCGTGCGCTACGCCAAATGCTCGGTGCTGGTGGTACGGCACTGAGTTTTTTAGACGTGATGCAAGCGGCGCCGTTATGGCAGCAACGCTTCCGGCAGACGATCAAAACTGTAGGCCTGCGGCCGGTTGCGCCTGACAAAGCCGCCAACCTGCCAGGCGAACAACGCGGCAAAACCGAGCAGGAACGCAATGCCGGCGAGTTCGCCGATCAGGATCGCGCGAATCAGTAGGCTGGCCATCGCGGCGGCGACCAGCGCCAGCAACGCCAGCGCGGCGATATAGATGCGCGGTCTGAGGCCGCCGATCAGCTCGGCGTTGCTGCCCGCAGCCTTCATGCGCCGGTGCAGCTCGACGATGAAGGCGCGATAGTCGCGGTCCTGCGGCGCCATCAGCACCGAGGTCTGCCAGCTGGTCGACAGCAAGGCGATGCGCCCGAGATCGGCGCTTTCGATGTCGGCGCGAAACCGGCGCGCCTGCATCGACACCGGGCGGAACGACAAGCGGATTCTGGTGATGGCGGCGTACGGCCACAGGCCGGTCTTGCCACCGACGCGCCATGTCAGCCCTTGATCGGTCAGTTCGAACCGATGCGCGGCGCCGATCAGCGATGCCTTGTAGGCGTACTGAACGGCCGGCGCGGCGTCCGCCTGACCTGTCGCCTGGTCCTGTTCGCGATCCTGCAGTGGCGTTGATTCCCGTTGATGTCGGCTTGCGCGGCCCGCCGGCTTCATCTTACAAGCACGGCATGGCCGAGACGATCTATTTTCCGCGCCGCCTGATTCTGGCCGGCGCGATGATTTCGGGTGTGCTGCTGGCGCTGGCCGTGCACATGCTCGGCGCGCGCTTCGGCCTCGACCTTGGCGGCCTCTGGCGGTCCGATGCCCGCGAATTCATGCCGGCCGGTGCCGCGATCGCGTGGTGGCTGATCGCGACGGTGGGTTTTTGCGGCGGCTATTTCACCGCCAATCTGATGCATAGCGCGGTGTCCGGACAGATCCCGCAGCGGATGCGGCAATTCCTGATCGCGGTCGGCGTTCTCCTGCTGGTCGGCGCCGGCGCGGTCGCCTCCGGGCCAAGCGCAATCCCGACCATCTCGGGTGTGCTCGCGGGAATCGCCGCGCTCGTGCTCGGCGCGGCGATGGCGTTTTGTGGCGCCCACTTTGCCTTGCGCAGAAGCTAGAGGGCTACTGCGCAGCCGGACGCGAAGCGCCAAACCAGATCGCAGCGGCCGCGACCAGCAGCAGGCCGGCGGAAATCACCAGCGACAGGTGTGTGCCAGCGAGCAGCGCGTTGGCTTGACCCGCGAGCGAGCCGAACAGCGCCACGCCCAACACGCTGCCGGTCTGCCGGGTCGCGTTGAGCACGCCGGCGGCAATGCCGGAGCGCTGCTTCTCCACGCTTCCCAGCAGCGTCGACGTCAGCGGCGGCACCAAAAGGCCGAGGCCACCGCCGATCACGATCAGCTGCGCGCAGATCAAGGCGTAACTGGTGCCCTGCCCGATCCCGAGCAACGCCAGACATCCAACCGCGGACAATACGGCACCGACCGCGATCGTCGCCGGCGCGCCGATCCGCTCCGCCAGTCGCGGCGCCAGCAGGTTGACCGGCAGCACTGCGCCCATCATCGGCACGAAGGCCAACCCGGTCGCGAACGGCGACCATCCGTTGACGCGCTGGAAGTACAGGCTGAAGACGAAGATCAGCCCGTAGAAGGCGACGTTGACCAATAGGCCGACCATCGAGGTCAAGGCGAACATCCGGTGGCGGAACAGCGACAGCGGCAGCATCGGTTGCGACGCGCGCCGCTCCTGCAGCACGAACAGGATCGCCAACACCGCCGCGGCAATAAAGCCCGCGATCACGAACCCGTTGCTCCAGCCGAGCGAGCCGCCTTCGATGATCGCGCCTGCCAGACAGCCAAGCGCCGCGATCGCAGCAAGCTGGCCCGGCAGATCGATCTCACGCTGCGGCGAACGGGTGGTTTCGCTGGCGTAACGCCAGCTCAACCACAGGCCGGCGAGCCCGATCGGCAGGTTGACCAGGAAGATCGAGCGCCAGCCGACCAGCGCGATCAGTCCGCCACCGACCAGCGGACCTGCCGTCAACGCAAGGCTCGCGCCCGCGGCCCAGATGCCGACCGCTCGTCCCCGTGCCTTGTCGTCGGGATAGGCGTGGCTGAGCAATGCCAGCGAGTTCGGCACCAGAATGGCTGCGCCGAACCCCTGCACCGCCCGTGCCGCGATCAGGATCGTCGCATTGGGCGACAGCGCGCAGCCGACCGAGGCCGCCGTGAAGATCGCAAAGCCCGCCATGAACACCCGCTTGGCGCCGATCCGATCGCCGAGCGCGCCGGCGGTGAGAATGAAGGCGGCAAATGCGATGGTGTAGGCGCTGACCACCCATTGCAGTTCCGATACGCCGCCGCCGAGCGCGGAGCCGATGCTGCCAAGCGCCGTGTTGACGATGGTAACGTCGAGCTGGACCACGCCGTAACCGAGGCTCATCGCGGCCAGGGTCAGCGAGGTCGCAAGACCGCTGCGGGCTGGATTCGGCCGCGAAGGGGATTTTGGCACGGCATGCGGCGCAGCGAACTTGATTGATGTATCCGGCAATGTAACTGTCATCGGTTACCTCCATTTGCGGAGAAGTAACGCCTGATCTAGGCTTCGTTTCCATCAAACGCTTCGCTGCTGGTCGAACTATGCGCGCAACGCAGCGCTGGTCGGCCGAATACAGCGATGTTCCCGGGATCGGCGAAAGCATCGCGGAAAACATCATCTTGGAACACGATATAAGCGACGAAACAGCACGCCTTCCCGCCGTCGCGCATGGGATTTCAGGGCCGCATTTCAAGGCTCGAATCCTTCGCGCCGCGACCTACGTAACGGGATGTGTAGGGCGTATGACAGGCCTCGTCGCCCAAGGCCAAAGCTGACCTTGTCAAGGCCTGCCCATGAGGGCGTTTTTGCCTTATGGGTCTACGCCTATGGAGCGATTGACAGCGGCTTGCTATCAATGGTTCCAGAACACCACGGCCAATGCCGCCCCGCCGGGAGGATGAATGCATCGACTGCTGACCACGCTGGGGCGTGGCTTCAAGGAACGGATTGGCTGGAAGCGGCTCGGGATTGCCGCGAGCCTCCTCATTATCGTCCTTGCGATCACGACATTGGTCCGCACCCTCAAGGGCGTCGATACCGGCGTAATCCTGACGGCGCTGACGGACATACCACCGCACCACATCGCGCTTGCCGCACTGTGCGTGATCGGGGCGTTCTGTACCCTGACGTTCTATGATTTCTTCGCGCTGCGGACCATCGGCAAGAACCATGTGCCGTACCGGATCGCCGCGATGTCGAGTTTTGCCAGCTATACGATCGGTCACAACATCGGCGCCACCGTGTTTACCGGCGGCGCGATCCGGTTTCGGATTTATTCCGATTACGGACTGAACGCGATCGACGTCGCCAAGATCTGCTTCCTCTCCGGCCTGACCTTCTGGCTCGGCAATTTGTTCGTGCTCGGCTTCGGCATGGCCTATCACCCATGGGCCGCCAGCGCGATGGATCTGATGCCGCCGGCCATCAACCGGCTGATCGCGCTCGGTTGCCTCGCCGGCATCGCGGCCTATTTCGTCTGGCTGGTGACCGGCACGAGCCGCAGGGAGCTTGGGCAGAACGGCTGGAAAGTGGTGCTGCCCTCGGCGCGGCTGACCTTGCTGCAGATGCTGATCGGCGTGGTCGATCTCGGCTTCTGCGCGCTGGCGATGTACTTGCTGATGCCGGGTGAGCCGCACATCGATTTCATTTCGCTGGCGGTGGTATTCATCCTGGCGACGCTGCTCGGATTTGCCAGCCACGCGCCGGGCAGCCTCGGCGTGTTCGACGCCGCGATGCTGGTGGCGCTGCCGGAATTCGGCCGCGAACAACTGCTCGCCACGCTATTGGTGTTCCGCGTGCTGTATTTCCTGATTCCGTTTGGCCTTGCGATTTCCATCATGGGCACCCGCGAGCTCTGGCTCAACGTCGTGCAGCCCTGGCAGGAACGCCGCCGGCTGAACGAGAATTGCCCGCCTGCCACGGCCGTGCCGCAACCGCTCAAGCGCCTGAAGTCGCGAGGCTAGTGCTACCTGTTCTGGCGGAACCGGGCTTGAGCGGAATGCCGGTCGCTCTTATTTCCGCCCCACCAGTAACGTCAAACGCGTCATGATCACAATTCCGCTTCGTTCGATACTTACGTGCGCTCTGTTTGCCGTCGCGCTCGGCGCGTTGCCGGCGCAATGGGTCATGGCCCAGACCGCGCCGGCGGCAACGCCAGCTTCGCCGGATGCCGCATCCGATGGCGCGATGCAGATTTCGTGGGAAGTCCGCAACCGCTTCCGGCTGTTCCGCGAAGAACGCGATTTCAAGCTGCATACCGACAGCGCCCGGGCCGGCAACATCCTGGCATCGGAAGACATGCTGGAGCAGCAGAGCGACGGCCGCGGCTGGGCGCGCAATACCGTGAACCGGCTCTGCATCGACCTGACCGGCCGCGTCAGCGAGCCTTGCACGCGCGACAACGTCAAGGAAAGCTATCTGACACCGGCGGATCATCCGGTCACGGTGCGGCTCACCGGCCAGGTTCCGGTCGGCGCGATCTGCGCATGGTCGTTCGACGACGGCGGCCCGCCGCGCACATCGACGCTCGATTGCGCCGAGCCCTTGAATCTCAGGGTCCGCTACGGAGGCCCCACCAACGTCACGGTCGATGTCTCCAGCACCGACGCCCCGCAGCATCTCGCCACCGCGATCCAGGTGCGCGACATCTTCATCGCCGGTCTCGGCGACAGTATCGCCTCCGGCGAAGGCAACCCGGACAAGCCGGTGGCGCTGGCGGATGAAGGCTTCTGCTTCCGCTCCTATCTCGGGACGACGGCGAGTTCGCAATATTACCGTCCGAGCCGCGCGGGCTACAAAGGCGGCCGCGCCTGCGAGGCGCCGGATACGCTGCAGAACTGGCAGCGCTACGGCGCGCTGTGGTTCAATGCGCCCTGCCATCGTTCGCTCTACAGCTACCAGACCCGCACCGCGCTGGCGCTCGCGGTGCATTATCCGCACATCGCGGTGACCTATCTGCCGCTGGCCTGCACCGGCGCCACCATCGCCGACGGCCTGCTCGGCGCGCAACGCGCGCGCGAATGCCCGAGCGCCAAATCCGCCACCTGCCAGGGCACCGTCAACGCGCAGGTCGGCGAATTGCGCGAGGCGCTCACCGCGGCGCAACGCCGGCAGCCCGACCGCAAGCTCGACCTCGTGCTGCTGTCGATCGGCGCCAACGACATCAATTTTTCCGGCCTGGTCGCCGATACCATCATCGCCCCCACCGAACGCGAGCTGTTGTCGCGCATCGGGGTGATCGGATCGGTCGACGATTCCCGTGCGGAACTGGCGCGCGACCTGCCGCGTGGGTTCGCCAAGCTGCGCGATGCGCTGAAGCCGCTGGTCGGCGACCTCTCCCGCGTGGTCTACGTCTCCTATGCCAATCCGACGCTGGCGGGCGGCGCACCCTGCCCCGGCGGCCGCGCCGGGTTCGATATTCATCCCTCGTTCAACGCCGCGCCGGAGCGGCTCGCCAACGTCTCGGGCTTCGTGCAGAACGAATTCCTGCCGCAACTGAAGGCGCTGGCGCTGTGCCAATCCGGCGTGCTGTGCCGCGATCCCTCAAGCGACCGCATGACCTTCGTCGATGGCCATCAGGCGTCGTTCGCCGATCATGGCTTCTGCGCCCGCGCGGAAAGCGATCCGGAATTCGACCGCGCCTGTTTTTCTGCCAAGGGCGACAGCTTCGATCCCGACATCGTCAACTCGGCCAGCCAGCCGCTGGTCTGTGGCCATAGCGCCGGGGAATATCGCGCCTACCTGCCCCGCGCGCGCTGGATCCGCGATGCCAATGACAGCTACTTCGCGGCGATGACCTATCCGCAGGGGTTGCCGTCGTCGATGCAGCCGGCCGACATCCATGATGCGACCTGGGGAATTTTGTCGGCGGTCTATGGCGGCGCCATCCATCCGAGCGCCGAAGGCCACGCCGCGATGGCGGATGCGGCATTGCCGGCGGTGACATCCGTGCTGCGTCTCGACGACGCCGCGGCCGAGATAACGTCGGAGCCGGTCGCACCGCTGCAGCCGGCACCGGACGCGAAGTAGGTGAAGTAGAGAGCGGCTTTGATCAGGCAAGCAGCGCGCGATCAATGCGCGGGCGCTGCGCCCTTCTTGGCGCCGACCGACGGCTTCATCGCAGCCGCCTGGGTCGGCAGATATTTCGCGATGATGGCGGGGTCGACCTGGGCCATCGCGGTGTCGGGAAGCCGGTGCCAGACCTCATCCTTGCCGAGCAGCGAAATCCCCCAATAGCCGCGCATGGTCAGCGTCTGACCGTCGGGGCTGACGGTCATCTTGGCGTGATAGATCTTGCCGTCGCGCGGATCGAGCACGTTGCCGTCCTCGTACTTCAAGCCGTTGCGCTTCATGTCGCGGATGAAGGAAATGCCGAGCACCGGCGCGCCCTTGCGGTCGTCGGTGCATTTTGTGCAGACGTCGTTGGGAAGGGTTGTTTCGCCGGGATCGGGAAACTCTCTGGCGATCACACCTTCGAAGTTGACGCCGTCGTGGTCGACGACGAGAACCCATACCACGGGGTTGCCGTCCTCGATCTTTTGCCACAGCCCCGCGGCCGAAGGCTCGGCGGCCTTTGCCGGCGCGACGCAGGCGAGCGCCATCAAAGCAATGGCCGCGGCAAACCCGGCCGCGATCGGCGTTGCCCGTCGAGTTTTGGAAAAACCTGTCCGCATCATCAACCACCTGACCAAGGCATAAAGCAATGAACGCAGACTAAGGCCATTTCGCGGAAGGTTCCAGTAGCTGCAATCCGCTTTATGGCCCCGGACCCGGCCGGATAGCGCCGGAACCCGTCGTAATTACTTACGGCGATTCTGTGACGGCCATGACGCGCGACGATGCTACGGGATCAATTGACCCCGAGCTTCTTCTGCAGGCTCGACGACGACGTCGTGTACTGGAACACCAGCCGCTTGTCCGGATAGACGTAACGGTGCGCCTTCTGCGCCATCAGCGATCCCTCGTGGAAGCCGCACAGGATCAGCTTCAGCTTGCCGGGATAGGTGTTGATGTCGCCGATCGCGAAAATGCCGGGCACGTTGGTTTCGAACGCGCTGGTCTCGACCGGCACCAGATTGTTTTCCAGCGCAATGCCCCAGTTCGCGACCGGGCCAAGCTTCATGGTCAGGCCGAAGAACGGCAGCATGGTATCGCAGCTGACTTTTGTCATGGCGTTGTCGTTGCCCTTGACGTGGGCGCCGGAGAGTTTGCCACCCTCGCCTTCAAGACCGGTGACCTGGCCGATCTTCAATTCAAGTTTGCCCGAGGCCACCAGCGCGCGCATCTGCTCGACGCTGTGCGGCGCCGCGCGAAAATCGTCGCGCCGGTGCAGCAGCGTCACGCGCCTGGCGATCGGGTGCAGGTTGAGCGTCCAGTCCAGCGCGGAATCGCCGCCGCCGACGATCAGCAATTCCTTGTCGCGAAACTGCTCCATCTTGCGTACGGAGTAGAACACCGACGAGCCTTCATAGGCCTCGATGCCGGGCACCGGCGGACGCTTCGGCTGGAACGAGCCGCCGCCGGCGGAAATCACCACCACCTTGCACTCGAACACGGTGCCGGCGTCGGTAGTGACGCGAAAGCCGGGATCGCCGATCTTCTCGACCTTCTCCACCATCTCGTTGAGATGGAAGGTCGGGTTGAACGGCTTGATCTGTTCCATCAGCGCCTCGGTCAGGCCCTGGCCGGTGACGAAGGGAATGCCGGGAATGTCGTAGATCGGCTTTTCCGGATAGAGCTCTGCGCACTGGCCGCCGATCTTGTCGAGGATGTCGACCAGATGCACCTTCATGTCGAGCAGGCCCAGTTCGAACACGGCAAACAGTCCGCACGGGCCCGCGCCAATAATCAGCACATCGGTTTTGATCGCTTCGCTCATGTCAGCTTCTTTTCGGTTGAACCCTGCAAGCGCAGGCAGGAAGGCATTCCGGTCGCGTCTGTCTAGCCAAGTGGGAGGCTTGAGGAAAGCCATAAATGGCCGCCCAGCAATGCCGCCAAGCCCTTGCCCGCGTTGCCGAACTCGGCTTCAAGGGGCAAGGACTTTCGGAGACCGCCCCGTGAACGCGCAAGCATCCGTCGATTCAACGCCGAAGCTCGAGGATTTTCCGTTTCGGGTTACCGACAATGTGCGGTTTGCCGATCTCGACCCCAATCATCACGTCAACAACGCGGTTTATGCGACCTATTTCGAGACCGGCCGCGTCGCGCTGATGAAGGACAAGAGCTACGGGCTGATGCCGGAGGGGCTGGCCTGGATGATGGTGCGGCTCGACATGCATTTCCGCGCCCAGTTGCGCTGGCCGGGCAGCATCGAAATGGGATTGGGCCTGGTGAAATTCGGCCGCACCTCGGTGACGTTCGATCAGGTGGTATTTTCGGCGGGAAAATGCGTCGCCTCGGCGCAATCGGTATCGGTGCTGATCGACGAGGTCGCCCACAAGCCGCAGCCGCTGACCGCTGAAATCGTCAGGAATTTCCAGCCCTGGCTCCGGCGCGGGGTGAACGTCGCGCAGCCGGTATTTTAAGCCTGCCGTTCCGGCGTCGACACCACGAGGCCATCGAGCGCGTCGCTGACCTTGATCTGGCACGACAGCCGCGAATTCGGCCGCACGTCGAAGCCGAAATCCAGCATGTCCTCTTCCATCGGCGTCGGCGCGCCGACCTTGTCGCGCCAGGCCTCGTCGACATAGACGTGGCAGGTCGCGCAGGCGCAGGCCCCGCCGCATTCCGCCTCGATCCCGGGAATGGCATTGCGGATCGCGGCTTCCATCACGGTCGCGCCGTTTTCGACTTCAATGGTGCGGGATTCGCCGGAATGGTCGACAAAAGTGATCTTGGCCATGATTGCTCGTAACTAGCGGGAAAAGGGGCTCCGGCCAGTCCTATAACGGGTCGATCCGCAGAGCGCTAGTGCGGGGAATTTGACCTAAGCCTGCGATTTTGCAGGAATCAGGATTGATTCAGGCGCCGATCAGGAGCGGCGCAGCATCGCATCGATGGTGGCCCTCGCCTCGGTGACGGCATCCTTCAGCCCGGCGAGCGCCTCGGCGGGATCGTCGCCGTTGCGGATCGCGGTCTCCAGCCCTTCGGCGGCGTCGGCGACACGAAACGCGCCGATCGCGCGCGCCGAACCTTTCAGCGTATGCGCTAGCGCCGGCGCGTCCGAAGGTTTAGCCTCGGCGGCGTTGCGTTCGAGACCGCCGATCAGGTCGACGGCCTGGGCCGAAAACATCGCCAGCACCTCGCGGGTCAGACCGGCATCGCCGAGCGTCATGCGGTCGAGATGTCCGTTATCGATCGGACCGTCATCGGGGGCGAGCGGCGGCGATGGCATCCATTCGATCCGTTCGAGGTGAAGCGGCATGGCACTAACCCGGTTCCCGCTGCCTGCCGGTTTCGGCAGCGCGGTTTTCGCCAGCCAATCATGGAATTGGTTAACGAAACGTTGCGCCTGAGTTGGGGGCTGGCGGCCGCAAGTTTGCCTCTTTTTTGGCGAAAAGTTGCCGCGATCCGTCAACACCAGCGGAAAATTTTCAGGACTTCTGAAGACCTTACGTCGCCGCGCTGTTAACGATGATTAAGATTGTCTTAATCGCGGCCATTTCATTCGCACCGCTCTGCCAATAGGATGTTGCCGGATGTAGCGGACAAGGCGGCCGATGGTTGCGCTCGCGCCGCTGCAGGGGATGAGACCGGTCTTGCCGTTTTCTTGCCGCTTGCGAGAAACGCGCAATGCGTGCCGGACGCGTACAAAGTAACACGAGGGCTCGGACTGAACATGGCGAATAATCCCAAAAAGGTCAAAGACCCTACCGAAGTCGCGCTTTCTGCCATTCAGGAAGCCTTGAATATCGGCGACGAGTCGAACAGCGACAGCGATCGGGATTCAACGCGCAACGATTCCATGCGCAGCGAGATCAGTTCGCCGATTTCGCCGCCGCCGGTCTACAACGAGCCTTCATTCGACACCCGCGACAGCCGTGACACCCGCGACAACAGGCAGAGCGCCGCCGAGCGGCCGGTCTTCGATCCGATCGAAGAGCCGCGCCAGACCCGCCGCGCCGCCAATGACGACCGCGAAACCATCGGACAGATTTTGCAGGCCATCCAGAAGGGCCGCCCTGCCCGCAGCGCCTTCACGCTTGCGGTGTTGTTCACCGTGATCTGGGTGGTCGGCGCGTTGCTGTTGACCGTCAGCTTCCTGCCCTCGCTCAAGGAAGTGATCGGCAGCGGCAGCGGCGGCACGCTGGCGCTGGCCGGCCTGCTGGCGCTGTTCGTGGCCCCCGTGCTTTTGATGTTTTTCCTGGCGAGCCTGTCCTGGCGCGGCCAGGAGATGCGGATGATCGCGCAGTCGATGGCCCAGGTCGCGTTGCGGTTTTCCGAGCCCGAGGGCGCGGCCAGCGACTCCATGGTCACCGTCGGCCAGGCGATCCGGCGCGAAGTCGCCGCCATGGGCGACGGCGTCGAGCGCGCGATCGCGCGCGCCGGCGAACTCGAAACCCTGGTCGCCAACGAAGTTTCCGCGCTGGAACGCGCCTACAGCGACAACGAGGTGCGGATTCGCGCGCTGCTGCAGGACATCGCCCACCAGCGCGACAACCTGGTCGGCCAGGCCGAACAGGTTCGCAGCGCGATTTCCGGCGTGCAGATCGACCTGCGCCACGACATCGCGCTGATCTCGGATGCGATCGCCTCGCGGGTCGACGAGGTCGCCAAAAGCATCACCGGCGCGCTCGAGGAGCGCGGCGCCCACATCACCGGCGCGCTGAGCAATGCCGGCGACAACATGATCCTGGCGCTCGGCGAGCGCGGCGGCGACCTGCTCGACCGCCTCGAGGAAGCCAGCGCCGAGACCACGCGCGCGGTGCTCGACGCCAGCGAGCGCCTCACCACCAGCCTCAATTTCAAGACCGGTCACGTGCACGACGAATTCGTCGATCTCGCCGACCGCGTCCACGAGATGCTGAACGAGCGCATCGACCGCATCACCAGCGAGTTCGAGCAGCGCTCCTCGACCATCGTCGACGGCATTTCCGACCGCACCGAACAGGTGCACGACTCGCTGAAGACTTCCAGCGACTCGCTGCTGCTCGAACTCGAACTGCGCAGCGGCGACCTCGTCAGCAAGATCGACGATGCCGGCAACCGGCTCGCGACCCAGATCATGTCCAGCGGCGACAAGGCCAGCGAAGCGCTCGACGTCACCGTCAACTCGCTGGTGGCCAAGGTCGTCAGCCAGACCGAGACCGCACACGATTCACTGTCGCTGCAGATGAGCGCGTTCGACGAACTGGTGAAGAACCAGGGCGGCGAACTGGCGGAAAAATTCGCCCGCGACAGCGGCACGCTGGGCGCGCTGATCACCCGCCACATCTCGGAATTCGACCGCACCGTCAAAACCTTCGGCGGCGAGATCGTCGAGCGGCTGGGCCAGCGCACGCAGGATATCGGCGAAAGCCTGAAAACCTATGTCGACAATTTCGACACCCGCCTGACCTCCAACGGTGGCGAGATCACCGCCTCGCTCGATCAACGCCTCGTGCAGTTCGAGACCACGCTCGGCGATCGCGTGGCCGCGCTCGATAGCTCGCTCGACAGCCGGATCAAGGGTTTCGACGAATCCGTCGACGGCCGCCTCAAGGCGCTGGAACAGACCTTCGACACCAGGGCCAAATCCGTCACCGAGACCATCGACGGCCGCCTCGGCGCGTTGTCGTCGACGCTGACCGATGGCGCGACCCAGGCCATCCACGCCATCGACTCCCGCCTCACCCACCTCACGACGTCGCTGACCGATGGCGCCGCGCAAGCGGTCGCCGCCGTCGACCAGCGGATCACCGCCGCCACCGAAACCATCGATGGCCGCAGCGCGCAATTGACCGAGACCATCACGGCGCGGTTCCAGGAAATCCACCAGGGCATCGAAACCCGGGTCGGCGCCGTCGCCAACGATATCGACATCCGGGTCGCGCAGTTCGAGGACCTGCTGGGCTCGCGCGTCGAGGCCGTGGCCGGCCGTATCGAGAGCAGCGGCCGCCAGGCCAGCGAAGGCCTGATGGCCCGCGCCGAGGAATTGTCGGCCGGTATCCGCTCCCATGTCGAGGACGCCGAGCGCTCGCTCACCAACCTCGTGGTCAACACCAGCGAGACCATCCAGACCGGCGCCCGCGCCGCGCAGCAATCGCTGTTAACGGTGTCGTCCGACGTCGGCGCCCAGTTGAAGCTGACCTCGTCGGAAGTCGAGCGCGCCCTCACCGCGGTCGGCACCGGTGCTGCGAATTCGATCCTGACCAGTGCGCGCGACGCCCAGAGCACGCTGGTCGCCTCCTCCGGCGATGCCGCCTCGCAGATCAAGGCGCTGGCCGCCGATGTCGAGCGGACATTGTCTGCCGCCGGCACCGCCACCGCGAGTTCCATCGTCACCGGCGCCCGCGAGGCGCAGAGCACGCTGGTGACCGCTTCGGCGGATGCCGCCAGCCAGGTCAAGTCGCTCGCCGCCGACGTGCAGCGCTCGCTGTCGATGGCCGGCACCGCCACCGCCGAATCGATTACCGCGGGCGCGCGCGACGCCCAGAGCACGCTGGTCGCCGCTTCGGCGGACGCCACCAGCCAGGTCAAGTCGCTCGCCGCCGACATGCAGCGCTCGCTGTCGATGGCCGGCACCGCCACCGCCGAATCGATCACCGCGGGCGCACGCGACGCCCAGAGCACGCTGATGTCGGCGTCATCGGAAGCCGCCAATCACGTCAAATCGCTGGCGATCGACGTCGAACGCACATTGACCGCGGTCGGCGCGGATACCGCCGCATCGATCCTCAACAGCGCGCGCGAGGCGCAGGGTTCGCTGACCGCGACCTCGGCGGACGCCGCCAGCCAGATCAGGACGATTTCCGCCGAGATCGAGCGCTCGCTCGCTGCCGTCACGGCCAACACCACCGACAACATCCAGACCACCGCGCTCAACGCCCAGAGCGCGCTGGTTGCCGCCTCCAACGAGGTCAGCGCCAAGGTCAAGTCGACCTCGGCCGACGTCGAACGCTCGGTGCTCGCCGCCAGCGGCGCGTTCGGTTCCACCATGACCGGCAAGACCGACGAAATCGTCAGCTACGTCCAGCAGCAGACCGACCGGCTGGCGCAGATGATCGACGGCAAGCGCGGCATCCTGGTCGACGCCATCGGCAGCAAGACCAGCCAGCTGACGCTCGATATCGACCGCGTCACCTCGGACGCGCTGAAATCGATCGAAACCCGAAGCCAGACCTTCTCGCAGTCGCTGACCACCAACGGCTCCGACGTCGCGCGGACCATCACCTCGGCCGGCGAACTCGCCACCGGCGCGGTCAACAAGTCGCTCAAGGATCTCGAGCAGTCGTCGCGCGCGGCGATCGAACAGTCGCGCCAGGTATCGATCGCGGCGGTCACCGAAATGCAGGAGACCAGCAAGATCCTGCGCACCGATACGGTCGCCCTGTTCGAGCGGCTGCGCGAAGGCAACATCCTGCTGCAGGAAGTGCTGACCGGCGCTCACGACAATCTCAACTCGCTGGAGCGCGCGCTGGTCACCCGCGTGGCCGACTTCGTGTCCGCCATGAACGACGTCACCTCGCGCAACGGCGTCGCCACCCAGGCGCTGGAAGACCAGCTGAACGTCTTCAACACCAAGACCAACAACGCACTGGAAAATCTCGGCTCGCTGTCCAGCCAGTTCGAGATTCACGGCAAGTCGCTGGTCGAGGCCGCGACCGTGGTCGAGCAGAGCAACCGCTCTACCACGGCCTCCGTCGCCGAACGCAAGGCGACGCTGGAATCGCTGGTCACAACCATCGACCTGCGCACCACCGATCTCGATCAACGGTTGTCGCGCTTCACCAGCCTGCTGGATGAATCGCTGGCCGCGGCCGAAGAGCGCGCCCGCGATATCGCCCGCATCGTGGCGGAAACCGCCGGCGCCGGCTCGGCGGCGATCAGCCACCAGTTCGAGGCGGTGCGGCAGTCCGCCGAAGAGCAACGCCGCATCACCGCCGACACCATGGCCGAGCTCTACAACCAGGGCACCCATGAAGCGGACGCGATGTTCAAGCAGTCGGCCGACAAGTTCGCGGCCATGGTCTCGAGCATGAAGCAGATGGCCGGCGAAATGCAGCAGGAACTGGAAGCCACCCGCAACGAGTTGCGCCGTGGCGTGCTGGAAATGCCGCAGGAAGCCGCCGAAAGCACCTCGCAGATGCGCAAGGTGATCGTCGACCAGATCGAGGCGCTCGCCGAGCTCAACCGCATCGTCGCCCGTCACGGCCGTGGCCTCGACGTGGTCGGCAGCACGAGCCGCTCCAGCGTCCAGCGCGAGGAAGAGCCTGCGCTGGCGACCGTCGGCGGCCGCAACGAGCCGCCACAGCGCTCGGCGCCGCCGCGGATGCGCGACAGCGCCTCCAATCTGCCGCCGCCTGACCTCGGCCTGCCCGCCGCGCGGCGCACCGAAGCCCCGCCGGTCAGCCCGGCCAGTTCCGAAGGCGGCAATGACGGCTGGCTGTCCGGCCTGTTGAACCGCGCCGACAGCGGCAACGAGGCGCCCCCGCGCGGCCGTCCGCCGCAAGCCGCCGGCACCGGCGGCAATCCGCTGGAATCGCTGTCGCTCGACATCGGACGGCTGATGGATCGCAATCTCGCGGTCGAGATGTGGGATCGCTATCAGCGCGGCGAGAGCAAGGCCTTCACCAAGCGGCTGTACACGCCGGCCGGCCAGAAGGCGTTCGATGAAGTCGCCCGCAAATATCGCGCCGACCGCAACTTCAAGCAGACGGTCGACCGCTACATCACCGAGTTCGAGCGGCTGCTCGACGAGGTCGCCCGCGACGACCGCGGCCCCGCGGCGCTGCGCAGCCACCTCACCTCCGAGACCGGGCTGGTCTATACGCTGCTGGCGCATGCGGCGGGACGGTTGGGGTAACGGCGGACATTCCGAATTAAAAAAGCGGAGGCAGCGATGCCTCCGTTTTCGTTTGATCACCTGATGATAAATTCCGCGCACCGGCCATAGATCAGCGATGGTGAAGCTCGCCTTGCAAAGAAGCGTTCTGTGGGGGATCGCCATCGTCGCCGTGATCGGCGGCGGCGTGCTTTCAGTCGACTACACGCTCAACGGTTTCGGCGCATGCACCAACGCCGTGCTCAACACCATTGCATCGCCCGACGGCAGCAAAGTGGTGGTGATTTTCAGGAAAGAGTGCAACGCAACGGTTCCCTACAGCGTGCAAGCCAGTCTTGCACCGGCAAATCTTTCCTCTCCTGCGGAGAAAGTCCCGCCTTTCTTTGTCATTGGCGGTACTCCCGTGGTCTCGGCCGAATGGCGCGGAAATCGCTCGGTCGGCATTGCCGTCATTCCAGCAGGCGGCAAGGTCTTCAGAAGGCAGGAGAGCGTCGGCGAGATCAAGATCGAATACAAATAGACGCGCGATGCCGCGCTGAAAGCGCCGTCGGCGACCTTGTTCGTGAACGCCCTACGGCCTTTTCCTTTCGCCCGCGGGAGCGGCTGCCGCGGGCGCCGCCGGCGCCGCCGCTGAACCGCTGTTGCCCGCGCCGAACAGCAGGCGGGTCGGGTTGCGGTCGAGATTGTTGACCGCGCGGCTGATGTCGCCGAGCGTACGGCGGCCATCTGACATCAACGCGCCCGAGCGCTTGTCGAAGTCCTCGGCCAGTTCGCGGATCGATTTCACGGTCAGGAACAGCTCGCCGCCGTCCTTGCCGCCGGCCAGCGTATCGAGCCCGAGCATCAGGCTGTCGGCCTTGCCCATCACGCCGTCGACCTTTGCCATCAGGTCGTCGATCTTCTGCGAATTGCGCGCCAGCGAGCCCGTGAACGTCTCCAGATTATGCAGCGAGTTCTTCACCGCCTGCTGGTTGTCGGCGACCACCCGGTTGATGTTCTGCAGCGTGCCCCTGATGGCTTCGGTGACGTCCTGCAACCCGTTCGGATCGGCGGTCAGCACCGGTACGCCGTCTTCATCCAGCGGCACGGCGGGCGCGGCCTCCTCTCCGCCCTTGAGCGAGATCGCGGCGACGCCGGTCAGACCCTGGAATTCGAGCCCGACCAGGGTGTCCTTGCGGATCGGGGCGTTGTTCTCGATCATGGCGAGTGCGACGACCCGACGCGGGTTGTCGAGCTTGACGGATATCACTTCGCCTACTCGGATACCGTTGAAATTGACACTGCCGCCATTGCGCAGGCCGGACGCCGGGCCCTCGAAGATGATGCGGAGCGGCGTGCGGGCCTTGGTGGTGTGCAGGCTCTGAAACCACATCACAAAGCCGAACGCCGCGGCAATCACCGCCAGCGTGAACGCGCCTATCAGGACGAAATTCGCCCGCGTTTCCATCAAATCAACTCCGGTACGGGTACTGCCGCATCATGAACCCATGACAGCGCGGGCACGCTTGCCGTGGAAATAGGCCCTCAGCCACGGATGCTGCGAGGCCTGCATGTCGGCCATCGATCCTGCGGCAATGATCTTACCGTTCCCTAAAACCGCGATGCGGTCGCAGGCGGTATAAAGGCTGTCCAGATCATGGGTTACCATGAAAACGGTCAGCCCCAAAGTTCGCTGCAAAGTGCGCACCAGCTCGTCGAAGTCGCCGGCGCCGATCGGATCGAGGCCGGAGGTCGGCTCGTCGAGGAACACCAGTTCGGGGTCGAGCGCGAGCGCGCGCGCCAGCGCCACGCGCTTGATCATGCCGCCGGACAGTTCGGAGGGGAAACGGTCGGCGACTTCGGGACGCAGGCCTACCATGCCGAGTTTTGCCACCATGATCTCGTCGAGCAGCCGCTGCGACACCTTGAGATATTCGCGCACCGGGAACTGGATGTTCTGGCGCACCGTCAGCGAGGAAAACAGCGCGCCCTGTTGAAACAGGATGCCCCAGCGCCGCTCGACGCCGCGCCGCTCCCTGGTGCTGGCGGCATCCAGATCGATCCCGAACACCTCGATGCGGCCGGCGACTTTTGGCACCAGGCCGATGATGGTGCGGGTCAAGACCGATTTGCCGGCGCCGGAAGGTCCGACAAATCCCAAAATCTCGCCGCGCTTGACGTCGAGATTGAGCCCGTCGAGCACCCGCGTCGAGCCGAACTGCACGGTGATGTCGCGAACCCGGATAATGGCATCGTTGGTTTCAGTCGCCATCATCACATCCCGATCGAGGCGAAGAAGATCGCGAACACGCCATCCATCACGATGACGAAGAAGATGCCCTTCACGACCGATGACGTGGTGTGCTGGCCGAGCGATTCGGCGCTGCCTTCGACCGCCAGTCCCTCGACGCAGGCGACGATGCCGATCACCGCTGCCATCACAGGCGCCTTGACGATGCCGACGATGAAATGATCGATCGAGATGGCGTCGCGCAACCGCAGCAGGAAGGCCTCGGGATCGACCCCGCCATAGAGCCACGCCACCAGGCCGCCGCCATACAGCGCCGCCATCGCGCCGAGAAACGCCAGGATCGGCAGCGCGATGACCAGCGCCAGCATCCGCGGCAGGATCAGGACCTCGATCGGATCGAAGCCCATGGTTCGCAGCGCGTCGATCTCCTCGCGCATCTTCATCGAACCGAGTTCGGCGGTATAGGCGCTGCCGGAGCGGCCGGCGACCATGATCGCCACCAGCAGCACGCCGATCTCGCGCAGCACCAGCACGCCCAGCATGTCGACCACGAAGATATCGGCGCCGAACTTGCGGAAATGAAAGATGCCCTGCTGCGAGATGATGCAGCCGATCAGGAAGGTGATGAGGCCGACGATCGGCACCGCGCGCCAGCACACCTGCTCGAGATGATGCACCGTCGAGGTCAGGCGGAAGGTTTTGGGACGGATCAGCACCCGGCCGCTGGCCGCGAGCACGGCGCCCAGCATGTCGATCAGTTGCACGATCGTGGTGCCGAAACCGGCGACGCTGCGGCCGATCTGGTCCAGCATCCCGGTAACGGTCACCGCCGTGGTGTCGGACGCGGGCGCGGCGCTGACCCGGCGCACTTCGTCGACCAGGCTGGAATAGTTGGCGGAAAGCCCTGCGATCTTGGCCTCGGCGCCGCTCTGGCTCAGGCTGCGGCGCAGCCGTTCGATCAGCCAGGCCCCGAAAGTGTCGAGCTTGTCGACCTGCGACACGTCGATGAAAATGTTCGGCCGGGTGCCGCCGAGCTTTTCGGCGTCGGCCACCATGGGTTCCAGCACCGGCGCATGGCGCGCGGTCCACGAACCCGCCGCGCACAGCGCAAGTCCGTTGCCCTGGGCGATCCGTTCCAGTGTCGGATCGCCGGTCAAGGTGCCGGCCTCCAAAGCCAAGCTTGAGCCATTTCCCCGCGCTTCATATCGATGAAAGTTCCCACCACGCCGCCGCCGCCATGTAGAACCGGCCCCACCCAGTCATACTTGGTCACGGCGGGCAAGCATACGGTTCAGAAATTGCCAGACATTAAAGCTACTTCCAGCAAGGTCCTAAAATTGAAGGTCCGTATCGAGCGCTGGCCGATCGCGGGCGCCTTCACCATCAGCCGTGGCGCCAAGACCGAGGCGGTGACGGTGGTGGCCGAGTTAAGCCAGGGCGGCCTGACCGGGCGCGGCGAATGCGTGCCCTATCCGCGCTATGGCGAGACCCCGGAAGCGACGCTAGCCGCGCTA
>Ga0181528_10000764_pt1 | contig 21306 bp, 13 predicted proteins | sample PEATcosm2014_Bin_47_FD_119742 | JGI IMG/M metagenome (GOLD analysis project Ga0181528, IMG submission 119742) | Peatland microbial communities from MTU Mesocosm Facility, Houghton, MI, USA - PEATcosm2014_Bin10_10_metaG | ecosystem: Environmental > Terrestrial > Soil > Wetlands > Peat | place...
GCAGGCGTGAAGACTAGATCGCGGCTGCTTTGCTCTTCGGCGAAGGCTGGGGTAATTTCGGCAGCGCAGCCATCAGACGCCGCGTGTATTCGTGTTGAGGGTTCGTCAAAACTTGTTCTGCAGTACCCAACTCTACGATTTCACCTTGGTGCAGGATGGCAATGCGATCGCAGATCTCGGCGACCGAAGCGAGGTCGTGTGAAATGTAGAGGAGGGTCATCCCCGAACCGCGGCTTAGCTCGCGAAAGAGTTTCAGGATTTCCGATTGCGTTATTACGTCGAGAGCACTGGTCGCTTCGTCGGCGATAAGTAAAGCTGGCCGGTGGATAACGGCCATTGCAATCAATACGCGCTGCGCCTGGCCGACGCTCATCTGTGAAGGATATTTGCGCAGGAATTCGTCGGTAGAAGGCAAACTTACGTTCTCGAGCGCGGCGCGGATCGCTTGATCGCAATCGTTGACCGATCCGGGGGCGTGGGCTCGCCAAGCCTCCCGGAGCTGTGTTCTGATCTTAAGCGCCGGGTTCAGGGATGAAAGAGGGCTCTGCAATACCAGGGCAATCTTCCTTCCCCGAAGCTCCCGTAGTTCGCGTTCGCACAGCTTCAACAGATCAGATCCTTCAAACTCGATCGCACCTTCAGTCTTTACCCGCTTGCGATCGAGCAAACCTAAGATGGTCATCGCCAGCGTGCTTTTGCCGGAGCCACTCTGACCGACCAGACCCAATACCTCGCCTCGACGGATGTCGAGCTTCACGTCGTGCAAAACGGGAGGCTTGTCGCCATGGCGCACCGAGACGCGGGCCGACATTAGAACGTTGTTCTCAGGTTGCTCCACCAAGGTTGCCAGGTCCCTTCGAGGTCCGATTCGCGAGACTCTATTTCAGTGAAAGTTGATCGGCATTCCAATAAGTCTGGGGCGCGACAATCACAGGGATTGCGCCCTGTACTCTTGCCGATACTGCAGATAAGGCGTTTTTGTTTACCAAGTAGATGAACGGCGCCTGCTCCACCGCGATTTCCTGCACGCGGTCGAATGACTCTTTGCGCTTCTTCGCATCCGCCGAGGAGGCTTGTGTTAGCATCAGCCGGTCGATTTCAGCTTCCCATGCGGTTTCTGGAGTCTTCTCCTGCGGGTTCCACTGGTGATTCTCGGAAGAGCTTAGCCACACGTTCATTTGCTCGCTGGGATCGAGTCCGACATTCGTCAGGCCTAAAAGAATAGCCTCGTAATCGAAGGTCTGGGTCATGCGTTCGATCAGAGAAGGGAAGTCGAGAGTCACGACATTGACACGGATTCCGATCTTCTGCAGGTCTTCCTGAATCATGGTGGCCATGCGTTCACGGCTCTTGTTCCCGGAATTAGTGAGGATCGAGAAGACGACCAGATTGCCCTCTTTATCCTTGAGCGCGCCGTTCTCAAGGCGGAAGCCCTCGCTCTGTAGCGTTTTCAACGCCGCGTCGGCCGAGTAAGCCTCGGGCCTTAGTTTGGCGTTGAACCAGAATTTGTTGGCCGGTGAAACCGGACCCACTGCAGGCTGCGCGTGTCCGTGAAATACCACCCGAGCCAGATCTTCCCGGTTGATCGCCTCAGAAATTGCGCGCCGGAAAGCCGCCGAACGGAACCAATTCTTTTTATATGGAGGCAGTGGAGACTTTGCCACCTCGTTGAACCACATCTGCTCGCTGTCGAGCGACGGGCCGGCATCGTGCACAACTTGCGGCGACGTCGTTGCCAGTTTGTCGAAGTATTCGCTGTCGAGCGTATTGATTAAATCGATTTCCCCGCGTTTGAAGCGCAGCATTTCGACATCTCGATTGGCTTGGATGTCGAGTTTGATGGCATCGAGATGGGGAAGCTTGCGTCCTTGCGCGTCTGTTTTCCAGTAGTACGGGTTACGGTTCAACAGAACCGTCGCACCTGGTTTGTAATCGTCGACCATGAAGGGCCCTAGCACCGCCATCTCCTTTTTTGGCGAGTGGGCGGAGAGAATAGCCACTTGATCGAATTGCCGGTCCAGGCCTGCGACTGGGGCCGGGAAAGTGATCGAAATCTGAGTCGGAGAGATGACTTTCGTCTGTGTATTTCCCGGGCCCGACCGGAACGCATCCCCGGTGGGCGAGTGGAGCGAAGGATCCATCAGTTGCTGGATCGTATAAGCAACATCCTCGGCGGAGAACGGAGTACCGTCGGAGAAAGATAGTCCGCTGCGCAGCTTGAATGTGATCTGCTTCCCGTCCTTCGAGACCTTCCACGACTGCGCGAGTTCCGGTTCCAGGGCCTGCGTCTGGCGATTCAGACGCAGCAGGACTCCACCTGTTAAATAGCGGATCGCAACCGAAGCGTCGTCCTCCACTTTGAGCGGATCGAATGTTTTTGGCTCGGATCGCAGGCAGAATCTCAACTCGCCTTGCGCGAGCGCGCTGCCGGCTAGTATTCCCAGGCAAGTTGTAAAAACCAGAACTGCTTTTCCGCACTTCGACATTACTTCGAACCTTTCCCAGAGGTGCCTCATGCCGCCGCCTCTTCCTGCCTCGAAAGCACCAGTTGAAACGACGTAACCACGATGACCAGGAGCAAGAGGGGCACGAACTTCCAAGGCTCTTCTCCTACGGAAACAAGCCCTTCCAACTCTTTCAAGAGGCTGCCCCATGAGGGCATCGGCTCAGCGACCCCCAACCCGAGGATCCCGAGATTTGCCTCGCTCAAAATAAACACGGGAATCGAAATCCAGAACTGTGCATACAACACCGGCTTCAAGTTCGGTAGCACGTGCATCCAGAACAGCCGTGGTCCGCGGATCCCCGAGGCTCGAGCCTGCCGGACAAAATCTGAATCCCGTAATGAACTCGCGGTCGCACAGAGTACTCGTGCCGCGCTCGTCCATCCCAGCAGACCCAACATCAAAAACGTGACGAGTACAGAAACAATCGGCGACACATTCAATGGCATCAATGCCCGGACCGTAATCAGCAGAAAAAGCCAGGGCAAAGACAAAAACAGATCGGTCATCGCCATCGCTGCCCGGGCCCAGGAGCCGCCCAGGAATCCAGCCAATCCGCCAACTAAGGCTGCCATCAACGTCGAAAGCAAAGCTGCAGCTGGCGCCAGCAGAAGCGAGATCCGCGTCCCATACAAAACACGCGCAAACCGGTCACGCCCAATTTCGTCCGTTCCTAGCCAGTGTGCACGCGATGGAGCCGCGTCGGCCTCCTCGCGGTATTGCCTGGCGTACCCGCCTGGCGCGAGCCAATTTGCCGCCAAAGAAACTCCGATGACAAGCAGCAGAACCGAACACGCCACCCTGCGCCAGATCGTCACGCTTCCTGGCCTCGAAGCATATGTCCGATTACATCGGCCCCTGAGTTGGCGAGCAAGGTTACCAGCGTCACCAGAATTGTGATGTTCATCAGCAGCGGGAGGTCGCGGGCTAAAGCGGCCTGCCATGCAAGTTGTCCGACGCCCGCAAGCCCGCAGAGCGCCTCGACCGGGATCGCCGCTCCTACAGCAAGACTCACCGAGACACCCGCGACAGCCAATAACTGAGGGCCGACCACAGGGACGACATGCCAGAATAGAATTCGCAGCTCACTCAGTCCCTTGGCTCGGGCTGTGACAATGTGGGGCAGGGAATAGGCCTTGGCAAGCAGGTTGCGCGAATAGCGATAGTCGTGCGGAGCGATGATCAACGCGATGGCCAGCGCTCCCGGAACATTCCAAAGCACCGACAACAGCGCAAGCACCGCTGCCGGAATGCACAGTAGAGAGCCGCTTAGGATCGTCGCGAAAGTGTCATAGGCCAGCGCACGCAGCCAGGCCGCGCTCAATGAAAGTGCCAGCACTGCAGCCCAGCTCAAAAGGAATCCGATGCCAACCAGTCGCAGCGTCAGAGGAGCCCGCTCCCGCAACAGGGCGTTGACGGGTTGTCCCAGGGAGATCGAAGTTCCTAAATCGCCACGAACGGCGCGCTGCACGGAATGCAGATAAAAGCGAATAATGTTGTGCTGTTCAATCCGCGTCTGCCGCAATGCCTGGAGGCTTTCGGAGTTCAGGTGGGGATCTAACTCGGCTTCGTCGGTATCAAAGCCGGGTGCGAATCGCACCAGCGTGGCGGAAAGCAGTCCACCCATCAAAACTGTGGCGACGATGGTGAGTCCATGCCGCGCGATTCTCCCGAGCATGGTCCAAGTCTCCTATTTCGCCGACGCCCCGAGAGTTTGCTTGCCCTGGTCGCGGTCGGCTTGTTCCGCATGATGGACCTGCTTCATGGAGTACATCCTGCGGTCGGCTTCGGCCAGCAGACGTTCGACGTCGGTGCCGTCCTGTGGACAGAACGACATTCCGACGCTGAGAGTGATCAGATCGCGCCCGCAAACATGGCGTCCCGACTCGATGGCGGCCTGATTTAGTCGCTCTGCTTTTTCCTGCGCCGCTTCTGCCGTCAGCCCTGGTGCAGTGATCACGAACTCGTCACCGCCCATGCGGGCAACATAATCGTATCCGCGACATACATCCTTCAATCGCGAAGTGAACTCGCGCAGAAGTTTGTCGCCTTCAAGGTGTCCGTATGAATCGTTGATTTGCTTGAATCCATCGATATCGCAGACCAGCACAGCCAAAGACGTCTTCATGCGGCGACAGCGCGCCACTTCCTGAGCCAGATGCACGAACAGCGAACGCGCGTTTGGCAATCCCGTCAGATAGTCCGTGGTTGCGGAGCTTTCCGCCTGCTGATACTTGAGGGCGTTCTCAACCGACAACGCAACCTTCGAGGCAACCGCCAGAAGAATTCTCAAGTGATCGGGTGTGAAGGCATCGCGATTTGCCTGGTACATGGCCAGCACGCCGACCACGCCGTTCAATCCCTCTAACGGAACCACCAGTGCGGATTGCAGCGTTGTTTGTTTAGCAGGATCGACGACATATCCGGCTTCCACCTGCGGATTGCCATTCATGATCGGTTTGCAGTTTTCTGCCACCCACCCGCACAACCCTTCACCAACCTTTACTTTCAGGGACGACAGCGTGCGGAAATTCTCTCCGCTGACCAGCTCCGGTAACAGCCACCCGTTTCGATTTACGAATACAGCAATCGAATCATAGGGAATCATTCGCCGCAGGCGCATCGACAGTACCGAAAGTGTTTCACTTAAGCTGAGCGAGATGCCAAGGTCCTGGCTGAGTTCGAACATCGTCTGCGCCTCTTGCCGCGCAGAGGCGATGGAAGTCAGGAAGTCCGCGTTGTCCGTTGTTCCGTTCGTAGGCTCGGTCCTCTCAAAGCCTGCTGCCGGCGCCAGTCCTCTCTCCACGCGCACCGATTTCGAGAGACCCTGAGTGCCTACCGTTTCCTCGGTGATTTGGGCCATGCGCTCAAGGTCGATGAAGCGTGTTTCAAGGATCTCCACCACATGAGGATCAAACCACGTTCCCGATTTCTCTTTAACCTTGGCCATCGCCTCGATGAGTGGCAATGCCGGTCGGTACTGCCGATGGGAAGCCAGGGCATCCAGGCAGTCCACGGCTGCAAGAATTCGGGCTCCGATCGGAATGTTTTCGCCCGCCAGCCCCTCAGGATAGCCGGTGCCATCCCAGCGCTCATGGTGGCAGCGCACGATGGGCGCGACCGGATACGGAAAAGCGACGCGTTCCAAAATCTCCGCTCCGACCAGCGGGTGGACTTTCATTTTTTCGAACTCTTCCGGGGTCAACTTTCCGGGCTTGTTGATGATTTGCTCTGGAACCGCCAGCTTGCCGATATCGTGCAGCAGCGCCGCGGCTCGCAGAGCTTCGATTTCCTCTTCCGCAAGATTTAATTCTTTGGCGATTTCTATGGCATAGGTTCGTACGCGTTGGAGGTGGGTATGGGTTGTATGATCTTTCGCCTCGATGGCGAGCGCCAGAGCCTCGATCGTCCGCATGTTCAGGGAAGCGATTTGTTCCACATGACGCTTTTCAACTTCGACTCGTTCCTTCTCCGCCTCGAGCCGTCCCAGGTAGAGGCGGTACGAGCGGTAGACCCAGTAAATCAGCGGCAAAACGAGCAGTGATGTTTCCCACCCAGCCGTACGGTTCACGATTCCAACGAGCCCAACGGCGGCTGCGCCGACCAGATAGTACGGAAACGACCAGAAGTAGCATTCTGACCACACCTTCCGGCTCGATTTTCCTTCGGTCATCGCGATCACAACTGAGATCGGCAAAGTATTCGCGAAAAAGAACACAAGAGCCGCGACCATCAGCAGGATGGGCTTATTGGAGCCTGCTCTTTCCGCAAGCCAGTGATAAGTGAGGTAGGTAAGGGCGCTGGCATTGGCCATCATGCCGGCAACGTTGAACAAGACCTTTACGGGATCCAGACGCTTGCGCGTCTGCCAAACACTCTGTACCAAACTGGCGGTACATCCAATGACTAGAGTCTCCGGAAGGCTCAACTCCAGCACACCAAGCAGGATGAACAAAAAGTTCACTGACATCGTGCCGTCGATGCCTGGGAGTTGCACTTTCAACCCCGACGCCATCACCGCGACGACCAGATAGCAGGCGAATCGCATCAGATCCTGCGATTGCCAATGCAACAAGGTGTGCCCCAGCACCACTATGCCCAGAGACACAGTAATGCCGACGAATGCCTTCGTCTGCAACGATAATCCGTCGGTTTCTGGCTTCATCTACGTGGTCGAACGCTGCCGGCCTTCGTGGGCCTGAAAAGTCGGTATGGGGAGGAGACCGTGATTCACAAACAAAATCCTCGTATCAGTCCTGAAATCCTTGCAGCAGGGGGGTAGCCAGGGAATATCAGGTCCCGCCCGAATCGTATTGGAAAGAATAGGTTTTCAGAAGCTTACTGTGGTAACGCGCGCCGGTCACGAGCTGTGACACACGCGTTTGAGCAAGATGAACAATTTGGCCAATTCAGACACGCCGCAGGCAAAAGAGCAATTACTTTCGTTACGCGTGTCGGTGCATGAATCTCGGCTGAAGTTCATTCTGTGTGTCACCATCGTCCCAAATGCCCGACATGCGGATTCGGCGCCACAACTCGGACGTACGGGAGACTCGCGTCGTTTCACCAACCGATCGTGAAGACCTTGCTTCAAACTCTGACAACATGGCGGTGTTTTACGCTGATCTGCAAGGAGAATTCGGAGCCTGCAACTCTGCCCTCACACAACTTTTTGACTACTCTCCCCAGGAATTGATCGGTCGGAAATACGCAGCTTTGTTTAGTCGATCCGAGAAAGCAAAAGAGCAGGACCGGGAGCAGCTGCAAAGTGAAATATTGAACGCCATCTCCACTCAAGCTAGTTATCACTCAAAGCTATTTGGAGTATCGAAGACGGGGCGCAGTTTTCCTGTTGAGTTCGTTGCCACAATCCTTCGGGATTCTGCCGCGACTCCGATGGCCCTGATCGGCGTTGTCCGGCCTGTGTTGGAACCGGCTCCAGGCGAAATCGATTCGGCGGCCACAACTCCAACTGTCCCCGGAGTTATCTCTCGCAAGATCGACGATACGCAATTCATCCTGGCAAGCCCTGTGATGCATAAGTTCATGTCGCTTGTCGATCGAGTGGCAAGCCACAGTGAAACGGTTTTGGTGACCGGTGAGACTGGGACCGGTAAGGAATTAATAGCACGGACGATTCACGAGTCGTCACACCGTCGCAGCCGTCCATGGGTCGACATCAACTGCGCCGCGCTACCTGAGAACCTGGTCGAGAGTGAGCTCTTTGGATACGAGAAAGGCGCTTTCAGCGGCGCCGACGCCTCGAAGCCTGGTTTGTTTGAACTTGCGGACAAAGGCACTCTTTTCCTCGACGAAATCGGAGAACTGCAACTCCAAACCCAGGTGAAACTTCTCCGCGTGCTTGATGGTCAGCCCTTCTATCGGCTGGGCGGAAACCGCAAGATACGTGTCGATGTACGCATCGTGGCTGCCACAAATCAGGATCTCGAAGCTGCTGTCAAAGAAGGCCGCTTCCGACAAGATCTATTTCACCGCCTCGGGCAGTTCCAGTTACGCGTTCCTCCTCTTCGCGAGCGCCCCGAAGATATCGTTGCGCTGGGGGAACATTTCCTTCGATTGAAGGCTCCAAACAAGCATTTATCCGAACAGGCGATCTCTGCCATGCTTTCACATCCATGGCCCGGCAACATTCGCGAACTGCGCAATCTTGTGGCGCGCCTCGCAATGGAATTCTCCGGCGCCGAAGTCGATTTTCCACGGGTGACAGCTGGGCTCGCGGGAGGGCCCTCTGCTCTGCGGCAAACTGCGTCCATGCCCGTTGGCAACCTCGAGAGCATGGAAGAGCAGATGATTATCAAGGCGCTCGAGCGCACGGGCGGCCAGCGGACATTAGCCGCCGAACAGCTTGGTATTTCTCGTCGCACGCTGAGCCGCAAGCTGAAGGAGTACAACATCACATTCGCCCCTGGAGAAACCAATGCATCCTTGGGTTTTATCAGCAACGAGCAACAAAAGTTCTTCCGCGCCCGCGTTGCGATTCCTGTAACTATAAGAAATACACAAGGAGACGAAATACATGTCCAAGGAGTTAACCTCAGTACGGGCGGAATGGGACTGGACGGATTGAAAGAGCCCTTAAGATTTGCCGGGATGCTAGACGTCAGCTTCAATTTGCCGGAGAGTGAAATCCACTTCGAGGCCAAAGCGCGCCTTATGTGGGTGGGGGATGAAGGGCGCGTGGGCATCCGTTTTGCCGTCATCGAGCCTGCCTTGTTTGAACAACTTCAACACTGGACCAACCGCAAAATGAAGGAAGAAGGCTGGGATTTTCCCGCCTGAAAACTTTCTTCTCCCGCTGGATCCAATCTTCCGGTATGCAGGAACTTTCATTATTGACACTAATAAGGGTGCAACCCACAATGAGTTCAACTCCCCAAGGGTTGGGTGCAGCTTTTTTGCGCGCCTAGATTACCCGCCTCAGATGATGCTTTAAAGGCTTTCCGCAGAGCTCCCCAGATGCTACCGCTGGATCTGTGTCTCTGGAGGCAGTCCATAACCCTAGCCTCGCATTTTGGCGGATGGAAGCGTCGCGATGCGAGCTCTCAATTTCCCGTGTCCAGAGGGTCCATGAACTTGTTATTGCGTCGCCTCCTGTCCCGTGTCGCTTCCAGCTTCCTTTTGATCGTAATCTCCACGATATCTGTTGCTGCACAGTCCAACACCACCGAGATCTCTTCGACGCCCAGTTCGGTGTCGTTCGCGAATACTTATGTGGGCAAGGCATCCGGGAATAGAGTATTGACGATCAACAACCTAACAAGCAGCGGACAGATCATCATCGAAACGGTAGGTTTCGATTGCGCAGGTTACGGAATCGCTTCTGGAGTTGCGCCCTTCACTCTTGGTCAAACGCAGAAAATCACGCACTATTCCATCTTCTTCCAGCCTAGCGCTGCACAGTCTTATAACTGCAATTTCATCATTACGCTCAATGACGGAAGTTATCTGAATGTTCCTCTGAGCGGAACGGGATTGACAGCGAATGCCAGCGCGACGGTGAGCCCGAGCACGTTGACTTTCTCCAATCAAACTGTCGGATCGACCAGTGGCGCGCAGACCGTAACGATCACCAACACGGGCACCAGCAGTTTGTCGTTGCAGGCGATCACGCTTTCGCCGCCCGATTTCATCACGAACGCGATCACGCTGCCGTACACGATCGATGCTGGTGCGAGCCTGCCGGTTTCGGTGTACTACACACCCAGCCAGGCGATTTCGGAAACCGGGGCGATTGATTTCAGCTACGACAAGATCCCGGATAATGGAAGCGCGTTGAACGGCAATGGCGTTGCCGCCAAGTCGCTTGTCATTTCAACCTCGCCAACGTTGCCTCAGGCCACGCAGAATGCGGCCTATCAAGCCACCCTGGCGACCAGCGGGGGCACCGGACCTTACACGTGGATGTTGGAGGGCGGTTCGAACTTGCCTTCGGGCTTGACGCTTTCTAATTCGGGCGTGATCGGTGGTACTTTAGGTTCTTCGGTTGCCGCCGGGAACTATACGTTCACTGTGCATGTTACGGACTCCGCAACCGGCTCCACCGATAACGCTACCCTCACTCTTGGTGTCTTTGCCAATCTTGGCGACAACTGCGATGACATTTCGTTCGATGTTCCGAACACGTCGACTCCGATGGTCGCGTTGACCGATCTCGGGACCGGTACCTATCAGGGTTCCGAGGGCGGTTTGTATCCGAATGGCAGCAACCTGCGCCCGGCGTCTCACGACTCTGATGGCGTAGCGTTCGCACAAGGGATTCAGCCACTCGATGCCAACGGCAATCCGAGTCCGACGGGCAAGTATGTTTTAATGGCTATCGGCGAATCGACGGCGCAGAACGAGTTCAATCGCTTCCTGCCTATCGCCAATGCGGACCCATCTAAGAATCCCAATCTCGTGATCGTCAACGGCGCGCAGGGTGGAGCGACTCCCAACAACTTCACGAGCACCACTTCCGCCTATTGGTCCACGGTACTTGACAATTACTTACCGCAGAATGCTGTGACCGCACAACAGGTCGTCGCGATCTGGATGGAAGATACTGACGGCATCGCCAGTGGTACGTTCCCTACGGACATCACCACACTTCAGTCGGAATACGAGACGATGATGCAGACCATGCTCACGTTATTCCCGAACCTGAAGATGGTCTACTTCTCGTCGCGCGTATACGGTGGCTACTCCAACGGCGTCGGCACTCCTGACAATCCTGAGCCTTACGCCTATGAAGTTGGCTTTGCAGTCAAATGGGCCATTCAGGACCAGCTTAATGGCAATGCAAGTCTTAACTACAACCCGAACAACGGACCCGTCGTCGCACCGTGGATGTCGTGGGGACCTTACTACTGGTCGAACGGGATGCTGGGACGAAACGATGGTCTGGTCTGGGACTGCGAAGATTTTTCGGCTGACGGCACGCACCCCTCGTCCACATACGGTCAGTTGAAAGTCGCAACGGAATTACTCAACTTCCTCAAGACCGACGACACTACTACTCCGTGGTATCTGGCACAGTCGCTGGCGTTGACTGCGACCGGCGGCAACAATCAGAACGGCAATGTGGGCAGCACACTTCCCACTCCGCTCACTGTACTGGCGTCCAATCTTAACGGCGGCGCAGTGGTGCCCGGAGTTGTGGTAACTTTCAGCGATGGCGGGGCCGGCGGAACCTTCGGAACGCCGACCGCAACCACCGGCAGCAACGGCCAGGCTTCGACCACTTATACGCTTCCGTCCACTGCTACAACCGTCTCGATTAGTGCAACCGCCACGGGTTACGCGACGGCCAACTTCACTGAAACCTCGACTGTGATGGCGCAGGTTCTCACTGTAAATGGCGGAAACAATCAGAGCGGCAGCGTGGGAACGACCCTTCCGACTTCTCTGAGCGTGATCGCTACCCAGAGTGGCAATCCTGTTTCGGGAGTCAGTGTAGCTTTTGGCGACGGGGGCGCGGGAGGCAGTTTTGGCTCCCCGGTAGCGACCACCGGAAGTAATGGAATCGCTTCGACGACCTATACATTGCCTTCCAAAGCGCAGACAGTCACCGTAAGCGCGACCAGTTCGGGTTATTCGGCTGCTTCGTTCAGCGAAACCGCCACGGCCAACGTCGAAACTCTCGGAGTCAACGGCGGAAATAATCAGAGCGGTACTACGGGAATCACTCTCCCCACGGCCTTAAGTGTCTTGGCTACGGTTAACGGCAATCCAGCATCAGGAGTGAGTGTCACCTTCAGCGACGGTGGCGTCGGCGGTAGCTTCGGGACGCCGGTCGCAATTACAGGGAGCAATGGTATCGCGTCGACAACCTACACATTACCTTCCACCGCTCAGACTGTCACGATCAGCGCGACCAGTTCCGGTTATTCGACCGCGACGTTCACCGAGACGGCCACTGCCAATGTTCAGTTGCTCACTGCAAGTGGGGGAAATAATCAGTCGGGAATTGTAGGTACGACCTTACCCACGGCCCTGACGGTCACGGCGACGAAAAACGGGAGTCCTGCGTCGGGTGTTTCGGTTACGTTCAGCGATGGCGGAGCCGGTGGCACCTTCGGAAGTCCGACAGCGATCACGGGCACGAACGGCGATGCATCGAGCACCTACACCCTGCCGAGCACAGCCAAAACGGTGACCATTACGGCTGCTAGTTCTGGCTATAACTCTGCAACTTTCACGGAGAGCGCGACATCGAGCTCCGTGACAACCCTCGTTCTCTCGTCGGGAGGAAAGCAGACAGGAACCGTCGGAACCACTCTGCCCCTCCCAATTGTCGTGACCGCGAAGAATTCTTCAGGAAAAGTTGTTTCCGGGGCTTCCGTGACCTTCAGTGATGGAGGATCCGGCGGCACCTTCTCGCCCAATCCCGCTGTGACCAATACGAAGGGTCAGGCTTCGACCTCATACACATTGCCTACCATCGCGAAGTCGGTCATCACAGTTACCGCTTCCGATGGCAGCGTGAGCGTCACTACCCAGGAAAGAGCTGTCGCCGGTGCGGCCACGAATCTTTCGATCGTATCGGGCAATAATCAGAGCGCGAATCCCAATACGACTCTGGCCAAGACATTGGTTGTCTCCTTGGCGGATCAATACAACAACGCAATCGTCGGAGCGACCGTCACCTTCACTGACAATGGAGCCGGCGGCACATTCAACACCACGACTCCTCTCACCAACTCATTTGGCCAGGCAATTGTGAGCTACACGACAGGATCGAAGGCGGGCACCGTGACCATTTCGGCCACGACGTCTACCTTGGGTCCGCTGAACTTTGCGGAAACTGTGAAATAGTGACAAATGGTCTTTCTCAGGAAACCTGCCAGACGGTGTCGAGAACCGTTCCGTCGACCCACTTGACGACGGCCACGGGACGATCTGTTCTCTTCGGGCGGCGGGGCTTTCCTCCGCAGATGCGCTCAACTTCTTCCTTAATCTCGCGCAACGATCGGATCGGTAGCTTAGATCCTTTGACCGCGTCGATCAGATCCTGACGGCGAGGATTGATCGCGATACCGCGTTCCGTAGCCACGACATCGATCAATTCCCCAAGTCCGCAGAGCGTGGTTACTTCGTCGACAAGCACTGGAATGCGATCGCGAAAGGATGGCACAGCCAGGATCGTGCATCGCGAGGCCAGGCAATTTTGCCAGCCGCCAATGCCATGGAGCAATCGTCCGTCGGAGTGCGTCACTACGTTGGCATTGAAATTTATATCAACCTCAGTTGCTCCGAGCACCACCGCATCTATCATGGACGCGAAATTTTCTTTGCCATGGTAGTTGTAAGACGTAAACGGTGAAGTCGCGACGTGGCGCGGATTAGTCGCAAGCGATCGCACTCCCTCCAGATCGAACGTTTGTCCGTCAAGAATGTAGTCGGTAAGACCCTCCTCCAACATTTCCACCAAATATTTGGTCGAGCCTCCGCGAACAAAACGAGCTCTGACTCCGGCTTGCTTCATCATTTGCTTCAGATAGCTCACGAATGCCAGTGCAATTCCTCCGGCCCCTGCCTGAAACGAAAAACCATTTCGCATGATGCCTGCGTCCCGCAAGAAGCGCGCTACAAATTCTGCAATGCGGAGTCGGTCTGGCGAGCGCGTCATCTGAGTCGTGCCGGACACGATCCGCGCGGGGTCTCCAATCGAATCTACTTCGACTACGTAGTCCACGTTGTTTCCCTGAATCTGCCAGGGCACGCACGGAAATGGAACCATGTTATCGGTCACAACAATCACGTGATCGGCATAGATTGAATCCGCCAGTGCAAAGCCCAACGAGCCGCACGCGGATTGTCCGTGCGAGCCGTCGCAGTTGCCGAAGGGATCTGAGGACGGCGCCGCAATCACGGCAGTATCAATGTGGACCTCGCCATCCTGGATCGCCTGCCACCGCCCTCCATGCGAGCGCAGCACTCCCATCCCATGCATCTTGCCTTGCGTGCAGTAGTCCCCTAATGGGCCATTCATACTGCCTTCGATGTGATCGATCACGCCCGACTTCATCAACTCGATCGCGCCTTGCTGGGACGGGAACGAGGCGCTGGGAAACCACGTCAAACCCTTTACGCCAATTTTCGCCGCAGCGTGGAGCGCCATCATGGCGACTCGATCTCCATCGCGCAAGTGGTGGTGAGACGATAGGACCATGCCATCTCGCAAGCCGCACTTGCGAAGCGCAGTCTCGAGATCTGGAACACGCTTATCGCCGTCTGCAGCATAGTCCGCCGCGGTACGAATCGGCGGCGACGCCTTGCCTCCCACCGGCTGATACTTTCCAATCCCCATAAAGGGCGTTTCGATGCGCCCGTTGACGACTTCTGGCACCATTCGCCCGGCCGCGTTGGCAACCAATTCCGTTTTCTCGAGAGTTGGCATGAAGTCCTCAATCGCTTGAGCGATGCCTACATCACCAAGCCCATTGCACTCGCCCGTGCAATCAATCGAAGCGCCCGTTGCACAACCGGAGCGTCGATCATCTTGGAGCCCAGACTGACGACTCCCAGACCCTTTGACTGCGCGTCGTCATAAGCCGCGACCATTTTCTTTGCGCGCTCGAGTTCAGCTGAGGTAGGCGCAAACGCTTCGTGAATCACCGCAATTTGCGAGGGATGCACGCATCCCATCCCTTCGAAGCCGAGTGCGCGGGAGTTGCTTCCCCACGTCCGCAAGCCGTCCAGGTCGGCGACATCTCCGAAAACGGAATCGATCGCCTGCACTCCGGCGGCGCGGGCCGCATTCACAATTCGCTGTCTCGCGTAGAGCGACTCAGCTCCAGTCGATGTCTTCACCACACCTAGGTCGGCGGTATAGTCCTCAAGTCCAATGGTTAGGGCAACGACTTTCTCGCTCGCCTTTGCGATGGCAAACGCATTCTCTATCCCGAGCGCGGACTCCAGAATCGGCATTAGCCAGATTGGCCGGGTGATGCCGTAGTCGGCCTTGACGTCTGCGATACGGCTGGCGACTTCAGTAATCTGATTCGACTCTTCAACTTTTGGAATCAAAATCAGATCTGGCGATTCGGGAACAATCTCAATCAGATCTTCGAAGCCAAGTGGAAGCTGATTGATTCGTACCATCCGCTCGCAGTGCGCGAAATCGACCGTCCGCAGGGCATTGCGCACGAGCAGGCGCGCCGCATCTTTCTCGCGGGGATGAACTGAATCTTCGAGGTCGAGAATGAAAGCGTCCGCTCCGTGCAAGCCTGCATTAATGAAATACTTGGGTTCGCTCCCGGGCAGGTAGAGTCGGGATCGACGAAGACGATCGCGGGATGACGGCTCGGGAAGGGCTATCTGTTCCGGAAGAACGCGCGTGCCCTCCCCAAGCCCCGCACGGCGCACGGCTGCCTCTAGTCGAGCGGCGATAACAAATGGAAGGGCGCCCTCATCGTGGATCTCGACGACGGCATGACGAATGCCGAGTGCCTCCAGCACTTCTTCGGCCTGTCGGCGGATCGATTCTCCGTAGTACGTTTTGACGCGGGACTCGAGTGTAATCTCGATTCCATCGTGGTCGCGAGGCGCAATCCTTACGTGGAGATCTGATCGGATTTCTGGCCCGGAATGGCCTGCTTCGCCGACGCGAGTTTCCGTTGCGACGATCATAAGTATTCAACGTTCATGCGTATGACTGCCGACAAGCTCGCGGTCTGAGGATTGATTTCCGGCGCCCGCAGCCAGCTTTTCCAAGACTGCATCTGTCATTTGTACGGTGCTCGCGGCTCCCTGTGCGATGACCCGGGGTCCGCCGCCCAAGCGGAGCATGTCGTAGGTGCGGACCTTGCCCTCTCTTACAACTGCGGCTATCGCTTCGCGAATGCTTCCCGCCTTCTTCGGCTCCCCGACGTGATCGAGCATCATGGCCGCGGAAAGAAACATCGCGATCGGATTCACGATCGGCGGGTCGAGTTCTGCATATTTCGGCGCCGAGCCGTGCGTAGGTTCGAAGACCGCCACCTCGTCCCCGATGTTGCCAGATGCTGCAAAGCCCAGGCCGCCGATCAGACCGGCAAATGCGTCCGAGATTACATCGCCAAACAGATTCGAAGCGGCGATCACGCCGTATTCTTCTGGATTCTTGGTGAGCCACATCGTCTGCGCGTCAATATTGGTGGACCAGAGAGCGATCCCCGGATATTCCTTTGAAACGGCTTTCGCTTCTTCTTCCATCATTCCGGAAGTCTCGCGCAACACGTTCGGTTTCTCGCAGATGGTGACTGACTTGTAGCTGTACTTTCGGGCCCAGTCGAATGCTGCCTTGCAGATCTTGCGAGCGGCGGCACGAGTGATGATGCGAACTGAAATCGCGAGATCAGCCCCTGAGACAGCCGCAAACGGCTTGAACTTCGGATGGGTCGCAAGCGCGCTACGAATCTGCTCGGGCGGATTGGTCCATTCCACGCCGGCGTAAAGTCCTTCTGTGTTCTGTCGGAAGACGACAATGTTGACGCAGGGCTCCTCAAAGCCGCCGTCGGCTCGCTTGCGAATGAAGTTCAGCGGATTTCCAGCAAAAGAAATACAGGGACGGATGCAAGTGTCGAGATGAAACTTCTGACGCATGGTGACGATCGGGCTGAAATACGAGTAGCCTTTGCCACGCAGTTCAGGAGCGAGTTCCGCCTCAGCTTGCTTTTTTGGCTTCGAAGTGATGGCCCCGAAAAGTCCCAGTTTATGCTTGGCCAGCAAATCGATGGTGCGCTCCGGCAGGGCGTTGCCTTCGCGGCGCCAGCATTCCCATCCGATGTCGGCATGGACGTAGTCGGCATCGAACTCAACCGCTCTTAGAATGCACACAGCTGCGGGAAGAACCTGATTGCCGATTCCATCGCCCGGCATGGTGACCACCGTATGTTTCGCCATGGTTGTTCAGTCTCCTGAAACTGTAACGGGTTCTTGTCGTGCCGTCTTAGTAGTAATGCCAAGTTTCTTGGCCACCATGTTCTCGACCCCACCGGCAATCACGAGAGTTTGCGGGACGCTGCCGAGAGGCGGAAAAGGGAAGTCCTGTCCCCGCCAAATCACCGTGCTCGAAGTAAAGTCGATATCAACGCTCTCTCCCGAGATGATCGTTTTCTCTTTTCGCGCTATTTCTCCTGCGAACTGCTCACGCAAGTGCTTGATCAGTCCCGGCACTTCAATGCACAAAAAGCCATTGTTATAAGCATTGCGCAGGTAGGTTTGCGAGAAACTGGCCGCAATTACCAGTGGTATCCCTTTCGCCTTAAGGCACGTCACCGCCTGTTCGCGGCTGGAGCCCGTTCCGAAGTTGAAGCCGCCGATCACGACATCTCCGGACCGGGTCTGCGACGCGAACTGCGGATCATAGTTTTCCATAACGACTCCCGCCATCATCTCGGGAGTCATGTCGTCGCGATAGGTGTACTCCTTACCGTAGATTCCGTCGGTGTTGATGTTGTCTTGGGGCAGGAAGACAAGGCGGCCGCGAACGTGGGCCGGAAATCCTGGAAGGATGTCTACTTGTTCCTCGGAGGCAAGGCTGACGCCGAATTCCTGATAAGAACGCACGAGCACGCGATCAGGAAACCGTCGTGGCCCTTGGATGTAGCCGGCGACCGCCGAAGCAGCTACGACTTCGGGACTGGCAAGATAGCACTGGGCCTCGCGAGAACCCATCCTTCCCTTGAAATTTCGGTTTGTCGCCGAGATGCCAACCTCGCCCTTCTCCAACAGGCCGTCCCCTAGGCCGATGCATGGTCCGCAGCTAGGGGGAAGGGGAATCGCTCCGGCGTCCAAAAGCGTCTGCCAGACACCACAGCGTTCCGCCTCCTGTTGAACCCACGCGCTTGCGGCTGCTAAATAAAGCTTTACTCCGGGCGCAACTCTCTTACCGCACAATACCCAAGCCGCACTCTCGAGGTCGTCGGCTCGGGAGTTGGCGCAGGAAAGCAGATAAGCCCGTTGAATGGCGATGTGCTTCTTTTCAATCTCAGCAAGAGAGTGCATCGTCTGCACCGCATCCGGGCCCGAAACGTGAGGACTCACCAGACTGAGATCGAGAGTGATGCGCGCGGCATAAACTGCACCGGGATCAGGCTGCGGCGGATTGGCAATCCAGTTCCCAATGTTTTCTTCCGGAAAAGGCTCGACTCCTTGTTCCTTTAGGCGAGCATGCATGCGTCTCAGGTAGCGAATGGTCACGTCATCGACGGGGAACCAGGCAGAGATTGACCCCCACTCCGTACTCATATTCGTGATGGAGAAGCGATCGTCCATCGAAAGGCTGGCTACTCCGGGCCCGGAAAATTCGATGGCGGCATTTAGCGCTTCGTCATGGTTGTAGAGGCCGCAGAGAACGATGATGACGTCCTTTCCGCTCACGCCCTCGGGCAGTGTTCCCTCGAGCACGACCTGGATTGTCCGCGGGATCTGCCACCAAAACTCGCCCATTGCCCATATCGCAGCCGCATCCGTGCGTACTACCGGCGTTCCGACCGCGCCCAACGCGCCGTACATGTTGGAGTGTGAATCGGAGGCGACGATGAAGGCGCCGGGAAGCACGTGTCCGCGCTCGATCATGATCTGATGCCCGATGCCTGCGCCCGCGGAATAAAAGTCGACACCCTGTTCTGCGGCGAAGCTCTCAATGGAGCGATACTTCGCTAGATTGACGTCGTCATGATTCTGGACGTCGTGATCAAGCGCGAACAGAAGTTGCTTAGGATCGCATATTTCTTTCGCTCCGATCGTCTTAAATTTCGACATCACCGCGGAGGTGTTGTCGTGAGTCATCACTCTCGATGGACGAATGGAGACGAAGTCTCCCGCGCGTAAGAGTCGATTCGGCCCTTCGGTCATGTGCGCTTGGGCGATCTTCTCGACAATGGTCTGTGGCATGCGAACTCCTTCGTCTCTGTGGATGATCCTCTTCAAACCGAGCCTCATCCTCACGCGGGTACCGGCTTGCGGCCCCGTTGGTTCTTGATGCGTCTGCCGGTTTTGCTTTTCGTCTCCGTGGTGCGAATGTCGGCTTCCATCAGCGCCATCAGTTCGCTCACCGAACCGACGCGTTCCAGCCTCCATACTGCTTCGCGCACGTGTGCCTGGGCGACGGGCGAAAGAACTCCGTCGGAAAGTGCCGCAAACTTCTCCTCAATTTCCTGATCCGTTAGCGGATTGCGTGGATCGCCTTTTGGATAATCAAGCTGCTTATTGAACGAACGCCCATCTCTTGTATCGATATGCACAATCACCCTCTGTAATGCTGGAAATGCTTTTTCAATCTCGGGATCCGCCACGACTTCGACCTTCTGGAGTTGCTCCCGAATCTTGGGATCCATAATCTTTTCCATGGTGAATTGGGCGGGCGTGACCTGACGGTCGACGAGCGCAGCTGCAATCACGTAAGGAAGGGAATGATCCGCAGTCTCCCTGGTGCGCGGATCGTACTTGCTGGGATCGGAGAGAATGTCAGCGGCTCGAGCCAGGGATCGAATTCGAATCTTAACAACTTGATCCGGATGAAGATTATTGTTCCTCACGAGATCGAGGACGGCTGAGATCGGAGTGTGTGTGAGGGCCTCGGTGGGAAAGGCCTTCATGCCACATTGTGTGATCCGCCAGGCATCACCCAGCCCGTCTGTTAGCACATTGAGTTTCCAATCAGGACCGAACACATGCACCAAGCCTTCCTTTCCATCGAGGACATGTTCCGGTCCCGTATATCCTTTTTCCGCCAGCAAAGCAGCCAATACACCGCTCTGCGTTGCCATCGGATCAGCCGCATTCTTCATCATGGTCAACTTGCCGGCGGTGACCGCCCCCAGAGTGCAATGGCGGCTCGCTGAAATGCCGATAGCGTGTTGTATCTGCTGCCATGACAAATGCAGAACGCGTCCCGCTACAATTGGCGAGACGAATGCGGTCAGAGTGGCGTGATGCCATCCGCGTTCGCGAATTCCTGGAAGCGCCGCCTCGCAAAATCGCATCTCGAGTTCGTGCCCAAGCACGAGGCCGACAATCAATTCTTTGCCGTTGCTGCGAGCGCGCTCGCAGCAGGCGATTGCCGCGGGAAAAATGTCGGATGGATGGGACGGATCTTGTTTCCAGTAGATGTCGTTGTAATCCATGCTTCGGATCATTAACGCGTTTGCAAGCGTAGCTGACACCGGATCGATGCGGCGACCAGTGCCCATGACGGTCGCCCGTCCGGGCGCCGCGATTTCGTCTAGCAGCGAGAGTGCAATCTTTACGTCTGGCTGCTGGTATCCCCCCTGAGCACACCCGATCGAATCGAGCAAGAAGCGCTTGGCCTGATGAACTGCGTCGGGCGACAGATGGTGATATTGCAAGTCGGCGGCCCAGCGCGATATTTTGGCGGTGACGGGTTCTTTCAGAGGAACGTCCGGTTTGCTCGCGGGCACGGTCATGCTCCTTCTTGCTTCCTCAGCTTGATGTTTTTCGGATTCTTGAATGGCAGGTACGCCATGAAGTCGGCATGATGGACAATGAACGCTTCGGTGCTTCGTTGAACCAGTTCACCCTCGGCTGCGTGGGCGGCGATGATATGGCAGACTGCGTCAGGGACGCCGCACTCCAGCGCGAGAGCAACTCCGGTAAAAGGATGGCGCAAAGCTTCTCCACGCTCGCTTTGACGGCTCTTGCCGTCCGCGCCGAGTTCATACTCAAGCAGTTTCCCGACATCGGCCAGGATCGCCCCCGCGATCACGACGTCTACGTCAATCGGCAGGGCGCTTCCCATAAATTCCTGCATGGCTCGGGCACTCTGACGAGCGATGTGGACGACGCAACGCTTGTGCTGCATGAAAGTGATTGGACAATTTGGAATCAGCAGAGTGAAGGGAATCTTATTTAAATCGTCGGGCTGTAAGGGGCTTCGCTCAAGAGCCCGGGTCCACGTCTCGGTCACCTGTTCGCGGAGTGCAGGGATCTGGATCCAGGCGATCTCTGGCCAAAGGCGCTTGACAGTCTCTCGCATACGCTTCCATGCGGACCATCGAGGCTAGCTTGTAGAGGGTCGGTAGACGACGATTCGAATCACAGTAGCTTGTGATTGAGGCACAACGAGAGGACAGCTTAGTGAGAAGTCAAAAGGCTGTTAATTTCCTTTTCGAAGATTGCGGCATTCGTCGCCCCGATGTGTTTCGCATAGATACGACCATCTCGATCGATTAAAAACGCGATCGGCAGACCCAAAACTCCACCGTACATCTCGCCGATCTTCGCATCCCCCATCACGACGGGATAGTTCATATGAAATTGCTGGTAGAAGGGGCCGACTGGATCCGCGCTGTCGTCC
>Ga0181528_10000765_pt1 | contig 21270 bp, 10 predicted proteins | sample PEATcosm2014_Bin_47_FD_119742 | JGI IMG/M metagenome (GOLD analysis project Ga0181528, IMG submission 119742) | Peatland microbial communities from MTU Mesocosm Facility, Houghton, MI, USA - PEATcosm2014_Bin10_10_metaG | ecosystem: Environmental > Terrestrial > Soil > Wetlands > Peat | place...
CCGCGCCTCGTATCAAGCGCGGCTTCAGCCGAGCCCAAAAACATCCAAAAGAAAAATGCGGTCTGACGTTGCGAATTCCGATCGCGAGTGGAACGCCGCCTCCCGTGTTGTTGCCCAGGGAATGGCAACACGGATAGATAGCCATGCGGTCGCAATCCACGAGTGGGACGCCAGGGCGTTCTATGGAAAACCCACTTTCCAACAAGCTCCTAATGGGGCTTGCAGCTGGGATCGGCAATCTCAACTCGCCGGTTCTTCATACGCCCTTCGTCGGTGTTGTTATCCGCCACCGGCCTCGTCTTTCCGTATCCCTTTGCTGTCATGCGAGCCGCCGCAACATTGTGTGCGATCAGCCAGGTCATCACAGAGTGGGCGCGAGCCTACGACAGAGTCTGATTGTAGGCATCCCCGCCGACGTTATCCGTGTGACCCTGTATTTCGATCTTCAGCGATGGATTCGCGGCCATCAAAGCGGCCACCTGCTGCAGAGCGCCATCGGAGGCCGGCTGCAATGTCGATTTGTTGAAGTCGAACAGCACACCATAGAGGGCGACATGGCAGTCTTTTGCCAGGCCGGCCTTCAGTTGATCCGGCGCGCCTTCTTTGCCCACCCGGATCGTATAGTCATCTCCCCCAAGGTTCACATAGGCCCACAGATTGCGCCCTTTCTTCGTATAGTGCGCGATGATCGGTTGATCCGGTGCTGACTGATCAACATCCCATCCCGCCTTGATCAAGGCGTCGTGGTAAATCGTGCCAAAAAGGAGACTGGAAAGATCTGGATACTTATAGGAACGATCCAATGTACCGTTGGCGACCGTCTGCATCTCGCTTGAGCCTTTCCACTTCAAGCTCCACGGCGCGCTCGAGTCTCGTCCGCCATTTGGCACGGAATGAGGAATAGGAGTAAGAAACGGAAAATCGCCTCTCTCGCCAGTAGGCATCTTCTCCGGCGTGGCGGAAGGTTCAACCAGAGTCACCGAGATGGGCGGCGGCGCTATTTCGATGACTTCCCAATTGACGTGCGCATCCGAATATCCAAAGTCGGCAAAGGCGTTGGCCCAAGCCTCCACGCCGTTCCGCTGGTAATGGAATTCGCAAAAGCCCTTTTCGGAGTTGTCCACTTCGAGTGTCCAGCCGGCCTGAAGAGCTGCCGGCTTGATCTTGGACATAAGGGGAAGGGCTTTGTAGTCCTTTGGACCTGGAATCGTTATATATACGCTCCAGCGACGGCCCAGCTTATCTACTGGATGGACACCGAAGTAGCGCGGAAACGTCGCCTTATCCCAGGCCTTATACGGGGAAAAGTCGATCACTTTGCTAAATGTCGTGAGGAAGGTCAGCTCGGAGGGCAGTTTCGGGGTCTGCGCGTAGCCAAAAGCACAGGATGCGGCGAGAACGGCGCAGACAGCGAACTGGAGGGCACGCAGGCGAAGAGTCCAATGCAGTTTCGAAAGCCGCGTGAAGTCTCGTTTGACCCCGCCAACTTCGGCGTTCGTGCCTCGCCGGTTATCTGAAAGATCCGACGTAACGGCCCTGGATTGACTCGAAGAAATGAATTGATTTGAGAACATGGAACCCACGTCAGTACTCTCCTTCCGATGTTTGTGGTCAATGCGAAGGCGGGTGGCCCAGGTCCCGGAAGAGGTGAGAACATCTATTGAAGATGGGTGCCCCAGGTGCCTCGCCTTTGGGCACCTGGGAGAGCACAGACCTCGGCTGGGAAGAGCTCAAAAGCTCCATCCCTCACAGATTACTCCCTTGAAGTCGGCTCTGCGCTGGGAATCATAGGATCATATTCGACTCTCTGAAAGCCCTCCATCGCGTTGGGCGGCAAGTTAACCCGTTGTCGTCTCCATCGTCATTCAAGTTGTCCAAACACGCCACGATTTTCCTGAGGGCTTACAAGCTTTGGGTTAACATGGTTCGCGTGCGGTCTTTCGAACTGCGTGGAGGCCAACCGATGGCAACCCACCCTCAACACAATTGCTCCAACAAGCAGGATCTCGATCTCCGGGGATTTGCGCGGTACGCCGAAAGCGTCGACTGGGTTCGCCGCCACGTCATCCTTAGCCGAGACACAAAAGGACCAGTGCTGCAAATTGATGTTCTATTGCCAGGCGGTCCAGTCAGTTTGTTCGCCGATCCAGCAACGACATACTTGATGGGGTTCCGCGGCGCAAACGGGATTTACCTTCTGAAAGACGACAACTCTGGTCCTTTTGCGAGGGCACTCGAAGCCGAGTTGCCGGGAGAGCCAATCGAGGTATTGAGCGCCCTCGCAGCCCACCATCGCGCTAACGGCGGGCTCGCGACATTCAGCGCCAAGGACCCTGCTAAAGGAAGGATCTTCAACCTCAAGAATCTGGACAATGCAAGCAGACTGTCCAAGTATCCCAGCCAGGGAGAGGGAGAATTCGAGCTGGTCAGAAGCAGCCTCTCGCTCCTCGTCTGCATGCTTTTTGAAAGCGCCCGCATTCCCATGATGGAACTCGAGTTCACGTACAGGTTCTATCGGGGCATGCCGGTCAGCCCGAGCGACGCGGTTCACTCGTATCAGCATGCCCGCGATTTAATGATTCTGGCGCTCGCCTTCTTTCCTGAAGACGAGCGGCACCTGGCCGTGGAACGGCTGGAGAAGCGCGCTTCCGAACTGTCGGAGTTGCAGGAAAGGATCGCGAGCCGCCTGGAGCGCAAAGCCGATTCCTCGCTGCTGGATGACATTCTCGTCGGCCGACTCTCAAGCGACCCAAGAACCGTCGAATTGGTGCAGCGCTTCCAATACATGTGTCGAGAACTAAAGATCGACGCCCGCAGCGCGCAGGCGCAGATCTCGCCCTCCAAAATGGTACTGAGGATCGTGAATTCCTGCAAAGACAGGGGAGCGGTACGTGCCGCGAAACAGGGAGTCGCCATTCCGAGCATTTCCTGACACCGTGAGACTCCTTCGGATCAGTTCTGCGTCAGTCAGGTAGTAGATGGTCGCGGAAGACATGTCTGATGGGCGTATCCCGGGACCGATCGTGAACACCTTGATTTGCTTTCGGCCGGTCGAGGCTCGTGGTTTCCCAGGCCTCAAACACTAGGATGTCCATGCACTTGACACCCTAGCTTTTGGGGACCGGGGAGACGCGAAACTTCAGGCGAAAAGATATTAATCCCGAAATGTCGGCAAGTGTCATGTGACCTGGGAGATGTACTCTGGACTCCAGGATGGCTTGGCACTACGGCGTTATCGGAACCGATCCCTCGCGCCCAGGCCAATGAGAAATCCGGGGCTCTACCAAAGTTGGAGGAGCCCACAGTCTTCGATCTCAGCGTCTCGTACAGCTAAACCGAAGGCCTCGGCGCGCTGATGCGCAATGGCATCAGTTACGGCAGACTTTAGGATCCCGAATCCGACCTCCCTTCCCAATTGCGCGAGTCGGATGGCTGCTGCTCTAGCTACCAGTCGATAGTTGTGTAGCGAAAGATCTTTCAGCAGCTCGAGGTCATCTCGTCGCGAGGCGCCAATTAGCGCGTGTGCCACAAGTCGGATATACAAGGCGCGGTTATAGAGGCTCTTAAGCGGTCTTTCGAGCCTGTGCGCCGATTTCAGGCTCACCGAACGGGGATCCTCGTGGAAGTCATCCCGCTGGACAATTTGAAGGAGCTCGGGAGGGATCGGTCCTCCCAGGTCCCGCATCCGTCGGCCTACAATTTGCCCTATCTCAACCTGATACCAATATCTGATCTCCGATTCTGCCGTCTCGATTCTCTTGATAATCGCGACGATATCGCTGGCGTCTCCCTGGCAAATGAGAGCTGTGGCCAGGTATTGAGACGAAGTTGTCAGGGCGACCTGCTGGAATGCGCTCCGGAGGAGTTCGAGGTTTACTTCCGAGGATGTTCTCAGGATCGCCTCCGCCACAGCGGTGGCCTTACTTTCGTAGATAGTCCTCAAGCGTGTTTCGGCGTAGCCCTTAAATCCGGCCTCTCTGCGGTTCCAGAAGAAATAAGAGTCGATGAGCTGGGGGTAATATCGTTCAGCCATATTTGGCTGAATGGAGTTCAGCAGCGTAATGGCCTTCGAGGCATCATGCCTGCGAATGCCATTTAACGTAGACGCCAGCCCAGAATTACGGTTCGCAATAACGGCCCTGCCGAAGAGCAAGGTGCGGGCTCGTGGCCTGAATCTTCGAAGTTCCTGCGATACTTTCAGCAGCGCCTGAGGCGTCTCCGCCCTTGAAGCGCGCTGCAGCAGCCAGAATTCGCGATATTGGCGAGTGGGGGCGGCGAGCGATTCGATCGGCAGCATTGGTATTGCCTCGTCGAGGACGAGCCTTTCATAAGTCGAACGGTAAAGTGCGCTAGAGCTCTTGGAGAGGACCTCGATCCAATGGAATTCGCCGGCCACAAGTTTTCTTGCGATCGCTTTCAGTGCCGCTTCGCGGAGCCTCCTGCGATTGCTCCGCAAGGCCCACAGTAGCAGACTGTCGGGACAGCCTGGCGACCGCGCATCGATCATCGCGGCGAGCTCCATGCCGCGGCGATACGCGCGGAACAGCATCCACTCCTTCTCGTCGAGCGGGGTGCGACTTGCCTTGCGACGTAAGAGCGCGAGCATCGCTCGGTCCTTGTTGTCAACTTGCTCGGCGCCCTCCTCGGCTTGGATCAGCTCGACAAGCCTCTGCTGTGGAGTGCCCAGCAGCAGTTGGAGACCGGGACCCTTTCCCTCAGCCCAAGATGCAGTGATCAGGCTCAACTCACCGTCTGAGGGCAACAGTCGGTCTCTGTACTTGAACAGGAGGAGAAGCTCCTCGACCGTCAGCAGGGAACGCGTGGTTGCATAAGTTGCGGACTTCGAAGCAAGAAGTTCCCTGACTCTCTTGAATTCCCTCTCCTCGGAATCGACCAGCCTAAAGGAGATCTCTCTGGCTAGGAAATCGTGCGCTATTTCATAAAGGTCGGCTATGTGTCGAACGAGTCGCAGATCTATCAGTCGCTCGAGGGCTGCTTCGCATTCTTCGTTACCGACGCGGATGTCGGCCGAGATCTCCGCCAGCGATTTCTGCGCCTTTACTCCGTAGCTTCGGACCAACGAAACAAGAACAGATTTGAGATGCCCGCTTGGGTCATTGGCGTAATCGAGTTGACGGGAAAGGTAGCCGGCTGTGATTCCTTCCATTGCCCCATCGGAGACGTAGTCCTTGAAATAATAGATGCCCTGCGATTCTTCCGCCCTTCTCCAGATTTGGTCAATAAGCATCTGGATATATGGGGGGTAAACCTCGTTCTCGCCCTGTTGTGCGCTGAATGCCTGCAGGTCGTGCTTGATCTGCCCTCGTTCGGTGTCAACTAGCGTTAGTGTTACGTCAAGGTCGCGGCATGCGCTCTCGACGCTCATCCACGCTTCGTCGGGTCCGATTCCCGCCACGTAGACCCTAGGCAAGCCCGATGGGGAGCCGCTTATTACTTGCCAAAGACCGCCGAGCCTGGCTTCCAGATCCGCCCTGTAACTGACAAGGACCCTGCAATCCGCGAGGTTCATATATCGTATGCTGCGGAGGTCCTCGACGAGGCGTTCGGCCTCTCCAGAGTCTCTTGCGGCGAGAATATCCTCGAATTGATCGATGACTAGGAGGACCCGTTTGGGGGCAACCGCGGCTGCCGCGCTCTCTAAGGGGCCAATCAAGGCCCCTCTATACGATTGTGGCCCTTCAAAGACCGCAGCGTTCAAGCCCGAGATGACGTCTGTTCGGGGGAAGCCCAGCGGACGTGTGTAAACCACAAACCACCCGGCGGCTACAGCGTCTGGTAGGAGGCCCGCGTGTATCAGGGACGTTTTTCCAGAGCCCGAATTCCCCAATAGAAGCGTAATTTCATTGGCCTCAATCGAAGCGAGAAGCTCTTCCATCTTTGCTACACGACCGTAAAGGTGTTGCCTGTCGGCGCTTGTTAGGAATTCCATCCCAACCGGCCGCTTAAGCCTCCTCCCTTCTGGCAGAATCTGCTGCCTCGCGCGAATCGAGGACTCGGACATGCGGGTGCGAATCTTGGCAAGAACATCCCGGATTATCAAGAACGGTAGGTCGTCAGGGTCGCAAAATGTCGTATAAGTGTGCTGGCGCGAATGCGCTCTTAGCGATGCCAGTTTCGCAACTGCCGCCGGGTCGGCCTCGCATATTGACGTCGGCCAGGCGGCGCTTTCATCGAGCCAATAAAGCAGGATCGCGGTCAGGGTACCCGCACTCAGGCTTCTCTCGGCCTCGCATAGCTCGAGCTCTGTGATTGACAGCCCGGTGGCAGGATCAAGGGATCCGTAACGGCGCGCATAAACCCCAACGAAGATGTCACATTCGCGCAACCTTCGAATAGATGAAATCACAGGTGGGGCGTCGTCGCTGCCGGATGTTTCCATGACCAGCATGTGCGCTCCGAAAACATCTCTGAGCCGATTCGCGGTCTTCTCCCTCAGTTCCTTGAGATCAAGGAACGTCGAGCTCAGGAATATGTGCACATCGGTTGCAAGCTGTGCCATGGCGGCTCCGTTTGATACACAGATGTCCAGGGTCGGTCTCTTGTACTCCCTTGGTTGGCTGGAGCAAAGCCTATTAGCATGATTCTATTCCTTGTTTTTCTGGTCCGGTTGTTCCGCTCACGGCGGCGGAAGGTGCGCGTCATCGCGCAAGTCAGTGACTAACGGAGAATCCTCGTAAGCCGGCATGGCGACTGAAAACTCGTTCCCTGCCGCCTGGCTGGGGGTTCGAGGAGACTCCCGGAGCCTGGGGCGTTTGATCGGCCAGTTTCCGCCGATCCGCCTGGGACCGATTCCGGCTTAGCGATAACGGCCAAAACATGCTTCCAACTCCGCTGTAGCAAAGGGTTCCGAGTTCGAACTAAATCAGGTGTCAAACTGCTTTCCGAGGTTGTGAGTCCCCCGCTATCAGAAGAGGAGGCAAAGGAACTTGTCACCCGGAAACTGGCAGTTCTTGAAGATGCGTTGCAGAAGCCACCTGAGGTCGTGAAGCAGATTCTTGCCAGGCATATCGACACTCTGTCGATGAAGCCTGTTGAGACGCCGGATGGGCTCCGGTACGAGATGACAGGCGAAATTCGGCTGTTCGCGACGGGCGACCCCGATGATGTATTGCTTGAAGGTTCTTTGAAAAGAAGCTGCAAGCAATACACGCCACTTTCCTTCCCTTTGAGGGCCTCGCTGATCACCAGAGCGGAAGAATGGGGCAGGAAAGGTGGGGGGCCCACTCGTCCGGTCTATCGCTCCAGGGTTGAAGTACCACGCGCCCCAGAACTGGCGGCGTGAGCGGGCGCAACCCGGTTCGGAATTGGGTCGCCGTTGGCATGTGCACATGCCCATCCGTTATGGAATGTGATGCAGAATGAAGGGCAGCAGCCGGGTATCGAAGCGGAAGATGCGGACTCAACGATGGCTTGGCACCTTGCCCTAGCTTGCGCTTGCCCCGGCCTTGCCACCTGCGTTGACTCAGCCAAGGGGAACTGGCGCGACGCGTCGGCGCGATTCGAGTTGTGATCTCCGACTATGAAAACGTCAAGACAAGGCTCATTGCGGAGACGGCGGTTCGCTTCGCCGACACGCTCGATGTTCTTGTCCAAGAACTACTCCAGGTTTCTAAGCCCACACCCGTCGAGCCTGCTCGCAAGTCCAACCTCAGACTCAGCGCCGCATGGAAAGGATCGAGAGCAAACCGCCCCGTCAGCAGGACGTCATTCTCATGAGCAGCGCGGTCGGCAAACAGAGGGATTGATCTTTCACTCGGATCGCGGCAACCAGTACGCCAGCGAGGACTTCCGCGCGGTCATCGAGAAGCACGGCATGCGGGCTTCGATGAGTCGCAAGGGCATCCTGAGCCCTCCGTCGCTGGACAGATGCCAAAAAGACCAAGCTAGTATATCGCTCATTTGCTAAGCAAGGATTTGAGGGCTGTAGTCGATTTTGTAGCTGTCAAAGCACCCAAGAGCCACAAAGATCAACAAGGGTCGGGAGGCGCGCGCTAAACGGCTCAATCAACAGCACTTATTGTCGCCAGATTTCAACAGGGTTCCATAAACGATCGGATCTGATTTGGGAGCAGAGGGCCGGGGGTTCGAATCCCTCCGCCCCGACCATCTAACCTCTTCCCTTTGAACAAGTTCGACCGAGGAACGAGGGGGTGATACCAAGAGTGATTCCACTTCGCCGGGAGTTTTCCCATGCAGGTGAATATCACCAAGCGTATCGACACCCCGGAAGGCAAGCGCTACAGCCCCGTTATCGTCGGACCCAACGGCCGCATTAAGCCCGATTGGGTGATGGCGAATGACCGGCTGGAGAAGCACCCGGAACCAGCAAGCATGTGTTCTCCTTTGCGCTTACGCAACTCAAGGTCCAGCATGGTTTTTTGCGCCTGTGGATTGGGCCCCTCCACGGCGAATTGCGGCCATGGAGGGGCAGTCCGTCGGCTGTAGCATTACTTGGCTGTCTCGGTAAAGATTACCGAGGCCCCGCCGAGCGCGAACTGGTCCTGCGCTGTCACAGTCACAGCTCCGGTGGTGGACGGCAGCGTGAGGGTTACTGAGGCCATGCCCGACGAGTTGGTCGTTGCGATGACGCTGGTTCCCGTCGTCGTCCCGTTCGAAAGCGTGCCGGCTGAGGCGGTGAACAGAACGCTCGCGCCGGTATTTGAGAAGCCGGACGGGATGGAAGAGAGCGTGACTGCGAGCGACTGCGACAACGCTGTGCCCGAGCTGCCCGATTGGTTGTTGCCACCGTTGATAGCAAGCGCGGCGGCAGGCTTGCCGACCACGATCCAGCCGCCCTGGGTTTGTGTGGACGTGCCGTCGCTGCCCGTGACAGTGTAGTGGCAGAAGCCGGGAGTGCTGCCGGGGTTCACGGTGAGGGTTGCCGGCGTTGTTGTGGTGAGGGTTGGGCTGGTCAGAGCGATGGTGCCACTGCATGCCGTGGCGCCCTCGAAGGCATCGAAGATTGCTGAAGTAAGGGTAACCGGAGACGTTCCGCTCTCGATCTTTGGATTCAGAATCCCTGTGCCCGTGGCAGGAATCATCAGATCGTCGGGATTCAAATTCCACTCAGTTGCGGGCATGGAGGGCTGGGTTCCGCTGACTACAAGCAGGGTGATGCTATATGGAGCGAAGGTCTGCGTCGTGCTCCATGACTGCGTGGACGAGGTTGTGATCGAGCCAGGGTTGGTGGAGCCCACTGTATACCCCGTGTAGGTGGTAGCGTTAAAGCCGGTCAGATTAAAGGTGACGTTCGCCTTGTTGTCTGGATCCTTGTTCAGGACCATGATCGTCATCGTTTTGCCGGTGGCATCGAGCGCAGCATAGGTGACGAACACGTCAGGATTGGCACTGCTCTGATCCGCGACGGAGAGAATGCCGAATCCGTGCCTGGCACCGTCGTAATTGGTCCACAGCTTGAAGGACTGGTAGTTGGGGTGGGGCTGATTGGAGTTGGTGTCAGTTGCCGATGGCCCACCCCAGCGAGTGGAGAAGCTGAGACCCTCGCGGCCCATGACGCCAAAGGCATCGGCGTCGGAGAGAGCAGTTGCGAACTCCCACTCGTTGAAGAACGATTCCCACTCCGTGAACGAGAGCGGGGTTCCCGGATAGGTGGCGTTCACCAGCGCCTTGAGGCGCGGGATAAGGAAGGTAACGCCGCGATTGGGTTGGGTTGTGGTGATCCAGTCCGCATCGTCTCCGGAGTTGTAGTAAGTGGGATCCCAATACGTGCGGAGGTACTTGCCCACTTCCGCGCGCATTTGTGGGTTGGTGAAGCCGGTGGTGCTGATGTTGTCGCCGAAATAGGCGTGAATGTCAAAGACATCGAGGGTGCGTGTTCCGTTGATCCGATCCTGCCAATTGACCTGGTTCAGCCACCAGGGCACGAAGTCGATGCCCGCATGCGTGCCTCTGCCGTCGGTGGAACTGCCCGCCATCCAGAGGAAGTAATAGCAGCAGGTGATGGGGCCAAAACGAACAGCGCCTGGGTCCCAGGTTTTCAGTGCGGCGCCTTCCGCCTCAAAGAGATTCGCCAACTCGCTGTATCCGGGCTGGACAGGGTGCACGTCGCGGTGCGAACCATTCCAGATCTCCGGTTCGTTGTCCATGTCGTAGAAGTGACAACTGGTAATCTGCGTATAGGGAACATTGCATGTGCTGCTGCCAGAGGCCGTGGAGAGCGCTTGCGCCCACTCGTCACGGTAGAGGCAATTTCCGGTGGCGCAATCGCTGGCTGTGTCGACCAGCGGGTAGTAGGCGCCGGTCGATGCATTGCTGGTCACCGGTTGGGTGCTGGTGTTGCAATTGCCGGTTGAACCGGGCTTCAGACCGTTGCCGGCATCTGGATTGTTGGGATCGGTCGAGCACTGAGCGCCGTAGGTTGCCACGGAAAAGCTCCAGTTGTGGTTGGAGCCGTTTTCTGATTCCCTGGCCACCCAATTGAGCATGGGCATGGTGGCTAGCATATGACTGCCGGAGTTCACGGTGTATTGCGTTAACCCAACCGAGTCGACGCCGCCGAGGCCAAAGTCCTCGTAGTACCAGTCGCCGCCGGCGTTGTAGGTGAAGAGCTTCCAGTTGTAATTCGTGGCCTCGTTACCTCCAAAACGCACGAGCGCGGGCGACAAGTTAGTGATATCGCTCTGGGTGAACGAGTTGATCCCGTATATGTACGGGCTGATCAAATGGCGATTGGCCAAGGTGTTGATATTAACGGCAACGCTGGTGGTGCCAGGTGCGGTGATGGTCATGCCAACCGTGCCCGCAGATGCGGCGTAGGTGGAGGCGCTGTTTGCGTCTGGCGTATAGGCGACGGTCAGCGTATCAGAGCCTGCCGGCAGCGAGCCGGGCTGGACGTAGAATGTTGCGGCTCCGGAACTGAGCGTCACGGCTGAGGATGTAAAACTGCCGCTCGAGAGCACGACGCTGCCGGTCGGCGTTCCGCTGCCGCCATTGACGCTGGCGGTAACGATAAGGTTTTCCGCGTAGGGATGCGTGATCTCTTCAGGCGTGACCGCGACAGTTGGCAGGGGCAGGGATTGAGTGACCGTGACACTCGCCGAGCCCGAGGCACTTGAGTAGGTCGATGAGCTATTCGTGTCCGGAGTGTATTCGGCGGTCAGCATGTCAGAGCCTGCTGCAAGTGACCCCGAGGGAATCGTGATTGTCGCTGTGCCGGAATTGAGGGCAGCGGATGAAGAAGTATAGCTGCCGCTCGATAGAACCACCGAACCGGTCGGCGTCGCTCCCGTAGCAGCAACGGTGATGGTTACTCCGAGGCTCTGTGTAGAAGAAATGTTACTGGAGGCAGGTGTGACAGTGACCGTGGGCGTTGTCGTCGGCTGCGTGACAATTACTGATGCGGTTCCGGATGCGCTGTTATACGAAGAGGAACTGGCGCTGTCCGGGGTGTACTTGGCGGTCAGCATGTCGGACCCAGCGGAGAGGGAGCCGGCGGGAATTGTGATGGTCGCTGAGCCGGAACTGAGCGTTGCGGACGGTGAAGTATAGCTTTCGCTGGATAGGGCCACCGACCCGGCTGGGGTTCCACCCGATCCAGTAACCGAAATGGAAAGGGAGAGTGTCTGCGCCGTGGTAATGCTGCTGGATGCTGGGGTTACAGCAACCGTGGGCGTGGTTGGATTCTGATTTGTCCCTCCACCCCCCTGGCCTTCACTGCCGCACGCAGCAATCGAAAGTGCAATCGGAAAAATGAAAAGAACGAGGAATAGATATGCGAATCGATTCATCAAAGAGTCCCCTCTTACCCTATTGGAGATTTTGCGGCATCCAGCATTCGTGGTCAGGCGCTGGACCCCTGAATTCGAATTCGACCTTTTCAAATGTCTGCTTGAACGAGACCACGCTTCAAGAGCCATCGTTTCTGTTGCGATGAACATAGCTTCTACTTGTCTCCCCGATCATGAGTTATCTTGACGAGTACAACGTCGTTGCTGTTCATCGGGACTGAAAACTCAAACGCGCCATCGGAGCCGCTTCGCACGGTCTTGTCGATCTCCGGTAAGTCTCGCGTCAACTCGTTCAGGTGCGCTATTTGGGCCGCGGTCAGCTCTTTGGGAGCCCCGATCTCCAAATAGGCAGAGTACGCGTCGTTTTCATGAAACCCGGCGCGATGTACTACGAGATTGTAAGCGGTATTTGGAGCGAGATCCGTTACTCTCAGTTGCACCGGGGCCGCGGGATGCGAGGGAATTACCTTCGTATAGAAGGATCGATTGCTCACCTTCTGGTCGGGTTGTTCGAAATCCCAGATCACCGCGGTGAAGTTGCCGTCTTTTGTTGACAACATTGCCTGAGGATCGGCGGTGGCCAGGCTGTCTCCCTGGAGGGCATGCAAATATTTGAAAGCGAAAAAAGCGGGTTTGCGAATTCCTTGCGGGTTCAAGAGTCCGAATCCTCCTTGAAACGGTGCCGTTGGCGGCCCGGGTTCCTCGAAGAGGTCGGTGTAGGTCCAGTAGCTCATCCCTTGCAGCAATCCTTGACTGGCTTTGAGCTTAGACAGGATATAGGGCGAGCTGATGTAGGAATCGTGTACCGAGTCGCGGGGTGTATAACTCGTGCTCCACTCGGTAAAGTACAGCGGAAGGCTTGGGAACTGTGAAGCCGAAATCTGCTCGCGAACTCGCCGCACGTCCGCAACGATCGCGTCTGGCGATTGGGATAGTTTCGTGTCTTGCACGCCTTTTTCATCCAGAAAGCCCCAATCAACCCCGTATGTGTGGGTGGTGACAAAGTCAACGCCGGCGCCGCTCTGCTTCACATGGGCCAAGAACTCGGGAACCCAAGCCGCACCTGCGGTGCCTGGCCCTCCGACGCGTAATGCAGGATCGACGGACTTGATCGTATTCGAAGTCAAGTCGTAGAGCTCGAAGAATGCCTTCTGGTCGGCGCCTTCCCAGAAGCCGGAGAGGTTGGGCTCGTTCCACACTTCGAAGTACCACGTCCGCACTTCGTCTCTTCCGTATCGGGCCTCGATGTGCTGGATGAATGCATCGACGAGTTCGTGCCATCCTTCCGGCTGCGGATGGGATGTATTGCCATGCCAATAGAAGATGCTGTTCTGCGATGTTGCAAGCGCCTTCGGCGTGAAACCAAGCTCAACAAACGGCTTGACATGGCGCGCCAACAGGTCGTCATAAAGCTGATCGATCTTCGACCAGTTGTAGACGGCTTTTCCGTCCTCCACGCGAACGGTTCCCAGAACGTCATGAAAGATCGCGTGAAAACGAATATAGCGAAAGCCAAGTTCGTTCGCTACCACCTTAAGTTGCGCCTGGCTGTCATCACGAATCAGTGTGCCGGGATAATCGGATCCAACGGACAAATCAAAAAAACGATCCACCGGACCTGTGGAGTCTTTGAGGTCGACCCCGATCGTTCGGGGTGAAGCCGATTGCGATTGAGCCTTTGCATGGGAGACAAAGAGGACGATAAGACTGGCGATCGCAACGGTTGAAAACCGCCGCAGAAATGAACTGAACATGGATAACCTGCTCCCCTTAGAAAACATAGAGTACACAGACACTGCCATCTGAAAGGCAGCGGCTTGGTTTAGCGACCGAAAGCCGCAAGTTCGGCTTTCAATTGGCGAGATAGGCTCAAACATCCACAGCTTGCGGTTTCTGTGACTGCCTTGCCGCTGATTCGCGTAAGCTTCATTGCATTGCGGAAATGACAATGTTTGTGATTGTGTAAGGCGGTACAACCACAGAGAACGTGCTGCCGATGCCTGAAACTGCTTCCTTTGTTACCGGATACTTATCGGCCGGGCTGCTCTGTCCCCAGTCGAATCGAGAACCTTCAGTTCCAATCGATGCGCCGCTGATTTGCAACTTTACGGTTGATTTCTCTTTTGAACTCTTGTTGATAAGCATCACGGCAATGCTCCCATCTGCGCGCTTTGCCGCATGAACGGTCAGGGATGGTGCACTGGTCTTCGCCTCAACTAGCTGATCGTTTATGTTTGCCAGCAGGTGGACCATCTGGATACCGAAGTAGGCCGGCCCTTGGACATTCTTGTCATTCAGAAAGTAGCTGCCGTGAAGCTCCGCCCAGTCAATATTCGCCGCACCCATTTCCATCAGGCTCGCGTAAGCATCGGCAGCAAATAACCCCTGCGTCGCCGGGTTGCCTACTTTCGCAAAAGGCGTCGTCCCCATTTCCGTTACGACGAATTGCATTTTCGATGCGTTCTCGCCAGAGTACTTGTGAAAGAGCTCGACAAGATCGCTACCAATTTTTGGAAGCACTTCTTGGGGAGTGCGCAAAAGGGCGGCTTCATCCAGATTCTTCCAGTCCGGCGGCAGTGTGTTGGCGATATACCAGTGCAGGATGACGAAATCGACAGATGTGCCGCACTCCGCCATGACTGCCGGATTCCACCCGGCCGCCCTTTTTTCATCGGCAGGATTGAACAAGACAGCGCCGATTTCAATTCCTGGATCGACAGCTTTCATGGCTTTCGCGAATGCGTCCACGCCCTTGCCATAGGCTGAAGGCGAAAGCGCGGCGTTGCCATGGCGAGTCTTTTCCGAGTCCTTCCCATTCGGAGCGTACGAAGCGTGCAGGTCTTCTGCGAACCCACCGTTCGAGTCGTCGGGAAAATAACCGTTGCCATACACCTCATTGCCGATTTCCCAGTATTTGACATTGAGGGACTTCGGATGCTGGATGCGCAGCATGTTGAACCCATCATCATCACCAAGCGGAAGCGAAGCACGCATGGTGGCCCAGTAGCCGACCGTTCTCCAGTCGTTGCCGCTGGAGTCCTTGCCGATCACCTTATTGTCGGATGGATCGCCATTACAGTACGCGACCCAGGCCGCAGCTTCCTCTGGATCTCCACCGCCCGTACCCGCCATGTTGCTGCCGTAGTTCACGGTAATGACGGCTGTCCCATTCTTCAAGTAATCGAGCAACCTGACAAAGAAGCCGAAGTTGTTGTTGGGCGAGTAATCACCGTTCTTTGGTGTCTTCTCGCCTTGCCACGGCGTGGCTTTGTAATTCGACCAGTGATACGTATCGGCGTACTCTCCGCCGGGGTAGCGAAAAGTGTTAATAGCAGTTGCATTCAAGAGGGACACCACCTGAGGACTTACCAGGCTGCCGTCATGCACGTCGGCTTGAATTCCGAATGCACGGAAGCCGACAATGTTCTGCACTTTCGATGCGTCGATCGCTACCCTGACATTGGCGACACTGGCAGAGTAGCCGCCTGCATTCGCGACATCATGGTCCCACCTGGAACCGTTCCCGGCATCGTGCACGACACTCGGCGCGCTTGTTTGCCCCGCCCAGTTTCCGCTGGCATCGGCTTGCGCGGAAGCTCCGGTGGAAGAAACACATATAAGAATTGCAAAGATGATTTGTGCTGGAAGAGACCGTGTATCCAGCTGTTTTGCTCCGCACGCTACATTCGACCCGATCATAGATTCTTTACTCTCAAGACTTGCGGACTCGATTCTCTGCCGCATTGCTTATAAAAAACCGGGATGGCTCATCCACCATCCCGCGGGAGATTCAGGAGGCTCCTCGTGAAAGAGCGGCCACCGTTGGGCGGCCGCTCAAAGTGTGTTGGTTAAAAGTTGTAGCGCAGACTCATCTCAAGAACGCGTCGGCCGAACTTTTCATTCGGGACGCCGTAGTTCCACTGACCACCGTTAGGCAAACCGCCGCCTGTTGTCGTCAGAAGACCATTCGAGAGACTGAGGTTGAGGTTGTTCGGGTTGTTCCCGTCGAACGACGTCAGTGCATGGTTGACGAAGTTGGTGGCCGAGAACTTGATCTGCGCGTTCTGGTGCTCGGTAACCCGGATCGTACGCGACGCCGAGAGATCGGTGTCGAAGTAGATCGGTCCGTGGAAGTACGGCATCTGGCCCTGCCCATTGCCGCCAACCGCGGTCAAAATCCCTGTGTTGGGATCGATCGTGGGCAAGCTGGGAACTGAGAAGCACTTCGGGTTGATGTATTGGCCCTTGCTGAGACCGGAGCCCGGATTGCAGGTGATCTTGGGAAATATCCCGTAGCTCGGGGTGCCGAGGAAAGTGGTGCTATTGATCGCGTTGCGGGTGATTGTGGTGCTGGTCGTTCCAACCATAACTGTGGGATTGGTGAGAGTGTCGGTTCCACCAAAGCCCATGTTCGGGGAGAAGCCCTCCGGAATGTCCGGACCGCTCTGCACACCTGAGATGCCGGAAAGCATCCAGCCGTTCAAGGCTCCGCCGACCAGCTTGCCCTTGAAACGGTTTCCCACTTCGTAAGCATAGCTCGCATTCAGAACGTGCGAGCGATCCTGGCCCAGAACACCGTAGTCGTTCTTGAGGTTGAGGGGGTCGGGGGAGGTGTTGGGGATGCCCAGGGTCTTGGACCACGTGTAGTTCAGGTTGTAGGTGAGGGAGCCCTGGCGCTTGAAGAGAGCAACCTGGAGGGAGTTGTAATTCGACCAGGCGCCGTTGACGTGGGAGATGATGCCCAGCCCAGAGTAATGGAGATACGGGACGTAGTCCTGGAGGTTGTTGCTCACAGTGGCGTTGCTATCGCCATTGGCGGAGTTGCTAAGCGCAAGGACCTGCCCGTAGTACTTGGATGCGGGGTTGGGATCGGGCTTCATGTACGTGCCGATGGGAAGCTGGTTATTCAGATTCCCGACAAGGGGGTTGGTCATATCCTTCGTCTGGCTGCCCATGTAGCTGATCTCGAGTTGCGATTTCCAAGGAACCTGCTGGGAAATTGTGAAGTTATAGGTGACCGTGTGCGGTTCCAGGTGATCGTTGGGATCGTTCGCCGAACCCGAAGTGATGCCTGAAAGGGTGGTGGCGCAAGGGAGGGTGCTCGCCGAAATTGAAGCGAGGAACGTCCACGAAGTCGTGGAGCATGCGGTTCCGCCCTGCGGTTCGCTAGTGGAAGCAAAAGCGCCAATTCCATCTTTGAAGTAGTACACGCCAAGCCCGCCGCGGACGACGGATTTGCCGTTGCCGTAGAGGTCGTAGGCCATGCCAAACCGAGGACCCCAGAAGACGGACTTGAGGGTGCGACCGGACAAGGGAAGGCTGCTGAGAGTATGAGCACCGTTGCCTGCCACGTCCGCGCCGTGCCAACGCATGCCGGGCAGATCGGTGATGCCGGCGGCCACGTCGGCGTTATACCAGGCCGTGGTAAAGACCGGGCCGCCCCATTTTCCGGTCGCGTCCTCGTATGGAGAATCGTGAGCGAGACGGAGGCCGAGGTTGAGCGTCAGCCGGCGTGTGGCCTTCCAATCGTCCTGCACGTAGTAGCCCGTTGAATTGGGGCTTACGTCGTCGTTGTTGGTGACCGGGGCAACAGAGTAAGAGTTGGCCAGATCGGTCATGAAGTTGACCACCGGATCCATTCCGAACGCGCCACCGGGAAGGCCCCAGACAGGCGAATAGCCAAGGGTGCCGTTGGGGCCATTACTCTGGCCTACATTGGCCTCATTGTCCCAGACACCCTGCCAGCTAAAACCGGCCTTCAGCGTGTGGGTCTTGAAGACTTTGCTCAAGTTGTCGGAGATTGAAGGCTGCACCTTGTGGATAAAGTACGCGTACCGGCCCAGGTCATAGTTGAAGGGAACGCCGAAATCCGAGTTAAACCAGCTGTTGAAGATGCTGGGCAGAATGGGAGAGTAGTTGGGATAGTTGTACGGGTATTGCAGTGCCGTCTTGTCAATCGCCTTCTCGCTGTTGATTGTATTCGGGGTGTACAGATAGCTGATGTTGGCCAGGAACTCGTTAGTGGTCGTCGCGTTGAAAACATGTACGAGGTTACCCGACAAGGTGTGCGAATGGGCGCTCGACGCACCGCCCGCAGGACTTGCCACCGTGTCGACTGCCTTCCACCAGCGCATGATCGGCTGGCCGTAGAGTTCGTGCTGATGGTTGTAGCTGACGTACAGTTTCGTATTTTCGCTGAGGTCGTAGTCCACGCGGGTGTGGAACATGTATCCATTGTTGGTGTTTAACAGCGACTTCACATAGTTGTAGTCCATGCCCGAGGTGGGTGTTCTGTTGGGCTGGGGAATCAGGGCCATCAACGCCCGGGAGCCGGGAGCAATGTAGGACGAAATGTCCTCGTTGACGACAGACGCCGTGGTGCTGGGGCCGGTGGCGATAGTGGTGAACTTCTGGCAGCGGTACGAACCGGAGGTTCCGGTCGACATCGCTCCGCATGCGGCGGCGTTATCGGCGAGTGTGGGGTCAAAGAGCCCCTGGCGTTCGCTCATCGTCGGCACATTCGCTTGGAGAATGCCGTTGCTGGTCGTTTCCGGGAACTGCTGGTTGTAGTACTCGAATCCGCCAAAGGCGACCAGTTTCTTATGGGTGAACGGGATCGGGCCGCCAATCTGGCCGCCGGGATAGTAATAGCGGTCGTCGGGGCGGTCAAGGCCGTTCCATTTGTTGATCCAGTCGTTCGAGTTCAGCACCGCGTTGCGGTAGTGCAGATACGCGGCGCCGTGATACTCGGAACTGCCGGACTTGCCGACCGCCGCAATTACAACGGGGCCGCTATTCTGGTCCGCGCCATACGCAGAAGTCGTGACCTTCACTTCGGCCACCATGTCCGGGTTAACGGTTTGGGTGGCATTACAGTTGCAACCTGGATCGAGAATGTTCGCGCCATCGGAGGTCAGGTTCGTTCCGCCTTGGCGGTTTGGAGCGCCTGCCCCGGTAATGCCGTCGCCGACCGCCGACGCGATGCTGGTAACCGTGGTATCGTAGCCGGCCTTGTTTTGCATGCCGCCGCCACCGGTCAATTGGTTGAAGCCCGGCAGCGTCTTGATCAATTCGGTCACGTCGCGGCCCGTCAACGCCATGTCGCCAATTTGTTTTGAATTCAGCGTACTCGAGAGATCGCCGGAATCGACTGTAATTGCGGAAGCGGAAGCCTCCACAACGACCGAGACGTCGCTCGAGGCAACCGCCAGTGAAACGTCCAGATTGCGTCGGTCGCCAGGGCTAACGTGAATGCCTGACTCTTCTGCCACCCGAAACCCTTTCGATTCGGCCTTGACGGAATAGTCACCCGACACCACGCCAATGAACGAGAAGAATCCTTCGGCATTTGAGGTGGTGTGACGTGCGTCCTTGGTTGCGGTATTGGTAAGCGTCACCGAGGCCCTGGGAACAACGGCCCCTGTCTTGTCGAGTACCGAACCGACAACGCTACCTGTTTGCTGGGCGAATAGCGATGCAGAAAGAGTGACAAGAAAAGTCACCATCAACATCGCTCTTAGAATTGGGATACGCATTTGCTGCCTCCGAATCTCCGCGCAGACCGTCTGCCAGGAGAAAGTCCCACATATCCTGTGGGGATTTTGGAAAATGCTGCCAACGCCCTGCTCCGTGAGCGAAGATTCGGCCCCCTTTGGCCATCGTCGCTCGGTTGCGTTTGCTTTCGATTAGGACCTGGACTTGATCAATGAAGGTAACGTTTACATCACGGCCACGTCCCTGTGTTCCCATCGAATCTTTTCCTGCAGCATTAATCCTGTGGATGAAATCGACACGAATCCTGCACGGGACGCAAGACGATTGGGAAGTACAATCTCGCACAGACTTGTTCGGAAGCTTTGAACGTTTGTCACGTCGTTGAAAATGCATTGGTTGCAATGCAATTCGCGCAGCGTTAAATGGAGTTGTTAACACGGGATTTGAGGAACGGAAAAAGTGCTTAGGTTTAGGATTGGGGTTGATTTTTCCCGGAACTTCTGAGGCTTGACGGCCGGCTGTGCGGGCGAAGAGCACTGGAGAATCACCTGCCCATTACCGATCGCAAATCCCTGGCATGCTGTAATGAGTCCACGGGAGTGAGACCATAGCCTGATACCGAACCGCAGAGTCTTGCCCTACGAGGACAGTAGGCTTGACGACGATTGAGGCGTCTCGGCGAGGTTGTTATAAGAGTGGCCCAGGTAACGTGGAGAGTCATATTTTTTGAATTGCGCACGACAGTTGTTCTGCTAAGATTCTCACCATTGAGGTTTGCAATCATGTGTCAATACACGGGGCCTGGCAGCCGCTTCAAGCCGCTCCGCACGTTTCTGTCTACAGCTTTAATCACAGCCTTCCTGCTTGGACTCTCGATACCGATCGTGACACCGATGTGGTCGCAGAGTGTCGCCCATCCGACATTTGAGGAAGTGGAAAAGCAGGCAAACGAAGCGCGCGATGAGAAGCGCCTCGAGGAAGCTGTGGCTCTCTACCAGGAGGGACTCAAACTCAAGCCGAACTGGCAAGAAGGAACCTGGTATTTAGGTACGAGCCTCTATGGTCTCAAACGCTACGCCGAGGCGCGCGATGCCTTCCAGCATGTGGCAATGCTCGAGCCTGGCAACGGTCCGGCCTGGGGGCTGGCTGGGATGTGCGAGTTCGAACTAAAAAACTACCCGCGCGCGATGGAGTATTTATTGCGCTCGGAGAGTGCCGGCTTTGGAGGAAAGGACGAACTTGCGTACCTAGTCCGGTTCCGCATCGCAATCCTGCTGAACCGCTCTGGAGAATTTAAACAGGCAATTGACCGCCTTCTTCCAATCGCGGCCGTGGGCACGTATCCTGAGGTTATCGAAGCCATGGGCCTGAGTCTCCTCCGAGTTCCACTGATGCCCTCTGAGATCCCCGAGCAGGATCGCGACCTTTACATGAGGGCAGGGGAGGCGTTGAACGCGTATCTCACACACGACAACGAAGGAGCATCGCGGCTTTTCGAGGAACTTGTTGCTGCGTATCCGGATCGCCCGAATGTGCACAACGCGCGCGGATCATTCCTGATGGAGAGCGATCCAGATAAAGCCATGTTGGAGTTTCAGCGCGAACTAGAACTAAACCCTTCTCAACTCAACGCTCTGATACAGATCACAAAGTTCTATTTGCAGCAAGGATCTGCGGAGAAAGCAGTCGCCTTTGCCCGCCAGGTGGTGACGCTAAGCCCAAACGCGGCGGAGCCTCATCGGCTCCTCGGAGAATCGTTGCTCGAATCTGGAGAGACTTCATCTGCAATTCAGGAGTTAGTAATAGCAGTGCGCCAGGATCCCGAATTCTCCCAGACGCACTTTCTCCTCGCCGAAGCCTACAACAAAGCTGGCAACAAGCTCTTGGCGAGCAATGAAATGACCGAATTCCAGCGCCTCGAGAGCAAACAGAGAAGCGAAGCAGGCCAGGCCAATCCCCCGAATTGATCACGCATCCTGGCGTTTCACATCCTGGAATCCCTTCCTAA
>Ga0181528_10000766_pt1 | contig 21255 bp, 14 predicted proteins | sample PEATcosm2014_Bin_47_FD_119742 | JGI IMG/M metagenome (GOLD analysis project Ga0181528, IMG submission 119742) | Peatland microbial communities from MTU Mesocosm Facility, Houghton, MI, USA - PEATcosm2014_Bin10_10_metaG | ecosystem: Environmental > Terrestrial > Soil > Wetlands > Peat | place...
ATGGTGGGATTCCTCACGCAGAGGATTCCGGCAACGCGGGCGGCCAGGAGCTGACGGCTCCTCACTTCCCCGTCTTGCACTCGGCGGCGTCTTTGTTTTTCGGATCCTTGCAGTCGACCGGGGCCTTAACGGCGGGCGTTTCCTGCAGAGTCGCTTCCGGAAGCGACAAGTCCTTCGGAATATCGTAGGTGATTTCGGAATCGGCGCTGTACTTCTTGTAATGCAGGAAGTCGAGGAGGTTTTTGGAGAAAGCCTCCTCGCCTTCCATAATCAGTTCGCCGCGATAGGGCAGCAGATATTGATGGCCGCCGATATCGGCATAATCGTAATCCAGCCGCTCCTGCGCGTGCCGCACGGGAAAATCGGGCGGGATGTTCTCGGCGACTTGGATTAGACGGGTTACCTTACGGGTGCCCTTATCGACGAACACTTCGCCCGAATATGCCACCACGATCTCGCGCTTGATATCTTTCACGCCGATGGTAAAGGTCGAATTCGACTGCGCCACGCGATAGCTGAACACCATGGTGAGGCGTCCGCGCAGGGTGGCCCAGCGGGCCCACTCGAAGCGCGCCTGCGAGCGCCGCGAAAACAGATCGCGCAGCATGGTGCCGAAATCGCCGTTCGACGTGCTGCCGTTCAGGTTGTCATAAGAAGTGAACACCGGACGGCTGTTTACCAGGATGGGCTTCTTCTCTTCCTTGTGCTCGAAGTAGCTCAGGCGATTGGTAACGGTGTCGGACTCCTGATACGACGGGTCGCTGCCGGGCCGCCCGCCATAGCGTGTTCCGGGCCTGGCGGCGACCAGGCGATGCTCCACTTCCGTGCAGACGAAGTCGGGCAGATTGTTGTCATAATTCGCCACGTACTCGCGAACGGCGTCAAGAATCGCGCCCTGCTCCTCCGAGCTCGGCGGCGGAATGGGTTCGTCCGGCAGCACCTGCTTCACCGAGGACGCGGTCAAAGTCTGCGACTCCACGGCCAGTTTCTCCAGCGCCCGGCGCGTCAGCGGGCCAAGGTCCAGCGCCTCCAGGTCTTCAATGACCTTGGGCTCCAGTTTTTCCGTGAGCTTGACCTTCGACAGAAAATCGGCCAGCTGCTTATCCGTCATGGTCTTGTCTTCCTTGATGATCTTCTCGGAAGATTGGATAAACGCCACCAGCTTTTCCACCGACATGCGGTTATTCTGGCCCATCGCGGCGATTGCGAGCGCGAGAAAGCAAGCCAGGAATCGACAGCACATATATTGGTATTTTCGCATGCCGTTTATTGCTTCTTGCAAGCCGCGGCGTCCTTGTTCTTGGGGTCCTTGCAGTCGACCGGCGGCTGTTCCTTGAGGCTGGAATCGGGCGGCGGCGCGAAGTCTTTGGGGATATCGAAGGTGATAGACGAGCCGACTTCATATTTGCGATAGAAATCGAAACGGTTATCGTTCTTCGACATTCCGTCCGGCCCGTCCATGAGGACTTCGCCGTTATACGGCAGCAGAAAACTCTCGCCGCTGAGGTCGATGTATTTGTAGTCGAGAGTGGTCTCGGCCCGCTGAACCGGGAAATCGATCGGAATCTCTTCCGCCTTCGAAGTCAGCCTCGTCACGGCGTGCGGCGGCTGGGCATCGACGAAGACCTCACCTGAGTAAGCCGTAATCCGTTCGACCTTGCTTTCGCCCGTTCCGATGCGATATTGCGAACGGTCCCGCGAGACGTGGTAACTGAACACCATGGTGAGCCGGGTGCGCAGCGTGGCCCAGCGAGCCCACTCGAAGCGCGCCTGCGTGGCTGGGTCGAACAGCATGCGCAGGGCGGTCTCGAAATCCCCGCGGGAGGTGGCGCCGCCCAGCTTTTCGTAGTCGGTATTCACCGGCCGGCTGCCGTTCAGAATGGTCTCCTTTTTCTCCTCGTGATGAAAATAGGTGATCTTGCTGGTGATGGTGTCCATCGGCCGGAAAGAGGGATCGTGTCCGCTGCGTCCGCCGTGATTGGGAGCGATGAAGCGCTGCTCGATCTCCAGGCAGATGAAATCCGGAATGCTGTTATCGTAATTCGCCACGTATTGGCGAACGTCATCGAGAATCTTGCCCTGTTCGATGGAGGATGGCGGCGGAGGGGGAACGTAGACCTCGGGTTTCTCAATTACAGCTTCCTTGAGGGTGCTCGATTGCTGTAGCAGTCTCTGCAGGGCTTTCACGGTCAGCGGACCGGCGCCGTAGGCCTGCAGATCTTCAATCACCGAGACGTCGAGTTTATCGGACAATCGGATGGAAGCGAGCGAGAGGGCCAACTCTTTGTCCGTGCCCTTCTTTTGCTTGATCAACTGTACCTGGCTTTTGACGAACTCGATCAGTTTTTGGACGGTGATGGTCTGCTGGCTCATGGCCAGAAACGCGGCGGCCAGAAAGCAGACCAGAATGCGGCGATGCATTATACTATTTTCCCACGGAGCTCGGAAGGCGCGCCCTGAGCGGCTTTCGCACAGGCGTGATAGAGAATCACGGACAAGCGCGTCAATCCGTCAGCTTGGGCAATTTCGTCGAGTCCCAGCCGCCGCCAAGCGCCTTAATCAACAGCACGCTCGCGTCCATGCGGCGCCGTAAAATATCCACCGCCGCGCGCTCGTTCACCAGGGCGGTCCCTTGCGCCGTGACCACTTCGAGGTACGTCACCAACCCACCCGTATAGCGATTGGTCGATAGCTCCAATGACTGCTCCGCCGCGGCCACGGCCGCGCGCTGCGTCGCCGTCTCCTTTTCGAGGATGCGCAATGCGGCGAGGTTGTCTTCCACCTGCTGGAACGCGTCCAGCGCCGTCTCGCGGTAGGTGGCGACCGTCGCATCGTAATTGAATTCCGCCGATTGCTGTTGGGCGCGCCGCCGGCCTCCATCGAAGACGGTCTGTAGAACGCCGGGACCCACCGCCCAGAATCGGCTCGGCCAGTTCAACCAATCGGTAACCGATTGCCCTTCCAGCCCCAGAACGGCTCCCAGCACAATCTGCGGGAAGAACGCGGCGTGCGCGATGCCTACCTGAGCGTTCGCCTCGTCCACACGCCGTTCGGCGGCGGCAATATCGGGCCGCCGCTCTAACAATTGAGACGGCAGCCCGACGGGAATCGCCGGCGGGTCCACCACCGCTTTGCGAGCGAGGGAAAACTCCGCGGGACTCTTGCCGATCAGCACCGCCAGAGCGTGTTCGAGCTGTGCGCGCCTGACTGCCAAGTCGGTATCTTGCGTCTTGGTGGCTTCCAATTGGGTTTTCGCCTGCGCCACTTCCGCGCCGGCGGCCACCCCGCCTTCGAAACGATTCTGAGTGAGCTCGAGAGCCTGTTGGTAGGCCACCACGGTATCGTCGAGCAGTTGCTGTTCGGCGTCGGCGCTACGCAATTCGAAATAATCGTAAGCCAGTTCGGCATGATAGCTGAGGCGGAGCGTTTCCAGATCGGCAGCAGTAGCCTGCGCCTCGGCGCGCGCCGCTTCAATCGAGTGCCGCACCCGTCCCCAGGCGTCCACTTCGTAAGATACGTCGACCGGCAGTCCGAAATTGCCGAAACTGGTGGACGTCTTCGACGTCGCCAGCGCATAAGTGGAAGAATCGCGATTGCCGGTGATGTCCGCGCCCGCCGTGATGGTGGGGTATTTCTGCGACTGCGACACCTTGATGAGCGCCCGCGCCTGGGAAAAACGGGCCTGGGCGGCTTGCAGATTCTGATTGGAGACGTCCACCTGCTCTTCGAGCTTATTCAGGTCGGTATCGCCGAATATTGTCCACCAATCGCCGCGCAGGGCGGTGTCGGAAGGATTCGCGGCTTTCCATTCTTTGTACGCCTCCGGCGGCGTTTCCTTGTAGGCTAACGGGGCCTGTAGGTCGGGCCGCTGATATTTCGGGCCGACGGAGCATCCCACCGCCAGAAGCGCCAGAAGCGGGACCAATGTGCGTTTCATTTCGAGTTACCTTCGGCGCCTGCAATGCGCACGGGTTCCCCGGAAATCAGGGAGTCCGCCGGATTCAGGATCAATTGATCGCGCAGCGTCAATCCGGAAACTATTTCCAGTTCGTTGCCGTAATCCCGCCCTACGGTGATGGGGACTAACTGCGCGTGCCCTTGGCGGACCACCCCGACGCGCAATCCCTCGGAGCGGAACAGGATGGTATTCGCCGGAATGGTGAGGCCGTGGTTGCCTCCGCCCGGCATCTTCAAATGCACCGAGACATACGATCCCGGGAGCAGCTCCCCTGTGGGATTTTCGACATCCACCTCCACCAGCAAGGTGCGCGAAGCGGTATCGATGGCATTGGCATTGCGCACCAGCGTGCCGCTGAAAGTGCGCCCGGGGAATTCCGCCAGCTGCAAAGTGGCATGCGCGCCCGATTGTGCCGCGCGATCGAAGTTCTCCGGCACGTTGACGAAGACTCGCAGCTGCTTGGTAGCGGCCAGGTGGAACAACTCGCGCGCCGGACTGTTCGCCCCGGCATCGATCAACGCGCCCACGTCGGTATTGCGCGCGGTAATCACGCCGTCGAACGGAGCCATGACTTTCTCGTACGATTGCAAATCTTCCAGCCGGTGGACCGCGTTTTCGGACGCGTCGACCATGGCTTTTTTGGCATTCAGGTCGCCGATCTTTTCATCGGTTTCCTGCCTTGAGACCGACTGCGTCTTCAGTAAAAAAGTCCAGCGATCCGCCGTGGTTTGCGCCAGCTTGAGATTGGCCTGGGAAGTCGCCAGATCGGCCTTCGCTTGCTGCAACTGATGATCCAGTTCGGGCGCCTCGATCTCCGCCAGAAGCTCGCCGGCCTTCACGTGCGTCCCGATGTCCACGTACCATTTCTTGAGATATCCGGAAGTGCGCGCGTAAATCGGCGAGTCCGTGAATGCCTGCGTATTTCCAGGAAGCACCACTTCTTCATCGGCGCTGCCCATCTTGGGGTGGATCACGGAAACGGCCATCACGGCATCGGCGCGCGTCTCGGCGGCCAGGGTATTCGCGGAGACGGTGCGGCTATGGATGCCGTAATAAACCAATACCGCACCCCCTCCCACCAGGAGCAGGAGCATCACGATTACGGCAGCCGCAGTTCCCCAACCCGCCTTGGAGGCGGCCGGTGGTTTGATTTCTTCTTGCGGTGGTTGTTCGATAGTCATGATCCTCTCCTGATCTCTCATTGATGCGCCGGTGTGAAATCGGATTCGCGGACCGGTTCGGCGGGACTGCGCTTGCGCATGCCATGCAATAAGCTGAACACTGCCGGGACGAATACCAGCGTCGCCACGGTGGCGAACATCAAACCGCCGATCACCGCGCGCCCCAGCGGCGCATTCTGCTCGCCGCCTTCGCCCATGCCCAGCGCCATCGGTACCATGCCGATAATCATGGCCAGCGCCGTCATCAGCACCGGGCGGAAGCGCGTGAATCCGGCTTCAATGGCGGCCTGAATGGCGTCGCCGTGATGCGCCAGCCGCTCTTTCGAAAAGCTGACCACCAGAATACTGTTGGCCGTCGCCACACCCATACACATGATCGAACCCATCAGAGCCGGCACGCTGAGACGCGTGTGGGTGGCGAACAGGAACACCACGATCCCAGCCAGCGCCGCCGGCAGCGCCGTGACGATGATGAACGGGTCCAGCCAAGATTGGAAATTGACCACGATCAGCAGATAGACCAGCACGATCGCGAACGCCAGACCGCCGAGCAGGCCGGTGTACGACGTCTTCATGGTGTCGATCTGCCCGCGAATGGCGATGCTCGAACCGCGCGGCAGCGATTTACGATTGGCGTCCACGATGCGCGTAATGTCGCCAGCCACCGCTCCCAGATCGCGCCCGTCCACTGATCCGAAAATGTCCACCACGCGGCGAATGTTGTAATGCGAAACCGCCGCCATGCCGCTGCCGCGCGCAATGCTGCTGACGTCGCCGAGAATCTCGGGACGCGTGGACGCCGACGAGATAATCGGAATATTTTGCAGATCCTGCAGCGATTGCACGCTGTATTGCGGCGCCTGCACCGCCACGCTGTAGCTGACGCCGTTCTGCGGGCTCAGCCAGAAAGTGGGCTGCGTCTGGAAGCTGCCGCTGAGAGTCACCAGCATACTGCTGGCGACGTTTTGTTCCGTGAGCCCGGCCTGCGATGCCTTGGTGCGATCCACGGAGATGTGCAGTTTCGGCTGATCCGCGGGTTGTTGGATGCGCAGATCGCTCAGGCCGGGCACCTGGCGGAATTGGCTCAGCAGTTTGTCCGACACCTGCAAACTGGCATTCAGGTCGTTACCCTGAACCTGCACATCGATGGGCGCCGGCAGTCCGAAGTTCAAAATCTGCGTCACCATGTCGGCAGGCAGGAAATAAAACGTCACTCCGGGATATTCATTCGCCAGGTCGTGGCGCAACTGGCGAACATATCCCGCGGTGGGACGATGTTCGTGCTTCAGCGATACCAGAATGTCGGCGTCTTCCGACCCGATCACGCCTGAATTGCTGTACGCGGTGTTGATGCCGCTGTACGGCAGCCCGATATTATCCAGAATGCTTTCCATTTCCGCGCCGGGAATGTGTTGCCGAATGGAACCCTCCACCAGGTCGCAAACGCGCGCGGTCTCTTCGATGCGGGTGCCGGCTTTGGCGCGCACGTGCAGGCGGAACTGCCCGCTATCGGTATCCGGGAAGAAGTCGCGACCCAGCCACGGCACAAGAAAGAAGGCCGCGCCGCACACCGCCAGAAACGCCGGCACGAACAGATAACGCCGATAAACCAACGACGTCAGCAGCAGCTCATAACCCAGACGCAGGCGCTCGAATCCCGCTTCGAATGCCCGCTGCATCAGCACGAACGGATTGCGCGATCTGCGCACGGCGTGCGAGGGCGTGCGCAGCAGATACATGGCCAGTGTGGGAACCAGCGTTCGCGAAAGAATGTAGGAGGCCATCATGGCGAAGACGACCGCCTCGGCCAGCGGCACGAACAGGTATCGCGCCACGCCGCCCAGGAAAAACATGGGCAGAAACACGATGCAGATGCAAATGGTGGACACCAGCGCGGGGACGGCGATCTGCGCTGCGCCGTCGAGAATCGCCTGGCGGATGGGCTTGCCTTCCTCCAGATTGCGGTTCACGTTCTCGATTTCCACGGTGGCGTCATCCACCAGAATTCCGACCGCCAGAGCGAGCCCTCCCAACGTCATGATGTTGATGGTCTCGCCGAGCGCGCTCATCACCAGGATCGATGTAAGAATCGACAGCGGAATGGAAACCGCGATGATCAGCGTGCTGCGCCAGCTTCCCAGGAAGATCAGAATCATGATCCCGGTGAGCGCGGCGGCGATCACGGCCTCGCGAATTACGCCCTGTACCGCGGCTCGCACGAAAATCGATTGATCGGCGAGCGGCTGCATCTTCAAATCGGGCGGCAGCGTGGCGGCCAGCGTGGGCAGCATGGCACGCGCCGAACTTACGATATCGAGCGTCGAACCTTTGCCGGTCTTCAGAATCGAGACCAGCGCGCCGCGCTGCCCGTCCATGCGCACGATATTGGTCTGCGGCGCGAAACCGTCGCGCACATGCGCCACGTCGCGCAGGTAGATCGTGGAATTGCCCACCTGCTTCACGGGCAGGTCGTTCATTTCGGCGACTTGCTTGGGGCTGGCGTTCAGATCCACGTCATACTCGAACTGCCCGATCTTCGCCGTCCCTGCCGGCAGGATCAGGTTCTGCTGGTTAAAAGCGGTCACCACATCGGTGGGCGAGATACCCTTCGATTGCAGCAGCGCCGGATTCAGATCGATCATCACCTGCCGCTGCTTCCCGCCGTAGGGATAAGGCACCGAAGCGCCCGGAATGGTCACCAGTTGCGTGCGGACGAAATTGAGGCCCAGATCGCCCAACTGCTGCTCCGAAAGCGTCTGGCTGGAGAGCCCCAATTGCAGGATCGGCACGCTCGAGGCGTTGTACGCCATCACCAGCGGCGGCACCACGCCCGGCGGCATCTGTTTCAGAATGGTCTGCGAGGTTGCGGTCACCTGCGCGACGGCGGTATCGAGGCTGGCGTTGGGCTGGAGGAAAATTTTCACCACCGCCAGCCCGTTCACCGTGGTCGATTCGATGTGCTCGATGTTGTTGACCAGCGTAGTGAGAACGCGCTCGTAAACCGAGGTCATCCGGCCTTCCATTTCCTCGGCGCTCATGCCGGTGTAATTCCAGACCACGGCGATCACAGGGATATTGATTTCGGGGAAAATGTCGGTGGGCGTGCGCTGAATTACAATTGGGCTCAGAATCAGGATTAAGAGCGCGAGTACGATGAAAGTGTACGGTCGATTAAGGGCGACTCGAACGATCCACATAAATTCCTGCTAGAGTTGATGAATTACGAGACGAATAAGTCTCGGAAATCTTGTAGAAAAAATGAACAGCAACTCACCAGCGTCGAAAGGACCGGGTCGTCCGCGCGACGAAGAAGTGCGCCGGAGGATCCTGAACTCCGCTGCTCAACTTCTGGAAGACCTCTGTTTTGAACACATTACTGTGGATTCCATCGCTGAAGCGTCGGGCGCTGGCAAGGCCACCATTTATAGGTGGTGGCCAAACAAGGCCGCAGTTCTGATCGAGGCATTTCGCGAACGGATTGCCCAAGAGCTGCCTTTCCCGGACTCGGGGGATTTCCGGCAGGACGTCCGCCAGATGCTTCAGAACTTCACCGAGATCATCTATAAAGGGCGTCGCGGGAAGGTTTTCCGCAGTTTCATCGCGGGCGCGCAGGCCGACCCGGAGATCGCCAAGGCCTACCGCGAGACCTGGATCGCTCCCCGGCGCGCGGAGGCCAGAAAGCTCTTCGAACGCCATATCGCGCTGGGGGTCGCGGACTCCAAGCTCGATCCGGACCTGGCAGTGGAAATGGTATTCTCGCCGCTTTATTACCGGCTGCTGACCGGCTGGGGCGAGATCACGCCGGAATATCTCGATTCCCTGGTGGACACGGCATTACGCGGGTATCTGGCGCGCGAGTAATGTAGGGCATCTTCTCCGGTCGCTTGGACAAGCTGTAAGCATGTCCTACAAAGTCTGAAGCGCGCCCTACTGAATCAGAAATTCCAGGCACTCATGCGCCGATTGCAGCGTGACGGGATGCGCCACCATGGCGATGAGCGCGCCCGTGAGCAGGAGGCTCGAGCTGGCTATTAAGATCGGTTCGCAGTGGCGGCGCGGAGTAGCGCGGTGCGCCGGGCCGAGCAGACGGTCGACGCGCTCGGAGAGATCCGTGCCATCGGCCATTAAGGATGTGGCTAGTGCCGGCGCAGGCGCCACGGAACCCAGGCGCGCCACCCGCACCAGGCCAGCCGCCAACGACAGAGAACGGCGGGTATTGCCGGCTACCGCGCGATCGTCGGCCGCCCATTCCGCTAGTCTCGCCCACGCCTGCTCCAGCTTCCGAAAACCGAAAGCCGGCGGCAGGATTCCGGGCGCCAGCAACAGCAGCAGCCGATTAAGATTGTCGCGATGGACGCCATGCGCCCGTTCGTGCCGGATCACGGCAGACAGTTCCTCCGCCGAAAGAGCCGCCAAAACGGCGTTGGAGACTACAATTCGAGTACGGAACACTCCCGTGAGCATCACACACGGTGCGGCGCTCTCGACGACCCATGGGGTGTTGCGCTCGCCCGGCAATCGCATTTCGCGGCTCCGTTCCCGGCACTCGCGGATGTGCCGCGCCGAGCGCACCATGGCGCGCGCCGCGCGGGTAACCGAGAATGCCCAGGCAGCCAGACCCGCCAGCGCCGCAACCATACAGGCCGCGCCCATCTCTTCGGGAGCGCCATGCGGTTCGAGATACAGATAACTCGGCGTACAAAGTCCGGCGACCACGAAAATCGCGAAGGCGGCCGGAAAGAGCCGCAGTCCCAGAAGGAGCCGGGCGCCCTGAACTGGGGCCATCCTGCCGGCCACGCGGACCGCCCAAGGGGTCAATAAGGAAACCGCCAGTCCGAGGGCGGCATGCACCAGGAAAAACACCGCCAGACACAGGCAGACGAGCCGCGCCAGATAAGGCAGAATCATGGCTTCCTCCGTGTGCTCAGTTCCTTGCGCTTCATGCGGATCTTACGCTCGAGCTCATCCAGCAGCGCCGCGTCCTTCTGCCCGACCGCTTCCACCAGACAGGAGATCAGCAGTTCGCCGGCCGCCTCCGGCCCGTTCAGGAATCCGGCCACAAACTCGCCGGCCCGCTTATGCTCCCATTCAAGGCGTGTCTGGCGGGTGGAATAGAGGAACGCGCGCTCCGACTTGTGACGGCTCAGCAGGCCCTTCTTGTATAAACGGTCCAGCGTGGTCATCACGGTGGTGTAAGCCAGGGGACGGCCCAGTTTCTCCACCACATCGTGAACGTTGCTCTCGCCGCGTTCCCACAGAATCTCCATCACGGCGATCTCCAGCGGACCCAGCGACGGCGGATTGACGCCGTGGTCGAATTCCCGGTGTTTGAAAAGACCCATCATGTTTTGCCCGCTATAGTATCAAACGCCGATCGCCTTCGCGGCGGGTGAGGTGCTCCCGATCCAGGTATTCTAGCAGAGGAATGGCATATTTTCGGGAAACTCCGGTCCACTCCTTAAACTCGCCGATGCCGAAATGTTGCGACTTTCGGGCCGACAGGATTTGCCTTAGACGCTCGATCGCAGTGGCGTGAAACACCAATTCCTGATTGATCCGCAAAAGCCGCTTCTGGCGCACCAGGTTCTCGAGCAGAGTGCGGGCGCGCTTCGTTTCCACCCCCGATGCCGCCAGCACTTCGGCCATCGAAGGGACGGCCAGACCTGCGGTTTCGAACACCAGTTCAATGGCGGCGCGGGCCTGTTCTTCGTCTTCCTGCAAGACCACCTGATGCGTCCTCAGGCGGACTGTCTCACCCTCCACCGCGATCTCGGCGGCCTCCAGTAGCGCGTCGAGCACGAACAGCGGCACGCGCGGCATTTCACGGGCGCGAAGATCCTGTTTGGCGATACCGGCGGCTAGAGGATTCCCTCCATGAAAAACGCGCACCGCATCCGCCAGTTTGCCGCGCGCCGACTGGAACCACTCGGGGTCGACGTACCATGACTCGCCGACAGCCATCAGCGAAGCCCGCGCCGCGGCCGCAGTGACGCTCGCCCGCGTCCAGCCGGTACGCGCCACCAGTTCATCGACACCGGCGCCGAACTCGCCCTCCCGCACGAGCAGGGCGATGCGCCCGGCTTCATCGGCTTTCTCCAACTTGGTGAGACGCTCGGCCGCACTGCTGGTGCGGAGACTCGTTGGCAGATCGAGCACCACACCCCCTCCGATAGTGATGACCGGAGAAAACATGCGGATGATGAAGCGATCGCCCGGCAGCAGCAGCGCCGCACGGCGGAGCACCAGCCGCGCCAGCGCTGACCCTCCCGGTTCGAGCACAGGCGCGGTACCAAGCAGCCGCACTTCCGCGCCGATCTCCGCCGTACCGGCGTGAAAGTGGACCGGAGCGCGATGCTTCAGAGGTTTGGCCGAAGGGAGCAGTCGCAGGCGGCAATCCACGTGCGTGACCGCGCGAAATCGCCCCGGCTGCGACAGCACATCGCCGCGGGTAAGCTCGGTCGGCTCGATATCGGCCAGGTTCACGGCGGTGCGCTGACCGGCCACGGCGCGCCCGGCTGGCTCGCCATGCACTTCCACTCCGCGAACGCGCAGAACTCGGCCGCCGGGGTAGACCTCCACGGTCTGTTCCTTGCCGATCGATCCCGAGATCAGCGTGCCGGTAGCTACCGTTCCGAATCCCTTCACCGAAAAGACGCGGTCGATGGGTAGGCGGAACTGGCCAGCCGGGCTTTTCTCGGGGACTGCTTCCGCCGCGCGCGCCAGTTCCGCGCGCAAATCGTCCAGTCCAGCGCCCGTGAGGGAGCTGACCGGCACGATGGCCGCTCCATCCAGGAACGAGCCTTGCACCATCTCTTCGACTTCGAGCCGGACGAGTCCGAGAATGTCGGCATCCACGAGATCGGACTTGGTCAGCGCGATGACGCCGCGCTGGATGCCTAGCAGCCGGCAGATATCGAAATGTTCCCGCGTCTGCGGTTTGATGGATTCGTCGGCAGCGATCACGAACAGCACCAGGTCGATGCCGCCCACGCCGGCCAGCATGTTCTTGATGAAGCGCTCGTGCCCGGGGACGTCGACGAAGCCCAGCCGCACACCTGCGGTGAGCGGCAGGTGTGCGAACCCCAGGTCTATGGTGATGCCGCGGCGCTTTTCTTCCTCCAGCCGGTCGGCGTCGATACCGGTGAGCGCTTCGACCAGGGCTGTTTTGCCATGATCGATATGGCCGGCGGTACCGACAATTGTGTTTTTCATAACGCTGTAACCGTGTAGAGTAGAGTAAAGTGCTTGTCGTAACGTTGCTGGCCCTTGTGGCCGGCGCCCTGATTTATCAGGTGCTTACTATTGTCGCCGCGATTCGTTATCGGGGTGTGCCCCCGCCGGAATCGAGCGTGGCGCCGCCTGTCAGCATTCTCAAGCCGCTGGCCGGCGCGGAAGAAGGGCTGGAGGAAAACCTGCGGTCTTTCTTCGAGCAGCGCTACGCGGAATTCGAGATTCTGTTCGCCGTGCGAAGCGCCGCCGACCCGGCCATCGAAGTAGTGGAACGCGTGCGGGCACTTTATCCCTGGGTGCCGTCGCAGTTGATCGTGACCGGCGAGCCCCCTTACGCCAATGCCAAAGTGTACAGTCTGAACCTCATGTTGGAAGCCGCCCGCCACGATCTGGTGGTGATGGCCGATAGCGACACCCGCGTGATGCCGGACATGTTGACCGCCCTCGCCGCCGAATTCGCGGACGAAAGGGTCGGGATGGCGACCTGTCCCTATCGCGTGGTGCCCGGCCCCAGCTTCTGGTCGACCCTCGAGGCGATCGGCCTGAACACCGAGTTTCTCTCCGGCGTGCTGGTGGCGCGCATGCTGGATGGCATGAAGTTCGCGCTTGGCCCGGCCATCGTGGCGCGGCGCGAGACTCTTCGGCGAATCGGCGGATTCGATGCTGTGAAGGATTACCTGGCGGAGGACTTCGTGCTGGGGAACCTGGCCGCCAGGCATGGATTCGGCGTTATCCTTTCTTCTTACGTGATCGATCACTATATCGGCGCGCAGTCCTTCGGCGCCAATGTGCGGCACCGGCTCCGTTGGATGCGCAGCGCGCGGCGCTCCCGGCCATGGGGTTATGCCGGCCAGGTTTTTACGCACCCTCTGCCGATCGCACTGTTGTTGTGCGCCATCAGTCCTGCGTGGTGGCCGGTGTTGGCAGCGGCCGCGATGCTTCGTGCGGCTGCCGTCTGGGCGACCGCCCGCCACGTGTTGCGCGATCGGCTTACACTGCGCCGATGGTGGCTGGTGCCGCTGCAGGATGCGTTCACTCTGCTGGTGTGGTGCGCCGGTTTCTTCGGCAATACGATTCAATGGCGCGGCCGGCGGTATTGGCTCCTGCCCGACGGGCGCTTTGAGCTGGTGCGGTAAGGCTAAGAGAGTATCCACCACAGAAACGCGGAGACATCGAGAAAGAAAAAGACAAAGTCAAACCAGAGAGCGCAGAGGTGGCGCAGGCACTCTTGTCTGCTGAGTCGAAAGCGAGACTGAGTGCGGCATTTGGTGCTGATCGGCGCCGCGCTCGTCATGTTCTGGAGGCGCGCTATTCGGATCGCAGCGCCGCCATCGGGTCAACTCGTGTCGCCCGCCGCGCCGGCAGCCAACCTGCCAACAGCGTGAGCGCCAGCACTGCGACCGCGCTCATCAAATAGATGCGCGGATCGAGCGCCGAGATGCCCAGCACCATCGATCGCGCGAACCACGACGCCACCGCCAGCAGTCCCAATCCGAACGGCAGCCCCCAAGCCGCGAGCTTCAAAGATTCGCCGAGAATCAGCTTATGAATCTCGTCGGGCCGCGCGCCTATCGCCATGCGGAGGCCCAACTCCCGGGTCCGCCGCGCGACCGAGTATTGCAGCACGCCGAACAGCCCCGCCGCGGTGAGCAGAACGCCGAAAAGCCCCAGGCCGGACGCGATGGAAGCCATGATGGTATCCATGGCGAGTGCCTGGTCCAGTTGGTGGCGGAGGGTGCCGGATTCGTAGACCGTCACGCGCGAGTCGAATCGCTTCAGTTCTTGCCGTACTGGACGGTCGAGCGCGCCTGGTTCTCCGGCGGTCTCCACTATCAAGGTGACATCGCCCAGCGGCATCTGCGCGTATGGAAGGTAAAGGTAGGGCGATGGCGGCTCGTGCAAATCGTTCGAGGGGCCATCTTCCGCAATCCCCACCACCTGCCGCGGCGTGCCGTTCACCTTGATCAATTGACCCAATGGATCGCGCCCGGTCAGGAAGTGGGTGGCGAAATCGCGCGAGACGACGGCGACAGGCTGGGTACCGTCTCGGTCGTTGAAATCGACTGCTCGGCCGGCCACCAACCGCGTTCCCATCATCGCGAAATAATTCCCGCCGACGTTGTTCTCCCTCACACTCATGGGCGCCATGTCAGGCACTTCCACCCGCACCATAAAGCCGCCGCCGGAATCCGCCAGCGGCAACCGCCGCGCGTATGTCACGGCACGCACGCCCGGCAGCCCCGCGAGCCTTTCGCAGGCCGGCTCGCACCATGAGGCGGCCGACGCCCCTCTGCCTGTTCTCACGCTTAGCCAGAGCAGTTTCTTTTGCGGGTCTAACCCCGGGCGCACCGCAGCGGCGTGTCGGAAGCTCATGATGAATAACGCCGCGCAGCCGAAAAGCGCCACGCTCACCGCTACCTGTCCAGCGATCAGCGCTCGCTTGTGCCATCCGCCGCGCCTGGCGCCCACCCCCTGTTCGGAAGCGATCGTCTCCCAGACGTTCAGCCGCATTGCCACCCGCGCGGGCGAAAGTCCGGCCAGCAGAATGGAGGCCATCAGTGCCGCCAGCGCATACACCAGCACGCGCGCGTTCAACCCGATCCCGAAGTTCATGAAGGGCTGGGCCTCGGAGATGAATTGCGTCGTCTTCGCCATCAGGAGTTGCGCCAGCAGGATCCCCAAACCTGAGCCCAGCAGGCTGACGATGCCCGTCTCCACCAGCAATTGACGGGTGATTCTCCAGGCGCCGGCGCCCAGCGCCATGCAGATGCCCAGTTCCTTCTTGCGCGCTTCCGATTGCGCCAGCCGCAATTGCGCCACATTAGCGCAGGCTACAAAGAGGACGCTGCCCAGGACGAGCATTAATCCGCCGCCGAAGATCAGGCTGGCGGCCCAGCCAAGGGCAGATGGCTCCAGGTAGGTGCCGGTGCTGCCGGCCGGCGCCGGTTTGTGTTTGCCGGCCCCGCGGATGGCCGCGTCAAGCACGGCGGCGGCGTGCGCCGGGCTCACCCCCGGCTTGAGGCGCGCGACCAGGTCGAACTGGCCGGAGCGATCGGTTTCTTCGTCCGTCGCGCCGAAGACGTGGAACCAGGCGTCCACGCTCATCCAAATGTCCGTACTGACTCCACGGGACAATCCCTGGAATATCGCCGGCATGACGCCCGCAATCGCGAACGGCCGGCCGTTCAGCACGATGGTCTTTCCCACAATCTTGGTGTCGCCTCCGAAATGGCCTTGCCACAGACGATGGCCAAGTAGCACCGATGGGCTGCCGCCGCGTGTTTCCACTGTGGTTGTGCCGAGTTGCGCGCGGACTCCAAGGACGGAAAAGAAATCGGGGGTGACCGGGTTGGTGAGCACCATTTGCATCTGTTCGGGTCCGGCCAGCATGGAGCCTCGCTGCTGGAAAGCCGCCAGCGTGACGAGATCCTTTCCCGCCTTGGTCATATCGAGATAATCCGGCCAACTATATTGGAAGAAGTACCCATCGTCGGCGCGGGAGTTGAGTCTAAAGAGTTCGCCCGGGCGGTCGATGGCGATGGGCCGCAGCAGCATGGCATCGGCGATGCTGAAGATTCCGGTGGTAAGGCCGATCCCTAGAGCGATGGAAAGAACGGACAGCGCCGTGGCACCGGGGCTCTTCGCCAAAAGGCGAAAGGCCGCGCGCAGGTCATACTTCATGCCTAATTTAAGACGATAAAAAGGTCCGTTATGTTCGCAAGTTTTGGGAGATCTTGTACGGCTGGACGTGGCGGTCGAGACTCTGACATCCTTTCTAGCAGGGGTATCGCGCGAGACGGCGAGGAACGCGAATGAGCAGCTTTTCCCATGCCTTCCATCGACGCACTCCGATCGAAACTCAGTCGCAGAGCTGAAGAAAAGAAATTTGGCCGCCGATGAACGCCGATAACACCAAACCCCCTCTTATCGGCGTTCATCGGCGGCTCTTCGTTTCTGCCGCCAGAGACGTTCCCGTCCGGGCGTCCGGCCCGCCTTCAGCGGGACCGTCCCCTGCTCATCTCGACCCGTCCGCCGAGATGAGTCTCGGCGCTGCAGACTAAGAGTCTGCGCCACATCCTTACTCGCCCAGTATCTCCAGATATCTCGCGACAGCCTCAATTCCGCGATAGAAATTCGGCAAGTGGAATTTTTCATTGGGGGCGTGGAGGTTGTCATCCGGGAGTCCGAAGCCCATCATCACGCTGGGAATGCCCAGGTAGCGGTCGAAAACGCCTACGATGGGAATCGATCCGCCGGATCGGATGTAGACTGTCTCCTTGCCGAATACCTGCTTCATGGCTTCCGCCGAAGCGTGGATGAACGGGTTGTCGGGATTGGTGAGCGAGGGCTCGCCGGAGTGGAGCATCTTTACCTCCGCGGTTACCCCTTTGGGACATACCGCCGCTACCGCCGCTTGGAACTGCGCGATGGATTCATCGACGCGCTGATCGGCCACCAGGCGAGTGCTGATCTTGGCAACGGCGCGGGCGGGGATCACGGTTTTGGCGCCTTCGCCGGTGAAGCCGCCGCGGATGCCGTGGACCTCCAGCGTGGGCCGCGCCCACACGCGCTCGAACAGCGGCACTTCGGGTTCACCCACCAGTTCCCTGGCGCCCATTTCCTTCTCGGTGAACTCCTTTACGTCGAAGGGCAGGCGGGCCCAGGCTTCGCGCTCCTTGGCGCTGGGCGGGACTACGCGATCGTAGAAGCCGGGAATTTTGATATGGCCGTCGCGGTCTTTGAGCGCGCAGAGAATTTCGGAGATGGCGAGAATGGGATTCGGCGCCGCACCGCCATAGATGCCGGAGTGCAGGTCGTGGTTGGCGCCCTGTACGAAGAGTTCGTAGTACACCATGCCTCGGAGGCCGAGGCAGATGGTCGGCAGCTCGGGCGCGAACATTTCGGTGTCGCAAACCACCGCGGCGTCGGCCTTGAGGCGCGGCGGTTTGGTCTTCACGTAGGCCTCGATGTGTGCTCCGCCGGTTTCCTCTTCGCCCTCGAGCAGGAATTTCACGTTCACGGGCAGCTTGCCGGTAGTCTTCAGAAGGCCTTCAACGGCCTTGATCTGAATGTAGACCTGCCCTTTATCGTCAACCGCGCCGCGCGCGAAGATATCGTCGCCGCGCACCTCGGGCTCGAACGGGGGGGACTTCCATTCATCCAGCGGATCGGCGGGCTGGACATCGTAGTGGCCATAAAAAAGGATGGTCGGCTTGCCGGGCGCACCGAGCCACTCGGCGTAGACCAGCGGATTGCCCTCGCCTTCGATGAGTTCCGCGGTTGTCATGCCCGCGGCGCGCAGCTCGTTCCGGGCAAATTCGGCGGCGCGGCGGATATCGGGCTTGTGCTCGGAAAGGGTGCTGATGCTGGGGATGCGCAGAAAGGTCTTCAGGCCTTCAAGGAAGTCGGACTGATGCTGCCGATAGTAGTTCATGAGTGCTCCCGTTACTTCGACTTGCCGGCGCCAAGAGTTTCGCTCACCGAATTGCCGATGTGCGCGCCGGCGGGAATGAAGGTCTCGTCGTGTTTCCACTCCAGGCCGGAACCGGTCTGCTTTACGATTCCCAATGCCGCCAGGCCGTAAAGGGAATCGCCGAGCGGGAAGAGTCGCGCCACGAAGAAGCTGGTAGGCACCGCGATGGCTTTCCAGTTCTGGCCGCCGTCTTCGCTCACCAGGACGTGATCGTCGGCGGCGACCCAGAGTCGCCTGGCACGGTCGATGGCGAGCGATGTGAGCCAGGATTGGGTGGGATTCTTCTGCGCCTTCCAGGTGACGCCGCCGTCAATCGACTGGAGCAGTTGTCCGGAAAAGCCGGCGGCCCAGCCGTTGCCGGCGTCGAAAAAGCGAACCGCCGCGAGCGACCATTCGGCCGCGTCGGTCTTGATGGTTTGCCAGGTCTTTCCGCCATCGGTGGTGCGCAAAATCGTGCCGGACCAGCCTACGGCCCAGCCGCGATCGGCATCCAGGAAGAAGATGGATTCGAGCGCCATGGTGGTGCCGCTGTTCTGCCTGGTCCAGGTGCGGCCGGCGTCGGCGGAATGGAGCAGCGCGCCGTCGAAGCCGCTGGTCCACGCCTGGTTGCCGACAGTGTAGACGGAGAGAAGGTGTTGCGTGGTCCCGCTAGTGCGCGGCTGCCAGGTTTTGGCGCCGTCTTCGGTAGCCAGCAGCGTTCCGGCGTCGCCGGCTGCCAGGCCGTGCGTGGCATCGAAGAAGGAAATGGCGTGGAGAGTGACGGAGGCGCCGGTGTCGTGCGCGGCCCAGGTAGCCCCCGAGTCGGTTGTGGCGTAGACCAGCCCCTGCTCGCAGAGCAGGTAGGCGGTGGAGGGAGTGGGCGTAGCGGCGTCGCGCAGATAGCAGTGCTGCGTATCGGACGCGGCGGCGAGAAAGGGCAGCATGAGAGCTGCCGAGAGTCTGACAGATACAGTGATGGCGCTGCTTTTCATTGTGTTTCGGCGATGAGAGACATCTGGCGAGGGTCGGCGTACGCCCGCTTCGGTTCGGGAGGCTGCCGGACGTCGTCATGATGAGGATCGAACCGGCGGATCAATTGGTTGAGTTGGAGCGAGGACTCCCAAATGTCGCAGAGCAGGCCGCAGCGCGCGCACGCGCCTCGTATGCCGCCACGGCCATCGATGGCAGGGTTGTAGCCCTTGTGCCTGGCGCAACGGCCCTCGAACTTCCTGGATCGGACTTTCAAACACGCTCCCGCCGCGGAGATTGCCGGCGAATCGAAGACTTATTGTATCCCGCGGCTGGGGCCGGCGGCGGGCCCCAAATGGGTAGAAGTGCCGAGAAAAGAAATTACCGCAATTCACCCAATATTTACCACGGAGGCGAGGAGACACGGAGGAAAAAGTCAAAGGCAAGACTGGACCACACGGAGGAGGCAGAGGCCACGGAGGCGTCAGGTTGTCGGGTCTTGGCGTCCTACGCGATTCCGCTCGCCGTTCGGGGCGATGCCGCCCCCTGCTCTACTTTCTAGTCGCGCGTCCCGGCGCGGTACAATTCCAAGTGAATGCCGTCGGGCGCGCGAGTCAGGTGGGCGAAGTTCCGCACCACCGTGGTGTCGGTGGTGTCGCTCCTGATTCTGGCCGCGCTGTTGTTCGAGATGTTCGGTGGTGTCCTTCTTTCACCGAAAACAGTGATCTATCTTTATATACCCGACGCCAGCGGACTGAGCGGAGAATCGCCGGTGCGCGTGGACGGAATCGGCGTCGGCCGCGTGTCTGGGGTGGAGCTTTCGGGGTCGAAGGATCCCAACCGGGCGGTCAAGGTGACGCTGCAGTTTTATCGCGACCGGTTGCGCGGCGTTCCAGCGGACTCCGTGGCGCAGATCAGTTCGGACTCGCTCATCGGCGACAAGTTCGTGGATATCAACGGGGGAACCAGTCCGCAAACCATTCCCGCCGAAGGCGAGATGATCTATAAGAATCAACCGGAATTGGTGCGCAGCCTGGATTTGACGCAGTTCACACAGCAGTTGCGGCTGGTGGATACGATGTTGACGGACATCGAGGAGGGGCGGAGCCCGTTCGGCAAGTTTTACCAGGGAACAGAATTTTACAATAGCCTGCTGCGCCGCCTGGCGGAATTGCGGAAGGGGATTGCGGCGGCAGTGAGCAGGACCGCCGCGGTCGGCAGCCTGCTGTCTTCCGACAAGCTGTATGTGCAGGTGAGCGATACCCTAGAACAGATCGATCGAACTATCGCGCAGATACAAGCGGGGCAGGGTACGGGCGGGCAATTGCTACAGTCGAGCGCACCGTACGACGACCTCTTGCGCCAGACGCTGGAATTCCATCATACGCTCGACGAAATTGGCAAGAGCGACCTATTGCAGTCGGACAGCATGTACGATAGCTTGACCGAGTCGCTGAGAACGTTGATTCAGAGGGTGGATGAATTCAATCGCGATCCCATGATGACGAATACGGTATGGTACGACAACCTGAACGGGTCGCTGAAGGAATTTCGGGATAGCTTGCGGGATTTCCGCTTGAATCCGCGAAAGTTCATGCGGCTGAAATTGTTTTGAGGCGGTCCGCCGGAAGGGGCGGCGGGCCAATTGTTACAATCCGTTTCCGCTTGACAAAATGATGAAAAGGGCGAAGACTACTTCTTAATCCGCTCTCCTAGTCGCCGGCCGGATTCAGCAAACTGAACTTCGTTGGTTCAACGTATGACGTCCGTCTGTGGTCATCCAAAAATACAGGGGATCAAATGACACTCCCAAGCGCATTTCAGCGCCCACTCTCTCTTCATTCCATGCGTACCGGTAAGACAACGGCTGTCCTCGCCTGCTTGCTTGCGATGGCTTCCGGCCAACTCCTGTTCGGACAGGCCACCGGAAGTATTTCGGGGACTGTCCGCGACGCCAGCGGATCGGCCGTGCCGGGTGCGACGGTGACGGTCACCGCTCCCGCCACCGGATTGACCCGATCGTCCGCCACCAATGACACCGGCGAGTATATCGTTCCCTTGCTGGGCGTCGCCAGCTATACGGTACGGGTGGAAATGAAAGGCTTTCAAGACGCTATCGCGCAAGACATCCGGCTGCAGGTGGACGAACACCGCGAGCTCGATTTCAAGCTTTCGCCCTCGACCGTGCAGACCAGCGTGGAGGTCTCGGCCACCCCGGTCGCGGTGCAAACTTCCGACGCGACTCTCGGTCAGGTGATCACCAGCCAACAGGTCGCCGACCTGCCTTTGAATGGCCGCGATTTCGTCCAGCTTGCGACGCTCACACCGGGGACGACGCAGGAAACCAATCCCAACAGTTTTTTTAACGGCGGCCCGAGCAGCGAGGCTTCCGCTCGCGGCTCTTTTTCCCTCTCGGTAGGCGGATCGCGGGCCAACAGCACCGATTGGCTGCTGGACGGCAACGA
>Ga0181528_10000767_pt1 | contig 21219 bp, 14 predicted proteins | sample PEATcosm2014_Bin_47_FD_119742 | JGI IMG/M metagenome (GOLD analysis project Ga0181528, IMG submission 119742) | Peatland microbial communities from MTU Mesocosm Facility, Houghton, MI, USA - PEATcosm2014_Bin10_10_metaG | ecosystem: Environmental > Terrestrial > Soil > Wetlands > Peat | place...
AAGCGCTCGGGCTCATGTCGCGACTCGGCTTGGTTGCTCATCGAGTGCCTCCGGAATCTAGGAATCGCAGCACGTTTCGTCTCCGGCTACCTCATTCAGCTGGGTGGCGATGAGAAGACAGGATTGAACGGCGCCAAGAGCGGCCCGCAGTCCGACTCTGCCGATCTGCATGCATGGGCTGAGGCTTTCTTGCCAGGTGCCGGATGGATCGGATTGGACCCCACCTCAGGCCTCCTCGCCGGCGAAGGACACATCCCCCTGGCGTGCACCTCAAGTTGCGACCAAGCCGCTCCCATCTCGGGCACCGCAGAGCGGGCAAGCATCGACTTCGGTTATGAAATGTCTGTTCGCCGCCTGGACAGCCCTCGCCCGCAGGCGCAAGCAGACGCCGATGCTCAGTGGCTCCGAATACGCCAAGTGGCAGATCGCGTCGATGCCGACCTTCAGGCGCAAGATGTTCGACTGACGATGGGCGGCGAGCCGACCTACGTCGGCGTCGGCCAGCCCGAGAGCGCTCAATGGAATATCGATGCCCTCGGCGATGAAAAGCGGGCTTGCGGACTGACTCTTATTCAGGCTCTTCGTGAAAAGTTGGCGCCGGGCGGCCTTCTTCACTACGGACAGGGAAAATGGTATCCCGGTGAGCAATTGCCTCGCTGGGCCTTGAGCTGTTTCTGGCGCGCAGATGGCGTTCCGGTGTGGGAGGATGTCAAGCTTATCGCGTTAGAGAACCATGATTACGGGTTGGAGGCGTCCGACGCTCTTCGATTCATGAGGGCGCTGACGCGGCGACTGCAGGTCACAACCGAAAACATTCTTCCTGCTTTTGAGCAGGATGCGCCAAGGACCGAACCTGCGGGCCACGTTTTGCCGATTCGGCGCCGCCAACCGGATGGCGTTCTGCGCTGGTCCAGTCAATGGTGGTTTCCGAGCGAGGGAAGCATCGTTCTATCCCCCGGTGATTCTCCAATCGGCTACCGCATTCCGACCGAAGCAATGCCTTGGACTCCGCCTGACGCGCTCGAATATACGTTTGCGGATGCCCCATTCGCCGACCGTGTCAGGCTGCCCACTTCCAAGCTGCGGCGCATGGAGCTATTCGATGCGAACCCGGAGGCCGATTCATTGCCTCCCGTGGCGCGTTCACTCGATGGAGTGCGTGAACTGATTCGGCCATCCCTTTGTGTGCAGATCCGCGATGGCCGCCTTCACGTGTCGCTCCCCTATGCACCCGTCCTCGTGGATTATCTCGATCTGGTGAGCGCAATTGAAGACACCTGTCGATATTTGCAGCTGCCAGTCTGGGTTGAGGGCTATGCCCCGGCCGCCGATCCACGCCTGCGCTCGTGCAGTGTCACTCCTGACCCTGGCGTGCTGGAAATCAATATGCCACCAGCTCAAACTTGGGAAGAACTCGAGCAGATCAGCATGTTGCTCGACCACGAGGCGCGACGGAATCGATTAGTTTCTGAAAAGTTCAACTTCAACGGCAACTGCGAAGCCACGGGAGGCGGCAGCCATATCGTGATTGGCGGACTGACCACCGCCGATAGCCCCGTCCTGCGACGGCCGGATCTACTGCGCAGCATGGTTGCGTTCTGGCAGAACCACCCATCGATGTCTTATCTGTTTTCTGGAACGTATGTCGGTCCCACAAGCCAATACCCGCGCGTCGATGAAACCCGCATGGACGCCCTGTACGAACTCGATGTTTCCTTTCGCCATCTGCTGTCGACAGACTGTCCGCCTTATATGGTCGATGGACTCTTCCGAAACCTGCTTGCCGATATGACAGGCAATACGCATCGCGCCGAGTTTTGCATCGACAAGCTATTTCCCCCCGAGGGCGTCGGACTTCCACTCGGCCTTCTCGAACTGCGAGCCTTCGAAATGCAGCCCAACATGCGCATGGGCCTTTTGCAAATGTTGCTGGTCCGGGCCTTGGTTTGTGCGTTCTGGAAGGCGCCGTTCGACGGAGCACTCATCCCCTGGGGCACAATGCTTCACGACCGCTTCATGCTCCCCTATTTTGTCATGCAGGATTTCGTCGAGGTCCTTGCTCACATACGGCAATCCGGGTTCGACTTTGAAACTGAGTGGTTCGCTTCGCATTTTGAATTTCGCTTTCCGAAGCTTGGCTCGATCTCTTCGGGCGGGGTTGAGGTCGAACTGCGCCGAGCGCTGGAACCGTGGAATGTGCTGGCGGAAGAGACCGCATCGGGCCGGACAGTTCGAAACGTCGACTCCTCGGTTGAGCGGGTTCAAGTGAAAGTTTCGGGGCTAACCCCGGATCCGCGCTATATCGTGGCCTGCAATGGACGATCCGTACCTCTTCGTCCGGCCACTGAGCCAGGCGTCGCTGTTGGCGGCGTGAGATTCCGTGCACGCAAATTGTCGGCCACGATTCATCCCACGATACCAGTGCACTCGCCGCTTACGTTCACTTTGATGGATCGCCGCAACGAGCGCTCACTGGCCCAATGTGTTTACCGGATCGATCCACCTGTGGGCCGTGAATATAAGGGCCTCCCGGTGGATGCCGACGAGGCCCTGGCGCGGCGACTCGAACGCTTTGAGGTAATCGATCCAGTCGTCGCGGTGAGGATACCCGAGGACGAGGTCAACCGAATCTTCCCGGGAACTTTGGACCTGCGCATTCCTTCAACCGGCCCCCGCGTCCGTAACGAAGGTCAGGGGGCTTCGTCATGACGACTGATCTTGATCAAACTCCACTGCGCTATGGCAAAGCGTATGACGAACTCTCGGCTGACGGCGTGAATCCACGTGCTCACTGGGCGCACCTGATGGAATCACTTCGCGCCATCGGAGCCGAGGAGTTAGGCCGACGGTGCCTTCGAGCCGAGCGCCGCATCCGCGAGAATGGCATCACCTACAACATCTACAGCGATCCCCTCGGTGCAAACCGGCCGTGGGAGATTGATATTGTCCCGTTCCTGATTGCAGCCGACGAGTGGCGGTATATCGAGCAGGGAATCATCCAGCGTGCGAGACTCCTCAATCTGATTCTCGAGGATCTTTACGGATCTCAGTTACTGCTGAAAAGCGGCCATTTTCCGGCTGAACTTCTTTACGCCAATCCCGCATTCCTGCGGCCGATGGTGGGCGTGCGCGTTCCTTCGCACTCCTATCTGCACATGCTCGCGGTCGACCTTGCCCGCTCGCCCGACGGGCAATGGTGGGTCCTCTCCGATCGCACGCAGGCGCCTTCCGGCAGCGGCTACGCGCTTGAGAACCGCACCATAGTCTCCGACGTCCTGCCGAACACCTTCAGCAGCTCGAATGTCTTAAGGCTCGCGCCATTTTTCCGCGCCCAGCGCGATGCGCTCACCTCCCTGGCTGAATCCAGCAATCCGCGTATCGTGCTGCTGACCCCAGGTCCCCACAATGAAACCTACTTTGAGCAATCCTACCTCGCACGATACCTTGGTTTCACTCTGGTGGAGGGGGCGGACCTCACGGTTCGCGATCGATGCGTCTTTCTTAAAACCGTGGATGGGCTGGAGCGAGTTGACGTGATCCTGCGAAGGGTCGACGACAGCTTCTGCGATCCGCTGGAACTGCGCAGTGATTCTCTTCTTGGCGTGCCCGGCCTCGTCGACGCCGTCGTAGCCGGAAACGTGAAGGTCGCCAATGCTCTGGGCAGCGGAGTGATCGAGACAGCTGCCATCATGCCGTTTCTTCCTGGACTTTCAAGGCACATGACGGGAGAAAGTCTCAAGCTTCCGTCCGTGGCGACCTGGTGGTGCGGACAGTCGTATGCATTTGACTGGGTGATCAGGCATGTAGATTCGGTTGTCCTCAAGCCGGCGTTTCCATCCCGCGGAATGGAGCCCGTGTTTGGCGCAAATCTTGAGCAAGCGGAAAGGAGAAAGCTTACAGAGCAACTGAAGGCGTTTCCACACGAGTACGTAGCTCAGGAGCAGATCGCCTTATCCAATGCCCCGGTCTGGGACAACGGACGTCTCTATTCGCGCAGCGTGGTGCTACGGGCTTACGTGATCAACACCGGCAATGGCTGGACGGCGATTCCCGGGGGACTGGTGCGCGTAGCCGAAGCCGAGGGCTCAGTCGTGTCGATGCAGCGCGGCGGACACAGCAAGGACGCATGGGTTCTGTGGGACGGCCCCGTGGACACTTTCAGTCTGTTGCACCCACGTAACCAGCCAGTTGCATTGCGTCGTGGATCTCCCAGCGTTCCGAGTAGCGTTGCCGACAAGGTTTTCTGGTTGGGAAGATACGTCGAACGCGCTGAAAGCACGGCGCGGATCGCACGGGCAATGATTTCCCGCGTACGGCGTGCCGACCCGGGAGAACTTGGGTACCTGGTCCGTCTACACGACTGCTTGAAGTCAAGGCATAGTAAGCTGCCCAAAGCCAAAAAGAGACGTCCGACTCCGCTGGAGCTCGAGCAGGAATTCCTCTCTGTGATCTCCGATGCGAAGCGGACTGACAGCTTGGCCTTCATCCTTTCAGAAGTCTCTCGCGTTGGAAACAGCGTTCGAGAGCGTCTGTCGGCCGACATGATGATCCTCATCGGCCAATTGCGCATCTCACTCGATGCGGAACGCGATACGCAGATTCCCGAGTATCCGGCAATACTCACGCGGTGCCTGGAGTTGCTGTCGGCTTTTTCCGGAATGGAGCGCGAAAACATCAATCGCGGTTTGGGTTGGTTGTTCTTGAGCATCGGCCGGCGACTTGAGCGTGCTATTTATCTGACGCGGTTGCTGCGCCAGATCACACATCCACTCCGTGAGCAGGAGTGGCCCCTGCTTGAATGCCTGCTCGAAGTTGGAGACAGCACGATGACCTATCGTACTCGCTACTACACCACGCTTCAGCCAGTGGCCGCGCTGGATGTCCTGATGGCCGACGAGAATAACCCGCGGTCTCTCGATTTTCAACTTGCGCATCTCGTGGCCCTCTATCAGGGACTTCCGAGGCACATGGCCGACGATCTTGAAGCGATGCGGAACGCGCTGGCGATGCTACGCCGTTTCGATCTGCGAACAATCAGCCACAGTTTGCCAGGCGACCCGGCCAGGACCACAAACTCAGAGGGTCTCGTGCAGCTCGAAACTTTCCTTGAAGGTCTGGAACGATTGCTCCCATCATGGTCAGATAACCTGTCGAGCCGCTATTTCAGCCACGCTCGCACACTCCCGATCAGCATAGGTCTATGATCTATAAAATCGTTCATCGAACGTCTTACAAATACAAATACCCCGTGTCGGTCGGCAGCCACGTTGCATGTCTCAGGCCGCGCACATTGGCGCATCATCGCCTGACGCAAAGCGAATTGCAAATCATACCGAGCCCGACCATCGTCACCGAACGAATGGATTATTTCGGCAACCACCAGTACATCTTCACCATTGAAGAGCCACACGATGAACTGGTTGTTGAGGCGCGAAGCCAAGTTGTCATCGAAGAGACTGCACGAGATCCGCATATCTGCTCTATTTCCTGGGAAGATGCGGTCAAGAGCCTGCCCGAGGATCTAAGCCCTGAGTGCCTCGATGCCTATCAATTCCGGTTTGAATCCCCGCGCATCAGGCTTCGGCCAGAGTTTGCCCGCTATGCCAAACAATCGTTCACTCCCGGCCGGCCTCTGGTTGAATCGCTGCTGGATCTGACGACACTCATTCATCGCGACTTTCGCTTCGATTCGAAAGTGACCACGGTCAGAACCCCAATAGAGGAGGTCTTTCGGAAGAAGCGAGGCGTCTGCCAGGACTTTGCCCACATCCAAATCGCTTGCCTTCGCTCAATCAATCTGCCCGCGAGATACGTAAGTGGCTATCTGCGCACCCATCCGCCTGCCGGTCAACCACGCATGGTGGGAGCCGACGCATCCCATGCGTGGGTATCCGCCTTTTGCCCAGGACTCGGATGGCTTGACGTGGATCCCACCAACGATGTCGTTCCCTCCACGGGTCATGTGACCATCGCATGGGGACGAGACTTCGGCGATGTCAGTCCTCTCCACGGCCTGATACTCGGTGGGGGAACGCATATCCTGAAAGTCGGAGTTGACCTGGAAGTCATCGAATCCTGATCGGCGTTTCAGTCTGGAATCGCAGCTTCCTCGAGCTCCGACACGACAAAGAAATTGCGCAAGTCAGCTTGCCCAAACGAGGTCGTCATGGCGACATCAGCTGCGTCGCGGCCCGTGGCCATTAGAATCCGCCCCAGCCTCGGTTGATTATTGCGAGCATCAAAGACCCACCATCTGTCCTCGAGATATGCCTCGAACCAGGCGCTGAAATCCATTGGCAGACGTACAGGCACTCCAATGTCTCCCAGGTAACCTGTTGCATAGCGCGCCGGAATATTGAGAGCTCTGCAAAACGTGATGGCAAGATGCTGATAATCGCGACACACGCCGACACCTTCCGAGTAAACATCGAAGGCGGTCTTCGTCGGTCGAGCCTGCTGATAGTCGAACGAAACTCGATTGTGCACCCAATCGCAGACAGCCTGCACCCGCGTCCACCCTGGGTGCACACTCCCAAAGAGCTCACTGGCAGTGTTTGAAAGCAGATCCACTTCGCAATACCGGCTATTCAGCAGATACATGAGCACTTCATTCGGCAATTCGCCAACCGGGGCCTCCCGAGCAGACAAGTTCATTTCATCCGGCTCGTCCGACTGCAGAACCAGCGTTGAACCGGAAAGCCGCAGCAGTCCTGGAGGAGCAACGAACCGCGAGCAGCGATTGCCAAAGCTGTCAATATATTGGGTAACCTTGAGCTCCGGTTCCGTTTCCAGTTCGTCTGGCTCCTGAAGATCGCTTGCACGCGAAGGATGGACGCTGAGCAGCGCAACCATGGCGACACTGGTTGGGACTTGGAACTGGATGTCATACCCAAGCCGAATCAACATTTTGAGCCTCGCGTCTTAACAAAACTAAGCGGTCTTCAACAGATAGGAATGTAGGAATGGGAAATGAACATCTCTATCATCTCATTAACTTGGATGCTTGAAACCAGAAGGCACCGCGAACTCGAGAAGCGCACCGGATCGCTCGATTACATTCGGAACGTTTCTAGGAATGCCCCATCCGCTTGCGTTTATGGGCGATCGCAACTTGATCATGCTGCGCTTTCGCTCCAATTGCAGTCTGGGCAGATGCGCTTCCTCTTCCCAGTGTTGCCATGACGGCAGCGCTTCCCAGCCCAGCGAGGAATTCGCGGCGGCCTGGCTCAAGCGGTGACCCTTGTTTCGTCGGATCTGCGACGAGGGGTTGGGAATGTTCTGAGTGCTCGTTGTTCATGGCTGACATTGCGCTCCTGCATTACGTTGCGAGGTTGCTGTGGATCGTCGACGGAACTCAGCAGCGTGTCTGCGGTCTCAAGTTCATGGTGTGCAATCTCGACCTGTCGTTCCCAGTGGCCTGCATCTCGTCCCGATCCGACTGCGAACAGAGATCCAAGAGGGCAGGTGCACCCCGTCGGTTGGTCGTTCGGCAAGTGGCAGGGGATCCAGACGACTCTCTCCTTTGGACGATTTTCGTGATTATGTTGGTTTTGTGCCTCTGGGCTCCAACCTTCACATTGGGAGTGGCCTGATTCACTTGCTGCTTGTGGTTGCGCTGACAATTCTGGTTTTCAACCCTGGTGACGGGAAGAGGACTCACTTCTGAGCACCTGAACGCTCGGGGGCCCTTTTTCAAATAAGGCAATTAGGTAACAGAGCCCGCTTCTGGGCCTCTGCACGCGGTCTTGATGTAGTTGGTCTTCCTACATCGAGAGCTAGTGTTGGCTTTCGCGGAATCTCCAAGTCATGCCCCAGGCATAAAGCGCAACGATGATGAGAACATCGGCCGGCATGGCAAAGACGATGTAGAGAAGCGGCATGTAGAGGACTGTCTTGCGCAGGAAAACGGCTTGGAACAGCACCTGGATGGGGATAAAGAGGGTGAGGTAGGCCATGGTCAGCGCAGTCAGGAAGGCTTTGCGCCAGAGACCGAAGTCAAAGATGTAATAGGTAAGGGCGAAGACTAATGGCACGATCGTGATGATCGCAATGCTCGAGAGCATCAGGCCTTGAAGATAGCTATCGGGTGTATGGGGAAACTGCGCGGGCCAGATTGCAAAATAGACGCAGGCTGTGGCATGGATCAGCAGGATGCCGCGCGAGAGATAGATTATCGGGACCAGATGCTTCGGCAAGAAGTAAGTCGAGGCGAATGCTCCAACAGTGATCAAACAGTTCCAGAACCAGGTGCGAAACTCCGGCAGCAACGGGGTCATGCGCAGGCATGGGACGGCGATTTTCACGAATCCGCTCTGCCAGACAACGAGGTCAAGGCGGGCATCGAGATGAAGAGCCTGAAGGCCGCGGGCGAGCAACAGCTGCCAGACAGCGCACACGTAGGGAAGAATCATCAACCAGAGGGCGGAGAAGAACACAAACAACACGCCTGCGACGACAAGGTTCATCCGGCCGAGACGAAAGTGGACAAGGGCACGATGCATCGCGATCGAGCCGCCGCGATGGCCACGCAGGCGATCCTGATCGAGACGCTTCAGCTCAGTCGTCAACTCGTGCGTCGAATTCTTCACTTAGAAATCCTTGAAGAGGCCCAACGTGGGGCCGCCACGCGAATAGTAGGGGTTGTGGTAGAAGTCGCCAACCAGATTGAATCCCCAGTTCGTACCGATCCATTTTCTCCACGTCCCAGTCAGGTCCTGGCTCTCGAATTTGGCGAGGGTCGAGGTGGGACCTACCAACTGATAGCCTTCTTCGCCCAGTCCCACGCGCAGCGTTACATAGTGATGTTTGTTCGTTCCCTGAGTCACGGCAACGAATCCCGAAGGCGCAAATACGGCTCCCGGATTGCTCACCCCCAGGTACAGTCCTTGCTCCACGATCCACGGTTTCGTGAAGTAATACGTGTTGCCCAGATAAGCGTAGTGATTGCGATGGACGTCTTTGGCAGCGTAGTAGCCGTAACCGACGGTTGTAATCAACTGTTTGTGGGCAAGCAGCTTACGATTGAGGAACGCGTCGGTGCGGAAACGCGGCCAGAAGAATCCCTGCACACTGGAGCCAAAGGTCACCGCAGCGTACCAATTAGAAGAGAACGTGTGCGCGTCTCCTGCGGCCAGATACACGCCTTTATCCCCGAACTCGCGCTGACCGCTGACTTCTCCATTCCAAACATTGTTGCCGCGTTGAAACACCGTACGCGCATAACCCCCAGCCCATGAACCATAGTTGTCGGTCAATTGCAGATAGTTGGCGCCGCTCTCCACATAGTTGGTGAGCAGCTTTGGAGATTCCTCCGTTGCGGCGGGCTCTGGCGCGGCTTGCGGACCTTCATTGGCAGCCGATGTCTGAGCCTGCAGGTTGTCCTGGGCCGCCGAGGACGTAGCCAGGGCGAAGGAGAGCAACAGCAGATGCCAACATGAGAGCGACTTGGGGGTGGAGTTTTTCATGGTGTATGTAACCGTGCGTTGAACTCAAGCTTTTGGCCGGCACCCGCCACAACGGTCCACGCGTCTCCGTCCCGGGTCACATGCGCCACACCCTTGACGACGGCGGGCTGGTCGAAGCGCGCAGCGGGAAGACGCCACGTCATGTGCGCGAGGCTGGTGGGGTGGCTTGCACGAATGATCACGAGCCCGGAAGTCTCTGAAGCAGTCCATGCCACCTGCTTGCGAGAATCCAGGAACTGGGCGAGGCCCGACATGGTGTACCAACGAAAACTGCCATCGCTGCTCAATTGCGCAGTCCTGTTCATCCACTGGTCGATGATGTTGTGGTAGGGGAGAATACCCGGTGGATGGAAGTAGATCAGGCGCGCCGTGTGATGGCTCGCGGTGAATCCGGCCATTCCGTCGAGCCATTGCAGGATCTCAGAAGGTTGGAATCCAAATCCTGGCATCTCTTCAAACGCCGCAGCGGGGCCGAGGTGCGCAATGGGAAATGCCCAGATATTTCTCCCCGGACGAACCCCCTCGCGGTAGCCTTGCGTAGGCCCCATGCCGGTGTCGCCTGTGAAGTAGTAAGCCAGAAATCCGTTTGCATCGAGCCACTTTGTGACCCACACGGGCTGATCGCCGCTGGGCGACGAGTATTCCGTTACCGGCCGATGGGTTACCCGCTCGAGGGCCTGATTGTTCTTTTCGATGAAGGGAAGCATCTGCTCCGGGGGATCCTTGTCGACGTGGGCGGCGAAGTAGTCGTGGACCCAGCCGCCATGACTGCCGATGGTGTCGCCTGCCGCAAGATACTCGAGAATGCGTGCCTGGCTGGACGGATTGTGATCGACGTTGAATCCAAGACCGTCGCCGATGGTATGCCCGTCAGGCCCCGCCGTGATGTGAATGGAATAGGGTCCCTGCTTCAGCAGGCTCCACGATTCCAACTCCTGTAGAGGCTTGATCGCTGCGTTGGAGTCGACGTGCCAATTCAATATGATCCCACCGATGCCGTCCGGCACCGAGGCCAGGGAGGGCGAGCCCAGCATATGCTGCGCGAAATACTCGAGGAAAGCGTGGAGCAGCAGACCGTCGGTGTTGGACTTAAGGTAGGCAAGAGGCAGGTTGATGAAGAGCACCGACCCTTTGCCGAAGACGCGTTCGCCCGCTGCCACGCCGGCCTTGGAATGGAGGATGACCTTGCCCTGATACATTCCCGACGTGACAAAGCTTGGATAATCCAATTCCGGGACTCGGTAGCGCACCAGTGTCGCGTCGGATTGGGGGGCTGAACTCGAGCTCGTCCCCACAGGGGTCGCGAATGGATAGTATTTGCCCGGCGGAATGTCGAGCTGCGCGAACGATTCGATGGCCCCGGTTACCGGACTCCAGGCAATGGTGCCGCTGCGCAGTGTGTCGTAGAGGGCATAGTCGATGCCGGCGAGTCCGGAGAACCGTGACTTGGCCGAAGAGTAGCTCCCCTGCGGCGAGAGGGTACCGGCATCGTAGACGAGCATGAGCTTCCCGCCGTTTGCGACGTAGTTTTGAATGGACTCGATGAAGTTGTCGTTTGCTCTTTTATGAATGCCATCAGGCAAGATGATTCCGGCACAGCGCCGCGCGGAAAACAGTGGGCGCACAAACTCGGAGTCGTGGACCGCCATGACATGCACGCCTTCTTCGCTTGCCGCGTCGAGCCACAGACTGACCTGCGGATCATTTAGCGGCAGATCGTCGGGAAGCAAGAGTAATATCTCGTCCGCAGTGGGCACTCCACGATTCCATCGCGTCCACGCGACTGCGAGCGCCACTAGAGCAAAGAGCGCCACGGCGGCCAGAATCCGAAGCCTCTTCATGTGCTCTCGACCACCTGGCCCTGCTCTCTGGCCCATATTGTGCCGAAGACCACGGCGTTCTCTGCGATCTCAATCCTCGGAGCGCTTACGGTTGTCGGAGCTTTGGGGGAGCCGATCTGTGCTCCTTCTCCGATGAAGATCGCGTGTTCGGCGATAACCGGTCCACGCAGGCGGCAGTTGGGACCGATTTTCAGCGCCGCCGAGCTGATCAGGCTGCCTTGCGCAATGACTCCGGGCTCGAGAACGACGTTCTTTTGCGCTTTTGTGTTCCCCAGGATGCGCGCCCCTGCGCCTATGTACAGCTCCCCGCGGACGACGAGATGCTTCACAAAGACCTCGCGCGCAGCGATGCGGAAATCTCCCTCGTGCAGAACGCGCTCCAGAATCTCGTTCGGAGTGGTCCAAGTTGTGTCTTCAGGAGATTCCGCAGATCCGCCATCGCCGTGATCACCCGTCGCGATGCGCGGCGCATTCAAACGCGTAAAGCTACAGCCTGGATGGAGGAGGATCGATCGGTCCGATGACACGCGGCCGTAGAGGCGGCAGTGGGGAGCACAGTCGATTGCGCCAACCGCATGCACCCAGCGCATCACGATCGAATCTAGAGCGAGGTGCACATCGCCCTCTCCGAGGACCGCGCGATATTGGTCGCCTGTGCCGCCCTCGAGATTACGCCGCGCGTAAATGTCCCTTACGAAAGACGTCGCCGCAGGCAGAGCCAAATCCCCGAGTGAAACGATCGTCCTGGCGCAGATTCCGCTGTCGATTCCGAGGTCGTGGGACGCCGCATCCGGTGCGAGAACAACACACGGAATGCCGTCGGGCATGACGATGGTTGCATCAAAGCCGCTCAACGCCGCATCTTCAAGGTTTGACTGGATAGAGGCGAGGTAGTGACGAAATCCATCGGCAAAAAATCGAATGTCGCCGGCATATTGCTGAACAACATTGAGTGGAGCGTGATCGGTTTTGCGAATCAGCTCGCTGCAGGCCGGTATAAGAGGCACTGCGAGGAAAGCGAAGAACGCCAGTATAAGAGCGGATGTCGCAAGGGTCGCGCTCATTAGGCTGCCTTTCGAAAGCGCTCTGTCTTATCCCAGTGAAACTCCGCGCCCGTGATGGCATCGATAGTCTGACCAATTGCCGCCCGCGACACAGACAAGATACTGACTGCGAAGCCCAGGACAAGAAAAGGCAACAAGGCGATTCGTTTGCGGTTGCCGTCGAGGCGCACGGCCGCCGCAATCTCAAAGAAGGCTGCCAGATTGCCGATGGCGGCATAGGCGGTGAGAGAGAGCAGCACGATGACCCCGTGCAGGGGGGCAATGCCTCGATAGAAGACCGCCAGGGCAAGCATCCATCCAACCAGCGTCACCGGGGCCATAATGTAGACACCGAGCAGCAGAGTTCCATCAAGCCGCTCCCGCAGCGTGGCGCGATGCTTGCCGAACAGGAGACGCAGCGCATAGGTAACCATCGCCTGGTTGTGTCCCTTGGCCCAACGCATGATCTGCTTGATCCGGACAGGCCAGGTTTCCGGAACCTCTTCGTAACACTCGGAGCGATTCTGGTAAACCGTCTTCCAGCCGTGGAGCAGGAGACGGTAGGTGAGATCCGTATCTTCGGTGAGCGATGAGTCGTTCCAACCGCCGATTTCGCGCAACGCACTGCGGCGCACCCCAGCTACTGTGCCGCCATGCTGTGGAACCAGTCGGAGGTTCATACGCGCCTGCTGATCGACCTGGTATCCGCCGGAACGCTCGAGATCGAGCAAACGTGTGAGGAGATTGTGTCCGGAGTTGAGTGGTACGACTCGCCCCATCACACCGCCCACTTCGGGATCGAAGAACGGCGCCGCGAGCTGCCGAATCAGCCCCATGCCGGGGATATAGTCCGCATCGAAGATGAGAATGATTTCGGTCTCGACCAGCTCCATCGCGTCTTTGAGGGCTGCCGCCTTTCCGCCCTTGCCGCTCGTGCGATGAAAGGGTCGGATGCGCCCGGGGTAACGCTCGACAAATTCGTCGATAATCTCACGCGTGCGGTCCTTGGAGCGGTCGTTGACGGGGATGACGATCATCCGATCCTCTGGATAGCTGACCGTCATGAGCGCACTGAGGATATTGGCAATGACCTTCTCTTCGTTGTGGGCAGCGACGAGAATCGTCACTGGCGGCCAATCGGCGGTATCGACGTCAATATAGGGATGGCGCTGGAACCCGAAGAGCCGATTGAGCGTGAACCAATAGTGCCGCGCAGTGTATACGCAGATCAGCGCGACAATGAAGTAGAGGCAATAAACCATAGCCTAAGCCGCCTTCCGGCTTGCGGGAAGCTAATCTCTGCCGGCGGCCACTGCGCCGAGCGCCGTCGCCACGCAGTCTGTTTTGCGTCTGCGCCGGATCGGCGGGGGAGGCAGTTTGAACTGTTGGTCTGGCTCGAGGAGCGGGGTCTTGTGCGCATGCCACCGCGCAATCGCCTCGACGATACGTTCGGAACCGTGACCGTCTCCGTAGGGGTTCTTGCCTTCTGACATGTCGAGGTAGGCATCGGTGTCGGTCAGCAGCCGGTGGGCCTCGGTAACGATGGCTTCTCGCGCCATACCGATGATCTTGGCCATGCCGAATTGCGACGCTTCGGGGCGCTCGGTCACTTTGCGGAGCACAAGGACTGGCTTACCGAAGGTCGGTGCCTCTTCCTGGATGCCCCCCGAGTCGGTCAGCACGAGGAAGCACTTACGTAAAAGACTCACGAAGGTTCCGTATTCGAGCGGCTCGGTAAGGTGGATCCGATCGCACCCCTTGAGCAGCGCGTTCACGGTGCTGCGGACGTTGGGGTTCAGATGCACCGGATAGATGACACGCACATCCTTGTGCTCGTCGACCAGGTCCTTCAACGCAAGGCACATCTGCTCCTGATCGGTGCCCCAGGATTCGCGGCGATGCGAAGTGACCAGAATGAGCCGCGACCCATCTCGCGGAATACCTGCGAGCGGGGTGCCCGCCCACGACTGCTCGGGCAACTGCCCGAGAGCACGCAAGGTATCGATCACAGTATTGCCCGTGACGACGATCTTCTCCTGGGGAACTCCTTCTGCGAGCAGATTGTCACGCGACTGTGCCGTGGGAGCGAAATGAATTTCGGTCATGACGGAGACCATGCGGCGATTCACTTCCTCAGGAAACGGGTTGTAAATGTCGCCGCTGCGCAGACCCGCTTCAATATGACCCACCGGAATCTTGCAATAGAACGCCGCGAGCGCCGAAGCAAAGGCGGTAGTCGTGTCTCCCTGCACAAGAACCATATTCGGTTCGAATCGGTGGCAGGCATTCTCGACGGTATCGAGCACACGGCAGGTAAGCGAATTGAGCGTCTGGTTGGGACGCATCACGTCGAGATCGAAATCGGGCTTGATCTGGAAAAGCTTCAGCGCGTGGTCCAGCATCGTACGATGCTGCCCGGTGTGAACAACTGCGATTTCAAATTCCTCCGGACGGCGACGCAGCTCCTGAATCACTAAGGCGAGCTTGATTGCTTCGGGCCGGGTTCCTAACACTGCGATAACACGACATTTCATAGAGTACCTTGAGCCTTATAGTCAGAATTGGAGAGGACATAAATTCGGCTTCCGCGAACATAACTTCACAAGAAGCTCTAGTGTCTGATTGTAGGTACGAATCACACAACCTTACACATTTGGAATGATGACGATAAGACCAAAAGTAACGGCTGCGCCGCATTGCCACCCGTGAGCTCGCCAACTGGCTTCAACTTTCTTGCGATCGTCGTTACAGGGGCACTCATGGCTTCGAAATAGCCTCGATGTTCACCATGCAGACGTTCCACCCCGAGACGGATCTCTGAGGCCAGGAACCAAAGCCAAAGCAGCAATCGCAATCGGATGGCGGCCGACCCGTCCCTAACTCAGATGGTGTTGCTTCTGGTTTGACGGTAACGATTCATTTCAACGAGCGATCTAGTTCGCGTAATTCTTCAAGCTTGGGTTGCAGAGTGAACGGAAGGCTAGGTTTGGCAGTCGTGTTACATGGGCAAGCGCATCGGCCGCGGCGATGGTGAACCGGCACTGAGTACCCGCCAGGGAAGCGGCCGCTCTTTCGGTGAACCCGGTCCTCTATTGTGCCCGGCAGTGATGAACACCATGGGACACGGGATGCGAAGAGCGCCGTAGTCAACCCGAATCCAGACGTCGATATTGTTCGCGATCCATTGAAGGTACGGCACATCACACGGCAGAATCTGGCTTCGGGCATGCTGACTCTGGCAATCTGGGGCGGCAAGCCGGCTCGGTCGGTGACCAATTGTCCGCTCGCTGCAAATCTATTCTCAACCCACAGTCCAACCCACACCTAATGCTGTCTTCTACGACTTCCGCGTCCTTAGGCAATCCACGTGGTGTTGTAAGTCATTGAAAAATTAATGGTTGGTCGCTGTAACGGCAGACGTCGGGGGCTCGGGCACCGTCGTCCCCGCCACCCCGGAAAGACTGAATCGACAGAGCCCCTGGATGGGAGCCAAGAGTGGCTTGCCCTGGTCGCGCGGTGCTGCCCTCCATGCCCTGGAACGAGAGACAGCACGAGAGGGGGCTGGGCGCACGGCATGATCGCCGCGACCGAGCCCCAACTTGTGCTGATCCTGGGTAGCCTCTAGCGGCTTGCAGCCTGCGCTTGGCCAAAGTAGCGTGCCATCGCGCGAAGGAAAGGCTCAGCGGCTGCAGGAGGAGCTACGGACCCGTGGAGAATCTGGTTAAACGTGTGGGTTCCACCGTAGATCTCATCGGTGTCTTCGCGGTTCTGGCTCACCGAGATACCATTCAGATCGATCCCGGCGAAAACGCCGCGGCTTCGCGACCAGGTCAGCAACTCTGCGCGCATACTCAAGTCGGTTGCGGCCTGCGCATCGCGTCCCACCGGCCCAGCGGCTGCCGACGCGTCGCCGCCGATCTTGAACTTGTCATGCAGCAAATCCTGGAAGCCTTTGTCGTTCACGGCGACCAGGATCAGATCCGTGCCTTGGCCACCCAACTGGAATCCGACCGATCCGCCTGCCAATCGAATAAAGACCGGCGCACTCCACCCCGTGCCTGTGCGGCAGGTGACCACGCCCTGGCCGTACTCGGCGCCAAGAATGAAAGCGCCCTTGACCATGCCGGGCACCACTCCCACGCAGACGGCTTTTTGCGCGATCCCGTCGGGAACAGCCTTGTCCGGAATCGACATAATTTGGTCGATCGTCGTCTTGGCTGAATTCAATCGCGCATCGAGCTTGCTCGCATCGTCAGCCGCATGAGCCGAAATCGTAGCACTGGTCATCAGAGCCAAAACACACAGCAGCTTATTCATTACAATCCTCCTTGCAAGTGGGGAGAATGCAGCTTGCCCACGGCACAAGTGGGCGCGGGTGCGCTGCCACTCCTCTGTCCTTCCGATGCGGTTCAGCGGCCAGGAGTTGACTTGTGTTAGGAAAAGGGGCGCGTTTATTCGCCGATTGCAGAGTGAGAAATCGCTCTAGTGTTCGCTGCTTTGCAAGGATATGGCGGAGAGGGGGAGATTCGTTCAAAGCCCTTTTCACTATGCACTGAAAACAAAGCCGATAATCACAAATCGCCGCTGTTGACGCGGGTGTAGCGGCTCTCGCCGATTCAATCAGTATAAGCACCTTTTAGCCGCAGAAGGCCGTGAAGCAGATAAAAATGGTAACAAAGTGTCACACGGATTGGCGGTTGCGTTTGGCAAGTTTTCTTGGCCCATCTGCGGCAATTAACTTTGGCCCAGTTGTGAGGGTATTGGGTACGCCTCGTGGATGGAGATGCGCTGGGCTTCGGGCTGAAGCGTAGCGGAAGCCCGAAGCCCAGCGCGGGCAGCGATCAGCCACCTCACGGTTTACCCTCCAACCAGATCTGGCCAAGCCGCTCGATAAGGTCGTTGCGCATCTGTTTGTACTTTGCGCTTTTCTGGCCCTTCAAGGCAACGATCTGTGTCCGTTCCAACATCACAGATAATTCGGGGTCGGATTTCTCGCTGTTCTTCAAGTAGCGATGGACGAGCCATGCCTCCTTGATGAATTGCGCTGCAAATTCAGGCAAATCGCTGAGTGTGCTCAGCTTATGATCCCAAAGCAAATATCCCGCCATAGCGCCCAGAGCCGTTCTGGGTTGTTCCGGATCGATGGGAAAGGACCACTTCTCGCTCCATGGCATCACTTCGCGTGTCGACATGGGCCGTGCGATTCCGTACCCCTGGCCGTGATCTGCGCCCAGAATTGTAGCGGCCTCGATCAATCCTTCATCCTCGAGACCCTCAACGGTCACTTGGGCACCGAACCCTTGAGCCAGAAGTGTCAGATGGTAGATGAACTCCAAGGCTCGGACTGGCCTCTTGAGCGTGCCGCGCACCAGCGCCTGATCGATCTTCACCCGATCACACGGAAGGCGATCCATTCGCGTCAGAGAGCTGTGTCCTGAGCCCAGGTCATCCTGCGCAATCCGGATGCCTGCTTGTTGAAACTCCGCAATGCGAGCGTCCCTCTTGGCGATGTCAAGGGACTCTTTCGTCTCCAGAACCTCCAATTCGAGCGCGGTTGAAGGGACTCCCCAGCGGGACAGGATCTCGAAAACGCTGTCTCGATAGGCGTCCTGTGTGAGTCCATCGGGAGGAAGATTGATCGACACGAGCAGGTCAAATGGAGGATTTTGCTCGATCCACCTTCGGGCGTCTCCGCAAACCTGCTCCAGACCGAGCTGAAACAGGCGCAGCAAACCGGCACTACCAAATGCCGGCAGAAAGGCCGCTGGTGCAATTAAATTTCCCCCCTTGTTGCGTAGCCGCGCCAGAGCCTCCAGGCTATCGAGCTTTCCGGTGTGCAGGTCGATGATGGGCTGATAGAGCATTTCTACCGCACCTTCTTCGAGAAGTTGCCGATAAGAGGTGCGCAGGTTCGTGGGAATGACGACGTTTTGCTCTAGTCGTTTGATCGCGGGGCTCATGGTTTGTTGTATGTGCCGAAGCATGACGATCCGGTTGGCTGCACTGAAAAACCCAGGCCATCCGCTGTAGAGGTTTACAACCGCAAACGGTTGCCCCGACTCGTCGAGCAGAGGGACGGCAACGGACGAGCGAAATCCACGGTCTTCGGCTTCGTCGCGCCAGAGTTGGACGGCTGCTTCGAAGTGAAACGAGTCATTGAACTGGATTTGACCTGAGCGCCATGCGCATCCGGCCGGGCCGTTTCCGGCACTTGACGTTGACTCGGTCTCGAACGATGGAACGCGCTTCAGCCGCAGGGATTCGGCGTAGCGTGGACCTTCTTTGCCACCTTCGGCTTCGATTCGCATGACCCCGTGGGCATCGGGCCGCGCGAACAGGCACCCCAGGATTCCCTCGAAATCTCCCAATACCTGCAAACTATGCCCCAACAAGTCGGCGAGATTGCTGGACTTCTGAGTGACCTCATCCAGGGCGGCTTGCAGCGACCCGATTCTGAGTTCAAATTGGGTGTGGCTCGCGATCTGCGCTTCGATGTCAAGCTGCAATCGCTGGGAGAGCGCCCCTCTGAGTTCCTCAGTTTGCTCGGTATCCATATCCGCGGCACGGAGAATCTCTTCAAGCTTGCCGTGATAGAGATGATAGGCCTCCACGAGCATGGGAACAGTGACGCCGACCATTTCATGAACCCAACCCACATGGAGCGCTCTCTCGTACTGCACTTGCGGAGTTACGCCGCCGGACAGAAGTAAAAGAAGGTGCTGGAACTGTCTGAATTTGAGGCGTTCCAATTCGTCGGGAGTCAATCGGGACAGGATTGTGGCGCTTCCAGGTCGATTGCTTAGTTGGGTATAGAACGAGGCGACAGATTCTTGGATTTTCTCGTCCGGGGTTCGCTCCATGAGTTGGCGAAGCAACTCATCAATACGTCCGCTATAGGACATAGCGAAGTCTATGAAATAGGCGGAGGATGGGCCTACTTCCTTCGAAATGGGCCTTCTTGATGTCATTCTTAGAGCAGCTCGGCGGGTGCGCCAGGAATGAACGAAAATGATATGGCCCTACCCAGTCGAATTGCGAGCACTATACGCTCTAATGCAGTCGATAAACATAGAAATCGACCGGACCGCCTCGCAGCCTTTTGACCGACCAGGATCAATCGGACTGAACACAAATCCCGGGCTGGATAGGCGCTATATAGAAAGTAATAAACAGACCAACAAGACCAACAAGGGAGTTAGAGGAAGCCTGAATCTGTATACACCCGAAAGGCGTTAGGGAGTAGAATCCTCACCAAGAGCGGGCTTTCACAGCGGCCCGCAGTTTTCCTGGAACAGAGCGTCGCATGAGCAGGAAAGCTAATCTTTGCTGTGCGAACTACGGAGAACGGCATCTTCATACATATGCTGCCCTCCTTCTCTTACAGCGATTCATCGCTCCGTCGCTGCAAGGTGCCGGAGGCCGGGGAGAGAGATCAAGCTCGCCGGCCTTCAGGCCCATCCCCACAGATGCTCCGGTACGCATTACGCAGCCATCAGCTGAGCCTCAACGTTGATCGCGGCAGTGTCTTGCATGTGAGGGAGTACGTGCGAGTAGACTTCGACCGTGAATGCAACAGAGGCATGTCCTAGTTGCTCGCTCACGTTCAGCCCGCAGGTTTGGCCCTTCCTTTCTCGACGGTTCGCCGGAAGCGTAGCTGTCGGCGCCCGACGGCAAAACGATGCTGCTTCGTGACGAAGGAGGGGTGAATATTTACGCGCTCACACTCGAACGGAAATAACCCGGCCGCGCAGGGAACTGGCCGGTGGTAGTGGTTTGGTGTACGTGCTGGATCGGTGTTGATCGACCTGCCTGTACCTTCCTCTACTCATCCGGATCAGTTGACAAAAGCGCCAACGGTGAACTAGTCCATAGCTCAGGTTACGAGCGTCGTGCTGCCTCTGTTCAGCTCGGTTGCGCTACTGCACGGTGAGCGTGACAGTCGTCGAGTGTTGCAGAGTACCGCTCGTTGCCGTGATTGTGAGGGCGTAATTCTCCGGTGTCTGTTGAGAAGACCCGCCGCCTGTTCCCGGCCCAGAGTGTGTGCCGCCACAACTACTTGTAAGCATCACAATCGTGCCGCCCATAACAAGTATCATCACGCAGATCATCTTCCGCAGATTCTGCGCATGTCTACGCAAACTACCTACGCCGAGGAGCAGCAATAGAGCCAGTGTCAATAGTGCTTTCTTGTCCCGTCGCGTTGCTTGAGGGGTCGCTTCCAAGGTGGCAGTGGATGCCGCCGTCTGGATCGTAACGATCACCGTCTGCTGTCCACCATTGGCCGCAATCGAGGCAGGCGAGAACGTCGCCGAGGCTCCGGTTGGAAGACCTGTGAGGGCGGAAGCTGACCGCTCCTGGGTAGCTCCCGAAGGTTGGCGTCACCAGCACCTTGTAGGTGGCCGCACTGCCTGCCGCTACGCTCGCCGTTGATGCACCCTGAACGCCCATCACGAACGTCAAAGGCTCGACCGTGACCGAGGTGGCCGTGGACGTGCTGGGTAGAAAGTTTGGATCACCGCTATAGGTCGCCGTAATCGCATGCGTGCTTCCAGCCGACAGCGTGCTGGTCGTGTACGTTGCCGCAAGACCCAGCAGAGGCGAGGTGCCGAGAAGGGTACCGTTGTCGAAGAAACTCACCGTTCCCGTCGGAGCGACGGAAGTCGACGAGGCAACCTGCGCCGTGAAGGTCACACCGAGTCCGGGATTGATATCCCCGCCGCTCGACGTAACTGTCGTCGTATCCGAGCCCAATCCAATCACCAGCGTTCCTGTTGCGGGAGACGACTGATAATCCGGATCGTTGATCGTAGCCGTCACCGCATAGCTGCCAGGAGCGGTCGGAGCCGTCGTGCCCCCGTTGTAGGTCAAGGC
>Ga0181528_10000768_pt1 | contig 21203 bp, 16 predicted proteins | sample PEATcosm2014_Bin_47_FD_119742 | JGI IMG/M metagenome (GOLD analysis project Ga0181528, IMG submission 119742) | Peatland microbial communities from MTU Mesocosm Facility, Houghton, MI, USA - PEATcosm2014_Bin10_10_metaG | ecosystem: Environmental > Terrestrial > Soil > Wetlands > Peat | place...
ACAGATTCGATCGGGGCTGTTCCAGTCGGTGCCGCGAAACGTGATCGTGCTTCCTGTCCTCTTCGAAGATCGCGTCAAGGCGGTGATCGAACTGGCTTCGCTCAGCGCTTTCACAGCTTCGCATTTGGCATTCCTTGAGCAGCTGACGGCAAGTATCGGCATCGTGCTGAACAGCATTGAAGCCACGATGCAGACCGAAGGTTTGCTCAAGCAGTCGCAGCAATTGGCCGCCGAACTTCAGACGCAGCAAAAAGAGCTGCAGCAGACGAACGAGCAACTGGCGCAAAAAGCTCAACAGCTTGCCGAACAGAACGTTGAAGTGGAGCGCAAGAATCAGGAAATCGAACAAGCCCGTCGCGCTCTTGAAGAGAAGGCGAAGGAGCTCGCTCTCACTTCGAAATACAAGTCTGAGTTCCTCGCCAACATGTCTCACGAGTTGCGGACGCCGCTGAATTCGATTCTCGTGCTAGGCCAACAGCTCAGCGAAAATCCCGACCACAACTTGACACCTAAGCAGGTAGAATTCGCGCGCACGATTCACGGCGCCGGCACGGACTTGCTTAATCTGATCAGTGACATTCTGGATCTCTCGAAGATCGAATCCGGCACCGTATCAGTCGAAGCCGAGGAAGTGTTCTTTTCCAATCTTCTCGAAATGGTCGCTCGCCCGTTCCGGCACGAAGCGGAGAATCGGCGGCTCGCTTTCGAGGTACAGGCAGATCCGCAACTTACGCGTAGCCTGGTGACGGACTCCAAGCGCCTTCAACAGGTTCTGAAGAATCTGCTGTCCAACGCGTTCAAATTTACGGAGCATGGTTCAGTACGCCTCGCGGTTTCTGTGGCGCGCAAGGGTTGGAGCGAAGGTCACCCAATCCTCAGCGGAGCGGCGTCGGTTGTGTCCTTTGAAGTCGCCGATTCGGGAATCGGCATTGCTCCAGACAAGCAACGCATTATCTTCGAGGCCTTCCAGCAGGCAGATGCCAGCACTAGCAGGAAATACGGCGGAACAGGTCTTGGCCTCGCGATCAGTCGCGAATTGGCCAGCTTGCTGGGTGGTGAAATTCAGCTGCGTAGTATCCCGGGCCAAGGCAGCACTTTCACTCTCTACTTGCCGCTCACATACGTTGGACCTTCGGCCTCGAAGCTGACGCCTTCTGACTGGAAGGCTCCGTCGACGCCTTTGAAACTATCGAACATCGTCGTCTCGGAGCACCCTGTCGAGCACATTGCGGATGACCGTGACAACCTGCAGCCTGAGGATGCCGTGCTGCTGATTGTTGAAGACGATCCGCACTACGCTCGTGTCTTGCGCGATTTGTCGCGCGATAAAGGCTTCAAGGTCCTGGTGGCTCTCCGTGGCGCCGAAGCTCTCAGCCTCGCGCGAGAATTCCACCCGACGGCGGTGTCGTTGGATGTCTTCTTGCCGGACATGCTGGGATGGACCGTGTTGAATCATCTCAAGCAGGACCCTGCCACCCGGCACATTCCAGTACAAATGTTGACTCTCGACGAGGATCGCCACCACGGACTCGCGCGAGGCGCTTTCGCATTCGTGACCAAGCCTACGAGTCCAGACGAGTTGGAATCTGCATTATCGCGGATCAAGGAATACGCCACGCCGCGCCGGAAGCGTCTGTTGATCGTGGAAGACAATCCAGCGGAACAGCTCAGCATCCGTGAGTTGCTGGGCTACGAAGACATTGATGTCATCGTGGCTGCGACTGGCGCGGCGGCACTGGAGCAGGTCGCGAAGGAGTCCTTCGACTGTGTCGTGCTCGACCTGCGTTTGCCGGATATGAGTGGTTTCGACATTCTCGAGCGCATCCGCGATATTCCCAGCGTGAGCGACTTGCCGGTTGTTGTATTTACAGGTAAGGAATTGTCGCCTGAAGAAGATGCGCGACTGCACACGCTGGCTCGAAGTGTCGTTGTCAAAGGCGTGGAGTCGCCTGAGCGTTTGTTGGACGAGACCGCACTGTTCCTACACCGGGTGGTCGCAAACCTCCCGAACGAAAAGCAAAAGATGCTGGATCGGCTGCATCGATCGGATGAAGCTCTGGTGGGCAAGAAAGTGCTCGTTGTCGACGACGACATGCGAAACATTTTTGCGCTCAGCAGTGTTTTGGAACGCCGCGGAATGCAGGTTCTGACAGCCGGTACAGGCAGGGAGGCGATTTCCATGCTGGAATCGACGCCAGATGTAGCGATCGTCCTCATGGACATCATGATGCCAGAAATGGATGGCTACGCCACCATGCAGGTCATCCGGCAGAATTCATCATTCCGCCGGTTGCCGATCATTGCCCTGACAGCCAAGGCGATGAAAGGAGATCGCGAGAAGTGTTTGGAAGCCGGAGCGTCAGAGTATCTGGCGAAGCCGGTGAACACTGAACAATTACTGTCAGCACTGCGTATGTGGCTCCATCGATGAGCATGGGTGTAAGCATCCCGGGGCCAAATGATCCCGCCGCATGCGGGTCGGGGAAGATTGTCCAAAGGCTGATGAGCACCGAAGAAAAAGTAAACATCCTGATGGTCGATGACCAGCCGGGGAAGCTGCTCAGTTATGAAGCGATTCTTGCGGATTTGGGCGAAAACCTGATCAAGGCGACTTCTGCAAAGGATGCGCTGGAAAAGCTGCTCAAAACGGATGTGGCGGCCGTTCTGATGGATGTCAGCATGCCCGACATCGACGGATTCGAATTGGCGGAAATCATCCGGCAACACCCGCGCTTTCAGAAAACTGCCATTATCTTTGTCTCCGCAGTGCATTTGACTGATTTGGATCGACTGAAGGGATACCAACATGGAGCCGTCGACTACCTGTCGGTGCCCATTGTTCCCGAAGTGCTCCGCGCCAAAGTCCGTGTCTTTGCCGAATTGCACCGCAAGAAGCTTCAGCTTGAACGGCTTAACGTCGCGCTTGAGCAGCGAGTCGCAGAGCGAACACAGCAACTTGAGCAGAAAGCTTTGGACTTGCAGAAGTTGAATAATGATCTCGCCCAGAAAAACCAGGAGTTGGATGCGATCGTACACACGGCGCCGGACATCATCTTTAGTCGGCAAGCCGATGGCACACGGGACTATCTCAGTAGCCGGTTTTATGAGTACACGGGCGCACCAGCAGGATCGGCCATAGGGTTAGGCTGGCTGGAATATGTGCATCCCGAGGATAAGCCTGAGTCGCTCTCGCACTGGATGCGATGCGTGCAATCGGGCGAAGTGTACGAGTCCGAATACCGGTTGCGAGGCGCGGACTCCGCGTATCGATGGTTTCGAGCGCGGGCTGTCCCTCTGCGAGATGCTGAAGGAGAGATCCTCAAGTGGTACGGCACCTGTTCCGACATTCATGACAGCAAGATCCTCGAGCAGTCAATCCGAAACAACGCGGCGGAATTAGAAAGGCTAGTAGACAGCCGGACCTCTGAGCTGCGCCGCCTCTCCGGCCGGTTGATGACGATGCAAGACGAAGAGAGACGCCGCATCGCGCGCGAGATTCATGACGGGCTTGGGCAGGAACTGGCCGCTGCCAAAATGATTCTGGACGGAATCATTGCCAAGGATGCGTCGACCGCTGTGCGTCAGGCAGCAGGTGAAACCAGTCAATTGGTCGATCGCGCGATCCAGCAGGTCCGGTCGATCTCCCACCTTTTGCACCCACCGCTATTAGATGAAGTAGGGCTGGTATCAGCATTGCGCTGGTTTCTGGAGGGCTTGTCGGAACGCAGTGGGATTGAAGTACGCCTGGAGGTGGACCCTCCGGATCTCGGCCGGTTGAAGTCCGAACTCGAAACCGCAGTATTCAGAATTGTCCAAGAGGCCCTGACGAACATGTTTCGTCATTCTGGGGCTCGCAATGGGCTGGTAAGCGTGATGCTCCGAGAAGGGAACATCGTAGTGACAGTTCAGGACGATGGAAAAGGGATCCCGGAGCAGGTGATTCAGCTGCGGCCCGATAGTGTGGGTATCGGAATCGGTGGGATGCGTCAGCGTGTCAGCGAGCTGGGCGGGAGCCTGCGATTAGCGAATGCAAATCCAGGAACCATTGTAGAGGTTGTCATTCCGGCAAAAAGACACGAACCTCTTAGAGATACGGTCACTGTGTAACGATCGTCCGATTCAGATCTTTCAAGCCGCCTTGGGATGCCCAGGCCGGCTCATTTTTTCCTTTGCTTCTACTTCTTCTTCCTTTACTTCCTTCTCGTCCGCTTTGATTTCTACCTGCTCGTGTTTTATGTCGAGGCGCAGCCGGTTGTAGATGCTCATGTATTGGTTGGCAATCCAAACCATCGCAAAGAAGGCGAGAAAGTAGCCACGCCAGTCATCGAAAAGCAGCTTATATCGTGTGACCGCGAGAATCCCTGCCGAGACGTAGTGGCTGAAGCAATATTCGCAAGTGAATAGGTAGAAGAATTTCCGGCGAAAGAAGCTGTTCGCAGTAGTGCATTCCTGTTGGCAATATTGTCGTGGCTCGCGAAAGACCTCTTCGTGAGTCACGGTCCACGCGATACACGCGACCGGAATCGCGACCACCAGAAGCCATGCTACCTGCAAGCCCAATCCCATCATTTACAGCTTGGATGCGGCAATAGCCTCAGTCGTGGACCGGCGATTAATGGTCGATAAAGTGGCGAATGTCCCTCTAAGGAAACGAAAACCGGACATACGTGGTTTGATGGATTCCGCAACCGGGTTCTTCTGGTAGTCTCAACACCGTACTTGGGCGGGCACGTCCCGAGAGGGAGTGACTGCACACGGCGGCCCTCGTCGGGCCTTTGCAGTTTGATCGGCTTGGAAGCCGCCCTTGCTCGCCCGCTTCTTCTTCCCTATCACAGGATCAACGGATTAAAACGGTTGGGACAATCTCGCAAGGGGCTGCCTTTGCTACGAATGATCCTTGTGGGCAAGACGGGGACTATCAAGGGCACTATACGACTAAGGCCCAGCGCCTAGGGAACGCATCGTCGCTGGCCGCAAGAAACGCTGAGATGGCTCCCTCGGGAGGGAGCCACCATCAATTGCGTTCGTTCACCGGACCGTGCTTCCACGTCCGAAGTGTCCCACCAGTGAAACGAGGAACAAGACGAGGAAGACGATAAAAAGGATCTTCGCGATTCCGGCGGTCGCAACGGCTATGCCTGTGAATCCCAGCACTCCAGCAATTAATGCAACCACCAGGAAGACCACTGCCCAATACAGCATGAGGTTCTCCTCCGATTCTGAATTGTTTGCGGTTCAATCCTAACGAGCGGCCAACCCCGCCCGTATCCCCGCAAGTATGTATTTCAATAAAAGCTGTTGTGTACGGCCTGGATCGCTACAGAAGAATCTCGGGAAGGAGCAGGTGCCGGTCCGTCCCAGAGGACCGGCACCCGCTTGGGGGGCGTTGTGTCGAGTAGAGACTGCAGACTAAGACCTGAACGCGGCCAGTCGCAATACCGTGAAGCCTGTATGTTTTCTCGTGCCCTCGCCTAATCCCCGTAAGGCGACGGTCAGCCGTTACGGCCCAAAATGACTTTCATCAGGAAGTTTCTCCCGTCCTTTACTGGCATATCCGGATAGGAGCTCATTCCGTTCAGGGATACGGTGGTAATCGCAGTTTAATCGTCAAACAGCAGGTGCTCAATTGGAGCACAAAGAAAAAGAAGAGGACAAACTATGAGGCAAATTTCTTCACGGTGGCCGAGATATCTCCTTGTGTTGAGCATCTGTTCTTTGTTCGTCGGCATGGGTTGGTCGGCTGATGATAAGAAAGATGATTCCGATATCGCCAAGCGTATTGATGCGTCCGCAAAGGTACTGGACGAAATCATGGGAACTCCGGACAAAGCGATTCCAGACAAGGTCATGAGCGGGGCAAAATGCATCGCAGTTATCCCGTCAATGGTGAAAATTGCAGTCGGATTTGGTGGCAACCACGGTAAAGGCGTCGCCACTTGCCGCACAGAGCATGGATGGAGCGCTCCAGCCCCTATCACAATCACCGGCGGAAGCTGGGGATTGCAATTAGGTGGACAGGCCGTCGATCTCGTGATGGTCGTGATGAACCAGCAGGGAATGGATCATCTGCTCTCGAGTAAGTTTAAACTCGGCGCGGACGCGTCCGCAGCCGCTGGTCCCGTTGGTCGCGATGCGGGAGCGGATACCGATATCAAGATGCGCTCTGAAGTCCTCACCTACTCGCGAGCTCGCGGACTTTTCGCCGGCGTAGACCTGAGTGGAGCGGCGATTACGCAGGACAAAGACGAAACTCGCCTGCTGTACGGGAAATTTGAGCCTTTCGCCGATATTTTGAGTGGCAAGGTTCGGCCTACGTCTACAAGCGCACCTTTCCTCGCTGCGGTTCGTAAGTATTCAGCCCAAAGCAAGGGCAAAGAATCGAGCATGAATACTGATTCGAATTCGATGGGCGGTTCATCAGCGAAGTAGTTTGATGGAGTTGCACGTATCAGAGTCGAACAACGTGTCGCCGTTAGAAACCTGATCTCACGGAGGAAAACATTATGTATACGATTTTGCTAGTGGTCCTGGTCTTGCTGCTCCTCGGCGCATTGCCTACCTGGCCCTACAGCCGATCTTGGGGATACTACCCGAGCGGTGGCTTGGGACTCGTAGTCGTCGTAGTCCTCGTTTTGCTGCTAGCTGGACGTTTGTGAACGGCGAGCAGTGACGGTTCTTGCTAGATAACCGATGGTGGAGGCCCGACGGCTTCCACCTTTTCTTTTTCTTTGCATCGGCGCTCGAATTGAAGCGACTGTCTCAAACCCGCAGGTCGCATTCGGGCATCTATTGATACGAACGGATGAAGGGTTCCCGAGGAGCTTTCATGTCGAGCCATCGTAATTCTGCATACAGTGGTGAGTCCCTGCTGGAAATGCCTGCGCGCGATATAACCAGCATTCGTGGAAGAGAGTTCCGCTCGCCCTCGAAGACCCGCTCGACCTTCTCCCAGGCGCCCGATCAAATCTGGGGCAAGTACAACAACTACCGCGCCAACGGCGTTGCTGTTTCTGTTGTGGTACACATCGCTCTCGTCGGCCTGCTGCTCAGCGGGATTTTCGTTTCACATCAGATCACGCAGCGCGAAACCCGGCAAATCGTGACGTTGATTGCCCCGTCTCCAGACACATATGCTTTGCCTGCCGCGAAGAAGGTTATCAGCGGCGGTGGTGGCGGCGGCGATCACGACGTGCTGCCTGCTCCGAAAGGACATCTCCCGAAGCCAGCTCTGCAGCAAATTACTCCTCCGGCGATTGTTATGCGGAATGAAAAGCCGAAACTTGCCGTCGAGCCCACAGTCGTCATGCCACCTACGGTTCATGTCGCCGACAATCACATGCCGACGATCGGTACGAATGCTGCCGCTGTGCTGCCCGCGGCTCCGCCCTCGAACGGAACTGGGTCTGGCGGCGGCATCGGATCTGGTTCCGGCGGCGGCGTCGGTGTTGGCCATGGACCAGGAGTGGGCGTCGGAAGTGGTGGCGGCATCGGCGGAGGAGTTTATCGTGTTGGCGGCGGCATTTCCGCTCCGACTGCGCTTTCGGCGCCGGATCCTGACTACACAGAGGAAGCCCGCGCAGCGAAGAAACAAGGAACCTGCGTGTTATGGCTGATCGTGGATTCGTCGGGTCATCCTCGAGACATTCGAGTCGCGCGTGGTTTGGGATTCGGACTCGATGCGAAGGCAATTGATGCCGTAAAGCAATGGCGGTTTCAGCCCGCGCTCAAAGATGGAAGGCCGGTCGATGTGCAAATCAGCGTGGAAGTAGAGTTCCATCTCTATTAGATTCGGAATGTCAATCGGTAACTTTCCTGAATTTTAGGCGGCATCATACGTAGCTTTCTAATGAATCGCCGCCCAAACTCGTCTCCTCAGTCCTAAGCCCTGACTTAAGAACAGAATCCGGAAGTCTTACAGCGTCTCCTGCAAGTGTTTACAGATGTGACCCGATACGACCGCGGCGCGTCTTTCTCTACCCTGATTAAGTTGTTCGCGAGTGTTTCTTGTACGCGAAAAAACTCTCAAGTGTTTGAAGGAGACCAACCGTGGCGACCTGTGCGATTCCAGCGACAGAAGCGAGTGTCATTGCCTCTACCAGCATAAAAGGCCGTGACGATTCACAGATCAACTTGGTAAAACGTGCGCAAGCCGGCGATGAGCAGGCTTTCGCGACGTTGTTTCAGCAACACAAAAACCGCGTTTACTCAGTGTGTCTGCTGATGACGAAAGATGTTGCCGAAGCTGAGGATCTGACTCAAGAGGCTTTCCTGCAGGTGTTCCGCACCGTTAGCTCGTTCCGTGGCGATGCCGCATTCTCGACCTGGTTGTATCGAGTCGCTGTCAATACTGTCCTGATGAAGCTACGGCGCCGCAAGTCGCCGCCGACAGTGTCTCTGGATGAACCGGTGAACCCGGAATCCCCTTCTCTCCATCGTGATTTCGGCAAGAACGATCCGGACTTGAGTGGAGTGGTTGATCGTATTGCCCTACGCCGTGCATTAGAAGAATTGCCAGAAGGCTGCCGGACAATCTTCGCTCTCCATGAGGTCGAGGGTTACCAGCATCACGAGATTGCTCAGTTACTCGATTGCTCAATTGGCAATTCGAAATCGCAGCTCCACAAGGCGAAGCTCAAAATGCGGGCACTATTGTTCCCGAAAACAAAAATTCGCCGGCGTTCGGCGAAGACTGCGACTGCGATGCTAGCCACTGCGTCCACAAGATAATTTTGATCCCGACCGCCGGCGCGCATCGGGAGTTCTGGGAGTCAAATCGAGTGGCAAAGGCGATCGTCATCGTTGGGAATGACAGCGGTCCAGTGGACTTGGCCCCGTCGGCAATCCAGCACACTGTGCTTGCGAGTGTCGATGTACTTGGGACTTCAGTGGTGCGCCGAACTGTGGAGCGATTGTTACGCGACGGTATCGAAAGCATTGCGATTTGCTGTAGCAGCTCGGTGGAAAGTGAAGGTTTTGACGAACATCCAAGCCTGACAATCCTTACGGCAGCGGACCCGTGGGAAGCGGCGGTAGCTGAGCTAGCGAGATACGAAGATAGGCTCGATTGTGTGCTGATCATGCGTATTGGTGCTTACGTCGAGTTTGATCTAGGAGACGCTGTTCGGTTCTTCGGAGAACATTCCGACAATGTGGTTCGAGGTTTTGACGATGAAGGTCCGCTGGATTTGTGGATGATTCGTCCAGAAGTGATAGACAATGCGAATCTCTTTTCCAGATTACAACTCGGCAAGTCTACATACTACCCGGTGCGTGGTTACATAAACCGGCTTCGACATCCGAGAGACTTGCGTCGGCTCGTCGTCGACAGTTTCAATTCGCGATGCCGGCTGCGCCCGCAAGGGTCTGAAGTTCGACACGGCATCTGGATGTGCGACGGGGCGCAGGTGGAAAAGAGCGCCCGCATCGTTTCGCCGTCTTTCATTGGACGTGACGTGACCATTTCTGAGCAGTGCTTGGTTACACGATATAGCAACATCGAGCGAGATTCTTATGTCGATTATGGAACGGTGGTGGAGGATACGACGATCCTGCCCAATAGCTATGTCGGCATTGGGCTCGATTTGGCTCATTCGGTCGTGGATGGTCGAAGTTTGGTGAATTTGCACCACGGAGTGATGTTAAAGATTGGAGATCCAGTTGTGATGCGGCAGAACAAGCCCCTTGCCGGGGTAGTACGTAGTCTCTGGTCCGGGTCTGGCGTGGATGGGCAGATTACGGCTGGCCGAAACCAAAATGCAGATTAGGTTCCGCTTCGCCATTCGAATGTTTGAGCAAGTAAAACTTTAAAGGGGTACGAAAAATGCTAACCAGTTGGCCCGTCGTAGTAATGCAGGTACCAGAGGAACTCAATGCCCAGGAGGTCCATTTATTCATGCAGGAAGCCGGGCCACTACTCCAATCGGTTCGTCCACGACTCGTGCTCGATTGTTCGCAGATCCGCTCCATCGATAGCGCGGGGGTCGAGATGCTTCTGCATTGTCTCGAGGAGGCGCTTAAGCGAGACGGCGACCTTAAGCTTGCCACGTTGTCCCCGGAATCCGAAGTGATTCTTGAGCTGATGCGAGTGGCGCGCATTTTTGAGACATTCGAGACTTGCGATGAAGCTGTGAGAAGTTTCCAAGCCGTTCCCACCGATGCGATTCCTGAGGGCGCTCCGTGGCAGCCAACCGTATTTGGAGAAATGGAAGCGCTTAAGCAGGCCAGCTAAGGAGGTCCGATGCTCAAGTTGGGAACCCGGTGTTTATCCCTAATCTCTTGTGCTTTGGCCTGTGGCCTTCCGTTGGCAATGGCTGCGCAAGAAACACAGCGCCCAACAGTTCCAGTAACTCAGGAACCGAGTAGCCAGGAGAACTTGGCGTCCGTAGCTACGCTGTCCCCACCAGTAGAGCTGCCCGACAGTCCAGGCTCATTGAGGGCTCAGTCTCAAGATGCCCCTGGCACTACCTCTCAAACTGGAGCGACATCTGCCCAGCAGTCAGCGTCGCCTCAAGATCAAACACCTCAGCGTCCCGTGGGAACGGCAGCCGCCGAGGCGCCGAAAGTCAGTGGCATTACTGCCGCTGAGCCCGCCGGAATCGCGATCGCTCCGGGAAAGCAGCGTCGAACCCGCACAATCGTCATCAAAGTAGCAGCGATCGTCGCAGCCGGTGCAGCCTTGGGAACGGTCATCGCGCTCAGCGAAGCGACCTCGAGCAAACCACCTGGCGCGCACTAGAGTCGCACACTGCCGCGGCAACGAGGAGCAGATCTGGCATGAAAATCGTGAGCTTCTCGGGAATTGACGGGGCCGGCAAGAGCACGCAGATCGATGCTTTCCGCAGCTTCTTGGAAGAACGCGGGATAAGTTCCAACCTGTACACTTTCTGGGACGACATCGTAGCGTTACGAAGCTTGCGCGAGGGAATCAGCTACAAAGTGTTCAAAGGGGACCGGGGAGTTGGGAGCTCAGAGGATCCGATTCAACGGCGCGACAAGAATGTAACGTCGTGGTACATCACCCTGTTTCGACTCCTTCTTTATTTGCTGGACGCTCTTAGTCTGCGGCGCACAATGGCGCGATTCAAAGGAAATGCAGACATCATAATTTTTGATCGCTATATGTATGACGAGTTGGCTAATCTGCCGCTACATCGCAGGGCAACGCGATTCTATGTCCGCTCGTTATTGCGCATTGTGCCCGCGCCTGACCTGGCGCTGTTGGTTGATGCTGAGCCTGAGGCTGCAAGCGCTCGCAAACCTGAATACCCGCTGGAGTTTGTTCGCCTCAATCGGAAATCTTATTTTGAAATTGCTCGACTAGTCGGAATGAGAATTCTGCCCCCCGGGACGGTCGAAGAAACTGCCGAAACGATCCGCGACTTGATAAACGAGAACTGGTCGCGCGAAAACGTGCCCTCATCCCAAATCGACTTGCGGAGGGCCGGCATGGCCGGCACTTCTGAGGGCTAAAGGCACTCCCCTTTCTTGCTCCTTCCTGCAACATCTTCTACTGAATGCACATCGAATCTACTGCCGCTACGAGACGGGAGACGAATGAAGATCTGTTTGGTGACAACTTTCCCTCCCAGCACGGGGGGTTTGAGTGAATACGGCTTCCATATCGCTCAGGAGTTGCAGCGGAATCCGTTCCTTAATCTCACGGTTCTGGCTGACCAACTCCCCTCCGATCACGTCGAGTTAGACGGCTTTTCAGTCTTGCGTTGCTGGTCATTTGATGATCCCGGCAGCGTGATTCGATTGACGAGAACGCTGCGCCGCTTAAAGCCGGACGTTGTTTGGTTCAACCTGCTGTTCAGCACTTTCGGACGCAATCCTCTCATTGCTTTCAGCGGCTTGATGACCCCTTTGCTGGCCAGGCTAAGCGGACGCTATACACATGTAACGTTGCATCACCTGATGGATACGGTGGAATTAAAAGATGCTGGAATTCGCCATGAGGGTCTGTATCGAATGGCGGGTGCCATCGCGACCCGGATGCTTCTACTGGCGAATTCTGTGTCCGTACTCATGCCGGGATATCGCAAGATTCTGAATGATAAGTATGGGAGAGATAACGTTCATCTGCGGGCACACGGCATTTTGACGCGCAGGCCGGAGTTGCCGGATTTTGCTCGACGCGGAGCTCCACATCGAATTCTCGCTTTCGGGAAATGGGGAACCTATAAGCGGCTGGAACTTATGATCGAAGCCTTCGATCTTCTTCTCGAACAGGTCCCGGATGCAAAGCTCGTCATTGCGGGGGGAGACCACCCGCAGGCCGCGGGTTATACAGCATCAATGAAAGAGCGTTGCGCCCACAATCCTAATATCGAATTCTGTGGATACGTCCCCGAAGAGGAATTGGGGAATGTCTTCCAGAGCTCGACTGTAGCGGTCATGCCCTATTCTTCATCAACAGGGTGCAGCGGAGTCGCACACCTGGCTTGTGCCTACGGCGTGCCCATCATCTGCGCAGACCTGAGCGACTTCCGGCAAATGGCACAGGGCGAGGACTTGGCGATTGAGTTTTATCCGCCCGGAGATGCACGAGGCCTTGCGGACTGCCTGGCCCAGTTCCTTCAGAATCCCGAAAAACAGCGGGCGATGGCAGAGCAAAACTTCTCGGCGGCGTTGCGCATGACAATGCCCAACGTCGTGCAAAAATATCTCCGGCACTTTGAGCTTCAGCAAAGAGTCCAAACTCTCAGACACATTTCGCGAGTACGGCGCTTGCCGCGATGGATTCCTTCAAAGTCCCTGCTGCTGCGCTTGATGACCAGAAATTCACTAAGTTGGTCTAGGCGCTCTGCATTGTTGCACACAACATGGAATGGCGACGACCGTTCATTACTTGACGGTAACCACAACGGTCGTGGAAAGCTGAACGGCACCGGCGTCTCCGTTGACAGTGACGACGTAGCTCGTCGGAGTTGGAGTGGACGGCGAGATGGCGCTGGCGGCGTTACGCCCACAAGAGAGACTGCCGAAAATCAGTCCAATAAAGACGAGCAATCCCAGAGCAGTAAGAATCCGTCGGCGGTGAATTTTCCCGATCAGGGCGATCCCGAACAGTCCGAAACTGAAGAACGTCGCGATGGGCAGATGCCTTCCTTCATGTCGGTCCGCATCGATAACGGGCGCGGCAATCACAGTCAGCACGGAACTGACACTCTGGGTTCCGGGGGTGACGGACGAGGGCGAGAACGAGCAAGTTAACCCCGCCGGCAGGCCCGAACAATTCAGACCGACAGCATTATTGAACTGCCCGGAGCCAGGCGTCACGGTTACAGTCACCTTGCCCGAACTACCAGGAGTGATGCTCACCGAACTGGGACTTGCTCCCAAGCTCAAAGTGCCGCTGGTGGTTGTTGCTCCACCGCAATTCAAAGAGACAGCCGCCGGTCGGGAGATCTGATTGGTGATGCTCGGCTTTCCTACAGCCTGAACATAGGCGATGTAGTTTCCGTCGGGTATCAAATAACTGCACAGGTTGAGCGAAGAAGTGCCGGTATTGGCTTCTCCGAGTGACATGAGATTCTGACCGTCGGTGCTGATGTAAGCGGTGTAATGATCGACGGTGCTCTCGTTTCCTTGAATAGACCAGCGAAGAGCGTTGCCGGACGCCGCAGCGGAGATGCTCATGCAGTTATTAATTCCGGATTCGATCTCGGTTGCTTCCTCGTAATCGTTCCACGTAACCAGTTGTAAAGAAGATAGCTGCTTCCCCGAGTTGTAAAGGTTATTGACTTCGGAAAATGTCTCCAACCACGTCTGGCCGCATTGCTGTCCCATAATGCGGTTTGAGCCCCAGGACGCGAGTGAATCGTTGAAGCCCTTATAGGCGGCTCCGACTGTCTGCTCACTATTCAGTGGCATGCCGGCGTCGTAAAAACTGGTGAGATAGCTCATTCCGTAGTCGGACGTGGTGGGCATCACCCAGGAATAGCTTCCTCCGCTGAGCACGTGCGTAAATCCATTGTTGTTTTGAAAAAGAAAAGCGGGTTGTGTGGAAAGATTTGTTACCGCTGCATTCCAATCGACGGAGTAGGACAAATCGATGTTGAAGTTCGTGACGACTGGCTTTCCCTGCAGGGTCATGTACGCAGGAGAAGAAAAATACGTTTGCTGAATATATTGCAGATCGCTAACCAGAGCCTGCTGGGGTGTGCAGCCAGAACACGAGTACCACTCAATCGCACCCTGGTCGATCATGATTGCGAAAGTAAATCCGGGGTGTGTCTCAGCTTCCGCCATGACCAACTTGGTGGCTTGATCGATGCTGTTGTTTGGGCCATACCAATCGATGACGACGCCATCGATGCCACGGCTGATCATGTCGGTAATTTGATTGTGGATCTGGTTGGGATCCGTCGAGCTGTACCCGACGTTCATATGGTTCGATCCGCCGAACCACAATAAAAGATGAGCGTAAACTTTGGTGCTTGCTCCCGCATAAAGCAAAGAGTGGACGTCGACTTTGCTTACATTTCCTGCACCAGAATTTCCGTTGCTCTGATTGTTAAAGCTGTTGGCGGCGCTCGTATTGTTAGCCGTCTGCGCGGCCAACGTGGTTGTGGGTACGACGGGGGTTCCCGCCACGCATACACCTGTCACCGACAGGAGCAGGACTGTAACTTGCCAAAAATTTCGACACATCTGCCCTCAGGAGCGGAGTTACTGGGGCTTGCTTCTTGCTTGAGCAAATTCGGAGGGAGGCGCGCAAGCCTGTAGATTCCTCGAAAACTGCTCTGGGACTTTCTGGGATCGAGAGGAGCTTAGTGCGGAATCGTTTTCCGCAAAAGGTCACGTTAGTTCACTGGGGATTGGCCGGTAGTGCTAGAGGAGCTGCCAATCAAGTTCACTGACGAGTTCGCGCCCTGACCACGGCGAGGAGGAAGTATGGCTTTGCGGCTTTGACGGGAAACCGGATCTTCCTCTTTCGCATAGGTTTAGCTCCGAACATGCGGGTGCGCGCAAACCAACATTCCAGCCAAAGAAGTCATCAAACCTTGGACTTGAATCGAACTCAGGCCCACAGAAAAAGGGTAATCCGCATGGTCATCAACGAAAGACTGCGTTCTTGTTTTTCTGCAGCCATTGTCGCTGCAGCAACCCTCGCCATTTCAAGCTGCCAAGGTCTGCAACAGGGGACGACACCCGTGACCACTCCCCCAACCTCTGGCATTTCATCGATCAATCACATCATCTTCATGGCCCAGGAGAATCGATCGTTCGACACATATTTTGGGCAGCTGCCAGCATACTGGGCCGCGAACGGGTATCCGGCGCAGCAGCTGGATGCAATGCCATCGACGGCATCGAACCCCAGCTACGACGGTACCAGTACCGTGTCCGCTTTCCATGTCGCGAGCGAATGCATTGAGAATTTGAGTCCGTCATGGGATGAAAGCCATCTCGACTGGAACCTGCAAACGCCGAGCTCCACGACGGCGGCGATGGATGGATTCGTTTGGAATGCCGCAAATTTTGCGATCAACGAAAACGCAGGTGGAGCAGACCCACAGTACACCGACACGGCTGGGATTCGCGCCATGGGGTACTACGACTGGACGGATCTGCCGTACTACTACTTCATGGCCTCGAATTTCGCCACTTCTGACCGTTGGTTTGCGCCTGCGTTGGACCGCACCCAAATCAACCGCATGTATTTGTTCGCCGCGACGTCGCAGGGATATGCGTATCCCCCAGGAACCGATGCTGCCGACAATGCGCCCCTTACCGCTACGACAATTTTTGACGAACTCACAAAGGCGGGAGTCAGCTGGAAGGTGTATTACAGCGACGATATATGTCCCACCACGCCGGGGGATTCGCGGACCGGAGTGAAGGGAGGAATTGTGAAAGATGCATCCACATCCTCAACGACTGGAGCATGTACCTACCTGACGCAGTTTGCGGAGTATGCTCCGCCGAATCAGCTGCCAAGCAATGTCGTACCAGTGTCGCAGTATCTCACGGACGTACAGAATGGCACTCTTCCCTCCGTAGCCTTGATTGAGGCAGGATACGAATCGGGCCGCGATGAACATCCGAGTTCTGGAACCGACATACAGACGGGCGCTTCGTACGTCGCGAGTTTGATTAATCCTCTGATGTCGAGCACCTCTTGGAAGGACTCGGTTTTCATTCTCACTTACGACGAACCCGGCGGGCTGTACGATCATGTGCCTCCCTTTCCAGAGCCGAATCCGGATGGCATCGCCCCCATGGATCTTGAGACGGGAGATCTGTGTACATCCACAAACGATCCGAATGGCCCCAATTGCGATTTCAACTACTCCGGATATCGTCTTCCCCTGATCGTTATCTCCCCCTTTACAAAGAAGAACTACGTCTCACATACCGAGGCTGATTACACGGCGATTTTGAAGCTGATTGAGACGCGGTTCAACGTCGCTTCGCTGACTCAGCGAGATGCCGCGCAAATGGACATGACGGAATTCTTCGACTTCCAGAATGTCCCCTGGGCAACGCCTCCGAGCAACGCTCCCGCTCAACCTACGGACGGAGTCTGCAACGCGGCGGTCCTGCAATAGCTACGGGTAGGAATAAATCAGACACACCAATGCTCGTCGGTAACGAGCACTGAAATAGCTGTTACTGATTCTGAGAATCGATCGTTAAGCTGTGGGCGATGTATCGGGAGTCGTCAAAAGTTGCCAGGACTGTAACGTTCGCACCAGGATGCAGGTTGTTATCCGGCGTGACCGACTGGTCTAAGTAAACTTCGTATGTTTTGTGGTCGGTAGAGGAATTCAAAGCGAGCAAGCCCAACCGTAAATCAATGTGCACTACTTGGCCGGTGAAGGTAAAATGCGCCCCCGGAGCGGCAAGGATGGATATTTCACGCGCAATATCATTGCCATTACCTTGCGAGTCAAACGTTACTGCGATCAGTGCCCCCGCTTGAAGTGCACTCGCAGATACATTCTGCTGTCCCTGCATGAACTTGGTTGCCGAGCCCAGTCGGACGCGAACGGGCTGAGGGGAAATTCCGTCACGAATGGTCAATTCCCCACTGTCCTCGCGATACTTCAGTACGATTCCTTGCGTCTCGCCGGATGCCTCGCCTGCCCTTAGGCGAATTGTGCGAGCGAAAACCGTGTCACCGTCGAGAATCGTGTCCAGATAAACGCGGTCGCCTTCGTGCAGATCAGTGAGAGTGACTTCATTCGTACCGCGAAACACTTTTGTGCGCGGATCGAACAGAATCGTCGCGTGTCCGCCGCCAAAAACGCGGACGGTGAAACGGTCGCGCACACGATCCAACCGAGAAATGGTTCCGCCAATCAGAGTCGCATTTCTCTGTGGCAAGCGAGGCAGATCTGGCAAGAGGCTGGCCGGATCCACACTGATCGCAGCTTCCGGCGACGCTTTCGGAGTCGGCTTGACGGGCTCGATGCTTACCGGTTCCGCGGACGCCTTCGAGGGTGAGACCATGGTTGATGCGGGGGCGGTTGTCTGCGCGGGCGCGATAGCGGTGCACAGCAAAGCGCTCCCCAGACACAGAACCACTCGAGAGTTGAGCACAGATTTCACGAGCCTTTTTGATGCCGATTTCGTACAGGAAGGTGGCCTTTATTTCGACGAACCAGCCTCTTTGAGGCGCCATCTGGCGGCAAACAAACAGGCTTCGGTGGCATCCAAAGACAGTGCAATTCCGCCATTCCGTGGCAACCAAAGGCAAAGCTATGCACTCGAAATCCTGGTTTCAGTTTGGAGTTCTCGCGATTGCGGCAGCATCCATCGGCATCCCTCGGTGCGCTCGCGCGGGAGACATAAAGATCACGATTCCGCGGCGAAGCATTATCACACCCGTTCAACGGCTAAATCGTGAAGGTGTCGAGGCGGTTCGCAAGCACAACCTGAAGAAAGCCGAAGAATTGTTCTACAAGGCGTACCTCTTTGATCCGGACGATTCGTTCACTCTCAATAATCTTGGCTACATTTCCGAGTTGCAGGGACAGATCGAGCGTGCCGAACGCTTCTACGCTTTGGCTGCCGAGCAACCCAGCGATGCAATCGTCGATCGAGCCAGCGCACGGGAGGCACAGGGGCGGCCGATGAAAGATGCCGTGGCGGTTGCGACCGGGCCAATTCAGACCAATCACGCGAACGTGGAAGCGGTGCGATTGCTGGCTCAGGGAAGAGCGGCGGAGGCCGACATACTGTTGGCGACGGCGTTGAAAAATGATCCGCATAATCTGTATACGCTAAACAATCTCGGCGCGGCGAGAGAGATGGAGGGCGAGGAACAAGAAGCGCTCCGACTTTTCGACGAAGCCTCGAATGGCGCACCGGGAGTGACGGCCGTCGTCACAGCTGATCGATCATGGCGTGGCCGTCCGGTGAGCCAGATGGCGCAGGAAAATGCGAAAGCGTTACGCGATCATCTGGCACGGCGGCAAGATGTAACGGAGCAGGTAGCAGAACTGAACTTGCGAGGTGTCTCGGCCGTCAACCGAAACGATTTACGCTCAGCCGAGGCGGATTTTCGCAAGGCCTACTCTCTCGATCCGAACAATGCTTTCTCGATGAATAACATCGGGTATGTCGCGGAATTAGGAGGCGACCGCGAGACTGCAGAATTCTTTTATGAACGCGCTCGCCAGTCCGTCGGGGCATCGACGACAGTCGGAGTCGCGACTCGTACTACCGCGGAAGGTAAAAAGTTGAATTCGGTTGCGGACAGCAACGACACCGAAGTGGAAGCTAAAGTTACACAACAGCGTAACGAACTGAGACAGGAGAATGAACCGGTAGTGCTCCGCCACCGTGACAATAGCCCCGTCCAAGAGTCAACTCAGCCACCATCTCCGGCAAATAATGCCACTCGGCCACAGTAGACGTTGTTATGAATCAAGTTCCGCGAAACGACCAATGTCTGATTCTGGATCGTAGAAGATGTGCCGAAGAAGATTCGTCAGATAGCGCGACACTGTATTTACGTTCGTACGATACCAGCAGCAGCGAGTCATTGCGGGCGATAGACCACAAATAAACTGAAAACTCTCTAGCGTTGCGGGTGGCTGAGCAAGCATCCCGGCTGCCATGCGGTGATTCCCATCGAGGATAGTCAAGGGGCTTTGGGCGTCGACTCCGATCAACAGAACGGTCGGGTTCACCCGGCCTTCCTGAACCGGATCGCTTAACAGTTGAAGTTTTTGAAAGAATTCGTCGTCGGGTGATTCCTGCCACTTGAGCCTCAAGCAGTCGACCATGTCCGTCAGGTAGAAGCTTCCTTCGGCCACGCGTCTCCACTGTGCTCTTGGGAAGAAACGTATCCGCTCCAGATCCTTGCGGGCCAATTCGACTTTGAACCACGCAGTATCCTCCGGCAATTCCCTCCACATTGCGCCCCGGCGAAGAAACAGGAGGGCCCGCCGCAGTGCATTTTCTCGATGACTCTCAAGGTTGGGTTCGTTCACGATGCGTCCGAACTCCTGCCGGTATTCCTCGAACTCGGGATGGTGAAACTCACTGCGCAGGAATTCTGAGATGACCTCGTAGTCAGTCATGGGCCGCACAATTCGAAGGCTCGAGTAAGTGCGGTGATCCACCGGCGCAATCTCGCGGTGCAGTAACGGCAAGGCCACCATCACGAAAAGGATCACCATGAGAATCAACTGCACGAAGATGACTTGCCGCAAGGACGTATGAAAAAGACAGATTCCGATCACCAAGGCCCCGCTAAAGGCCAATTGAACCCAACTCGTATTCGCAATCTTGCGCGACATCTCGTAGGTGATCATGACTGAACTTAACGAGTAGATTCCGGTGGTAACGGCGTAGAGAATCAACAGCGCAGCCAGACCTCCGAAGTTCTGCAACGCGAAGTGGGAGCCAAAGAGAGTTCGCCACAAGAAGCTTGGAATCGCCCACAGACAAAGGATTAAAACGGACAAAATCAAGAACACCAGGAACAGCGACATAAAGAGCACCGGCCTGGCTTCCCGATCGCTCGAACGTGCCGCAGCTGAAACCGGGAACATTGTATTCACGACAGACCATGCGCACATGTTCACCAGACGTCCGACCAGTGAAACCGCCGCATAAATGCCTGCCTGCTCCGGCGCAAAGAAGTGCTTCACCAGCACGATATCAAAATTGTTGATAACAACCTGGCCCGAGAAAAATACGATGGCCTGCAAGCCTTCCCCGGATGAAATCGAAATGGACGAAGTGCGAAAAGACTCAAATCCTGGACTCGGCTTTGCGAGGAAATAGGATGCGAAGACAGCCACGACGCTGGCTAATACCGCCCCTTTAACGCCGAGTCCAAGCTTAATGAGCAAGTAGGCACCACCGAGCCTGACTACTCCCTCGAGCATGAAATTGACGGCCAAGGCGCGGAATGCGTGGATGCCTTGGATATACCCACGGCGGACTCCCAAGGGGATATAAAAAGCTGTTCCGAGCGCGAGCAGGGAAATTAAGACGGGATCTGGAAGATTTAGATACGACGTGATAACGCGATTAAAGAGAAACAGGAAAAGGCCGATGCCGACGCCGGCGAGCCAAGCCCTTAAATGTAACGCCGCAAAGACGGAAGCCTTCTCCTCGGCCGTCTTAGAAGTAGCCACATATTTCGCGCAAACGACCTGGAATGACAGCGTGATCGCCGACGCCAGCATTAACAGTGTGTAGACGGCAGTGGCGTGCGCAAAGCCTGTCGGGCCCAGTAACCGAGCCGTCGCGACGTTGTAGACAAGATTTGTAATTCCGACCAGGCCGGAACCGGCAAGGAGGGTAAGCGAACCGCCGAGCAGTTTCTGGCGGAGCGCCTTCGCCCGAGTTCTGGACTGAGTGGCCGAGAAATCGTTAGAAGGATCCTGGACTCGAGTTTTCCCGATGAGCGTCATGCGCCGACAGCGACCGTCCTAGAACAACGAGAAATGCACAATGGGCAGAAAGGTATTTTTGCTGGAGTTGGACCCGGGGAAATCGTAGAACGTCTGTTGTTGGACTCCGACGGAGAAGCGCATCGGGAACGCCACCGGAACTTCGCCCGTATCGCCCCGGACATTGCCATGCAGCGGACGGACGTAGGAAACCAAGAGCTCGCTCTGAACATTGTCGTAAGCGTGATAGCCGGATCCCCGCGACAAAATGAACGAGCCTTGAACACTCCATCGCGGAGTGGCGCGAAAATCGAACCTTCCGCCCGGAAGCAGCGCCTGCGC
>Ga0181528_10000770_pt1 | contig 21168 bp, 16 predicted proteins | sample PEATcosm2014_Bin_47_FD_119742 | JGI IMG/M metagenome (GOLD analysis project Ga0181528, IMG submission 119742) | Peatland microbial communities from MTU Mesocosm Facility, Houghton, MI, USA - PEATcosm2014_Bin10_10_metaG | ecosystem: Environmental > Terrestrial > Soil > Wetlands > Peat | place...
CGGCAGGCTCCGATAGAGAAATTTCCACGCACGATTCGGCCCGAAGTTTCTCGGCGATCGCGGGCGTCGACTCGGCCATGGCGAACGCGGCGGTCCCGCCGGCGTCATACCAGGCCTGGGCCAGCGCGAGGCAGCGCATGACATGGCCCGTCCCAATTGAAATGCTGGCATCCGCGCGAATCAGCATGGGGACCTCGGTCATCAGCCTTAGTGTAAGGCTTTCTGCACGACCGAACGATTCAACTCGACAAGTTCGGGCTCGCGGTCTAGTAAAGAGAGGACATCCCGCCAGGAGAAGTCGGGATTCTCTTTCAGTCTGGCAAGTACCTCTTGCATGAATTTCAAATCCTCAGGCGTGTCGACAGTCCAGCGATTTCCGCTGTGGTCCTCATCTCCTGCGACCGACAGAAGCTTAAACTCGGCCGGATGCTCATAGATGTAAGGCGTCACGTGCTCGCGCTCGTGCGGCTTTCGCGCCACTTGCCATGCGTGCGCCAGTGCATCAAACGACATCACTTCCGTATCGAGCCCGCGCGGATAAGTGCGCTCCATGACGTTCGAAGCGTAATCAGGCAACGCCTGCTGAAACGCCGTAATCGTTTTGCCAGTGATCTCCGGATCGATCAGGGGACAATCCGATGTAACGCGCACCACGACATCAGCCTTCGCCAATTGCGCAGCCCGATGATAGCGATCGAGGACGTCATCTTGATCGCCGCGCGAGACGGGTACGGAAATCCTTCTGCACTCGGCCACGATGGCATCGTCGGCAGTCCGGTCGGTGGTAGCGACGAGAACTTCATTGATTTGCGGCGCACGCCGCAGCCGGTTCACCACCCGACACAGCACGGTTTCGCCTTCAAGGTCTTTCAGCACCTTGCCCGGCAGGCGCGTGCTCCCCACGCGGGCCTGAACAATCGCCACTACTTTCAAAGCTGCCTCCCGGCATCGACGAGCGGACTAATGCTTCGTTTTGAGGAGAAACGCGGTATCGACGTTCGCACTATCCAGATACGGAAGACGCTGCTCCCGCACCAACTCCAGATCCGGAAAACGATCGAGATACTGTCGCGCAAAATTCATTTTCCACAAGAGCGCCCGATGCGAGCGGTAAGGCACCTCCGCGATTTCCGGAGAGTAATACTCCAGTCCCCAAATAAATTCCCTACTCGCGCGGTAGATTTCATCCATCGCCTGCGGAAGGTCTTCGGGAGCAATGTGGATCAGCACGCCCGACGTAAACACGACATCGAACGTTACATCGGCGCAGGGCAAGGCCAGCGCCGAACCCTGCCTGAGAGACGCGCCAGGGAGCCGCTGGCGCGCAATCTCCAGCGCATAGGTCTGCAAGTCAACTCCCGCTAGGTTCGACCATCCCATCTGCCGCAGCAATGCGAGTTGGTTTCCGGTGTTGCAACCCACTTCGAGAAAACTCGCGTCTTTTGGTATGTCGGCAAGAAAATTCTGGTTGATCTGGCTTCGTGTCAGCCCGTAATTCTTGCGGTAGAGTTCGTCGAGCGCGGCGCCGTCTAGCGTGTTGCGATCCGAATATTCGCGCCCGAAGTCGCCTTTCCACACTGCCGCCTGCGCAGTTTCGGGCATAGTGGTCGCTGCTTCTTTTTGCTTGGGATGATTCATCGACTGTAGCTTCCCGCTACTTTCCGTACAGCCGCGATCACGTCCTGCACATCCTGATCGTTCATGCCGTGAAACATCGGGAGACTGATGAGCCGCGAATATGCGTCTTCGGCCACCGGGAACTCGCCGCCTTTGTATCCGAAACGGTCGCGGTAGTAAGGATGGAAGTGCACGGGGATGTAATGCACATTGACGCCGATATTCTCCGCGCGCAGCGCGCGAAAGATTTCCGTGCGATCAGCAATCAAATTTTTCAAAACCAGGCGGATGGGGTACAGATGCCATGCCGGATTCGTCTCCGGACGGACCGCCGGCGGAATGACACCGGGGATTGCGCGGAAGGCAGCGGTATACCGCGCGGCGATTTCGCGCCTTCGAGCTAGATTGGCATCGAGCTTATGCAATTGCTGGATTCCTAGAGCGCACGCAAAATCGGGGAGCCGATAATTGAAGCCGAGTAGCACCATCTCGTAGTGCCACTGGCCAGCGCTCTGGCGCTGACGCGCGTCGCTGGAAATTCCGTGATTGCGGAACCGCCGTAGCGTCTCGGCAAACTTGGGATTGTTTGTCGAGACCATGCCACCCTCTCCGGTCGTGATGTGCTTTACCGGATGGAAGCTAAAAACGGTCATGTCGGCGATGCTTCCCACCGGCTGGCCCCGGTACTCGGCTCCTAACGCATGGCACGCATCTTCAATGACGACGAGGCCGTGCTTCTGCGAGAGCTCTGCGACAGCGGTCAGGTCTGCGGGATGTCCCGCGTAATCGACGGGAAGTAACGCTCGGGTCTTCGATGAAATTCTCTGGGCTAATTTTTCGGGGTCAAGATTTAGCGTATCGGAGCTGACATCGGCAAAGACGGGAGTCGCGCCTTGATAGAGCACACAGTTTGCCGTCGCGGCAAACGTCATGGGTGTTGTGATCGCTTCGTCTCCTGCCTTCAGCCCTGCGGCAAACGCCGCCGCATGCAAGGCCGCGGTACCGGAACTGAAGCTGACCGCATGCGCAGCACCCACACGAGCCGCAAATTGTTCTTCAAATTCGCCAACCTTAGGACCAGTCGTCAGCCAGTCGGAGCGCAAGACATCGACCACGGCTTGGATGTCGGCCTCATCGATAGATTGCCGTCCGTAGGGAAGGAATGTTGGGCGCACGGGAGTTCCGCCGTTAATCGCGAGTGCGTGCGGAGTGGCTGAAACCGTGCTCATGATGATTGCTCTAGGCAGGAATTCGTGTCGGCACAGGATGATCTTCGTGCCTCGAGGGAGAAACTAAATCCTGAAGCTCCCGGTTGCTGAGCCAGCGGTCGTTGGTGTCGCTGGCGTAGCGAAATCCTTCGGGCAAGGGCGTTCCGTTCATCCAATTCTCGCGGCGCCACCAGGAATGCGCCGGCTGAATGATGTACCGGTCCTCGACTTCGAGTGTGTTGCGCGCTTCGTCCTCCGAAACCAGTACTTCGTGGAGTTTCTCTCCGGGGCGAATTCCGATGGTCTCGATCTGACAACCCGGGGCAATTGTTTCGGCCAGGTCGACCAGACGCATGCTCGGAATCTTCGGCACGAAAATCTCTCCGCCGTGCATCTGTTCTATGCTGCTCACCACGAAACGGACGCCATGCTCAAGAGTCAGCCAGAAGCGAGTCATGCGCGGATCGGTGAGTGTGATACGGCCGGCGCGCTTTTGTTCCTGGAAGACTGGAATCACGCTGCCACGACTACCCACAACGTTTCCGTAACGTGCACAACTGAAGCGCGACCCCTGTCCGCCGGCGTATGAATTCGCCTGCACAAACATCTTCTCGGCGCAGAGCTTCGTCGCGCCGTACAAGTTGATGGGATTCACGGCTTTGTCCGTACTTAACGCGAGGACGCGGCGAACACCCTGATTGATGGCGGCATCAATTACATTCCGGCCGCCGATAATGTTGGTTTGAATGGCTTCGAACGGGTTGTACTCGCAGGCGGGCACCTGCTTGAGAGCCGCCGCGTGGACCACGATGGTCACACCAGCGAACGCTCGCTCCAAGCGTCCTGGGTCGCGCACATCGCCGAGGAAATAGCGGAGACTCGGATCGTCCATGCCCGAAGCGCGCATGTCGTGCTGCTTGAGTTCATCGCGGCTAAAGATCACGAGACGCTTCGGCCGGTACTCCCGCAACATGATCTCGACAAACTTCTTGCCGAACGAACCTGTGCCACCTGTGACCAGGACCGACTCTTCCGACCAATTCATCCCATGCGCCTCATTACGATGTCGGTGAAACCGGGCAGCGTCCGAACGACGCTTACCCCAAAATCTTTCTCCGTCTTAATTGTTTGCTAGCCATCCTCAAAGCACAATCGTAAGGGACGGCCGCCGGCTGGGCATCACGTTGCCCGCTAGTATAGCGGAAGTTCTCACCACTCGCCGACGGATCTCGAGCTCCGCGCGAACTCATCAACAAAATTGGCGGCGAAATTTTTCTGGTCCAGTGCTAAAATGACCGACGAACTCACCAGCATCAGGTTCGAAACAAATCCCTGCGCGATAGACCAGCCTCTTCGACCCGGGACTCATTGGGAAGTGTGTAAAACCGGCCCCTCGGGCTTGGGAGTAGTGACAGAATCGTTGAGGAGCAGGCATGGATTTTGGATCCCTCGTACCAGCGAATAATCAAATCATTCGCGAGATGCAGCCGACCCAGGGATTTGAGTCGGGAAGGCAAGGGGGACCGCAGTTTTATCCCAATCTTCCCTCTCAGGAATCCGCGCTGGGAGAATCGGTCCGGATCCTTCTCAAGCGCAAATGGGTCATCGTCGCCTGCCTGGTTACTGTTTTCTCCGTCGTCGCCATCGCCAGCCTCAAGATGAAGCCGGTGTATGAAGCCGGTGGAACCATCGAAATCAACAAGCCTGACGCCAGCCTGAACTTTCAGAACTCCGCTACCTTCAGTCTCGATTACTACGATCCCACTGAACTCGATACCGAGTTGAAGATTCTGCAGAGCGACTTGCTGGCGACGCAGGTGATCCGGGAGCTGAATCTTGACCGGCAGCCGGAGTTTGCAGGTCAGGCGCCTCCGCCCTCGGCGTCGCTCGATCTGACTCCGGACTCATTACAGAGCGATCCCTCGCGCATTTCGGCCATGGTTGGAGGCTTTAAGGGAAACCTGAGGGTGGCATTGAGTCCGAACACGCGGATTATCGAAGTCCACTATCGCAGTCCTGATCCACAGATGGCCGCCAACGTCGTCAACACGTTGATGCAAACCTACGTGGAGAACAACTTTAAAGCCCGCTTCGAGTCGACAATGCAAGCCTCGGACTGGCTTTCGAAGCAACTCGTCGATTTGCAGATGAAGGTTGAAACCTCTCAGGAAAAACTCGTCCGCTATCAGAAGGAACACGAAATCCTGGGAACCGACGAAAAGCAGAACATCATCATGGAGAAGTTGGACGAACTCAACAAGGAGCTTACCGCCGCCGAAAGCGAGCGCATGGACAGGGAGTCGCTTTATCACTTGATTGAGTCCGGCGATCCTGATGCCATCGCTTCGAGCGCGGGCGGGCTCGAAGACAGCGCCCCCGGCTCGCAATCGGCATCGCAGCTGCTTGAGACCTTGCGCACCAAGCAGGCGGAATTAAAGATCCAGACCGCGGAACTGAATACGCAATTCGGACCTGCTTATCCCAAACTCACTACCCTGAACAATCAGCTGAAGGAAATTGACACTCAGATTCAAGCGGAGATGAAAAAAATCGCGAGCAAGGTTCGTGGCCAATACACGACCGCCCTGCAGCGTGAGGGCATGTTGCACGATGCCCTGGAAAAGCAGAAGCAAGAGGCGAACAAGCTCAACGAGAGTGCAATCCAGTACAACTTACTGAAGCGCGATGCGGAAACGTATCGCACGCTTTACGAAGGAATTCTGCAACGGCTGAAAGAAGCCAGCGTCTCAGCGGGGCTGAAATCCAATAACTTCCGCATTGTGGATAGCGCCCGACCTCCGATGTCGCCGATTGAGCCGAATGTGCCGCGCAACCTGATGTTCGCGATCATCCTGGGATTGGCTTCGGGTGTCGGTCTGGCGTTCTTGCTCGAAGGTTTAGATAGCACGGTGCGAACAACGGAACAGGCACAAATGATTTCCGGTCTGGCATCGCTAGGGATGATTCCACTCGGTTCGAAGTCAGCCCGCGAAGGGCCGAATCCCAAGCGACTCGTGATCGCGACCTCTAAAGAGGCTGTAGAGTTAGTGACGCAGGTGCGCCCGCAGTCGCAGATGGCGGAATCCTACCGCGCGCTCCGCACTTCCCTTCTGCTCTCGAACCTGGGCGCTCCTCCAAAGGTCATTATTGTGACGAGTGCTCTGCCACAGGAAGGTAAGACGACGACAAGCATCAATACCGCAGTCGTCCTGGCACAAAAGGGTGTACGCGTGCTGCTGATTGACGCCGACCTGCGGCGGCCGAGCATTCATAAGACGCTCGGCATGGGTCCACACAGTGGTCTCAGTAACGTTCTGACTGGCAGCACGAAGTTGGAGAATGCGATTACCAGCACGAAGGTTCTTCCAAACTTGTTTGTGCTACCTGCGGGCACTCCTCCGCCCAACCCAGCGGAACTGCTGGCTTCGTCCAACATGCGAGATGTACTTAGCCAACTGCGCGAACAGTTCGACCACATCGTCATCGACACGCCGCCTTCGCTCTCTGTTACCGATGCCGTTGTGCTATCGCCAAGGGCCGATGCCGTGGTCCTAGTTATCCGGTCGGGACAGACCACAAAACAGGCTTTGCGCCGCTCGCGTGACATTCTCACTCAAGTAAATGCGAAGGTTGTAGGAGTTCTGCTGAATGCGGTAGATCTCAGTTCGCCTGACTACTACTACTATTACGAATACCAGGGCAAGTATGCCCGCTACTACCGCGACGAGGATTCGTCCGGACACGAGGACGACGATGTGGAAGAAAGCACTCCGTCGTCGAGTAGCGCGTAGCAACAATTTTCCAGCCGGACAGTATGAAGATTTCCTTTCACAGCCCTACGCAGAAATGGCTGACCACAGCTCTTGTTGCGATGCTTGCAATCGCATATGGCGGAGTCGTGGGGAGCCAGTTCGTTGCTTCCTGGCTTGCGAGCCGGGCCGAATTGAACAGCCTGCGACGTGCTGCATGGCTGGATCCGGGCAACGCCGAATACCGCAACCATTTGGGGCGTTATTACGATCTGGTGGCTCGCGATCCCATCGCTGCGGTTGCGCAATACGGGGAAGCCGTGCGACTGAATCCTCACTCGGCGCGCTATTGGTTCGATCTTTCCAGCGCGTACCAAGTTCTGGGGGACACTCCACACCAAGACGCCGCTCTTGAGCACGCCATTGAAGCCGATTCCATGACGCCGGACGTGGCGTGGGAAGCGGGAAATTTCTATCTGGTTCAGGGACAAACCGAAAAAGCCTTGCGGGAGTTTCGGGTTGTGATTGCCAACGATCCCTCTCTTGCAGATGCAGCCCTTCAATTCTGCTGGCGCATCGAACCGGATGTGGATGTTCTGCTCCATGACTTTGTGCCAGCCCGCAGCGACGCGTACATCAGCTTCCTCACATTGCTTGAGGCTAAGGAGCAAACGGCTGGAGCCGCAAAAGTCTGGAAGGCCTTGATGCAAACGCACGAGCCTTTCGAGTTGCGCTACGGTTACGACTACATTCGTTATTCGATTCAGCATAAGGATGTCGATCAGGCTGTCCTGGTCTGGAAGCAGATGGCAAATCGGTTCGGCCTGTCGTCTTATTTGCCGTCGAGCAACAACCTGATGGTGAACGGAAATTTCAGCCTCAATATTCTCAATGCCGGCTTTGACTGGCAGTATCAGAAGCAAGCGGGCGTGAATCTAAGCCTGGACAACAGCGACTACCATACCGGCCGCCGCTCTCTGCAGATCACCTTTGACGGCCCGGGAATTATAGAAGCTGGAATTTATGAGTTAGTGGCTGTGCAGCCCAACACTACGTATGAATTCAACGGGTATTACAAAAGCGGGGAAATCGAAGGTGCGGGTGGCCCGCATTTCACCGTGCAGGATATGTATACGCAAGCGGTCTATTACGAAAGCGAAGAGTTGAAAGACGCTGGATTCTGGAAATCCGTCGACGGTGAGTTCACCACTGGTCCTGACTGCAAACTTGTCGTCTTGCATGTGCGGCGGCTTCCCGCAGGCAGTCCGATCCGCGGCAAACTCTGGGTCGACGACTTTCACCTTACTCCAAAGGCTTCGTAGGCAAACAGATCTGCATCCGACTACATGACGGCTTACACACAAATCAGCGACGCGGAACGGCAATCACGATCGGCAAAGATCGGAGCAATGATCCTTTACGGCACCTTCGGGCTGCTGATGTTCGGTCCGGTTGCATTTGGAGCGGTTGAACCGTGGTCGATCTTCATTTTGGAGATCGGCTCCGTGATTCTTTCGATTCTATGGTTCGCGAAACAGTGGGTCGATGGGGAAATCGACATCGTTTGGAATCCTCTGTTCCTGCCGATGGCCGGATTCGCCATCCTGATACTGACGCAGCTTGCCTTCGGGCTGACCGCTTACCGGCACGACACCGTCGCTAAGGCCTTGCTGTATTGCGCTTACGCAATGCTCGGCTTCCTCGCGACGCAAGTTCTGGTTCGCAGCTCGCAAGCGCGCAAAATCGCCGTGATCCTGGCTTTGTACGGTATCGCTCTAGCAGCCCTGGCGCTCCTTCAGGGAGTTGCGCCCAACGGCAAGCTCTACTGGGTTCGTGAGCCTCGTATGGGCGGATGGATCTACGGTTCGTACGTGAACCACAATCATTACGCAGGGTTGATGGAACTTCTAATCCCGATTCCGCTCGTAATTTCCATGGCCCACTTCGTTCAGGAGAAAGAACGTTTCGCTGCGGGGGTCGGAGCGGCCATCATGGTGGGAACGGTTTTTCTTTCCGGCTCCCGCGGTGGAATGATCGCCGTCCTAGTTGAATTAGTTGTTTTCGCGGTAGTTGCGTTTCGCAAGAAAAAAGGCATTCGCATAGCGATCGGCGCTATCGCTTTTGTCGTCATGCTGGTGAGCTTGCTCGCATGGCTTGGCGGGAAAGAACTGACTACACGCGTGTCGAGCATTTCAACCGAGGCTCACACCGAAATCTCCGGCGGAGTGCGACTGTCCATTGATCGAGACGGATTAAAGATGTTCCGCCACAAGCCGATTCTCGGTTGGGGGCTGGGAACCTTTCCCGTTGTGTACCCGCAGTTCCGCAGCTTCTACACGAATTTCTTTGTAAATGAAGCCCACAACGACTACCTGCAACTCCTGGCCGAAATGGGATTGCTGGGATTCGGACTCATGGTCTGGTTCGTGACTGTGGTCTATCGCCGAGCACTACGGAAAATCAAGAACTGGAACTCGGATGTCAGTTGTGCCACGACCCTGGCCTGCACCTTGGGACTCACCGGAATACTGGTTCACAGCTTCTTCGACTTCAACCTGCAGATCCCCGCGAACGCTGCTTTCTTCTATGTATTTTGCAGTATTGCGGCGGCGCCACCACTGCTTCAGCGCTCGAAGAAGCGACGGCCAGTTGCCGCCGACGAAGAGGAGTTCCTACCGGCGTCGGAAGTCGTCTAGCACAACAGTGGTTTGGTGGTTTTCGGATCCTAGCAGTGCACGATCTTTGCGCTCTTGATTCCACGCGTAGCATTTCGGGTGTCGACGACGAGCTGCGATTCCTGCACGATTTGTCGATAATCGTAGTCCGAATGATCGGTCACGATGACAACGCAGTCGTACTGCCCCAGATTGTTTAGATCAGCGCACTTCATTTGCAGATCGTATTTGCGGCCCTTGCCGATCACCGGGAAGTAAGGATCGTTATAGCTGACGACCGCCCCGTCTTTTTGCAGCAGTTCGATGATCGTCAAAGAGGGAGATTCGCGCAAATCATCGATGTCCTTCTTGTAGGCCACGCCGAGGACGAGCACTTTAGCGCCGTTCACTGACTTCTTATGGCCGTTGAGCGCCCCGCTCACCGAAGACAGAACGTGGTAGGGCATGTTGGTGTTGATCTCCCCGGCCAATTCGATGAAGCGCGTTCGGAAGTCCCACTCTTTCGCCTTCCAGGAAAGATAAAAGGGATCGACGGGAATGCAATGCCCTCCAAGTCCGGGACCGGGATAGAACGGATGAAAGCCGAAGGGTTTGGTCGAAGCGGCTTCGATCACTTCCCAGATGTCGATGCCCATTCGCAGGCACAACAACTTGAGTTCATTGACCAGGGCAATGTTCACGCAGCGGTAAATATTCTCCAACAGCTTGGTCATTTCCGCGGCAGCAGGAGAGGAGACAGGAACCGTACGATTAAAAATCGAACCATAGAGGGCTCCGGCAAGTTCCGAGGCCTGCGGATTGAGGCCCCCGACAACTTTCGGGATGTCACGACGAGCGACGGTGGTGTTTCCCGGATCTTCGCGTTCAGGCGAGAACGCCACGAAGAACTCCTTGCCCGTAAGCGCCTCGCTGCGGGCGGCCTTTAGGCTAGCCTTGTTCTCCTTCTCCAGGATGGGAATCATCACTTCTTCCGTCGTCCCGGGGTAGGTCGTACTCTCCAGGACAATCAATTGTCCGGCGCGTAGATGCGGGGCGATCGAATGCGTGGTATCTGTGATGAAACTGAGGTCGGGCTCGTGATACTCATTCAGAGGTGTCGGGACGCAAATAATGACCGCGTCCATGTCGGAGATCTGCGAATAATCCGAAGTCGCTGAGAATCCCTGGGCCTTTGCTGCCTGGATTTCTTCTGCGGCTATGCGGTAGATGTAGGAGCCACCCTTGGCAAGCTTGTCCACTTTTCGGGCGTCAATATCGAAACCGGTGACCCGGAATTTCTGTTCGCTGTAGAGGAGCGCCAGCGGCAGTCCGACATAGCCCAGGCCAATAATGCCGACGCGAGCCTGGCGTTCACGAATCTTGGTTTTCAGTTGCTCGACGGGTGTATCAGCAGCGGAGTAAGTCGTCATAGAAAAATTCCAGAAGCAGCAAGAATTTACAGCAGGGAGGAACGCCTATTTTAGCATGCAAAAGGGCTTTGCCAGAGGCCCAAAGTGGCCGTCAAAAACGCGAACCGGCGGCTTTGGAAGGGCCGAATCACTTCGTGATCAAGGAAGAATCTTATGAGAAGTAGAGGCAAGTGGTTCTTTGCTCTGTCCTCCGTCGCGTTGGTGATCCTAATCGCGTTTGCGATGAAGGCGGGCAGTATTTTGATCGTTGACTCGCCGCAACCCTCAGACATTATTGTGGTTCTGGCTGGAGAAACGGATGTCCGTCCCGCGCATGCGCTTCAACTCCTGCAGCAGGGATACGCTCACCGGGTGCTGATCGACGTTCCGGCCGAGGCCAAAATATACAAATTCACGCAATTGCAATTAGCGGAGGAATACATACAGGGCTTGCCTCAGGCCTCGGCGATCGGCATCTGTCCAATTCACGGTCTTTCCACGAGGGATGAATCTCACGACGTCGAAAAATGCTTGTCCCGAGAGCAGGGCTCAAGAATTCTGATCGTCACTTCCGACTTCCACACTCGTCGCTCGTTAAGCATCTTCCACCACGAAGTTCCCAATAGAACCTTCTCGATTGCAGCCGCTCGAGACGCAACTCAGTTCGGAGAACATTGGTGGACCCACCGTCAATGGTCCAAAACATGCGTTGACGAGTGGCTCCGTCTCATCTGGTGGTATCTGGTAGAACGCTGACGTTGATCCAAATCGTTGCTCAGCGCGGAGATCGCAGCTCTCGCCTTCTTGAGTTTTCCACCGGAAAATGCTTCTCGAGGCACAAAAGCCATTGACTCACAAACAACGAGGAGGGTACGATTTCGCTCACAGGCACCAACATAGTTATTAACGGAGTGTGGGAATGGGTATGTCCGCTTTACGCGGTATGGTCAGTTGCGTGCTCATGTTTCTATTCCCCGGTTCATTGCTTGCCGCAGACGCGAATGCTGCGATGCTTCACACAAATGGCGCTGCCTGGGTGAATGGAACTCACGTTCCTCGTACTTCTTCGGCAATTTTCTTTGGCGATCTCCTGCAAACCCGTTCCGATTCTGTGGCTAACATCAATGAGACAGGATCGAGTATCACGGTTATGGCTGATTCCCTGATTCAGTTCCAAGGAGCATCGCTTGATATCCAGCACGGCGGGGTGATGGTTTCCACTTCTCGGGGAGTCAGCACGACAGCCGGAGACGTAAAAATCTCGCCGGCTACCAACTCTTGGACTGAGTTTAACGTCAGCGACGTCGATGGAACCGTGCGGATATCGGCTCGCAAGGGTGATCTGACAATCAACGATGGCAAGCAAATCGTGACCTTGGCGCAAGGTCAGGACACTACGCGCGATGACTCGTCTTCCGGGAGTGCTAATCAGGACGGAAAGAAGAAGAATAAAAAACGCCAATCAGGCGCGGTCCCGGCTGCGGGGGGTGGTATCCTAAACTCACCGTATGCTGTAGGAGCAGGTGGGGCAGCGATTGTTGGAGTTACGACTTGGGTGCTGCTCCAAAACAGCAATCCTGCAAGTCCTTCGAAACCACAGTGACGAAGAGAGGGTTGCGCACGGTTCTTCCTCCCCTTTGACCTTGCGGTTGGAAATCTGTCTGCTTGAGTGTAGTTTTTTGCATAAAGCGCGTTCCAGATCAAGTTTTGATCCTCCCTCGGGAACGTAAAACTCTGATTGTGAAGCGTTTACTCGTGGTACCTATAGCGCTGGGAATGGCCTCTGTCGTGCAGTCTCAAGAGCGGAAGAGTACACTTCTTCTAGAAACCTGCCCTCCCGGCGCTCAGGAAACTGGGGAAACTTTTTTACCATAACCGGTGTTTGCTTCACCTGAAGCACCAGGCTTACTTATGACGTCTCGGCAGTCTGATGGTTCAATCTTGTTCTCTTCGCTTCCGAAGTGGAGAGCTCCGTGGTATGAGTTTTTCCTCAGCTACGGAACTCAAATTGTTGTCATTGCGATTCTTGTCTGGATCCCGGTCCTTCACCCTGAAATCCTCGAAGCACCCAAGAAGGATTACCACGCGATCGAACTGGTCCCCACGCCCGTCCCGGTGAACCACACGCCTCAGCGTCAACTTCCGAAACCGGTGATCGAGGCAAGGCTGGATCCGCCTCCCGCAGCTCTACGTTTACCTGCGCCACAGCCACAGCCGAAGCCGCGGGTTGTTGAAGAGGCTCCAGTTCCAGAAGTAAAGCTTGCCACGACCAAAAAGTTGGATCCGATCCCAACCACAGCTCCGGTGATGCCGAAGCAGGCAGTAAAGACGAACGTGTTTTCCTCCGGAAGCTCGGCGCCGCAAACCATCGACCGCGCGCCGGAAAAGGTGCAGACCGGCGGATTCGGAGATCCGAACGGCGTGCCGGCTAAGACCACGCAAACGCGCGCTATCAACATCGCGCAATCGGGCGGATTCGACATGCCCACGGGTCCCGGAAACGGCAATGGTACGGGTGGGGCAAAAGGGGTTCGCGGTGTCGTCGCCAGCACAGGATTTGGCGGTGGCGTAGCCACAGGCACGGCACGAACTGCATCCTCAGCCGCGGTGCGCCAGTCCGGATTTGGCGATGCCGACGTTCCGGCTCCACCTACGGTACAATCTCATCCAGCGACACAAACAGCACGGATGGTTCCGGCGGAGATCCTTTCGAAACCAGTACCCAGCTATACAGAAGAGGCTCGCAACCAGAAGATTGAGGGCGAGGTTCTTCTCGAAGTCGTTTTTGAGGCATCCGGTAAATTGCGCGTGTTGAGGGTCGTGCGCGGGCTCGGTCACGGTCTGGATGATGCGGCAGTACGTGCTGCAGAACAGATTCACTTCAAGCCTGCTCTAAAAGACGGTCAACCCTCTGACTCGACGGCCGTCGTGCATATCATTTTCCAATTGGCGTGATCAAAACTCCCTGAAGGTTCTTATGCGAATCAGTTGTTCCAGCTCGGGATTGCTTCTCCTTTTCTTGTCTTGCTGCATCTTCTCAACTGCACAGGATTCTCCTGCTAACGCAGCTGCTCCCGACCAGTCAGCCGTGAGTTCCGCACCGGCCTCGTCGGTTGCACAAGCACCCGCTCCGGACACCGCGCCTTCACCCGCGCCAGCGACTGTCTCCACTGTGCCAGCTCAGAGCACCGAATCGGCACCGCCGCCGGCCGCAACGCTAAACGACGTGCTTGACCGGGTCGTGCAAAGGGAACACTTCTTCATCGCGCAGATGCGTCACATGCATCCGTTGGTAGAAACCTATCTGCAGAATCTGAAAACTGACAGCTCCGGATACTCCGAGCCCATCAGCGATGAATACTTCCTCGGACGTCTGGATATGTCACAAGGCCCAGAGGACATTTCGTTCGTAGGCCAGCCCGGTTTTGGTCATCGAATGATCACCAAGTTGACTGGGGTGTACTCCCTGCATTTCCTGCCCATGGGCTTCGCCCAGATGGTGGTGCTCGACACGGATTTTCAGAAGAAATATTACAAGTTCACTTTTGTTCGGCGCGAGTTCCTCGGTGAGGTTCGTTGCCTCGTCATCGACGTACAGCCGAGAGAAGGCGACAAAGTCGCGCGGTTCATGGGTCGCATCTGGGTTGAAGATCAGGACTACAACATCGTCCGCTTCAACGGAACGTATTATCCGCAGCCCAAGATCAACTTCTTCTTCCACTTCGACAGCTGGCGCTTGAACATGCGCCCCGGAGTTTGGCTCCCTGCATATGTGTACACCGAGGAGTCAAACCTCAAGACCGGATTGACGAAGACGTTGCACTTCAAAGGACAGACTCGCCTTTGGGGTTACGACCTGAAGGGTTTAGGCAAGAACGAAGAGTTCACGCAGATTCTGGTGGACTCTCCTCAGTCCGTAAAAGATCAGAGCGACGCCACGGCCGACGCAACTCCGGTTGTCGCAGAGCGCATGTGGGAGCAACAAGCGGAAGAGAATGCCATTGAGCGCATGCAGAAGATTGGCCTGCTGGCACCACCCAGCGATGTTGACAAAGTTCTCGCTACGGTCGTCAACAATCTGTTGGTCACGAACAATATCGATCTGCAGAGCGAGGTCCACTGCCGCGTATTGCTGACCTCACCACTCGAGTCGTTCACTATCGGACATACCATTGTCATCAGTCGCGGCCTGCTTGATGTATTGCCGGACGAGGCTTCGCTGGGAATGGTTCTGGCTCACGAGTTGAGCCACATTGTGCTTGGCCACCCGTTCGACACGAAACTGGCCTTCAACGACAAACTCTTCTTCCCCGATCAGGATTCATTCCGCCGCCTAGACTTCCGGCACAACGCGGCAGACGAGGAAGCAGCCGATACTAAAGCGCTGGAGCTGCTGAAGAATTCGCCATATAGGGACAAGCTTGGCAGTGCTGGGCTTTTCCTGAAGGCGTTGGAACAGAAATCTCCCGATCTTCCAAACTTGATCCGACCTCACCTGGGGAACGGCATCGCGGGCTCGAAGAGCGTTCGAATGTCGACGCTGCTCGCCTCGGCGCCGGCGCTCGAGCAGAAGAAACTGGACCAGATCGCCGCTCTGCCCCTGGGTGGACGCATCCGGGTCGATCCGTGGAGCGATCAGGTTGAGCTCTCCAAGGCCAAGCAGGTCGCGCTCACTTCCTCGCGGGAGAAGATGGAATTTGAGATTACGCCATTCTTCCCGCACCTTACCCGGCTATCGAGTGGAACTGAAAAAGTCGCTCTCACCACGACCTCACCTGCATCCGGCAACGAAGCCAAGTAGGTCTGTTGGGGAAACAATCCGGCTGGAAGTCTAGAAGTTCTGGGTGTCAGGACGGGAAAAGGCCGAAGTCCGGCTGCGACCGTTCGCTAGCATTCACGCGAACGGCGGGGCTTGGCTATTGGATCGAGCTGCCGACTTGCGAAAACACGTTGTTGGCATTCGAACCGATGAGGCGGATTGTTCCAACCACGATTACCAGAATCACTGCGAGCATAACTGCGTATTCTGCGATATCTTGTCCGCTCTCATCATTCCACAGCTGTTGAAGACGTTTTGCCACTGGGCTCCTCATTTCCATTGCTACCCTTGCTTTTGAATCCAAGGGACGGACGCACCAACCCTGTGTTGTGTATATGGGGGTCCGTATGAAATATGGTAAATCCGGTGCCCCGAGCGGCCAATGGCCCGTAAGTGCCACGGATCGGCCCGCCGGTAACTGATTGTCAGGCAATGCTTTTCAGCGGTAGGGCCTGATTCACGGCAAATAGCGCCAACTCCAGGCGAGTCGATACTCCCAATTTGTCGAAAATATTGCTCAGATGGTGCTTCACCGTATCTTCACTAATCTTGAAATATTCCGCGATTTCCTTGTTGGAGTACCCGGCAACGACCGCGGAAACAATCTCAAGTTCGCGCGGAGTCAGTCCAAACTTCTTCTGGCGCGCCTCATCATGAGACGATTGCATGAGAGTACGTAGATACTGCACGAGATTGGAAACGCTCTCGCGGCCCACCCAGTATTCGCCCGCCATCACGGTTTGAATCGCTTTCAGGAGTAATTGAGTGGCTGAGTCTTTCAGAACGACTCCGCGGGCACCAAGCTGTAACGCCTCCACAATTTGACTCTTCTCAGCAGCTGCGGTCAGCAAAATCACGCGGACCGGCGTGGCATTGGCCGGCAGGCTTAATTCGCGCAATGCTTCGAGTCCAGGATGCTTGGGCATCGACAGATCCAGCAACAGGATATCTGGCTTCAGTTGACGGGCCAGTTTTACCGCTTCAGCGCCGTCCGATGCTTCTCCCAAAACCTTCAGATCGGCTTCGGCTTCCAACAATCGTCGTAATCCATCGCGGAAAATCGGATGGTCGTCAGCGATCACCAAGCGAACTTGCTGTGTCTTTCTAAAATTCATGCGGTACGTCCCCGTTTCGTGGCACGGTGATTTCCAGCCGCGTTCCCTGTCCGGGATTTGATTCTACAGTGAGTTCGCCGGCAATCAAACGCACGCGTTCCTTTATGATCATAGGCCCTTTGCCGTCCTCATCCATGCGATCCTGATTGTATCTGCCGGTAAATGGAAATCCTTTGCCGTCGTCCTCGACCGTCAGACTCCACTTTCCCCCGTTCGCCCCAAGCCGCACTAGCGCGTGCCGCGCACCACTGTGCTTCCTCACATTGACGAGGCCCTCCTGCACGATCCGCAGGATTTCACGGCATACTCGTTGTGGCATATCCAATTCCACCAAGTCGGTGACGAAGCGCGCGCTGATTCCCGTCTCGCGTTGGAAGCGTTCTACGGTGTCGTTCAAGACTCCAAGCAGACGTTGCGAATCTACGTCGATCGCCTTCATTTGCTGCATGAGTTCACGCAGCTTCAGGACTTCCTCACGCAGCAGTCCCTGGATCCGGCCAAGTTCGCCGCCAATAGGCTTGTCTGCCTCCGCTTGCCGACGAATCACGTCCACCTGCATCTCGACGGCGATTAGCGACTGAACGGCGCCATCGTGCAGTTCTCTCGCAAAACGCGCTCTCTCTGCGGCACCAGCCCGGCGCCGCAGCCGATGGAGTAGATAAACGTTGTAGATCGCGGGTCCAACCTGATGCACCAGATCGAGCAGGAAACGGAGTTCCTCCTGCTTGTCGCCCCTCCAGGATGGATTGAAGAGAAGGATTCGACCTCTCCACTCGCTCCCGAATAAGAACTTAACCGTAACTAGGGAGTCAAACGCATGGGCGCTTCGCAATTGCGAAATGGGGGCGGGATTGTCCACGGGAACCACATTGCCGCCAGCATCGATCGCCAGCGTGGTCCAACGATCCCCTTGGATCGAGGCGTAACAGACTTCGCCGGTAAAATCCTCCAGATAAGTCTTAGCGTCGCGCGACCCGGATTCCAGCCATCGGAAGTCGGAAGGACCGCGGCCGTTAGAATTCATCAGCTCTCCGACAAAGACGCGCTCGCTGTGGATTTCCTGGGATGCAACCATCACACCAGAAGCGCGGTACATCAAGATGAGTTCACCGAAGATCTGTTGGATGGTTCCCGTTAGTCCCAACTCAACTCGGACCCTTGAAAGGATGCCGGTCACGAACGCCTTTTCGGCTCGCAGATGCTTCTGTTGCTCCGCCAGATAACCCAGCAAAATCCCCATCACAATCAGGTAGACCGAAAGCATCAAGAGCGGCTCTGGCTCGAATGCTTTGACATTGATGTGCAACCCAGTCAATGCGCGAAGCGGCAACGAACCCTGCGGCCACACATGAAGAACAATGAAGCTCTCAATCCACAGAAGTACGGCTTCAGCAACGGCCGTGCCCATCGTCTCCCACAGACCCCAGCGATAAGCAGCCGCTGCCAAAGCAAAGAAGAAGAAAAGGAAAAACGGAGTTCTTGGCCCCTCCGCAAAAACTGAAATCACAGCCGGCCACAGAATGTCCCCGCAATGCACCAGAAACCGGAAAGCAGCCGTCGACCGCTCCCGCCTGCGGAGGAGCATCAAAATCAGGATGCCGTTCGCCATGTAGAACACGAACAGTCCATAAGCCGCCCAGGAATGACCCAGCTCGGTGGGATCGTAGCGGATTGCCACTAGCGTCGAAGCAGCCAGGAAGACGCGCGCCGTCGCCAGCCACCGCTCAATGCGGCGCGTTTCCCCAGGATCCTGCGGGATTCTGAGTCGCCAAGACTGTCGATAGCGCTCAACGTGAGGATTCAATGGCGTGGTTCTCCACGGGCGAGGCGGCTAGCTGCACATTATTGAATAAGAGCGGCTTAACGGCAAGTGCGACTCTGGGACACCATGTCGTCGATCCCGAATCTCTTTTGTGATCGCTTAGGGCTAGGTTACCAGAGTAACCTCGGTTGACCAGCAAACATCTCTAGAATGTCTGCTGAGGACGTGTGCCTTTGAGGAAGAGCCACTATCTTTGGTTGGCGCTTACTGCCAGCATGCTGGTCGCCTTGATCTTGGTGGCCCTTGTGCTGCCGCGCTCCTTCGTTTTGACGGCATTCAGTGACATTGTCCAATCACTGTTCTTGGCGTCGGGCACTGCTGCATTTGCACTCGTGGCATGGCGCTCACAAGGAAGGGTTCGGCTGTTTTGGTGGCTCCTCACATTGGGCGCCGGCTTCTGGCTTGCCTACCAAATTTTTTGGACGTACTCCGAAGTTCTATTACGCCGTGACGTTCCCGATCTTTGCACCTGGGACGTGATTCTTTTTCTACACATCGTGCCAGCGATGGCAGCCCTGGCTCTTCGCCCCCATGTTCCACGCGACGAATATGCGGCTCGCGTGGGACAACTGGACTTCGCGCTATTGCTCGTGTGGTGGTTCTATCTCTACGTTCTGATCGTCATGCCGTGGCAGTATGTGATCCCAGACGTCGCGACGTACAACCGCAACTTAAACAATGTTTATTTGGCGGAGAAACTCGCTTTGTTGGCCGGCTTGATCGCCTGTTGGATCACGAGCAAAGGGCAATGGAAGAAGCTTTACGCGGCGCTATTCGGAATGAACCTCTGCTATTCCGCGAGTTCTACGGTAGCGAACTGGGCAATCGCCCGAAAGTCTTACTACAGCGGGAGTCTTTATGACATCCCACTCGTCGCGGCTATGGCTTGGCTTACTTGGATCGGGTTGCGGAGCAGAGCTGAAACGCCCGAACCTATCGCTCCGGAAGGCTCGACCGTCTATGGCGTCTGGGTAGCCCGTTTCAGCATGATTGCCGCTTTTTCGCTGCCTTTATTCGCCGCCTGGGCCATGTCGGAGGATCAAGTTCCGCCGCGAATCCGGGTTTTTCGTCTCGCTCTGACGCTCCTGGCTGCTTTCTTGATGGGTATCATGGTCTTCGTCCGACAGCGAACCCTCGATCGCGAATTGATCCGGCTGCTGGAAAGCTCGCGCGATTCTTTCGACAACCTGCAGCGCCTGCAGGCGCAGATTCTTCAAACGGAGAAGCTCGCTTCGGTTGCGCAACTTGTCGGGGGTGCGGCTCACGAACTCAACAATCCGATTACCGCCATGCTCGGCTATTCCGACTTGCTGCTCAATACTCCGCTCAGTACGGAACAGCAACCTCTGGCAGCGAAAATCGGCCAATATGTGCGTCGTACGAAATCACTGGTCGCGAGCCTGATCAGTTTTGCGCGCCAGTCACCTGCTCCCAAGACCCCTTTGGATCTCAATACGCTGGCGCGAACCGCCGTCAAGCTGACGCAACCCCAATGGGAAGCTCTTCAAATTGAGGTCCGCACAGAGTTCGATACTAATCTGCCTAAAGTCTTGGGGGATTCGAACCAGTTGCTTCAGGTGTGTCTACAGCTGCTGGCGAACAGTCTGCACGTATTGAGCGAGCATGGCGGGCGTGTGCTGACTCTATGCTCAGAACACCGCGCCGGTAGCTGCGTGCTTCGCATCGTCGCCGAGGCTGCGCGTTCCTCCGATCAATCCGTTGCAGGAGCGTTAGCTCATTCCGAAGACGGCCTTGCCTTGAGCGCCTGTCAGGGAATTCTTCAGGAACATGGCGGGCTGCTCTCGTGCGAGTACAACGAGGTAGGTGCAGTGCTGCTGCAAGTGGAATTGCCTGCCGCTGAGTTGGCCCCTGGAAAGAGTAAAGACGCTACGGTGCCGGTGCTGTGGCAATCTCGACCGTACGCTTGAGCTGTCCGCACGCCGCGTAGATGTCACGTCCGCGCGGGTGCCGCACAAATGCCGGAATCCCCGCCTCGCGCAGAATGATTTGAAAAGCCGCTACGCGTTCCGCCTGCGGAGTCGCGAAGTCAATTCCGGGTCCGGGATTCAGCGCGATGAGATTTACTTTACACCGTAATCCCTGTAACAACTGGACGACTTCTTTCGCATTCTCGGGTTCGTCGTTCACGCCGCCCAGCAACACATACTCAAAAGTGATCCACTCCCGCGTACGCAGTGGATATGCCCTCGCCGCCGCCATCAGCGTTTCCAGATTCCACTTGTTGTTGAGTGGCATCAACTGCGTGCGCAATGCGTCATTGGAAGCATTCAAAGAAATCGCAAGCTTAGGCCGGATTCTCTCTCCCCCAAAGTCGCGAATCCGAGGCACAATTCCCGCCGTCGACACGGTCATGCGCCGTTCGGCGACCCCGACTTCTTCCACCAGCAGGCGCGCCGCCTTCGTGAAGTTGTCATAGTTGAGGAAGGGTTCTCCCATCCCCATGAAAACCAGGTTGATGCGATCCTCTGGGGGCGAAACGTCTTGGTCCTTTAGCACCGCGCAGACCTGGCCCACGATTTCGCCTGCCGTTAGATTCCGCTTCACTCCCAGCAGCGCAGTCAGGCAAAACTGGCAATCGACGGCGCATCCCACCTGGCTGGAGATGCAAATGGTCGATCGTCCCTGGTTCTGACCTTGTTTCTGGTCAGGGCGGCGCTTCAAGGGAACTCGCGGTCCGGCTTCTTCCGCGTTCTGTCCGGGATCCTCCGCGAATCGCTCCGCCAACTCCCCAGCTTCACTCCCATCCCCCGCTTC
>Ga0181528_10000771_pt1 | contig 21166 bp, 23 predicted proteins | sample PEATcosm2014_Bin_47_FD_119742 | JGI IMG/M metagenome (GOLD analysis project Ga0181528, IMG submission 119742) | Peatland microbial communities from MTU Mesocosm Facility, Houghton, MI, USA - PEATcosm2014_Bin10_10_metaG | ecosystem: Environmental > Terrestrial > Soil > Wetlands > Peat | place...
GTGGTGCTGGTGGCACTCACCGCAGGCCTTCTTGATACCGTCCCTGTCGACAAGATCAGGATCGCCGAGCAAGCTCTCAAAAAGGCCACAGAAAGCATCCCAGAGGATGTCCGTCAGCGATTTTCCTCGAACTCGAAGTTGAGTGACGAGGACCGCAAAGCCATTCTGAAAGTCGTCGGCCCGGCAATCGCGCCGTTTCTTCCGCAACCTGTTCCCGAACCCGAGAAGAAGCCATGAGCGATACATTGGAAAGTCTACGTCGCAAGATTACAGGCGCGGGTGATCTGGAATCCGTGGTCCGCTCAATGAAGGCCCTGGCAGCGGCGAGCATCGGGCAATATGAAAAGTCGGTGTTGGCCTTAGCAGACTATTATCGTACTGTCGAATTGGGACTCGTCGTCTGTTTGAGAAATCGAGGAAAGAATGTTCACCAGGCTACCGAGCGGTCAGTCACAGCAGTGATGCCAGTGAATGCCGTCGTCTTTGGTTCGGATCAGGGACTTGTTGGCCAGTTCAACGATCAAATGGCGGATTTTGTCTCCAAAACGCTACATGCGCTGCCAGGTGAAAAGAAAGTGTGGGCCGTCGGCGAGCGAGTTCATGCACGGATGACGGATGCCGGTTTTCCGCCTGTCGGGCTTTTCGCGGTTCCGACATCGGTTAATGCGATCACGTCTCTCGTGGGGCAGATTCTTATTGAAAATGAAGCACACCACGGCAACAGAGAGATTGTTCACCTTTACCTGTTCCACAACCGTCCCGCGGCCGGCGCGGCTTATGAACCGGTGAGTCAGCGTCTGCTGCCTCTGGACGAAAAAGCGGAACTCAAACTAGCCCAGATGCCGTGGCCAACCAAAAATCTTCCAGAAGTCATTGGCGCTGAGGAAACGACTTTGCGGGCACTCGTCGGAGAGTATCTCTTTGTTTCGATCTACAAAGCGTGTGCGGAATCGTTGGCCAGTGAGAACGCGAGTCGGCTGGCTGCCATGCAACGAGCCGAGAAAAACATCGACGATCTGGTCGACGACCTCAATCAGAAATTCCGCCGCCTGCGTCAGAGTTCGATTGACGAAGAACTGTTCGACGTTCTGGCTGGTTATGAATCAGGATCAAAATTAGAAGCGCGCTGAGAGCGGGAATGGAACATACTGCTGACCTTTGAAATAGACTTTTATGGACGAACTGAAACATCGCGAACGAAACGTACCGGCAGACACCGCAGCCAAGGCGATGTTTGTCGAAGGCCACGGACATTCGTTCATCCTGACGATTAATGGTGGCTCTTCAAGTCTTAAGTTCACGCTCTTCGAGCGGACCGCCCCCTCAACTCAACTGGTTGCCGGTCGCATCGATCGGATCGGGTTAAAGAATGCCCGGTGGGTGCTGCAACAGGCAGAACCCGAGCATAAGGAGGATCATCTGGTCCATGCTCCTGATCAGCAGTCGGCTATCGGCTTGCTGATCGAGTGGATCGAACAATCAATCGGTTTCGATAAAATTGGCGCGATCGGACATCGCATCGTCCAGGGGGGACCGCAATACCATCTGCCATCGTGCATTTCCACCGAACTGATTGAGGCCTTGCGCAAAATCAGCCCGTGTGACCCGGACCACTTGCCTGGTGAGATCGAACTGATTGAAGCGTTCCGAAAACACAATCCCGACGTGATGCAGGTTGCCTGTTTCGACACGGCGTTTCACCACGATATGCCCCGAGTCGCGCAAATCGTTCCGATTCCACGTCGGTTCGAGGCCGCAGGCGTCCGGCGTTACGGTTTTCATGGCTTGTCATACGAGTATCTGATGGAAGAACTGGCTAAGGTGGCTGGCCCGGAAGAAGCCAAAGGGCGAGTCGTTCTGGCGCATCTCGGTTCTGGTGCGAGTCTGGCGGCCGTCAAGATGGGGCGCTCCGTCGACACGACAATGGGGTTCACCCCTGCCTCGGGGCTGGTCATGGGAACTCGCACGGGTGATCTTGATCCTGGTCTTGTCGGATTTCTGTCGCGGACCCAGAAAATATCCATCGATCAATTTGATCACCTCGTGAACCACGAATCTGGTCTGCTTGGCGTCTCGGAGACCAGCTCCGATGTGCGCGATCTTCTCGCGTCTCAAGGTGGTGACGTGCGGGCAGCCGAGGCGATTGATCTGTTTTGCTACCGGGCAAAGAAAGCGGTCGGTGCATTCGCTGCCGTATTGGGAGGATTGGACACTCTAGTATTTGCCGGGGGAATCGGTGAGAACTCGCCGGTAATCCGTCGCCGTATCTGTGAAGGTTTGGCATTCCTCGGAATCGCCATCGACGCAGAGCGCAACGCATCCAGCGATCTTCTGATTTCAACAGACGAAGGGCGAACCAAGGTCCGAGTCATCCGTACTAACGAAGAGTTCATGATCGCGAAATCCGTCACTCGCCTGCTCGAATCAGGCTGAGATCATCAAATGCGATCAATCGTGAAATACTACCAACGATGCGCTTGCTATTTGACCTGAATGGTGTAGCATCGCGCTTGGAGAGGCAGTTTGAGTTTCGGTATTGTCCTCTCGTTTACGACGGAAGACTGAATAAAGAGCTGCCCGGCTTTTTCCGAGATGCTCGTTAGTAAGTAGGCCGACGCGATGGAATACCTTCAGGTGTTCTGCTGTGTCGGTTTTTTTCGTTTAACAGCTTCTGGGTCTGATAATAAACGCAGTTGATCGGAAAACTCAGTAAAAAGCACCCCAGTTTGCCGGGGGGCAAGTTGCAGAGTGAGCCGACGTGTCGAACGCGATTTCAGCGTTCAATACGTCGGCTTTTTTGTTTTTCACTAAAGGGTTTTCTGCAATGAAGACAGACATACAACTACAAACCGATGTCGCGGAACAACTACGGTGGGAACCTCGCGTGACTTCGATCGACATCCATATTGCAGCCCGTGATGGCATCGTGACGTTGAGTGGCAAGGTTCCGACCTACCGTGAAAAGTGCGACGCCGAGCGGGCGACTCTCCGTGTGGAAGGCGTCAAGGACATTGCGGATGAAATCGTCGTGGATCCAAAAGAAGGGCACCAATGGAAAGATGCAGAACTTGCCGATGCAGTCGCGAAGTCTCTCAAGTGGCACGTCTGGGTCCCTTCCGTCGTTCGAGCGGCAATCGACAATGGCTGGGTGACACTCATGGGTGACGTCGCTTGGGAATTTCAGCTTAAGGCTGCCGAAGATTCCGTTAGCCACTTACCGGGTGTGAAAGGTGTGTTGAATAACATCTCCATCAAACCGAGCGCTGAACCGACCTTGCTCAAAGATGCTGTCGAGCAAGCGCTCAAGCGGAACGCCGAGATTGATGCCGACAATATTTCGGTATCGGCGGATGGTGGTTACGTAACCCTGACCGGCATGGTTGGTTCGTGGCATGAACGACAAGAGGCCGGGCAGGTCGCGTGGAATGCTCCCGGCGTAAGCAAAGTCCAAAACAACCTTGTCATTCCTTAGAACGTGAAGCAACTCGAAGAGGATGGAAGCGAGTGGCTTTCATCTTGAACCGTCAATTCCAACACAATGCAATTGGAGAAGAAGTCATGTCAAATGCGAATTCTGTTGTCGCCGTTTTTGAAACTCACGACCAGGCCGAGGAGGCCATACGAGATCTGCAGCAGGCCGGTTACAACATGAAAAAGTTGTCGATCGTCGGCAAAGACTACCACACGGAAGAGCACGTCGTCGGTTATTACAGCACCTGCGACCGGATGTCGTACTGGGGCAAAATGGGAGCCCTGTGGGGTGGCTTTTGGGGAATGCTGTTCGGCTCGGCATTTTTCTGGATCCCGGGAATCGGCCCGATTCTTGTCGGAGGACCGCTCGTCATGTTGATCGTCGGCGGAATTGAAGGTGCCGTTGTTACCGGGGGACTTAGCGCGCTTGGCGCGGGTCTTTTCAGTATCGGCATTCCAAAGAACAGCGTTCTGCAATACGAGACTGAAGTGAAAAACGGACATGTGCTGTTGGTGGCACATGGCACTCAAGACGAAGTTGATCGCGCCAAGGAAATCCTCAATCTGACGCAAGCAAAGGCGACAACTGTGTATTCCGACGATGCCACAGTTTGCGTCTAATCCGACAGATTCTATCGCCAGAGACAAGCCATCGTGCGTCATCGACTGTCGTCGATCGGCAGTTGCTGGCAAGGAGAGCGAATTGAACTACACGAAACGCTTTAAAGTACTTCCCGGAAGTTCCGTCAAGCTTGCAGAGATCGATCCGGGTTTCAAGAAGCACCATGAAGGTCACAAGGAGGCGGACAAGGAAATCGAGCATGACCGTCAGCGGTTGAGGCAACAGCAAGAATTGCTTTATGCCGACGGACGGCGCTCGCTCCTGCTGTGCCTGCAAGCGTTGGACACAGGGGGCAAGGATGGAACCATCAATCACATTCTGGGCTCCATGAATCCGCAAGGGTGCAAGGTCGTATCGTTCAAGCAGCCCTCCGCCGAGGAACTTAAGCACGATTTTCTGTGGCGAATCCGTCGTGCCGTACCCGCTCCCGGAGGAGTGACGATTTTCAATCGTTCACAATATGAAGACGTTTTAATCGCTCGCGTTCATAACCTCGTCCCAAAAGAGATTTGGTCCGCGCGTTACGACAAAATCAATGCTTTCGAGAGTGATCTCGTCAAGAACGACACTCATATCCTGAAGTTTTTTCTTTACATCTCCAAGGATGAGCAACTGAAACGCTTCAAGGATCGGCTCGATGACCCTGCAAAGCAATGGAAAATCAGCGAGGCAGATTACAAGGAGCGGCCTTTTTGGGATGAATACACGTCGGCGTACGAGGAAGCATTATCCCGCTGCAGCACCGAGCAGGCCCCGTGGTTCATCATCCCTTCCGACCACAAATGGTTCAGGGACCTCGCTGTGGCGCGGATCGTCGTCGAGTACTTGGAAGCGATGGATCTGACCTTCCCGCCACCATCCGTGGATCTCGAGCTGATTCGAAAAGAATATCACTCGGCGAAAGTCACTAAGGAGAAACAATGATGCGAGTGGGAATTGCCGCGGATCATGGCGGTTTTGCTTTGAAAGGGCAGGTGGCGGAGTCACTACGGAAAACAGGGCACGAAGTCGTCGACTTTGGTGCCTACCAGCTGAATCCCGACGATGACTATCCCGATTTCATCATTCCCCTGGCGATGGCCGTGGCAATGAAAGAGGTCGAGCGCGGGGTGGCACTTTGCGGCAGCGGGGTGGGAGCGTCAGTCGCCGCCAACAAAGTACCCGGCGTACATGCTGGGTTGATCCATGATGTTTTCTCTGCCCATCAAGGCGTCGAAGACGACGACATGAATGTTTTTTGTCTGGGTGGCAGAGTCATCGGTTCTTCGCTCGCCTTGGAACTGGTCAAAGTCTTTCTCGCTGCTCACTTCAGTGGTGCGGAACGACACAAGCGCCGTCTGGAAAAAGTGCGGACACTCATCACGCAGAAAGCCGGGCTTTGATGAATTCATTCCAAGAGAATGCAAATTCCCGTGCAGGTCCGATCAATCGATTGAAACGTACTGAAAGAGGAAAACGAGACAATGGCAATCGCAACCCAAACACTTCACGAATTGGGCCAGAGTCTCTGGCTCGACAACATCACTCGCCGAATGCTGACCAGCGGTGCGCTCCGGTACTATATTTCGGATTTCTCGGTCACGGGGCTCACGTCCAACCCCACGATTTTTGAACGCGCTATCAAGAACAGCCACGACTACGACGATGCCATTCTTCAAAAACTGAAGGAAGGCAAGTCGGGCGAGGCACTGTTCTTTGAACTGGCATTGGAGGATATCGTACAGGCCGCCGATCTCTTTTGGCCGATCCACGACCAGACGAACGGCGTAGACGGCTGGGTGTCGTTGGAGGTGTCGCCGCTGCTCGCTGACAACACGGCAGGTACCCTCGCCGCAGCCAGACAACTCCATGCCAGGGCGGATCGGCCCAACGTCTTCATCAAAGTACCAGGTACCATGGCGGGGCTTCCTGCCATCGAAGAGTTGATCTTCGCCGGGATACCGATCAACGTGACTCTCTTGTTTTCTCGCTCGCAGTACATTGCTGCCGCTGAGGCGTATTTGCGCGGCATCGAGCGGCGAATCACCGCAGGTCTGAATCCCGATGTTGGTTCAGTGGCATCCATGTTTATTAGCCGCTGGGACGTGGCTGTGACGGATCAAGTCCCTGACAACATGCGAGATCACTTAGGAATCGCGGTTGCCGGACAGACCTATGAGGCGTACCGCTCATTGCTTGATACACCGCGATGGCAGCGCATCATTAACGCCGGTGCGCGCAGACAGCGACTGCTTTGGGCCAGCACAGGGACTAAAGATTTCAAAGCCTCCGACACTCTTTACGTCAATGCCCTCGCCGCACCCTTTACCGTGAATACGATCCCCGAAGCGACCTTAAAAGCTTTTGCCGATCACGGGCACGTCGAAGAGATGTTGCCGATGCATTCTCGGTTATGTGACGCAGTGCTGGCCAAGTTTGTAGAGGCTGGAATTGACATTGATCTACTCGCTGCCCGACTGCAGGACGAAGGAGCGAAAGGGTTCGTCAAGTCCTGGAACGAATTGATGACTTGCATCGCATTCAAAAGTAAGTCGCTGAAATAGAGGTCTATGTCGATCCTAATCAGTCAACAAACCGATTGCCGAAGGCCGTATGGCCAAGCGTTGCCGCGCAGCAGGTCATATTTTCAACAACTTAATAGAGGTTAAAAAATGAGTGATCCCATCGTCCCGAAACCCATTGACACGTCATCCGCGGTCATTTACGCGAATAACGTTCCTCCCAACACGAAGCAAGTCGCCCAAGGACAGTGCTGCTACAGAAGCGAGAAGCTGTTGAAATGGACTGTTTCCGGGATGTTCCTGCTGTTCGTCGCCCTGATGGTGATCCCTGAATATCTGCAGAAATGGTTGTGGATGCGGGAACTCAAGTACACCGGCATTTTCTGGACGTTGCTCTCCGTCAAATGGGGTATGAGTTGTGTCGCTTTTACCGCATCGTTTCTTTTCTTTTGGATTAATCTTCGTCAAGCGGCCAAAAACAGCTTCGACCTCGCCGTCGAAGAAACAGCGAAGAAGGCTGACTCGCTCGATAAGCAACCGGTACTTGAGATTTATGGAAACACGATTTCTCGCCGCATTCTATCGTACACCATGACGCTCACCGCGGCCGGATTGGCGGTACTTTTTGCGATGGGCTTTTATGCGCAGTGGGACACGTATCTCCGCTTTCGGAACGGTGGATCCTTCGGATATGTAGATCCCATCTTCGGAATCGATGTCGGATTTTATGTCTTTCGCCTGCCCTTCTATCAACTCCTGCAAGACAGCGTCGTTTCGGCGACGGTACTCGCGATCATCGGCGTATTTTCCCTCTACGCGTACTTTGAGGTGGCCCGACTCAGTGGAAAGCGACCAATCGGCGCAGGCGGAAACGCCGTTCCGCATCTCTCCGCGCTCTTTTTTATCCTGGCAGCCGCCTGCGGCTGGGGTTATTACCTGGATCGGTTTAGCCTGTTATTTTCCACGATGGGTGTCGTCCATGGAGTTGGATATACCGCACGTCATGTGACCCTGAATGCCCTCTGGTTGATGATCGGTGTCTCAGCGGTGGCCTGCGCCCTGCTTGTGCTCAACTTCCGCCGACCACGAGGGATGGCACTGGCCATCGGCGTAGTCGGCTATGCGGCGTTGTCCATTGTCGGGATTGGGATTGTACCAGCTCTCGTACAAATGTTTGTGGTACAGCCGAGTGAATTGAAACTCGAAACGCCCTATCTGACAAACTACATCAAATTCACTCGAAAAGCATACAATCTGGATGATATTCAGGAAACAGCCTATCCGTCTCTGGCGGATCTCACATCCGAAATGATCGCGCGCAACCAAAGCACCATTGACAACGTGCGTCTCTGGGACAAGCGGCCGCTGCTGGATACCTACCAGCAGACACAGGCCATTCGTCTTTACTACGAATTCTACAATGTGGATGTGGACCGCTACCATTTGTCGGATGGTTACCATCAAGTGATGCTTGCGACTCGTGAACTCTCGAAGAAGCTCCCCGATAAGGCGGAAACGTGGGTCAATCGAAACCTGCAATTCACGCACGGCGAGGGTGTGGTCATGAATTTTGTGTCGAAGATCACACCGGGTGGGTTTCCGGAGTACATCGTTGATAATGTCCCACCCGAGTCGTCACACGGCGTGAACATAACGGAACCAGCCATTTACTATGGGGAGTCGATGCCGGGTTCCAGAATCGTCGCGACAGGCGTCAAAGAATTTGACTATCCCAAGGGAAATCAGAACGTCTACACCAGCTACGAAGGAAAAGGCGGCATTCCGATCGATAGCTTCGGCAAGAGGCTTTTATTCGCCTGGACGCAAGCTGACATTAACATCCTACTGACTTCATATCTTAAGCCTGAGAGCCGGATTCAAATCTGGCGTGACGTGCGGGTGCGCGCTGCACAGGTTGCCCCATTTCTGAGGTTCGACGCAGATCCTTACGCAGTTGTCAGTGAGGGAAAGCTGTATTGGATCCAGGACGCGTATACTGTTTCAGAAAGTTTTCCCTATTCGAATCCTCACGGAGCCGCCTTTGAGAGCCGCCTGAATTATATCCGCAATTCCGTGAAGGTCATCGTGGATATGTACGACGGTGCAGTGTCCTTTTACGTCATGGACCCTGACGATCCCGTGCTGTCCGCTTATCAACATGCATTTCCTGGGGTTTTCAAGGAATTGAAAGAGCTTTCGGCCGATTTGAAACTCCACTTGCGTTATCCACAGGATCTTTTCGCGGTTCAAGCAGCGCAATACGAGAGCTTCCATATGACTGATCCACAAGTCTTTTACAATCGTGAAGACTTGTGGGTACTGCCGCGCGAAAAGTACAACGGCAAAGTGAGCCCTATGGAGCCTTATTACATTCTGATGAAGCTTCCCGACAGTGACCAGCTGGAATATATGCTCATGAGTCCCTTCACACCCGAAAACAGGGACAACATGATCGCCTGGATGGCCGCGAGGTGCGATTTTCCAGACTATGGAAAAATGATGTTCTATCAGCTTCCCAAGGAGAAGTTGATCTATGGGCCAAACCAGGTTGGGGCAATGATCGACCAGAACACGACGATTTCCCAACAATTAACTCTGTGGGACCAAAAAGGATCAGGAGTCATTCGCGGAAAACTGGTTGTGATTCCGATTGAGAAGTCGTTCCTTTACGTCGTTCCGTTGTATCTCCGAGCTGAAGGCACAAATTTTCCCCAGCTCAAACGCGTCATTGTGGCCACAGGGAATAAGGTTGTGATGGAACCTACGCTCGACGAGGCGCTGAGCGCACTATTCGGATCGCCATCGGTCCCGAAAACCGATGGCGAAGGGACGATCAGCAATTCGGAGCTGGATCAAGCGAGGGTGCAGCTGGCCAAGGTGCAGAAGGCAATCGATTTGCTCGGTCATGTACTCAATGAACCAAAAGAGATCACACCGGTGAGTGCGACCCTTCCTAAGTGAATGCGCGCTAGAGGCACCCGGTGCGATTGAGCTTCGACAGGCGAGCCGTCGATCACACCCGGGTGCCATTTGAGCGTGGGAACTGAACACAAAAAAGACTCAAGCGAGGATCTGACATGACATCAATTATCGTACCACTCGTTCAGCGCCCCTCGTGGAAAGCACTTGAGACCCATCACCTGAATACTCGGGAATTGCAGCTCCGATCTCTATTCGCGAAGGATCCTAAACGTTGTGAACGCATGACGGCCGAGGCGGTTGGCATCTACTTCGATTACTCGAAGAACCGCATTACCGACGAGACCGTCCGACTACTGCTGCAACTGGTCGAGGAATCAGGCCTGCGGTCTCGTATTAATGCGATGTTTAACGGTGAAAAGATCAACGTCACCGAACAGCGGGCCGTACTGCATGTCGCCCTCCGCACACCAAAAGGTCAAGCCATTGTTGTGGACGGCGAAAACGTCGTACCGAAGGTACATACGGTCCTCGACAAGATGACTGACTTCTCACGTCAGGTGCGAAGCGGCAAATGGAAAGGCCATACGGGCAGGACGATCCGCAATATTATCAACGTCGGTATCGGCGGTTCCGACCTTGGACCCGTGATGGCATACGAAGCATTACGACACTACAGCGAACGTGACATGACGTTCCGATTCGTATCCAACGTTGATGGCACAGACTTCGTCGAGGCGACGCGCGATCTGGATGCTTCGGAAACACTGTTCATCATCTCCTCGAAGACCTTCACGACTCTTGAGACGATGACAAATGCACACTCGGCGCGCTCCTGGGTTACCGAAGCTTTGAATAATGAAGCTGCCGTCGCCAAGCATTTTGTCGCGGTCTCGACCAACACCAAGGAGGTGGCGAAATTCGGCATCGACATCGCCAACATGTTTGAGTTTTGGGACTGGGTTGGCGGGCGCTATTCGATGGATTCGGGAATCGGGCTGTCCACGATGCTCGCCATCGGCCCGGAACATTTTTATGAGATGCTCAACGGATTCCATCAGATGGACGAACACTTCCGCACGGCTCCTTTCGAGCGCAACCTGCCCGTGTTACTTGGACTTTTGGGGATCTGGAACAACAACTTCCTCGGCGCACAGACCGCCGCAGTCTTACCGTATGAGCAATATTTGAAGCGTTTCCCGGCTTACCTGCAACAATTGACGATGGAGAGCAACGGAAAGCACGTCACGCTTGATGGCGTTGATGTCAATTACCAGACAGGTCCGATTTACTGGGGAGAACCCGGTACCAATGGCCAGCATTCCTTTTATCAACTGATCCATCAAGGGACGAAACTTGTCCCTTGCGACTTTATCGCATTCGCTCAAGCGCTGAATCCGCTGGGTCGCCATCATGACGTGCTCATCGCCAATGTCTTTGCCCAAGCGGAGGCGTTGGCTTTTGGAAAGACTTCTCAGGAGGTTTTGGCGGAAGGTACGCCTCCTTGGCTCGCACCACATCGAACCTTTGAAGGCAATCGTCCATCCACCCTGATCTTGTTAGATCAATTGACCCCGATGGCGCTGGGGAAACTCGTTGCGTTGTACGAACACAGTGTTTTCACGCAAGGTGCCATCTGGCAAATTGACTCATTCGACCAGTGGGGTGTCGAATTGGGGAAAGTGCTGGCACAACGCATCATCCCGGAACTTGAGAGCGAGACAGAGCCCCAGCTCAACCACGACAGTTCAACCAACGCTCTAATTCGTCGCTTTCGAAGGTCTAGGCCCGCGTTGCAGGGGTGATAATTCGGAACGTGAAAACGATCCGTCTCATTTTCACCAATTCGGAAATATCAATCGCGATCGTATTGCTATTCTGAATGAACATGTTACCGTTTGGACGGTTGAGAGAGATTTCGTCTTAGGCATCCCTCTCGACGACGGAAGACTGAATGAACGGCAGACCGGCTCACGCCGGGAAGCTCGTTATGAAGTAAGCCGACGCGATGGAACACCTCAAGGTGTTCTGCCGCGTCGGCTTTTTTTTTCGCCGTGGCCTGGCGAAGAGCAATCACGAACGGAATGTCCGCTCAGTGTGTTTCGGAACTTTTGAATGGAGATGAATACGATGCATGGATTAATGGCAGGTTTCCGCAAATTGCAGAAAAACGGAGTAGTCGCTCTACGTGGACTGACGTTTCGGCGCGCGTCCAGTGTGCTGGCGGTGGCCGGCGTCATGGCTCTCGCTGCCGCGATCGCCAAGGATTCAGACGAGAAGGATGCGAAATCGAACGGCAAACAATCAGCCGTCAATTCCCCGCATGACGAGGCAGTCGCGATCCCGGAATGCTTGGAAAAACTGAAGCTTTCTGCAGAACAACAGTCGCAAATCAAAAAGATCATCGAAAGCTACAATGAATCACTCAGCACGGCGAGGCATCAATTCAGTCACCGCTACATGCAGGTGATCGATCTCGAATCGCAATTGCTGGCGGCCATTGAGGACAATCTGACCGAACCTCAACGGCAACAAATCAGAAGCCATCGGCAAAAGACTGCCAAACACGAAAATGCGGCCGAAGCAAAAAACACGAAATCCGAGTCGACGACAGCCAAGCTTGCGACCGAGGTCGACGAAGATCTCGCTGACGTTGGAATAACGCTCACATCCGAGCAGCAAACCGCAGCAGAAAAAGTTGAAGAGAAATATCGCCCCCAATTCCGATCGATGAAACACGACATCGAAAGCCTGCACGCCCGGCTGCTGTCCTTATCGGCTTGCAAGATGGAGGACATCGAAAAGGTGCTTACCAAAGATCAGCTTTCGGAACTTCGCACACATCGGCAAAGCGCTCCGGAAGCGAAAATGGCTGTTACAAAGAACTAATTAATGACATCTAGCTTGAGCTTTCCGTTCGTGGTGGCGCGAGGTTGCCTCCATCGCAGCCCATGCCACCACACGCGGTTTCAATCACGTTCAACACCGCTTTTTTCCGCAAGGAGCAAATAATGAAACGACGACTTTGCGTATTTTTGCTGGCCCTCGCCATGATCGCCACGACCGCTCGTGAGAGTAATGCGTATGGCCGATATTACAGCCCCTATGGGTGGGGCGGCCGTGGCATTCACCGCTATTACGGTTATGGAAGTGGCCCGTATGGAAACAGTTACGGCTATGGCTATGGAGGTTACGGAGGGTATGGGGGGTATGGCTATGGTGGCCCATTCGGATTTGGCGTTTCCATATTCTGATGAAATTCCAGGCCAAGAACTGACACGCATTGCCGTGTCGCCGATCGGTTTCGATTGCGTGCCGAACGAATGGAGTCTGAATCGTTGTTCACGATCCAGCAGCACGCCAGCGCGGACCCAATGCTCCATTAGCCCGAATCGGGAGGTGGAATACAGGCGCATGTTGCGTCTGTTTGAAGGTCGACGCATTTCCGAAAATAAGGGACCGTAAGATGAAGACTTGTGCAACTGTGTTTTCTGTCGCTGCGCTATCGTTGAGCTTTCTAAGTATGCAACTGATCGCTGACGAGAAGAGTGCCGATCAGAAGACGAATTCGGCGGTGACACATCATTTCCGAACGAGCGCGATTGAGGGGATGGCGGTGCGGAATGCCACGGAAGAACACCTCGGTAAGGTTAAAGATCTGGTCATCGACTTGGAGACGGGCAAAGTGGTCTACGCGGCCCTCGATTTCGGCGGCTTTCTCGGTTTTGGTGACAAACTGTTCGCGGTCCCGTGGGACGCTTTCAAAATTGGGGCCACTGACAATGTGGAACACCTTGTGCTGGCCACTACGAAGGAAAAGCTGACCAACGCGCCGGGGTTTGACAAGAGCCACTGGCCTCTCGCAGGCGATCCTGCCTGGTCGCACGTTGACAAGTTTTATGCTCCGCTAGTAACGACGCAGCAATCAACGAAAAAAGGGGTCACGACGGCCGCATCAAATAAGGCTAGCGTTGCCGCAGCGGATACTACGAAGGACAAAAATGCCAAAGACAAGGCTACGATTACCAAAGTCGATGCCAAGAAAGGTACCGTCGCCCTGACGATGACAGATGAGAAGGGAAATCATTCCGAGAAGACGTTCCAGTTCGCGGACGGAGTTCAGTATGTGGATAGCGATGGTAAGTCGGCCAAGAGTGATGCCTTCGGTGCGGGGGACCATGTCCGGATCACTGAAAAGGACGGAAAGATCACGGAATTGAAGAAGTGCCTCAATCGCACCTGCGCGACAATCACCAAAGTTGATGCTAAGGACAGCACCGTCGCAATAACGATGAAGGACAAAGATGGGAAAGAAGTCGACAAGTCGCTCAAACTTGCCGAAGGGGTAACGTACTTCGATAACAATGGGAAACCCGCCAAGATCGATGCATTTCAAAAGGGAGACCATGTCCTTTTCTCTGAGAAAGACGGGAAGATTACCGAGCTGAAAAAGGGTATCGAACACTCAAAGGCGAAGATCACAAAGATGGATGCCAACAAAGGTACCGTTAGCGCCATGGTGAAAGACCGAAATGGCGATGAGGCCGAAAAGACTTTTTATCTCACGGACGATATCGAATACGTTGACAGCACGGGAGAAGTCGCGACCTTTGATGTCTTTCATTCAGGAGATGAAGTACTGATCTTCGAAACCGAAGGCAAAATCAAGGAATTGAATAAAGACACCACATCGAAGAAAGCGGCTGACAAGAAGGTCAGTGCCAAGTAAGACTGTCCCCGTGATCAAAAGTTTCGGGTCAATGAGATCGTTCTGATGACAGCAGAGATCATGCGGGAGTCCGTCAGTTCTTGCCGCACGTTGCCAGTTTGCTCCCATTGGGAGACCGTGGTTCAGACTGTATCCGCCTTCGGAGATATGGCAAGAAAACCACAACAGAAACTGCTGAAACGTGCCGCGAGAAGCGGACCCCTCGCCTTTGAGTTTCGATTGCGTGCCGAACGAATGGAGTCTGGATTGTTGATGACACTTCAGCAGCACGCTGGCGCGGACCCGATGCTTTTCTTCAGCCCGCGAGGATTGTTGGATTGCGGTCGCATGTTGCGTCCGTTGGAAACTTTTCCATTTAAAGAAAGAGTGCTGCCATGGGTTTATTTCTGACAATCCTTCTCGTTTTGGGCGGACTGCCGAGATGGAACTACTCGCGCATTGGGGTTATGGGCCAAGCGGAGGATTAGGGCTCGTACTGATCGTTGTGTTGCTGCTGATGGTCATGGGGCGTATCCCTGGTGGAATCTAGCTGAGAGCCAGCATTTCTCATCAAGAGAGACAGATCAATGTCACGGGCGGAATCGTACTTCGCTTCATCAATACGTGACAAACCCTGTTTACCTGGGAATGACAGAAGCCATGAACAAGTAAACTCCTCAACAAGTCAGAATCGAGTATTCGCGTTCATACCCACGTAAACAGGATCACATTATGTCAACTTCAGTTGTCTGCACAGACGTTGTTTTTCCGTCAGAGACCATTCTTGACGAGCCGTGGATTGCCGATGTTTTTGGCAACGATGGTGCCTTTTTAATGGAGGAAAAAGCGATGGATATCGCGCCGGCTCCCGACGCGAGCGCGTCTGATGACGCAGCATTCGGTATCGGGACGGGCGATGGATATGGTAGCGCCTTGGGTTGGCTGGCCACCCTCGGAGCCTTAGCGGTTAAAGTTTCGGCTCTTTTTCTGCCGCTCGCCCACTCATAGCCGTTGGCTCACTTTCGCCAGCAAAATAGCTCTGAACGAAAAGACGGAACTCTGATGACCGGTGTGTCCGAGGCCGAGCGAACGAAGTCGCATAAAGCCGAAGTGAAAGTGAGTCGCGGTGTCGTGGAAGATGTACCACCTGAATAGGTGGAAGGAGTCATTCCATTTCAAAACGAAACGTCGTGAAGGATTCAATCATGAACCAACAGGTTTGTTTATTGGTGCTCGCGCTCGGCATGTGTGCCGCGATGATTCCCCAACGGAATGCCATTTCCGCTGATGACGAGTACGATGAAGTCACGCAACACGCTTATTACGACGGCTATGGCCCAGTCAGGTACGGTCGCTACGGATTCGGCTCTCGCAGGTCGTATGGTAGTGGGGGTGCCAACTACACCGCTTACGGAAATGGCCCCTACGGGTATGGTGGCGGAAGCGAGTATTTATTCCCATCGGTTTATGGTGGGACGCTGAACTACACTCCAGTCCGCTCTACCTACAATCTTTCTCGTTATGGCTTTTATGCCACCGACAATGACGACTGGTGACGGTGCAAACGTTTGACGTTCAGTAACGTGACGCCTGAGAGACGCGTGTCTGTCAGGATTTGTGGCCTCATCGGCCGTGTTTGGAAGTTGCTTCGAAGGAGTTGTGGAAATGAATCGGAAATTGTTTTCTCTATTCGGTGTGTTGATCACGGTGTTCAGCTTTACTGTCGGCAGTGGTGATGCGGAAGCGCACAACTGGGGTTGGCAAGGAAACAATTGTTGTCAGCAGACAGGAAACTTTGGTTGGCAGCAAAATGGCTACCGCCAGGGGCGTCGCTTCGGCAATGGTTGCGGACAATCAGGTAACTGCGGTTACCAACAATCGTATAACTATGTCTCACAGCAAGGCGGAAACAACTGTTGCCAACAGGTCAGTTATTCGAGTTGCCAGCAGACCATTAACTGTGCTCCGACAACAACCGCGTGCTGTAGTTCTCAGTCCGGAGTCATTCAGACTGGAATGACTAACGGACAACCCGCTCCAGTGTCTCCAGCAGCCGCTGATAACGCGCCTCATCCGGCAGCGAATGCACCGGCACCGCCGATTGAACCGGCCAAATCCACGCCTCGCGCTCCGACGCCGAGCAAGTAAGAGAATTGTTGACAAGGCACGTTTCTCACATCGACACGTGGGCGGTTTCTAAAAAAAGGAATGTCATCATGCAGCGAAAGTCGTTGATGCTTTGGGGAGCCGCCCTCTTGTCAGCCGTGATCGTGCTGGAAGTAACAGTCCAAAAGGATGCTCCGTTGAACGCTCGAATAGGCGGTGTTCGAAAGCAGGAACACGGGAACTCGAACGCTGCGGGAGTACTTATGTCGAAGCGAGGCGAAAATACCGCCCCGAAGCCGAGCGGTGATGTGGGATTGGATAAATCGATCTCAAGATGAGTACATGTAACTATTGTCGGAAGAAATTCACGGATAAATCATCGCAACAAACGGGATATCGCCGATTCGTGGTACATCCACTCACGCCAAACCACAACGCGGCAAAGATCCCGAAGCATTTGACATTCTGCAAGATGCATCTGGTGAATTATTCACGGCAATTGATGGAAGGGCGTATTGGAGCCCTGCGTTTTCCAATTCAATCGAATCGAGTTTCAGGATGTGGTCATTTCAAAAGCCGACTGTCGAATCAATTCGCCGATTTATGGCGGAAGAGTCAAAGCTGGTTTTGACTCTTCCGAGAGTCGAAGCGACCGTAGATACGCTGCCTAAGGGTTATGTCATAGAACACACTCGCATCGAATTGGGCAAAGGCGAATCCGTTTTTCTTACGGCGAGTGCCGCCTTGCAACACTGGGATCATTTGCGCCTCGGGTGGGTTGAAGCGTGGTCTCCATCGACTTCGATTCAGCGCGGCGATGTCGTCGCCGTAATAGCGCGTTCGATGGGCCTCTGGTGGCTCAACTCATGTCGGATCAGCTACGTCATCAACGAATCAGGGCCGATCAGCAAATTCGGTTTCGCTTGCGGAAACTTGCCCGGATATGCGGAGAGCGGTGAAGAACGATTCATGATCGAATGGCACCGACGCAATAAAAGCGTGTGGTATGACCTCCTGTCAATTTCCAGACCGAACACGTTCTTGACCCGGCTGGGTTATCCGGTTCTACGGCCGTTGCAGAAACGAATCGGACGAGACTCGGCAGCATGCATGTGCAAGGCGGCTCGGATTCGTGACAACGTAAGTATTGGTTGAATTTCGACTGAATGTTCGATGACTCTTCCGTAAAAAAGGGAAGCTCAAATGGGCCAATCGACTCCATTATTCCCATTATGTCCGAAGTGCGCTGCGCAGATGACCCAGGGTCATGTATTAGACCGTTTCCAAGGAGAGACTTTGCCAGAGTTCGAACATCCGTCTGAAGCTCGATGGGTCGAAGGAACACCGGAAACCAAATCCCGACACGAATCATTTTTCACTGAGTTTGGATTCAAATCTCAAAAACCAGAAAAGGCAATTCCGATTGGCACGTTTCGCTGCAACACCTGCGGTTTTCTCGAATCCTATGCTCGGGTTGAATTTGAGGTCAGTTGAGTGAAAAGAGGGAGAGACAGATGTCGATAAATATACTCGCAAGTGCGTCCTTGAAGACGCTTCAGCATTTCGTTTCGGCCTACAACGTCCACCCAATGCTCGTCAATTTCAGCGCGGCGTTGATTCCAGTCTCTGTCGGCAGCGATGTCCTCGCGCGGATATTCGGCAAGCCGTCGCTCCGTGACACCGGTTGGTGGACACTGTGTTTCGCGGCGATCATCACGCCATTTACCGCATCGGCTGGCTGGTTGTTGTGGTCGCATGACGACGATGGTGTCCTCGGAATGACCATCCATAAGTGGCTTGGTACGTCCCTGGCGGTACTTCTTCTTGGACTTGTTCTGTGGCGGTGGTCGCTTTTCAAAAGTACTTCCAACCCGAGCCTCCTCTATTTGCTTATCGCCTCCATGGTCGTGGGAGCCGTCTTTTACCAAGGACACCTTGGTGGCAAACAGAGCTTTGGTTGCAACTCGATTACCCTCCCAAAGACGTTGCTTACGATCGTCGCGCTTCATCACGAATCAGCTGAAATCTGTGGATTTGCGGACCATTCGGTGCCCCAAGCGGCATCACAGGGCATAATTCGTTTGGTTTGTTGGGCGTGAGAGCTGTTGATTGCAAAGAAGTCATCACGGTAACGGATGGAAATGTCATGACTGAGAATTCATTGTTGGTAAATTCGGCCAATCCATCGATATCAATCATTCTGATCCGTCTCATTAGCCTGTTAACCTCCACTCTTCTTTGGCAAACGAAAAGTTCCAGCACAGTGCGGGCAAAATCAATCCGGACTTCCCCGCTTCTCATTGTTTTATGCGGTGCACTGCTGCAGTTCAGCACAGTCTGCACGACGCTCCATGCGGACGAAGGAATGTGGCTGTTCAACAATCTACCCCGCAAGCAACTTGCCGACAAATACGAGTTCGACCCAACCCCCGAATGGACCGAGCACGTCATGAAATCGTCAGTTCGTTTCAACTCGGGTGGATCAGGATCGTTCGTATCGTCGACCGGGCTGATATTGACCAATCACCACGTCGGCGCCGACGTGCTGCACAAAATCAGTAGCGCAGGACACGACTACTATAAAGAGGGCTTCTGGGCCAAAACACGGGTTGAAGAACAGCGGGCACCAGACCTAGAGCTGAACGTCCTGCAGTCGATCGAAGATGTCACCAACCGCGTCGGCGCAGCAGTCAAACCACAAATGTCGGCGGAAGAAGCCTTTGTCGCTCGCCGCAGCGTCATTTCGGCGATCGAGAAAGAATCGTTCGACAAAACCGGACTGCGTAGTGATGTGGTGACATTGTACCAAGGCGGCCAGTATCACCTCTACCGCTATAAGAAATACACCGACATAAGGTTGGTGTTTGCCCCTGAATTTGCGATCGCTTTCTTTGGTGGTGATCCTGACAACTTTGAATACCCGCGCTACGATCTCGACATCTGTCTGTTCCGAGCTTACGAAGATGACAAGCCTGTCAAGATCGACCATTTTCTCAAGTGGAGCAAGGCCGGTGGCGTGGACGGAGATTTAGTATTTGTCTCCGGACACCCAGGGAAAACGGATCGGCTCGATACGGTGGCAGCTCTGAAGTACATCCGAGATGTACAAGCACCCACGATGCTCGACTGGCTTCGACGCCGGGAAATCATGTTGCAACAATTCGGCGAGCGAAGTGAAGAACATTCACGTATCGCGAAAGAGGATCTTTTCGGAGTCCAGAATTCTCGCAAGTCTTATTACGGTCGGCTTGCAGGACTACAAGCCCCCTCGATCATCGCACGGAAAGAGGCGGCTGAACGACAGTTTCGCGATCAATGCGACTCTGATCCTCAGATGAAAAAAGCATACAGCAATTCCTGGGAAAAAATCGAGCAAGCCCAGCAGATCCGGCGCGATATTGGCGTCCGGATCAATGTTCTGGAAGGTGGCCGAGGATTCAGTTCGACTTTGTTCGGCATCGCCAGAACGCTGGTCCGGCTCGCGGCAGAAAACGAAAAGCCCTCGCACGAACGTTTACCCGAATTCAGTGATGCTGCTCGTGGATCTCTGGAGTTAGGGCTGTATTCCACTGCACCGATTTACGAAGAACTGGAGATCGCTAAACTCGGTGACGGTCTCGGGTATTTCCTTGAAAAGCTTGGCACGGATACTCCGCTTGCGGAGGCAGTGATGTGCGGCAAGAATCCTGGCACCCGTGCGACCGAGTTAATTGGCGAAACGAAATTGAAGGACGTCACCGAACGCAAACGAATCGCGGAGGGAGGGCCCAAGGCGATTGCCGAATCAAATGATCCGCTCATTGTGCTCGCCCGGTTAGTTGACCCTGACGCCCGCGCCATTCGAAAGAAAATGGAAATACATGTCGTTGAAACCGAGCGGCAAGCGTACTCACAGATTTCCCGAGCGCTGTTCGAGTTGCATGGTACCAGCACATACCCCGACGCGACATTCACATTGCGACTTTCTTTCGGCACGATTAACGGTTATGAAGAAAACGCCAATAAAGTCGAATTTTCGACGACACTTGGCGGTGCATTTAAAGATGCTGACCGTCATGGGAACAAATCTCCGTGGGCTTTGCCGCCAAGCTGGCATCAACACAGAAATAACATTGATCTGAACACGCCCTATAACTTCGTCTCTACCTGTGACATCATCGGAGGGAATTCCGGCAGTCCAGTGATCAACCGTGCGGGCGAATTCGTGGGGATCATTTTTGACGGCAATATCCAATCGCTCGTCGGTGATTTTGTCTACGACGAACGACAAAATCGAGCCATCTCGGTCCATTCCGCGTCAATCGTCGAATCTTTGAAGAACATCTACGGCGCCGCGCCGCTGGTTAGGGAACTCGGATTTTGACTTTCTTTCATGGCAACTAAGCATCGGACGGTGCAACAATTGCTGATCGGACATCTCTCACCCAAGAGGATCAAACTGACTGAACTGGCGGCTGAAAAGATTCAGTCGATCTTCACCAATGCTCCCAGGAATGATGCACCCATCGGCGGATTGAAGATCGTCTCGGTAGTGAATGGTTCGCCGCATGTCCGTCAGGAACAGAGGATATCTACTAGATTAATGCCGAGAGCTTTCGCGGATCGGATCATCTGGGCCGCATCCTTGAGGAGGCCCAGACTGTCGTGAACAAGAATTTGGCAGTGGGGACGTAGCCGTTGAAAGGTGTTTATGCAGGTCATGGTCATCGACATTGGCGGAAACCACGTCAAGATTCTGGTCACAGGCGAATATGTCATGCGTGAGTTTGCCTCCGGGTCCTCAATGACCGCTAATGAGATGGTTTGCGGGGTTTTGAAGGCTGCTGATGGCTGGAAATA
>Ga0181528_10000772_pt1 | contig 21137 bp, 11 predicted proteins | sample PEATcosm2014_Bin_47_FD_119742 | JGI IMG/M metagenome (GOLD analysis project Ga0181528, IMG submission 119742) | Peatland microbial communities from MTU Mesocosm Facility, Houghton, MI, USA - PEATcosm2014_Bin10_10_metaG | ecosystem: Environmental > Terrestrial > Soil > Wetlands > Peat | place...
AAGCCATCGTGGTGTTTGGTGGTGAAGCAGACGTACTTCATGCCGGCGTCCGCCGCCGCCGCCGCCCAGGCGCCGGGGTCGAAGGCGCGCGGGTCGAAGGTGCGGTTGAGAGCGCGATAGTCGCGCGCGAAACGGTCGTAGTCGCGGCCGCGCTCCGTCCAACAGCGCATGGACTCGGTGCGCGCCCACCTGTCGGCGGGGACCAGACCCCAGGATTCGCAGCAGTCCCACTGGCAGTACGGGCCCCAGTGCAGGATGAGGCCGAGCTTCTGATCGCGGAACCACTCCAGGCGCTGTTGCAGCCAGAGCGGGTGCCGACTCACCGGGAAGCCGCCGGGGTGCGAATGGGCCGTCACGTCGGGGCGCGGGATTTCGTCGCTCATGAGGCGGTCTCCGCCGCGCCGCGTGTGTTGGCGGCGGAACGGCGGCTACCTCCTCGTCAGCCGCCGCCGATCGCCGTGGCCGGGGTGGCGTTGAGGCGCCAGCCGGCGCGCAGGACGGCCAGCAGCGGTTCGTTGACGGGGTAGTCTTCGCCGTTCCCGTGTTGGGCCTGCAAGGACATGCCGCCCGGACCGGCGGACTCGCGGTAGTTCCAGTAGGTCCAGTGGAAGCCGTATTCCTCGAACAGCGCGATGCGCGTGGCGATGGAGCTGGCCTGCAACCCGGCCGGTCCCTTGTCGCGCTCGGCGCCGAACTCGCCGACCCACAGCGGCACGTTGAAGCGATGGGCGAACGCAATCGCGGGCGCCAGGCGGCGGCGCAGGTCCTCCTTGTCCACGGTGGCGTTCTTCATGCCGTAGAAGGCGGCGCTCAGGTAGGTCGAGCCGGTGGCGTCGGCCAGCTTGATCCAGCCGGACAGGTGGTACGCGTGGCCGGGTTGGACCTCCAGCCGCGGACCGATCCAGCCGCCGTATTCGGTGGTGCCGCTGACGCGCACACTGCCGGGCTTGTTGTGCCCGACGGCGGCGTCGTAGCTGATCACCGAGGCCGGCGGGCGTTCGCCGTGATAGGCGCCCGCGCCGCGGTCGAAACCCTCGGCGTGCACCACGTGACCCTTGTCGTCGGTGAGACGGATGTCGTCGAACCAGGCTTGGCCGCCGTTGGCCGTCGAGCGCAGCAGGATGCTCAGCGACGAGGCGCCGGCGGGCACGGTGAAGGGCAGCTCGAAGCGCGTCCAGTCCTGCGTGCCGGAGACGCCGGGACCCTCCTTGGCGTTGCTCAGCCATTGCTCGTCGGGCCCGCCTTCGTAGAAATGGAAGGTGTAGAGGATGTTGGGATCGGCCACCTTGATGGCGTCCTTCAGATCGACGGCATTGGACCATTGGTCGCCCGATACCACGATCACCTTGTCGGGATCCACGGCTCGGATGGCGTCGATGGCTTGCCGGGTGAGAGCCACCAGCTTGTCGGGTTGCGGATCTTGGGTGCACGGCTCGTTCATCAGTTCGTAGGCCGCCACTGCGGGCCGCCCGCGATAGCGGCGCGCGATCTCGCACCACAGGGCGATGAAGCGTTGCCGGAAGGTCTCGTCATGCCACACGCGGTTGCGCCCGCCATCGCAGTAGGGCGCGGGATCCTGCCCGCCCGGCACGACGTGCATGTCCAGGATGACGTATTGGTGGTAGCGCCGCGCCCATTGCATGACTTCGTCGAACTGCGCGAAGCCGTCCTCGCGCCACGTGCCGGGATGGGCCATGTCTTCGAGGTCGCCGTAGGAAAAGGCCAGCCGCGCCACATTGGCTCCCCACGCGGCCTGGCGCCGCATGTCGTCTTCCGTGTAGCGCGTGCCGGCCAGATGCCACCAGCCCCAGTCGATGCCGCGCAGCCGCAACACCCGGCCGCCGGCCACCAGGTCCGGGCCAGCCACGTGCACCGGCGGAAGCTCGGCGCGGGCCGGCGCCGCGGCGAACCAGATCGTGGCGACCAACAGCGCCGTCGCGCGGAGCCATAGGTTCTTCACCGCACTCTCCCGTGGCGTAAGATAGCACCGTCACGCAGCCCGGAGAGCGGCGATGCGACGATCGGTCCTACTGGCATTGCTGCACGCCACGGTAGCTCTCGCCGCCGCACCAACCGTGGAGCGCACGCCCGCCGCGTGGACACTCCATCACGGCGATTGTTCCTTGAGCATCGCGCTGTCCGACAGCGTCAGCACTTTCCGCTGCCCGGCGGCGCAACTCACCCTCACGCCCTCGCTGCAACGGGGCAACGGCTGGACCACGCCGCTGGCCTCCGGACCGGCGCCCACGGTGGTCACGACGGGCGGCGCGACGACCCTCACGGTGGTTCGCGACGTCCCCGAGGAGCGCCAGTTCGTCACCATCGCCACCGCCTACGACGATCTGCCGGCCATCTTCGTCACCACCCGGCTGCGCGTCACCAAGGAGACCAAGGCGCAGTATTACTTCCTGCAATCGTCGCTGCCGTGCGATCAATACGTGACCGCCGGCGGGCCGGTGACGCTCGACAAGCGCGACTGGACCACGCTGCCCTGGCAGCCGTGGTGGTATGTCGCGCGCCATCGCGGCGGCGTCGCTATCCTGCCCACCAACGTGGCCGGTTGCGCGCCGAGCAAAGGGTCGGCGCTCTTCTTCCACGCTCTCCCGAAGGGCGCCCCGTTGTGCGTCGGCGATTCTCTCGATGCCGGCTTCGGCCTGGCCGGCGTAAGCGACGCGCCGGCCGCCGCGGAGTTGTGTCGCCGCGCGCAGGCGAAGGGCGTGGCGGCCCTGCAGCCGTGGCTGCGGCCGGATGAGAAGGTCGACTTCGGCTCGCCCGCCCCGCCGTGGCTGCGCGAGGCGGAAGTCTACAACCTCTACTATCGGCCCGCCGCGCAGTGGACCGAGGCCGTCGTCTCCACCAAACTCAAGGGCTTCCCGCTCATCGTCGGCAGCACTCCCGACGCGGCGGCGCTGGCGCGCTGCCACCGGCAGGGCGTCAAGGTGCTGTACTACGTCTGCTGCACCTGCCTGCTGGACACCGATCTGCAGGTCAAGAGCGGCGGGCGCATCTACAGCGAATGGAGCGAGTGCGTGGACAGCGGCTCCCGGGATCTGAAGGACCACCCCGACTGGGTGTGCATCGACAAGGACGGCCACCCTCAACACGATGCCTGGGGCATGGCCCACGGGCACAAGGGGCTGCTCAATACGTGCCTGCACCAGAGCGGCCTGCGCGAGGCGGTGCTGCGGGAAGTGCGGCTGCTGATGGCGCTGGGCTACGATGGCGTCTTCGTCGACCTGGCCGGACCGACGGTGGAGTGTTATGGCGACAAGTGCGGCAAGCACACCCACGAACACCCGGAATGGAGCAACACGCAGGCCTACGAGGAACTGCTGAAGGCCATCTACGCCGAGGTCAAGCGCTTCGGCCCGGATCGCGTCGTGATGCAAAACACCTGCACCGGCATCATCGACAGCCATTGGGCGAGCTGCGACAGCCAGATGCTGGAGGCCGTGCCGTTCGGCGAGGGATCCACGAAACTGAGCCTGTCCCCGCCGGAGATGCGCTGGACCACCCTGCGCCAGGCCGCCGCCGTGGCGGCGGGCAAGATCCCGGTCATCCTGCCGTACTTCGGCGGCGTGGCCGACATCGAGGCCGTCAAGTCGGCGGCCATGGCCTCGTACGCTTGGGCCAGGGTGTCGGGCTTCCTGTGGGCGGACGCCTTCGGCCTGACGGACATCAAGGGGCTGGAAGGCTTCGGCCGGCAGCTCTACGGACAACGAACGGGCAGCCCGACGGCGCCCGTGGCGAGCGAGGAGCAGGGCTTGAGTCGGCGCTTCAAGACCGGTCAATGGCGGCTGGAATTCGGCCCGACGGGCGATCCGAAGGGCACGTTCACCGCCGATTGATACCAATTGTGGTGCAGGCGTCTCGCCTGCAGGCAGCCGGGACGGCTGCACCACAACCTGGTGCAGCCGCAAGAGGAGCGCCGCGCGGCGCGGCCAATGGGCCGTGCCGGCGACCGTCGTGGTGCGCCCGGCCGGAGGTGACCGTAGATGCAAGCCCTGGCTCTCATTGCCCTGGCCGTGGTCGGCGCCGAGCTGCCGACGGGCAGCGCGCCGCCTCCCCTGGCCGCCGACCATTTCCCCAGCCGCCTCCATGCCTTCGTCTGGCGCAACTGGCAGTTGGTGAGCGTCGAGCGCATGGCGCAGGTGGTGGGCGCCGAGCCGCAGCAGGTGCGCGAGCTGGGCCGGCGCCTCGGCTTGCCGCCACAGCCGCCCATCGGCGAGGACCTGCACAAGCGCTCCTACATCACCGTCATCCGTCGCAACTGGCACCTGCTGCCCTACGACCAGCTGTTGGCCCTGCTGGGCTGGTCGGCCGAGGAGCTGGCCTACTCGCTGCGCGAGGACGACTTCCTGTATGTCAAGCTGGGCAACCTGAAACCGGCCTGCGAGCCGCTGCACTGGCACGAGCCGGACGCCGCCGAGCGACGGCGCGAGGACGCTATCCGCGCCGTTGTGGCACGCAACTTCCCCGGCGGCCTGCTGGCCGGAGGGCGGCCGTTGTTCGGCTTCATCGACGATCTGTGCGCGCCGCTGCCGCCGGCGGAGGCCGACTCGGCCCCGGCGGCCGTCTCGCACTTCGCCACGCGCTTCGGCTACAGCTACTTCGCCACCTACGGCGACCCGCTGCTCGATGCCTCGCTCGATCCGTACCCCGACGCCTACCTGGATCGGCTGTCGCGGGCCGGAGTCAACGGCGTCTGGCTGCCGGTGGTGCTGTACAAGATGGCGCCCTTCCCGTGGGATGAAGGGCTCAGCGCGGGCTGGGAGACGCGACTCGCCAACCTCGGCGCGCTGGCGGCGCGCACGCGGCGGCACGGGGTGCGGCTCGATCTCTACCTCAACGAGCCGCGGGCCATGCCGCTGGCCTTCTTCGAGCAGCATCCCGAGCTGAAAGGGGTGACCGAGGGCGATCATGCCGCGCTGTGCACCAGCGTGCCGGTCGTGCGCCAGTATCTCACCGACGCCACGGCGCGCCTGTGTGCCGCCGCGCCGCAACTGGGCGGCGTGTTCACCATCAGCGCCTCGGAGAACCTCACCAACTGCTGGTCGCACGGCCAGGGCGCAACCTGCCCGCACTGCGGCGAACGCGGCGCGGCGGAAGTCATCGCGGAGGCCAATGCCGCCCTCGAGGCCGGTGTGCACCGCGCCAATCCGGAGGCGGAGGTGATCGTCTGGGACTGGGGCTGGCCCGACGATCAGGCGCCGGCCATCATCGCGCGCCTGCCGCGGTCGGTGGCGCTGATGAGCGTCAGCGAGTGGAGTCTGCCCATCACGCGCGGCGGGATTTCCTCCCTCGTCGGGGAGTATTCCATCTCCAGCGTCGGCCCCGGTCCGCGGGCCCTGAAGCACTGGGCGCTGGCCCGCGCCCGCGGCTTGCGCACCTTCGCCAAGGTGCAGGCCGGGACGACCTGGGAGCTGGGCTCGGTGCCCTATATTCCCGCCACGGCGTTGGTGGCGGAGCATCTGTGCGCCCTTGCCAAGGGAACGGGCGATCCGCCCGTGGCCGCCGACGGGCTGATGCTGGGCTGGACGCTGGGCGGCTACCCGTCACCGAACCTGGAGCTGGCCGGCATCATCGACGGCATGGCCAAGCCGGACGCCGACGAGGCGCTGCGGGAGCTGGCGCGGCGCCGTTTCGGGGCGGCGCACGTGCCGGCGGCGCTGGCCGCGTGGCGCGTCATGAGCGCGGCCTTCCGCGAGTTCCCCTACCAAAGCGGCCTGCTCTACTGCGGGCCGCAGCACATGGGTCCGGCGAACCTGCTCTATCCGCGGCCCACGGGCTACCATGCCACCATGGTCGGCTTCCCCTACGACGATCTGACCGCCTGGCGCGCCATCTACCCGCCGCCGGTGTTCGTGGCGCAGTTCGAGCGCGTCGCGGCCGGTTTCCGCGAAGGAGCGCGGCTGCTGGCCGCCGAGCCGGCCAATGCCGCCCTGACCAGCGAGGCCACGGTGGCCGAGGCCACGGCCATCTGCTTCCAGAGCTGCGCCGACCAGGCACGCTACGTGCTGGCCCGCGACCAGGGCGCCACGGACGCCATGAATACGGCGACACGGGCCGAGGAGAGCGCGGCGCGGCGCCTCTACACGCTGCAACTGGCCGACCCGCGCCTGGGTTTCGAGGCTTCCAACCACTATTTCTACACCCCCCTCGACCTGGTCGAGAAAGTGGTGCAGTGCGAGTGGCTGTTGAGCCGCTGATACCCAATGGCGATAGAGCCGAAGCCCGAAAGGTAGGGCACGTCTCGCCGAGACGTGCCGCCGTCGCCAGGCGACGGCTGGGACCGCCTACGGCGGTCCGTCGGCCTCGGCGAGACCGACGCTACCTTGGGTTGTTGGCCGCGCGACGTGGTGCGATTCTATAGCCGCTTGGTATGAGCCCGCCGCAGGGCCGGCCGCCTACGCCACCGGCCGCAGCCGGGTGATGGACCCGGCGTCCGCATCGAACACCAGGAATTGCCCTTCGCGCCGGGCCGGCACGCGGGCGCCTTGCGCATCGTAGGCGCCGAGCCGCTGGTCCGGGTCCCACACGCGACATGGACGGGCGTGGCCGGCGTGGAGGGTGGCTTCGACCAGCGCCCCGTCCGCCCAGATCATGTCGACGCCGAAGTCGCCGCGCGCGCGCAGGCCGCGGACGCTGCCCGCGGGCCAGGCGGCGGGCAACGCCGGCAGCAGGTGCAGCTCCTCGTGGTAGCTGGTGAGGAGCATCTCGAGCACCGCCGCTATGCCGCCCAGGTTGCCGTCGATCTGGAAGATGCGCGGCGGGTGCAGGTCCAGCAGGCTATCGGTAGCGAAGTCCCTCACGAGGTGCTCGACGTGGCGCAGCGCCTCATCGCCGCGGCCGGCGCGGGCGAAGCAGCACGCCGTCCAGGCGCGGCTCCAACCGGTGTGGCCGCCGTGGGCCGCCAGCCGCAGCTCCAGCGAGCGCATGGCGGCGGCGAACAGCTCCGGCGCGTGATCGGGGCCGATCTGATCGCCGGGGTACAGACCATAGAGGTGCGAGAGGTGCCGGTGTCCCGGCTCGACCTCCTCGAACTCCTCGTTCCACTCCAGCAGTTGGCTTTGGGAGCCGATCTTCATGGCCGGCAGGCGCGCCGCCAGATCGCGCCAACGCGCGGCGAGCTCGGCGTCCAGACCCAGGATCTCGGCCGCCTGCGCGGCGTGAGACAGCGCATCGCGGGCCAGTTGCACGTCCATGGCGGCGTTGACGCCGAGGCTGACGGGGTAACGCGGGCCGCTGAGCGTGAAGCGATTCTCCGGCGACTGGGAGGGCACCAGCAGCACCTCGCCGGTCTCGTCCACCAGGTGGTAGGACTCATAGAAGGCGGCCACTTCCTTGAGGAACGGGTAGGCGCGCGCGCGCAGGAAGGTCTCGTCGAGGCTGAACTCCCAATGCCACCAAAGGTGTTGCGACATCCACGCCGCCGCGCCGATCCACACCGCCCAGCCGTCGGATTCGGGCGTGCAGCGGCCCCACGGATCGGTCTGGATGGGCAGCCACACGCCGTCACAGCCATACAGCCGGCGCGCCGCCTCGCGGCCGTGCGGCACCTGGCGCTCCAGATGCTGGAAGAGCGCCTCGGTGTACGCCTGCAACCCGCCCGGCTCGGCGCCCCAGTAGGCCATCTGGAGGTTCACGTCCTGGTGCAGGTCGCTGTTCCAGCACGGCTCCAGCTCCTCGCACCAGCGGCCCTGCAGCGTGGCGGGCAACGTGGCGCGGGCGGAGGAGGCGCACAGCAGGTAGCGGCCATAATGAAAGTAGAGCAGCGCCAGGCCGGGATCGGCCTCGCCGGCCCGCAGACGGCGCAGGCGCTCGTCCGTCGGCCGATCCGGCTCCGCCAGCGGCAGGTCGAGCGTCAGGCCGCCGTAATGCCACTCGTGCTCGGCCTTGTGGCTGGCCAGCAGCGCCGGCCAGTCGCGCGTCGAAAGCCCGTGCGCCGTGCATTCCTCCCGCGGCTCCGGCCCCGGGGCCGAGGTGCCGATGTCGAGAGCCACCAGCACGTCCGTGGCGCCGGTGACGGCCAGCTTGTGGCCCTCCAGCACGGTGGCCTGGCCGCCACTCAGGAAGACCTCGGCGCGCACCTCGAAGGCGATGCCGTCGCGGATCTCGCCGTGCAGGCACAGGCCGTCCTCGGTGGCGGCGCGGTGCAGCTCGCAACGCGGATCGTGGCGGCGATCCAGCCAGAGGACGCAGTCGAAGGGCTGTCCATCGCACGTGTAGCGCGCCAGGAGCCGGTCCTCGGTCAGATGCGCCACGTACTCGCGCCGGTAGCGCCCGCCGTCGCGGCGCATGGCGCCGTAAGTCACGGTGCACATGCCGCGGTCCAACTCCAGCTCGCGCAAGTAGTCGTGCCACGGGCCTTGGCTGAACTCCACGAAGAGGTCGCCGGCGGTCTGGAAGGAGTCCACGCGGCCCGGCCTGTCGCCGATGCCGCCGCCGCCGCCGAAGTAGCGGTTGGCCAGCTCCGTGCCCTGCTCGTAATCGCCGGCCAGCAGGAGACGGCGCACTTCCGGCAGGTGATGCGCCGCGTCATCCAGGTCCCGGAAGCGATTGATCCCGGTCCACAGCCATTCGTGGTTGAGCGCCAGCCGCTCACGCGGGCAGCTTCCCAGGACCATGGCCGCCAGCCGCCCGTTGCCAATCGGCAGGCCTTCGCTCCAGTCTGCCGCGGGCTGCCGATACCACAGTCGTTGGTTCGCCATGACGTCTCTCCAGGCCGGTCACCGGTACGCCAGCTCCGCCGACAGGTCGAGATAGAGCTTGATGGCCGCGGGCGGCACGTTCCACGGGATGTGGTTGCCGATGCACATGAAGTAGCCGCCGCTCATGCGGCCCGTCTCCACCATGCGCTTCACCATGGCGCGAATGGCCGCCGGATCGTTGCCCGACAGGATGCGATTGTCACCCTCGCCGGCCAGCACGCAGTTCTCGTAGCGGCGCGCGATGGCGCGGTAATCGGTGTACGGCTCGCTGACGAAGCCCCGCGCGCCACACGCCATGACGTCGTCCACGTAGGCGTCGGCGCAGCCGTCGGTCATGAAGATGACCTCCTTGCCGGCGGCTTTGAGCAGGCTCCAATACTCCTCGTAGCGGGGGAAGACGTACTTGTGCATCCAGGCCGGGCTGCACACGGGGCCGCGCGTCATGACGATGTCGTCGTGGCAGATCACGAAGCGCACCGGCAGCCGCGCGAAGGCCCGGAACACGCGGCGGTTGATCTCGGCGAACTCGTCCATGACGCGTTCGAAACGCGGGTCCAGGCAGCACTCCAGGAACAACTCCCAGCCGAAGGTCAGCATGGGCCACATGAAGGTGGTGTTGTAGAAACCCGTGGCGGCGGCGCTGCCCTGCGGCGCGCTGTCACCCCAGTCCGCCGGATAGCCCGGGCGCAGGCGCTGGTAGACGGCCTCTTCGCTCGTGAAATCCCAGCCGTCCACCACGTGCGGCCAGTCGGTGAAGTCGCCCTTGGCCAGCGGGCTGAACGCGAACACCTCGTCGGCGGAGCGGAAGTACGCCTCGCCGTGCTGGAAGGTGCCCGTTTCGCCATCGCCCCAACGCACGCTGTGGCGCTCGGCGTTGGACGTCTCGCCGCACAGTCCGAGCGTCGGTCGCGGCCGCGGCTCGTCGGTCTCCGGGATGCCCAGGCCGAGCTGCGGGTAGAGGCACCGCAACCGCTCCCGGCACCGCTTGGGATGCTGGTAATAGTCGATGCCGGTCAGGTACGTCTCGGCATCGGGGCACGACCAGTGCTCCCAATGCACCATCTGCGCGGGGCCGAGCCCCATCAGCGTTTCGTAGCGCGGATCAGCCATGGCGGCGAGTTTCGCTGATGGCGGGCGTTGGCCTTCCTGACCTGGGCTGATGCGAAGTTCACGTCCAAGCCGGCGACCGTATCCCACACCGCCGGGGTGCCACTGGCAACTTGTTGCCAGTGCGCTTTCCACCCCGTCGTATCGCACTGGCAGCAAGCTGCCAGTGGCACCCAGTGGGTTTGCCGCAACTTCACAGGACCGAATCTACGGCAGCCTGCTTAGGGATGAGCCGACGCGCCGAGCTGCAGCCGCACTTGCCCGTAGCGCCCGCTCTCGCGCGGGAACTCGAGCCGCACCGCGCCGTCCGCCACCACGGGATGCAACGCCTCGCCCGGCACCCAGCGGCCGGCGTCGAAATGCCCGCTCTCGGCGCTGCCCAAGGCCAACGGTTGGCCGTCGGCGCGCCGCAGGGCGATCGTCAGGCGGCTGGCGATCACGATCACCTCGTCGGGGCCGAGCCGCAGCGCCATCCCCGCGCCGGGCATCGCGCCGCCGCTCAGGTTGTCGCACTCGCCCGCCGGCGGAACGGCGTCGGTGGCCGTGAGATGGAGGACGTACGGGCCGAACGGCTCGTCCCAGCTCGTGCCCGGCGCCTGGCCTTCCTGGTTGAAGCCGGTCATGGCGTCGGTGGCCTTCTTGTCGCACACAATGTCGGCGATTTGCTCCAGAATGGCGAACGTCTCGCGGCAGCCGCTGGTGCGCATCTCGGGACCCAGGTAGCTGCCGAAGTAGAGCGCGCCGTACTTGCCGTAAGCCGTCCAGGCGCGCGCGCCGGCGGCCGTGGACTGGTTGGTTTCGGGCACCACGACGTTGTCCCACGGCCGGCGCGCCGCATCCAGCTCGCGGCTGAAGCCGCGGTCCAGGTACAGATCGGGCCCGGTGCAGTCGATGTGTGGCATGGCGGCGTGGGCGACGTCCAGGTAGCGTTCGAAACACGGCGACTCGCCTTGCCACGAGTTGACGTACATGGGCAGCGGCAACACGGCCTTGCCGGCCGCCGCCACCTGATCGGCGAAACGCGAGTAGAACCAGGCGCCGAAAGCCCGCGCGCCTTGGTCGTCGTCGCCGAACACCTCGGCCCACGTGCCGTCGGCACGGCGGCCGTGCTTGACCCACAAATCGCGCGCCCAGCGGCCCAGGCCGGCTTCATTGGCGGCCAAATAGGCCGTCAGCTCCGGCGGCACGGCGCCGTTCCACGCGGCCTGGCCCGCTTCGCCGTAGTCGCGCCAACTGGGCATCTCGTTCTCGACCTGCACCATGAGCACCACCTGATGAGCGGCATCGCGCTCGACGATGCGCCCGAGGAGGGCCGTGAAGGCGCGCACGTCGGCGTCGAGAGCGGCCCGGCAGAACGGCGAGACGGTGCCGATGGCCTTGCCGGCCTTGTCGCGGGCGCGCACGAAGCGCGGCTCGTTCTGGATCACCCACAGCGGGGAGTAGTAGCTTTGCAAGTTCTTGTATGTGCCGAACCACAGGATGGCGAGGTGCATGTTCCGCGCCCGGGCGTGGTCAATGAGGGCGTCGATGACGCGGAAATCGAACTGCCCTTCGGTCGGCTCGATCTGCTTCCAGGAGATGGGCGTCTCGATGGTGTTCATGCGCTGCTCGCACAGGCTGTCGAACAGCGCATCCATGTCGGGGATGTCCTCGGGATCCAGGGCCGAGCCATTCTCCAACTCGGCGCCGAGCATCAGATAGGGCTTCCCGCCGAGCATCAGCCGGCCCGTCGGTCCGCTCCGATCCAGGTACGGCACCTTGCCGTCGGCCGGTGGATACGGCGGCAGCGGCGCGATGGGAGCGATGCTCTCAACCGACTGGAAGCGCGCCGCATCGACCTGCAGCATCCGATCCCCGCGCGTCACCTGCACATACGCGCCGGCCGCGAAGTCGAAGTCGCCGAGCGGCAGCCACCCCCAATAGCCGTCGCGCAAGTCGCGCTTGATCGTGGTGGTGTGACCGCCGGCGACGACCTGGATGGTGGCGGCGTTGTCCTGGAAATACGCCGGCATGTTCCACAGCCACACGCGATAGCGGCCGGCGGCGGGCAGATCCGGTGTCCATCGCGCCCACGCGCCGGGCGATTCGCTGCGCCGCGCCGGCCGGGCGCTCATGCCGCGCTGGTCCCAGGAGCGGCCGCCGTCGCTCCACACGCCCGACTCGCTGTAGTCGGCATCGGGATGAACCACCACCACACCGCCGTCGGCGCAGGGACGCGCCGACAGGAGCAGGGCGGCGAGGGTGAGGACGGTCATGGAGCGGCTCCGTTTGAGACGGGGGCGCCACTTCCGCCACGGGGCGAGGGCTCCTCCTCGGCCACGATTCCTGGCATGAATCGACTTGCCATGGTGTCATATTGCCACTATGCTATGATCCATTATGACAGCTTACCTGTCGCGCGAGATCACGGCGCGCCTGCAGCGCGCCCTCGGCGTATTGCCGGTGGTGGTCCTCTCGGGCTTGCGCCAAACCGGCAAGAGCACGATGCTGCAATGCGAGCCGAGCCTTGCCCGCGGCCACGCCTACCGCACCCTGGACGACTTTGCCACACTCGCTGCGGCCCGCGCCAATCCCGAGTCGCTGCTCGGCGAACCGGTCATCCTCGACGAGGTGCAGCGTTGCCCCGAGCTGCTGATGGCCATCAAACAGAGCGTCGACGCGCAGCGTGCGCCGGGGCGCTTCATCCTGTCGGGCTCGGCCAACCTGTCGCTCCTGGGCCATGTCGCCGATACCCTGGCGGGCCGTGCCGGCTACTTCACCCTCCATCCCATGACCCGCCGCGAGCGGCGCGGCGAGACGAGCGGCAGCCCTTTCCTGACGCGCTTCCTGGATGAGCCGCACCTGCCGCAGGGCGACGTCGAGCCGGTGAGCGAGGCGGACGTGCTGGCCGGTGGCTTGCCGCCCGCCTGCCTCGGACCCCGCGATGGCTTGGCGGAGTGGTTCCGCGCCTACGTGCAGACGTACGTCGAGCGCGACGTCCGGCAGTTGTCCCAGATCACCGACCTGGTGGCCTTCCGCACCTTGGCCCAGCTCGCCGCCCTGCGCACCGGCCAAGTGCTGACCATCAGCGCCCTGGCCCGCGACGCCCGGCTCGGCGCCGCCACCGCCGGTCGCTATGTCGACCTGCTGGAGACCTCGTTCCTCATCCGCCGCGTCCCGCCGTTCCTGAAAAACCGCTCTTCGCGCCTCATCAAGTCGCCCAAGCTGCACTTCACCGACAGCGGACTGGCGGCCCATCTGGCGGGCACGACCAGCCTGACGCCGGGCCAGGACGACGTGCGGCGCGGGGCCCTGTTCGAGACCTACGTCGGCCAGAACCTGGCCGCCCTGCTGGAAGCCCATCGACCCGACGCCCAGCTCACCTACTGGCACGAGCAAGGCCGACACGAGGTCGACTTCGTCATCGAGGACGGTCGCCGCGTCCTGGCCATCGAAGTCAAGGCCGCCACGCGCTGGGGCGCCGGCGATCTGTCCGGCCTGCGGGCCTTTCTCGACCGCACGCCGGAGTGCATGGCCGGCGTGTTGGCCTACAACGGCGAGCGGGCGGCAAACCTGGGCGGTGGGCTGTGGGCGGTGCCGATGGGGTGGTTGTTGGCGTGAGGGCAGGGCGGCCGACCATGCCGCCGGCGCCCATCCTCCTGCTCTACCGCGCCGCTGATGCCACGATCCGCTCCGCCGACACCAGCGTCGCCTCGCCGCCGGCCGTCACCCGCGCGCTATGGTGATGCTGGGGCGAGACGAGATCGAGGCGGTAGCCATCGCCATCCCGCGTGACGGTCAGGGTCCAGATCTCGCCGCCCCACGCCAGATTCCGCACGCCGGCGCGGTTCATGCCGGTGGGCAGCGCCGGCCGGACGTGCAGGCCGGCCATGTCGGGCTCCGCGCCGAGCAGGCCGAACACGAACCAGCACGGCACCAGGCCGCTCTCGGGAAACGGGATGTCCAGGCCCACGCTGCCCGGGTCCTGCTGTTGGGGGTGCTCGCCACGAAACAACGGGGATCCGCCGCACAGGCGATCCGGCTCGCGGTAGCGCGCCAGGATCTCCGAGAAGCGTTTCCAGGCATTGTCCACGCCGAAGAAGCGGCGGCGATCCATGAGGTCGTAGAACGAGGTGTAGAAGATGGCGCCGCCGTCCTGGCACTGCTCTTCCCAGGCCGTGCCGCCCCAGCCGAACATCCACCACGGCTCGCCGGCTCCGGCCGGCGGCGGCGGCGCGCCGGCGCCCCAGCGCGGGTTGTAGATGGTGGTGGTGCGCGGCGCAAACACCCAGCGTGAATAGATGTCGCGCTTGCCCTGCCACGTCGTGCCGTTCTCCAGCCAGTCGTAGATGCGCCGTGCCTTGGCCGCGTCGCCCTGGCCGTGATAGAGCGCTTCGAGGTTGACGAACGTGAAACCGTAGTCGTGCTGCTTGCCGTCGATGTCGACGCAGCCGATGTAGCGGCCCGCCGCCTCGTCCCAGAAGGTGCGGTCATAGGCGGCGCGGCACTTGGCGTAGAGGGCGTCGTAATCCACTGGCGGCTGACCCCCGAGCACCTTTTCAATCTCGCCCATGGCGCGCAGGGAGTAGAGGAAGTAGGCGTTGACGTAGGCGTCGAGATGGCCGAAGGGCAGGATGTCCCAGTAGTTGTCGCCGATGCCCTTGTGGCGGCCGTTGACGTCTTTGCTGGCGGTGATGATCAGCCCGTCGGCGCCGTGCAGCTCGTGGAGCTGAAAGGCCATGGCGCGGCGCAGGCGATCCGCCTGGCCCTCCAGCAGGGTCTTGTCGCGCGTCCAGCAGTAGTAGAGCCAGGCGGCCTGGATGAAGCGCGCGTTGGTGTCGAAATGCCGCGTGTCGTACTGCTTGTTGTCCGGGAACGGCCAGCCCGCCGCCGCGCCCCAGGTGTGCACGTAGCCGTCGGCGCCCACTACCAGACCCGTGATGGCGGCGCGCTGCTCGGCGCGGCGCGGGCCGGCATACCAGTCGCCGGTGAGCCCCGACCATGCCACCCACGGCGTGCTGCCGCCGCCGGGATAGCTCATGACGCGCTCGTAGAGCAGGCGATTGAGATCCACGTCGAGGGCCGCGTCATCGGTGAAGAACGCCGGCCAGTCCGCCGGCAGCGCCTCGCGCGGCGGACGCGCCTCGATGATCCATTGCGCGGCGTCGGCCTGGGCGGCGGCGGGGATGTAATGCGTCAGGCGGTCCTTGGTGGCCGACCAGTTGAAGGCCAGCCCGCGGGCGCTCACGCGCACGTCGGCTTTGGCATAGCCGGCCATCTGCAGCCAGGAGCCCTCGAGGCCCGGCCCGTAGTTGGTGGTCTGGCGCTTCATCTGCTCGGCCGGCAGGTAGCGCTGGCGATCCGTGTAGTAGTGGCTGAAGACGGCGCCGCTGTTGGGCGAGACGTCGTAGCCGTCCTTGGTCCACGGCGTGCGCCAGAGCAACTGCGGGCCTTCGAGCCGGCCTTTCGCCGAGGTCTCCCAGGCGCACCGCACCGTCAGCTCGGGCCCCGCGGCCGACAGCAGCAGCGTAGCCGGGACGGGGTCATCGACGTCCACTTCGAGGGATCGATCCCGCTCCGGCTGCGGCTGCCCATCGACGAATGCCGTGCCGTCGGGATAGACATCCTTGGAATCCGACCACCAGCCCACCGTGCCGACCGGCGCCGAGATCTCGACGTAATAGGCGCCGGGCGGCTGGCGGTCGAAGGTCAGCTCGGTCTGCTGGTTGTCCTGGATGCCGGTGATGAGCTGCTCGCGCACCAGCTCGCCCGCGGGTCCCTCGCGGCGCAGGCGCATGGTCAGCCCGGCGTCGCGCGTGTTCCAGGTGGGCGTGAGGATGCGCAGGGCGCTGAAGCCGCCGTTCTTGACCGTGAAGCTCTGGCCCAGGCTGTGGCCGGGGGTCAGGGGCACGGGCGTGTTGTCGTGCTCGATGCGCAGGGGCCGCGGCAGGCGCCGCGCCAGGCCGCCGAGGCGCACCTCATGGGGCGCCGTCTCGACCTTGGCGGCGTCGGTGGCCTCCAGCCCGGCCACGGTCAGCTCCGCCACGAGATTCGGCCCATAGGCGCCGCCGCCGGTGGGATCCAGGCGCAGGGACGTGACGGCGGCGCCATGCCCGCGCAGGTCGATGTGCGGCGTGGTGAGGGCGAAATCGGGGGCCTGCGCCATGACGGCGGCGGTGAGGAGGAAGGGCAGGCACATGGGCGGCGCTCCAGCGCTAGGTGTTCGGGCATCGCCCGAACTCCCCTCCTCGGAGAGGAGGGGAACCCGACGACGGCGAATTCGTCAGTCCTCGGGAGCGGAGCGCATTGCGAAAAGCGGTGGCGTGGGCCGTGGCACTGGTGCTGGGCTTGGCGCCGCGTTTGACGGCGGCGGACTGGGGCGCGCGCCTGGGGCCGCTGCTGGCCGAGAAGCTGACCAGCGTCAAGGCGCCCGGCGCCGTCATGCTGGTCAGCACGCCGGCGGGCCGTTGGGTGGGCGCCACCGGGCTGGCCGACGTGGCCCGCCGTCGTCCCATGCAGGTCGGGGACGGCTTTCGCATCTCGTCGGGATCCAAGGTGCTGGTGGCCACCACCGTCCTCAAGCTGTGCGAAGAAGGCCGTCTGGCGCTCGACGAGAAGGCCGCCACCTACCTGCCGGCCGGCACGATGGACGGCATCGCCAACGGTACGCGGGTCACCATCCGGCAACTGCTGGGGATGGTCACCGGCATTCCGGACTACGACATGCTGCGCCCCTTCCGCCGCGCCGTGGACCAGAAGCTGCATCCCGCGCCGCGGCAGCCGGCGGAGATCCTCAAGTTCGTGGCGGGCCTGCCGGCCGAGTTCGAGCCCGGCGAGAATCAGAGCTACGCCAACATCAACTACATCATCCTCGAAATGGTGGTCAATGCCGTCACCGGCCACACCCTGGCGGCCGAAATCCGGCGCGTGGTGATCGATCCGCTGGGCCTGAAGGACACCTACACGGAGATCGCCGAGCCGCGCGACGGCGGTTTCCACGGATTGCTGGTGCGCGGCTATGAGGACGACAAGGACTGCACGGAGCTCAACGAATCCCTCGGTCTGGCCGATTGCGGCATCATCAGCACGGCCGCCGACCTCGAGAAGCTCCTCGACGGCCTGTTGCGCCGCAAGGTGCTGCTGTCGCCCGCCATGCTGGCCGAGATGAACCGTTTCAACCCCATCGACAACTACGGACTGGGCCTGGATCGCGGCGCCAGCCCGTGGGGAGCCATCATCGGCCACAGCGGCCTGGGCGCCGGCTACGCCACCAACATGCGCTACCTGCCGAATGTCGACACCACCATCATCGTGCTGTGCAATGACGTCGACAGCCAGCTCTTCAACGAGATCTTCGAGGCCGCCCTGACCATCGCCCTGCCCGACACGCCGGCGGCTCCCAACGGCGGTTACCGCGTGGTGCAGGAATGGGGCTGGGAGGGTGACGACGAGGAGGAGTTCGAAGGCCCGGCCGGCATCGCCTTCGATGCCGCCACGAACATGTACATCGCCGACTACTTCAACCACCGCATCCAGAAGATCAGCGCGGACGACAAACTGGTCAAGGTGTGGGGCCATCACGGCGCCGGACCCGGGCAGTTCAACCAGCCGGCCGGCGTGGCGCTCAACGCTCGCGGCCAGGTGTTCGTGGCCGATTACCAGAACCACCGCATCCAGGTCTTCAACAGCACGGGTGCCTTCCTGAATCAATGGCCGGTGACGGGTCCGTCCTTCGCGGGCGAGGCGCTCAGCGGCCGGCCGGCGGCGCTGGCCCTCGACGGCACGGGCCTGGTGTTCGTGGCCGACGACGTCAACCATCGCGTGCAGGTCTACACCGAGGCCGGCGCCTTCGTACGGCAATGGGGCGGCCAGGGCGTCGAAACCGGTCAGTTCCAGTCGCCGCGCGGCATCGCCGCCGACGGGCAGGGCAACGTCTACGTGGCGGACCAGGGCAACGGGCGCGTCCAGAAGTTCACCGCCGAGGGCAGCTTCGAGGCGGCCTGGAAGCCCGACGACGCCTTCTGGCAGGATCCGCCTTATCTCGAAGGCCTGGCGGTGGACAACGAGCGCAACCTGTGGGTGGCGGACGGCGGCCGTTGCTGCCTGTATCGCGTCAGCCCCGACTTTCGGCCGCTGGCGCTGTGGCGGGGCTGGGATGCCGGCGTGCACTGCTTCGGCCATCCCCAGGCGGTGGCCATCGACGCCGCCGGCGCCGTCTACGTGGGCGACGCCGTCAGCAACTGCGTGGTGAAGGCCGTGCCTGCGGCGCATTGAGACGCGCCGGCAGCAAAGGGGCGCCGCGAGCGGCGCGGAGGGATGGCAGGACATGGCACGCGGCGAAATCACCACCCACGCCGTGAGCGTGCTGGGCAACACGCACACCCGCGGGGAAGACAACTTCTTGGACTGGCGCGCGGCGGACGGCGGCCAGGCCTCCGGCATCGCGGCGGTGCTGGTGGTGGCCGACGGCCACGGCCGCGCCGCCGCCGTGGCGACGGTCGACGCGCTGCTCTGCGCCCACGCGGCGAACCTCACCTTCGCCGACGCCGACGAGATGGCCGTCTACCTCGGCGAGGTCATGGTCCACGCCCTGTCATCCGAGAGTGCCGCGGAACGGCCCGGCATCACCCTGACGGTGGCCGTGATATGGCGCGAGACGCTCGTCCTCGGCCATGTCGGCGACAGCCGCTGCTACCTGCTGCGCGATGGCCGCGCCGCGCTCTTGACCGAGGACTCCAGCGTCGGCGCCGGGCAGCCCGATAGGCGCCTCGAGACGCCGCTGTCCGAGGGCGACGTGCTGCTGCTGTGCAGCCACGGGCTGTCGGAGCACGTGGAAGGCGAGGAGATGGCAGCCGTTTTCGATGAGCGCCCCCTGGCCGAGGCCGTGGAGTGGCTCGAGGAGCTGGCGCTGCAACGCGGCGGCGAGGACAACGTGACCCTCGTGGCGGCCCAGATCGGCGCGCGCCTGGTGCGGCCGGCGGCGGCCGAGACCGTGCCGCCGCCGTTCTCGCCCGAGCAGCACGGCGCCGACGCGATGGACTTGCCGGCGGCATCGCCCGCGGCATCGCCCGCGGCGCCGGCCGTTCGCACCGTGTCGCGGGCCGAATGGGTGGCGTGCGTGGTGCTGGGCGTCGTGGTGGTGTGCCTGGCGTGTTATGTGCTGCGTCCGGCGGAGAGCCCGAAGGCGGCCGCGCCGGGGCCGAGCGCCGAGGTCGCCACGCCCGTCGACGTGTCGTTCAAGGTGAGTGGCGGCTCGATCGTCCTTATGGCCAAGACGGATGGCTTGGAGGTCAGGCCGGCCCCGGCTTACGAGGGCGAATCGTCGCACTTGTCGTGGGGCGTCCAGTATCGCTTGAAGCCGTTCGAAGGCACGGCCCGGCAGTTCGAGCTGACGGACCTGGGCAGTTCCGGCGCGCCGCAAACGGGTAAGATAAGCGGCGTGACGCAGCTCACGGTGTCGGCCGGGCGGCATTATGAGCTGCGCATCAACGATCTGCCCGTCATGACGTTCACCGCGACGGCGAGCGGCGGGTGAGCCGGTCGGTCCGGAGATCGGCCAGGAGCGTGCCTTGGACACTGAACGTGGACCGCGGCCTTCGTTGGGCGTGGTGCTGGGCCTGGCGCTGGCGGGCGTGGCGCTCGGCGTGGGGATCGGACTGATCGCCACGAATCACCGCGAGCCGACCGCCGGCCGCGCCGTCCCGGTGCCCATCGCGGCTCCCGACACCGTTGCGGCCCAGCAGGCGGAGGCGCCGTTGCGGCTCGGTCCGGTGGCGGCTCCGCCGCCCTCGCCACGGCCCGAGCCGGAGGCCGCGCCGACCATGCCCGGTCTGCCGGCCGTGCCGGTACCGGCCGTGCCGTTGCCGGGCGCTCCGGCCGCCGAGCCTGCTCCCCGTGCGCCGCCGGCCTCTGTCGGCGGCCCGGTGATCTGCATCGACCCCGGTCATCCCTCCGATCAGAGCGCCGGCACGCAGGCCCGCAGCGGGCGCACCGAGATCGAGGTCAACTGGTGGATCGGCGAGAAGCTGGAGGCCGAGCTGCGCGCGCGCGGCTACCAGGTGGTGATGACGAAGCACTCCCGCGGCGAGATGGTGACCAATCGCCGGCGCGCCGAGATCGCCAACGCCGCCCACGCCCGTCTGCTGCTGCGGCTGCACTGCGACGCCTCGTCGGGCACCGGCTACGCCCTCTACTACCCGCGTGAAGCGGGCCACAAGGATGGGCACACCGGCCCCTCGGCGCAAGTGCGCGAGGCCAGCGCCGCCGCCGCCGAGGCCCTCCACGATGGCATGAAATGGCGGCTCGCGGGCGCGCTGCGCGACGGTGGCGTGTTGACGGATCTGCAGACCGGCATCGGCGGCAAACAGGGCGCGCTGACCGGCTCCATCTTCTCGGAAGTGCCGGTGGTGACGGTGGAGATGCTGGTGCTGACCAACGATCGCGACGCCGAGTGGGTGGAGCACGAGGGCAACCAGCGGCTGCTGGCGGCGGCCCTGGCCGATGGCGTGGAGCGTTGCGTGCCGCCGGGCGTGGCGCGGCGAAACTGAATGCCGGCGGGGATCACTGCCCTTCCGCCGGCCGCGGTTCGCCCGCCGCGGCGGGCTCGATCGCCATGGCCGCGACGCGCAGCAGGCCGCTGCGGAAGCCCTGCCAGGCCGCCTCGCCGGCCTGCCCGGCGCGCAGCTCGATGGTCACGTCGCTGGCGCCATACGCCGCGGCGCAGTATTCGCCGAAGGCGCCCGGCGTGGGGTAGCCGCTGTCGCTCGCGATGGGCAGACCCAACGGCTCGGCCAGCAGCTCCGCCATGTCGCGACTGCGCGGACCCGAGCAGATCAGCTTCGCCAGCGGCTCGTGCAGGCACAGCACCTTGCGCGCCCCGCTGGCCTCGAGCGCGGCTTTGGCGGCCTGCGATTCGGGCTCCGAGAACGGCGCCGGGCCGGGATTGTAGCGCGGCGCGGCGGCCTTGGCCTCCCAGTGGACGGGGAAGTTGCGGTTGATGTCGACCTTGGCGGCATTGACGCGCGTGCCGGCGGCGGCGCCGTCGGGGTTGAGACACGGCACGACATACAGCGTGGCGCCGGGCGGCAGCCAGCCGGCGTCCGCCTGCAAAGCCGCCACCAGGCGCTGTCCGACGGCCAGTGCGCCGCGCTCGTTGCCGTGGCAGCCGAGGATGACCAGGGTGGCGTTGGTGGCGGGCAGGGGGCCGAAGCGCAGCAGGTCGATGGGCCGGCCGCCGCGCGAGGTGCCGAGGCGCGTTTCGGTGGGCGCCTCGGCCACGGGCACGACCGGCTGGGCGGCGCCGTGATGAATGCAGCCCGCCAGCAGCAGCGCCAGCGCCAC
>Ga0181528_10000773_pt1 | contig 21125 bp, 18 predicted proteins | sample PEATcosm2014_Bin_47_FD_119742 | JGI IMG/M metagenome (GOLD analysis project Ga0181528, IMG submission 119742) | Peatland microbial communities from MTU Mesocosm Facility, Houghton, MI, USA - PEATcosm2014_Bin10_10_metaG | ecosystem: Environmental > Terrestrial > Soil > Wetlands > Peat | place...
CGCTGGCGCGGATCGTCCTGCGGCAGCGGCTTGTAGATCAGCTTCGATTTGGAGCCGGTGTATTCGATGACCTTTTGCGCCAGTTCCAGAATGGTGAATTCGGAATTGTTGCCGAGGTTGATCGGCCCCGTGCACGCTTCCTCCGTCAACATCAGCCGGGTGATGCCCTCGACGAGGTCGTCGACATAGCAGAACGAACGGGTCTGGCCGCCGTCGCCGAACACGGTGATCGGCTCGCCCTGCAGCGCCTGGACAATGAAGGAGGACACTACGCGGCCGTCGCCGGGCTGCATCCGCGGACCGTAGGTATTGAAGATGCGCGCCACCTTGATCGGCAGCTGATGTTGCCGCCAGTAGTCAAAGAACAGGGTTTCGGCGCAGCGCTTGCCCTCATCGTAGCACGACCGGATCCCGATCGGGTTGACGTTGCCCCAGTACTCTTCCGGCTGCGGATGCACCAGCGGATCGCCATAGACCTCGCTGGTCGAGGCCTGGAAGATACGGGCGCGGAGCCGCTTGGCGAGGCCGAGCATGTTGATGGCGCCGTGGACGCTGGTCTTGGTGGTCTGCACGGGATCGCGCTGGTAGTGGATCGGGGAGGCCGGGCAGGCCAGATTGAAGATGGCGTCGACCTCGACATAGAGCGGAAACGTCACGTCGTGGCGCATCGCCTCGAACAGCGGGTTGCTCAGGAGATGGGCGATGTTCTTGCGGCTGCCGGTGAAATAATTGTCGACGCTGATCACCTCGGCGCCCTCGGCCAACAGCCGCTCGCAGAGGTGGGAGCCGATGAACCCCGCGCCGCCCGTCACCAGAATTCTGCTGTCTTTGTAGTTTTGTCCGAGTGACATCGTCGCTTCCGGATTCCTGAGTTTTGACCGATCGGATTGTTCGTCCGCGGAGGTCGCCGGAGTGGTATCGGCTGTGGGAGGTATCGCCAACACCTAATCGGCGCGGTTACAAATTGAGGTATTTTGATACCCTTAAAACTCCCGGCGTTTCAGCCAAGCGCGTGCGCTCCAGTGCGCAAAGCACCATGCCGATTTGACCAGCGAGAGCCGTTCGACGTTGCGATAGATGTGCCAGACCCAGCCCGCGGCGCGCATCCGGCGGCTGGAAACCGAAACGCCCCTGACGCGGTAGCGCGCAAGATCTTCGTTCAGTCCATAGGCGACATGGCCTGATTTGAGGATGCTCAGCCAGAGGCAGAAATCGTCGTAGCCTTCATTTTTCATCGCGATGGGGCCTGCGATGTCGCGGTCCACCAACGCGGTCAGCGTCGCGATCGCGGTGTTCCTGAGCAACTGGTCATAGGTCAGGGAAGCGGGCACCGATATCAGCCGGCCGGTGACCGAACCGTCCTCGCTGATCCTCCGGAACGCCGTAAAACTCAGCGCCGCGCGATGCTCACGGGCGAACGCGATCTGCCGCTCGAGTTTTGCAGGCAGCCAGAGATCGTCGCTGTCGAGAAACGCGATGAACCGCCCTTGCGCCTGCTCGATCGCGGCTTGCCGCGCCAGCGCCGGTCCGCCATTGCGCGGCTGACGGATCAGCTTGACGCGCGGATCGCTTGCCGCATGGCTTTCGATGACGGCGGCGGTGTTGTCCGTCGAACAATCGTCGGCAATCAGCAACTCCCAATCCGCAAAGCTCTGCGCCTGGACCGATGCGATGGTCTCGCCGATCAGGCCCTCGACATTCCACGATGGGGTGATGATCGAAACAAGCGGCATACGGGGTCTCTTCAGGCGGCCGCGGACGGCGCGTTGACGGCCGACAGCAGCGATGCCGCGAAGGTGTCGAGTTGTTGCGGATTGTCGATATAGAGCTCGCCGGGAAACGATTTTCGCCACGCCGTCTCGAAATAAGGCGCGGCCTTGGCGGGATCGAAACCCTGCGTGCGAAGGGCCTCGCGCAGGCGCTGCGGCACATCGCTGAGGCGGTTTACGGCGAAAACCAGCGGACATGAGCGATAGAAGGCATCGCCCATGACCACGACGGGCTTGCCCAACAGCACCGCCTCGGCGCCCGACTTGCTGTTGACCGACACGATGGCGTCGGCCCGGCCGAGCACCGCGTAATTGTTGGTTTGCGGCGGCAGCAGGACAAAATTGTCGAAGCGCCGCGCGAGCTCGAACAGGCGGCCGGCCGAAATCGCGCCGATCTGGGCGGGGTGTTCTTTCACCACCAGCACATGCGTATCCGGCAGCGTGCGCAGCAGGAAATCGATGGTGGCGACCTGATCGAGATATTCCGGCGAGCGCAGCGTCAGCGCCATGTCGGCGGGAACGTGCAGCGGATAATAGACGAAGGGGGTCTCCGGCATCGGACGGTACAGTTTTTTCAGCCGCGTGGCGCCGAGCGCCATCGCCGCATGTGCCCTTGCATGCCTGAGATTGTGTCCAAATTCCTGATGCTTGCCGAGCGCGAACTGGTCCCAGAGCTTCTCGGCAAGGCGTCGGGCGTTGCGGGCGTTGGCGATCTTGCTGAACGCCGCGGAATATTGATGCCGGTCTTTTTGCGGAATGACGATCGCGCGCTGGCGCAAGGTGTCATCGAGATAGCCGCGCACGTCAGGTGATACCGGCTCCGCCGGCGTCGCCATCGTATCGGGCGCGGCCAGGCTGTCCGGGGTGTAATAGAGCCTGCCGCGAAAGAACGACGGTTCGATAAACCAGTTCCGGATGCCGCGTTTCCTGGCCGCATAGAAGCAGGCGATGACCGAAAGAAAACCACCGAGTTCCTGAACCACGACCGCCCGCTGTCCTCGCGCGGCCAATTGGTCGAGCTCGGCTTCCATCGCGTTCGTATAGATCATGAAGCGCCGCCGCAGCGCTGACGTATCGCGAATCCCGAATGTCACGCGCTCGTGGCTGAACAGGAAGTTGCTGCCATCGAGGCCGTAACTCGCGATGCGCGCATTGAAGGCGTGTTCGTCGTCGATCGGCGCGCCGCCCTCTAGTCCGGCGCGGTACATATTGACGACGGAAATGCCTTGCGCCGCAGCCATCTCCGCGCTGCGGTCGTCGAAGGCCAGCAACCGGACCTCGCGGCCGGCATCACGCAGCCGCTGCGCCACCGGAATCCAGAATCGGGTCTGGTATTCCGCCAGCGTGGTGATCAGGATGATGTCGGGTGAAACCGTCATGATCGCACGGGACGTTGCTCGACGACGATACTGGCCAGCGGCAATCCGGTGGCGGCGCAACGCGCCCGCGTCGCGGTGAAAAGCGCGGGATCGCGCTGGTCGTGGACGGCGATCCGCCTCAGCAGCGATCCGACGTCGGCCGGCTCGATTCGCTTGTCGCGCCGGGCCGGACTGAACCAGGTGCGGAATTTTTCGGTCGCGGCCGATCCGAACGCCAGGCTGGCGGCGCCTTTGGCGATTTGCCCCAGGCTCGGGTTCGGCCGTGAGCCCCGCAGCGCGCCCGCAAGCGAGACGAAAGGTTGCCGGCGATCGTTGCCGCGCAGCACGATATCGGCCACGCGTTCCGCGGCCGCGCCGTCGTTGCGATAGAAGAAGGCCTCGATATTGGCGCTGTGAACGCCGGCGAAATCGAACGTCCTGGTTTCCTCGTCGAGGCGATCGACCACGGCCAAAAGCTCGTCGAACGAGCTGACGGCGCGGCTGACGCGCGCGGGCAACAGGGCATGACCTGATGTCGCCGGGGTGTTGAGATATTCCAGCTGCACCGGCAGCTTCTCGAGCAGCACAGCCTCGACCGCGGTGCCGCAATTGAGGTGAACGACGGCGGCCGCGTTCTGGATCATGTCGAGCACGCTTCCGGTGCCGTCGACGACGACATTGGCATGCTGCGCCAGCGCGGTGCGATAGACCTCTTCGCTCTCGAACGGATGCGGGCGGACCAGGATCGCGCGATCCGGCCGGGCGGCGGCGAGGCGGGCGATCTCGACCAGATAATTGGCAAACACCTGTCTCAGGTCGGCGATGAAACGGTCGACATAGGGGCCGTCCCATCCCGCCCGGATCATCGCCTCGCGTTCGGCGCCGGGTTTTGAGGAAAAGCGGGAATTCACCAGCGGGAAATTGGCATTGACCAGCAGATAGCCTCGACGTTTGCCGTCGAGCAGTGTTCGCCACCGCGGTGCGGCGAAATCGAAACGCGGGCATCCGGTCAGATGAAGCCGGTCGGACGGCATTGTCCTGTTGTCGTTGAAGGCCGCATGCAGCCGACCGCCCCAGAAAAAATAGCCGGAGAGGATATCGGCATAGCCGCTGTTGCGGACATAGGCGGCCATGGCCGGCGGCGAATTGCCGCCTTTTTCCGCCAGCACGCCGCCTTCGGTGTCGAGGACATGGAGCGCGAGGCCGGCTTTGGCGAAACTCCGCATCAAATCGAGATTGGCATCGCGCGCATAATTGACCACCAGCGTATCGAGCCCCAGGCGCGGCACGTCGACGCCCTGTTCATACATCGGGACGATCGCCACCGATGCTCCGCGAGACGCGAGCTGATAGGCGGCCAAAACGCTTCCCGCCAAGTCACGCTTGGGGTGATCGACCACCCATCCGATGCGCACGATTCAGGGCCCTTGGGGTGTCTGGATCAGAGACGCATGACCGTGCGCTCGACCTCGCTCAACAGACCGGCCGCGCGGAAACGGGCCGGGGGTTCCGGGTACATGCGCGGCGGCTGGATGTAGGTCGCGGTGTAGAGCAGGCGGGTCCGGTCCGAAAGAATCCGGCTCCCCATATGCAGGCAGCGGGCGGTGTTGACAATGAACGAGGACAGGCGGGGTGCGACGATCTCCTTGACCGCGGAGCGGTCCACCCGGGAGAAAACCTTTTCGTCGCTCATGTGGCTCTTGACCGTGTTGCGGAACGGTCTCGACGACGGCGCCGGAATGAAGGTCAGCGGTCCGTCCTTGGTGTCGCGAACGTCGGTGAGATAGATGAAGAGCTTGCAGACCCGCTTGTCGTCGTGGTCGAGGTGCCAGAGCTGCGAATAGCTCAATGGCTTGTTCTCGGTCGGTTGCGACAATGTCAGAAGAACATCCGACAGCTGCGGCAGCTCGTGCATGAAGTCGCCCATGATGCGGAGGACACCGGGCTGCAGCGCATAGCGAACGAACGGATGCTCGGTAGAGAACGCGCCGTCGACCAGATCCTCGTCGAGCAGGCTGACCCAGAACGACTTGTGGCCGAGCTGCTGCTTTCCCTTGAGTTCGTCAAGCCGGCTGACCTTGCTGTCGGCGACGCCGGCGACGGCTTCCGCCAGACCGCGGTCGACCAGCGACGTCACATCGACATAACCATCTTCGCCGAGTTTGCGGCTGGCCTCGCTCCATTCCGGCTTGGCCGGAAGTGTCTTGAGCAGCTCGATACGCTTGGCACGGGCGCCCAGTTGCAGGCCGGTCAGGGCCGTCTTGGTGACCCAACCCAGATCGGTCCGGTTCACATGCCAAAGCAGGCGGCGGAGCTGGCTGATCTTCTGCTTTTTCGGGGCCGGTGCGGCAGCGGCGGCGTTGACCATCGTCATGTGGGCTCGCTTCAGGACGTTAAACCAGTCGCGGATACGAATCGCGGAGCGGGCGAAGCCTCGGCTTTAGGTAATAGGGTAGTACCCGGCGCGTGTTTGTCTTATACCCTGCGGCCAGGCTTTTCCAGCCTCTCTAGTATTGCCGGTTACCACGCGCTCAGGCCGCCATCGACCGCGATGTTCTGGCCGGTCACGTAAGACGCGGCGTCCGACACCAGAAACAGCACGGCGCCGACCATTTCGTCGGCACGCGCCATCCGGCCAAGCGGAACCCGCGCGCCATAGCGCGCTTTGAACGTATCGTTCTGCCCGCTCTCGACGCCGCCCGGGGTCAGCGTATTGACCCGCACACCCTGCGCGCCCCAGTAGGCGGCAAGGTGTTTTGTCAGGCCAATCACACCCGCCTTCGAGGCGGTGTAGACCGCCGGCGTATTGATCGCGCGCCCGAGATATTCGGAACCTTCGTAAATGCGCTGGTCCGGCGCCATCAGGCCGTAGATCGAGGCGGTCTGGACAATGCTGCCGTAGCCGCGTTCGGCCATCAGGGTTCCGAACACCTGGGCGACGTTGAACATGCCGTCGAGATTGACGGCCATGATCTCCCGCCAGGTCTCCAGCGAAAACGTCGCGACCGGCGCGAAGAACGCATCGACATCGCGGGTCTTGCTGGCGGCATTGTTCAGCAGGATCGAGACCGGGCCGAGCTCGGCCTCGACCGCCTTCGCCACGCGGCGGATGGCCTCGGGCTGCGTGATGTCGCAGGCGTAGCCTGTGACACGCGCACCATGCCGCGAGGCGATTTCGGATGCCGTTTTTTGCAGCGCCTGTTCGTCGAGATCGAGCAGGGCGACATTGGCGCCGAATTCGGCGAGACCTTCCGCAAAACGTTGTCCGAGAATTCCGCCGCCGCCGGTGATCACCGCGGTGCGCCCCTTGAGGTCGAACAGATCCTTGAATCCCGTCATGGCTTGGCCTCCGTAGATTCCAGCCGCTTGCGCAGCAGCAGTTCCACCAGCGTAAAATCGAGGTCGGAATCGATATCGGCGGAGCGTTCTTGCGGCATCTCGAACAGCCGCGTGTCCGGATAGAACACCGCGGGATTTTCCAGAAACGCGCCGACGCGCCAGGCATAGATCGATGCGTTCATGTCGAAGCAGCGCGGGGCATCCTGCCGGCGCACGATCGGCGGATCGGCCGGCTTGGACAGGCCGACGCTGCCGTCCGCCCGCGCCTCGACCAGATTGAAATAGGGCGAGCGGTGCGCCGGCGCGCCGGTGATGACATTGCGGGCGCCGGATTTTTGCAACAGATCGACCACGCCGGTAATGTCGGACGGCAACCGCAGCGGCGAGGTCACGTCGAGATCGACAAAGATGTCGGGCGACTTTCCAGTGCGGACGATCGCCTGCTCGAGGCAATGACGTATCGCGGGAAGTTTTGGCGCGGCGTCGGTCGCCATCTCGTCCGGCCGCTTGACCGCGATATCCGCCCCCGACTTCAGCGCGGTCTCCAGCAGCAGGTCGGAATCGGAGCTGAACGCGATCGCTTCGAACAGGCCGGTCTGCCGCGCCTGCTCGATGGTCCAAGCCAATAGCGGCTTGCCGAGCAGTTCGCGAACGTTCTTGCCGACCACGCCCTTGGAGCCGCCGCGCGCGCAGATGGTGCAGATCATCGTCATGCCATTATCCACGTCCGCGAACGCAGCGCGCGTTCGCTGGCGTCGATCAGATCCACGACGGCGAGGCCCTCGGGCAGGGAGCAGATCGGCGGCGCGCCCTTGAGCGCGGCCACGTGCATATCCCGGTAACTCTGGTCGCGTTCGATCGCATACTCGGTGACGGCGCCATTGATGGTGAGGCTTCCGCCGGCGACGTCGGCTTCGATCGTCTCGTCTTCGAGATTGACGCGTATCTTGCGCATTCCCGGCCGGTCCAGATAATCCATATGCACCTGCACCGCCTGCGAACCCTGCATTTCCAGCAGCAGATCAACGTGATCGTCGACCTCGAGCTGCCGTGCCCCGGAAGCGCCGCCGAGTGCAGCGACGCGGCGCCACGGGCCAAACAGCCATAGCAGATAATCCAGTTCGTGGCTGAGATCGCGCAACACGCCGCCGCCGGCCGCGACGGTTGCCGACGCCGTGCTGCGATGGTCGCGTCCCGGCCGCCAGTCCCTGATATCCTGGCCGACATAGGCCGATACCGTGATCGCCTTTCGCCCACGCAGCCGCTCGGCCAGCGCGGTCACGACGGGGTGGAAGCGCAGGTTGTAGCCGACGGAGAGGTGGGCAAAGGGATAGTCCGCGACGGGGCCTCGGTGTGAAAAAATCGGCTTCTCCACCAGAACCGTTCCGCGAAAGTTGGCCGCGGCAAGTTCGCGCAGTGCTTCGGCATGATCAGATGTTTCGGTGGCGACGACGGCGTATCCGGGACGGTTTTCGCGCAGGGCATCGGCGATCGAACCATAGTCGCCACCGCTGCGACGGCTGACGGTCGCAACCTCATGCCCGAGATCCCGCAGCACGCGCAGGTGGCGTTGCCCGATCGAACCGAGACCCACGACGAGCGCGTTCGGCAAGGTCACGGGAAGACCTCGTGAAACTCCGCGTGGGCCTGCTCGAAATCCTCCATCCGCCCGATATCGAGCCAGTATTCCCGGATCGGGTAGATCGCAACGCGGCCCTTGTCGGTGACGATGCGCTCCAGCACCGCGGGCATATCGATCCGCACGCCGCGCTCGACATGATCGAACGCCTTACATCCGATCACGTAGATGCCGGCGCTGACGAACCAGGATTCGGTCGGCTTTTCGCGGATCGCCTGCAGATAGCCGTCGGATTCGGTAACCACGCCATAGGGAACGTGCACCTTGTGCTCGCGCACCGCCATGGTGGCTTCGGCCGGCGTGGCATTGTGGAAGTCGAGCAATGCGCCATAGTTGATGGTGGTGAGGATATCGCCGTTGGTGACGACCACCGGCAAGTCCGACGGTCGCGGCAACAGTCCGAGCGCGCCCGCAGTGCCGAGGCGTTCGGTTTCGCGGACATACTGGATCGCGGCGCCGAGCGCCGAGCCATCGCCGAAATGATTCTCGATCATTTCGGCCTTGTAGTTCACCGATATGAAGATGTTCCGGAAGCCCTGTTGCACGACGTTGCGGACGATGGTTTCCAGCAGCGGCCGGCCGCCGACGTCGAGCATCGGCTTGGGGCGGTCCCGCGTCAGCGCGCCGAGGCGCTCGCCGAGGCCGCCCGCCATGATGAGAACCGGATTGAGATATCGCGGAATTTCGAGCAGTTCGTCAAACGTCTCGACGCCGATCAACTGACCGCTGTCATCCAGCAGCGGTAGCTGCTTGATGAATTTCTGACGCATCAGATGCAGCCGCTCCTCGCGTGAAAGCGTCGCAGGCGCCGAGACCGGCGTCCGGTTCATCACATCGGTGGCAAGCCCCGACAGTGGAATTCCGCGCAGCAGACCGCGCCTGATGTCGCCGTCCGTGACAATGCCGAGCAGGCGGTTTGCACCGTCCAGCACCAACGCCACCTGGATGCTGCCGCTCTCGATCGCGGCAATCGCCTCGCCCACAGTCGCCTGCGTTCCGACGATGGCTTTGCGCCAGGATTTCATTGCGATTTACCCCGCGTTCGCCGGATATTAACGGCGCTCGATGGTCAACTCCGGTATATCGCGGGTGCGAATGGCGGCGTCAATCCCCCAGGCCGAGTAGCTCGCCGGACAACATCGTTAATGGCGGTTTTGGACCGAATCCAGCCGGTTTGAACGCCTCCGGTTTCGCGGCTAAACTGCGGTTTCGGCCGGGAGGGCGGATGGACGATCTGATCATCATAGGCGGCGGCGAGCATGCGTTCATGGTCTACGAGGCCGCGCTGCAATCCGACAAATACCGTCTCGCCGGTTTCGTGGATATCAAACCCGTTACGCTCGGCACCGCACGCTATCTCGGCAATGACGACGTCATCGCCAACTATCCCGATGCCCATTGCATCCTGGGCATCGGCGCCATGAAGGCAGGCGATGCGCGCAAGGCGCTGGTGAGCCGGCTGAAGACTGCGCGATGGGCCTCGCTGGTGCATCCGCGCGCGATCGTCTCGTCATTCGCTACACTCGGGCAGGGCACCGTGGTGTTGCCGGGTGCTGTCGTGAACGCAAAGGTCAGCGTCGGGGATCATTGCATCGTCAATTCCGGCGCGATCGTCGAGCACGATGTGAGCGTCGGCAGCTATACGCATCTATGTCCGGGGAGCATTGTCGGTGGCGGATCGACGATCGGCGAGGGCTGCTTCATCGGCCTCGGAAGCCGGGTCAGGGATCATATTTCGATCGGCAAAGGATCTCTTGTGGCGATGGGCGCCATTGTCACGGCGTCTTGTCCGGATGCCTCGACGCTGCGTGGCGTGCCGGCGAGGCCCGTAACGCGAAGCTAAACCGGATCCTCAGTGTCGTAGTCGCGCGTCAATTTGGTGCCGATCAGCGACCAGTATTCGATCGGGGCACGACCCGAGCCCGGCCGCTTGGTCGTGATGTCGTCGGGGCCTATGGTTTCACCCGCCATGAGCGGCCGCGCCGCGACAATGCTTTTGCGCGCCACCGGAATGTTCTTGACCTCGGAATCCTTCGGCGCCTTGACGCCGTCGCCGAGCGCGCCTTCGATGTTGCGAATCGCCGACACCATGCGCTTGAAATCGGTTGGCTCCAATGAGGCCGCGTGATCCGGCCCTTCGGCGTTGCGGTCGAGCGTCAGGTGCTTCTCGATGATGCCGGCGCCGAGCGCGACCGCCGCCAGCGACACCTCGAAACCGTCGGTATGATCGGAATAGCCGACCGGAAGCTGGAAGGCAGCGTTCATCGCCGCCATCGCAGTGAGGTTCACGTCGCCGGGCGGGCAGGGATATTCGGTCGTGCAATGCAACAGGCTGACATGCTGAGCCAGCCGCTCCCGGGCTGCAGGGTCGCGCCAAGCGGCGCGAAACGCGGCAATACCGGGCGGTTGTTCGCTGCGGCAATAGCCATGCGCGAGCACGCCCAGCGCCTCTTCGACCTCGCCCAATGTCGCCATGCCGGTCGACAGGATCAATGTCGCGCCGGCCTTCGCGACCGAATGCAACAGCGGCGCGTTGGTCAGGTCGCCGGAGCCGATCTTGATGCGCGGCAGATTGAGCGACATCAGGAACTCGAGAGATTGCTGATCGAACGGCGTCGAAAGGAATTCGATACCGCGACGTTTGGCGTGCTCGATAAGGGTGTGGTGGGCGGATTGCGGCAATTCGAGCCGCTGCAGCATGGCATGCTGGCTCTCCGACGCATCCGTGGTGCGCTGCTGGTAGTCGGCCTTGCGTGCCGCGCGGCCGACCAGGGCGTTGGCGTTGAAGGTCTGGAATTTGACGATGTCCGCGCCGGCATCCGCGGCGGCATCGACCAGCGCGACCGCGGTGTCCAGGCTGCCGGAATGATTGACGCCGGCTTCCGCGATGATCAGCGTGTGGCGCTTGTTCATGGCACGGTCTCGCCAGGGGCCAAATCGTAAAAGCCCTTTTTGAGCAGCTCCCGGAAGTCCGGCACGGCTGCGACCACGTCCGCGAACCGCTGGCTCGATTCGCCGTCGCCATAGGGGCTGACGGTGGGCTGCCGGCCATGGATCGCCGCTTTGGAAATAGCGGCAACGATCGCGTTTCGCTCGGCGGGCGTATTGAACACCGAACTTGCGCGTTCCCGGCCTTTCTGGCGATCGCCGATATCGACTGAGGGAACATTGAGCGAGGGTGCTTCAAGCACCCCGCTCGAGGAGTTGCCGACCACGACGTCGACCTGGTTCATCAGGCTGATGTAACGAAGCTGCCCGAGTGAGGCCACCGCGATCGCGTTCGGGCGGCTCGCCACGAAGGCCTTGATGCGGTTGTTCAGCGCCCGGCCTTCGGCGTCGGCGTTGGCGAGCGTGAAAAACAGCCGCCATTCCGGGTCGAGCATCGCGAGCGCGGCAAACAATTCATCCAGCGCGTTGACGGAATGGCCGGTCTCGATCGTCAGCGGATGAAAGGTGACGAGCATGTTGCGTGGGCCGAGTGGCATCCCGACTTCGCGCCCGACCGTCTCACGGTCCATCAGCTTCAGACGCTTGATGGCATCGATCCCCGGTGATCCGATGGTGTGGATGCGGGCGGGATTTTCGCCGAGTTGCATCAGCCGCCGGGTCGAGTCGCGGTTGCTGGTGAAATGCAGATGCGACATCTTGCTGATGGCATGACGGGTCGATTCATCAACCGCGCCTTCGGTGACGTCGCCGCCGAACAAATGCGCCATCGGCAATCGCATGAACATCGCAGCCTGCGCCGCCGCGAAGGTCTCGAAGCGGTCGCCGAGCACCACGACAAGATCGGGCTCAAGCCGCGCAAACGCGTCGGCAAATCCGATCACGCCGATCCCGACCGATTTGGCGACGCCGACGCCGGAATCGCTGCTCAGCAACGATTCCACGGTGTCGTCGACGGCAAAGCCTTCATCCCGGATATGGCTGATGGTGTAGCCGAACTCGGGAGACAGATGCATCCCGGTGGCGACGAGCTGCAGCTTCAGTCCGGCCGTCTGCTGGATCGCCCGCATCGGCCAGACCAGCAGGCCGAAATCCGCACGGCTGCCGGTCACGAAGCAGATTTTGCGGGCGCCGTCAGCCATTGCGGGCCTGTATGCTGGCACTACTCGGCAAATTGATCAGGCGGCGCTCGATCGATTCGGCGACGCGGAGATCGCCGCGCGGGCAGGCGGCGAACATCGGAAGCTGGTGCATCAGCGTCCAGACCGGGCGGGCGCCGAAACCGGCAGCGTTGAGTGCGGTCAGCACCTCGTCGCGCAGGCCGGCATGGGCTTCGTCGAGCAGGATCGCGTTAAGCCAGTAATTGCTGGTCGTTCCCTCCGGCTCGCGCGCGAACCGGACGCCGGGAACATCGGCGAAAACGCGGTCATAGGCGGTCGCCAGCAGACGCTTTTTCGCCAGGAAGCCATCGATTTGCTCAAGCTGGGCGCAGCCCAATGCCGCGTTCAGGTTGGGCAGCCGGTAATTGAAGCCGATTTCATCATGCACGAAGGCCCATTTGTGCGGCAGCTTCGCCGTGGTCGTGATGTGTTTGGCGCGGCGGCCGAGTTCTTCGTCGTTGGTCAGGATCGCGCCGCCGCCGCCGGTGGTGACGATCTTGTTGCCATTAAAACTCAAAGCGGCGAGACGGGCTTTTGAACCGACCGCATGACCCTTGTAAGTCGATCCCAGCGACTCGGCGGCATCCTCGACCACGGCAATGTCCCAGTCCCGCGCGATCGCGGCAATGCCGTCCATGTCGACGGGGTGGCCGAAGGTGTGCATCGGCGTGATCGCGGCGATCCTGCGGCCGGTCTCGCGGTTGATGGTGCCACTCGGGCTACGCTGCGCAATCGCATCCAGCCGCGTCGCGAGCGCCTGCGAATCCATGCCCAGCGTCCTGAACGAGCTGTCGACAAAATGCGGGGTCGCGCCGCAATAGGCAATCGCGTTGGTGGTTGCAATGAAGGTCAGCGCCGGCGAGATGACCTCGTCGCCGGGCTCGACGCCGGCCAGCCGAAAGCAGGCATGCAGCGCCGCGGTGCCGTTGACGACGGCGATCGCGCGCTTGGCGCCGGTGAATTCCGCGAGCATGTCCTCGAAGCGGTCGACGAACTTGCCGACCGACGACACGAAGGTGCTCTTGATGCATTCCTCGAGATAGCTGACTTCGTTGCCGGCAAATACCGGCTCGTGCAGCGCGAGAATTCCGTTGGGAGTTCCCACGGCATGCTGAACGGCCGCGACGACCGTTCTCACATCAAAGCGATCGGAGCTTGTCGCGGGAATACCCACAGTCTCCTCATACATTGTAGACGTCAGCTTTGTAGCGCGCGAGATTGGCGGGGTCCATAAACCATTGCGCGGTCTTTTCCAGTCCGCGGCGCATCCCGTCGAGGCCGCCGAATTCAGGTGACCAGCCGAGTTGCTGGCGGGCCTTGGAGTTGTCGGCCCAAAGCCGCTCCACTTCGCTGTTGGCGGGCCGCAGCCGCGCCTCGTCGGTTTCGATCTCGATATCGGCGCCCATCACCTCGGCGATCATCGTCGCGGTGGCGCCGACCGAGATTTCGAATCCGCTGCCGAGATTGATGGTCTGGCCGACGGTCTGTTCCGCCGGTGCGGTCAGGCCTGAAATCAGGCCGCGCGCGGTATCGGTCACGAACGAGAAGTCGCGGGTCGGGCTGACCGCGCCGAGGCGGATCTTGCGCTTGCCCGAGGCCAACTGGCTGATGATGGTGGGGATGACGGCGCGCGCCGATTGTCGCGGGCCATAGGTGTTGAACGGGCGGATCACGACGACCGGCGTATCGAAGGAGGCGTGAAACGACAACGCCATCTGGTCGGAGGCGATTTTCGAGGCCGAGTAGGGCGACTGCCCGACCAGCGGATGGCTTTCCTTGATCGGCACGGTCTGCGCGGTGCCGTAGACTTCGCTGGTCGAGGTCTGAACGAAACGGCGAACGCCGGCGTGGCGGGCGGCCTGCAGAACGTTCACGGTGCCGCGAACATTGGTTTCGACATAGGAGTCGGGCGCGGCATAGGAAAACGGAATCGCGATCAGCGCCGCCAGGTGCATGACGTCAGTACATCCCGAAGCCGCGGCAATCATGAAATGCGGATCACGGATGTCGCCGGCGATGACTTCCACGGACTTCATGATTTCGGCAGAAACGGTGTCGAGCCAGCCCCAGGAGTTGAACGAGTTATAATAAACGACAGCCTTGACGTTGGCTCCGGCCCGAACCAGTTCCTCGACGACATGCGAGCCGATGAAACCGTCGCTGCCGGTGACGAGGACGCGGGCGTCCTTCAAATCTTCCATGCGGACCCCAAAAGGCGATTATTCCAGTCATCGCAATGCGATGGCGCTATAGCACAATAGCCGCTTCCCGCAACCGAACCATCGGCAAATGCTTAAGGAATCGGCGGATTTGGGCGCTCAGACCGGCCTGGCCGGCAGATGTTGTTTGATGAAAGCCTCGAGGTTACCGCCTGAAAACAGGTACCCCCTAAGGCCCGCGGCATGGGCCGCCTCCAGATCGCTCGCCTTGTCGCCGATCAGGAAGCTGTGGGCCGTATTGACGGGAAAACGGCCGAGCAGGTCCGTGATCATTCCGGGCGCAGGCTTGCGCCGGTCGCTGACGCGGCGATATCGCTCGACGGTGCCGTCGGGATGATCCGGGCAATATTCGAACGCATCGATATGCGCGCCGATCGCGGCCATCTCGTCCGCCATCCAGCGGTGCAGGTCCTGCACGTGGCTTTCCTGGTAAAGACCGCGGGCGATGCCCGATTGATTGGTGACCACAAACGCAAAATATCCGGCATCGTTTGCCGCCTTCACGGCTTCCCTGGCACCGTCGATCCATTTCAGTCTGTGCGTCTCGAAGGTGTAGCCGGAATCATGATTGAGTACGCCGTCGCGGTCGAAGAACACCGCGGGGCGTCTCAACCGTTCGCTCAACTCGGCGTCGGCCCGCGCGAAATCCTCGGGGATGCCGATATCGATGAAATAGCCGCGATAGGCCGTTCCGCCCATGGCGCCTTTGGCCGCGAGCGCGGGGAATATGTCCTGTTCGAGCGAAGCGGGGAGGCGATCGATCCCGGCGATGATCGAGCGATCGATTGCGTAGACACCGGCATTGACGGGGCCTGTGGCGCCCTGGCCGGGCGCGATGAAGGAACGAACCCGGTCGCCGTCCAGCACGACCCGGCCGAACCGGTCGCCCACGACATCCGCGCGGAGCGCCATCTGAACCAGGCCGGAGTTGGCGCGCGAGACGAGGTCGAGGATGTTGAAGTCAAAAAAAGAATCGCCGTTGAGGAGCAGGAAACGCTCCTGCAACAGCGGGGCGGCATGAACCAGGGCGCCGGCCGTTCCGAGCGGCGCCTGTTCGAGCGAGACCTTGAGGCGGGCGCGCCCTCTGACGGTGCCGGCGTAGCGGGCCTCGATGCTCTCGGCCTTGTGGCCCGCCAGCAGCAGGATTTCCTCGAACACGTCGTAGCGGGCGATTTCGTCGATCAACGTATCGAGAAACGGCCGGCCGCCGACCGGCAGCATCGGCTTCGGCGTCGTTTTTGTTCGCTCTCCGAGGCGTGTGCCGAGCCCGCCTACGAGAATGACGGCTTGTTTTAACACCGGATGGCCTCGGCAGTGCGTGCTGCGGCCAAAGTCATGGCCGGGAGGAACTCAGAATTCGTACCCGATATGCTGAGGCTTGTCCGAGAACGGATCGACGCAGATTCCGGCGTTGGTGCTCATCAGGTTGCGGTGTCGCGCATAATGCGGGCGCCACGGCATGTCGGAGGGAATGATCACGAACGTAACCACATCGCGATGGCCAACTTGCGGCGACGTTGCCTTGTGAATGCAGGCGCTGTTTTCAAACAGCAGGCGGGTACCGGTCGGCCCTTCAAGAACGCGCGTGCTCGCGGTATCGTCGAGGCGCCCGACGAACTGATTGATGCGCCGGCGATCGAAAAAGCCCTCCTTGCGCAGGCCGAGGCTGAACGGCTTGTCCTTGACGCTCAACGCGCCGGTTTCAGCCACGACGTCGTCCAGATATACCATCAGCTTGATTTCCTGCTTCGGGCAATTGTCGAGATGCCAGAGGAAGCTCGAGTCAGGCTTGTCCGGTGTCGGCATGGTTCGATAACACGTCACGGCAAAAATCTTGAAGTGACTGCCGTAGTAATTTTCAATGATGGCTTCCATATCGGCGTCGATGAAGTCGATGAGATCGGGAATTAGTTCAATTCCGTCCACCAGCCGACGCATGCCGTAATTGATGACGAATCCGTCGTTCTGCTGGTCGAAATGCCTGTCGACATTGTCCTTGATGGCGCGCAGCCTCTCGGGCGTCATCTGGGCTGGCGGAGGCAGAGCCTCGAATCCATTTGCCTTGAAGCGGCCGGCGGCCGCCAACTGCTCGGGTGTGGCTTTCGATCGGGCTTTCCAGCTGCGCCGCGCCGCATTCTCATACGACGCGTACCGCATATTGATCCTGAAAGAGTGGTTGTTGCCGAACAACGCGACGCGAGTCTGCATCCGCGCTCTCGAAGCGATTTGGCGTAGGGACGGCATTTCGGACGCTCCAAACCGGTGAATTACTGGGCCGCGCTGAGTTGCTTGGACAAGCGAAAGACCACCGACGATGTGTATCGGCTCTCGCTTTCGAAATCTTCTTTCCAGTAGACGTGGCCGACATGCGGGCCGAACATTTCCAGCAGGCTGTCGGGACCATTGCTCAGGTTGTTCTTTCCAAACCGGTTTCCGGCGCCCGCCGCGAGATGCTCGAACGAGAAGACGATCAACGCGCCGTCCTTGGCGACGCGGACCGACTCGCTGATGGCTTTCGGAATATCGTCGCTGTAGGTGATCACGAAGGCGCTGTAGAGGGCGTCGAAGCAATTGTCGGAGAATTTCAACTCGTGCATATCCATCAGTTGCACGGCCGGAGAATATGAAAAAAGATCGATTGCCGTGAGCTTCGCGGCGTCAAATCCATACGAAGACAGCAGCATCAACTCGGCTTCGTTGCGGGGGCCGATCACGAGGGTGTCCAGCGAGTGCAGTTTCACGCCGCGGATCGAACGCAGGATTGCGATGATGCGTTCGGTTCTTCCCCGATTGATGATATTGATGTTTCCGAGATTGTAGGGCAGCACCTGCTCGGCGACGAAATTGCTGTCGACTCCGGCGCCCTGGACCAGTTGCTTCAACGGGTGGCCGGTCAGCCTCCAGTAAAACCGCCGCAAATGGAATCGGGCGGCGAAGATCACGGGAGTCAGAAGCAGGTAATTCTTCAGCGAAAGAAGCACCGGCGACATCGGCAGCAGAAAGCGACCGACGAAGCTTCTGAAACTCCGCGCGTCCGAAGGCGCCACGACGGCGGTATCCGCTTTATCCACTGTCACACCTGACTGCAAAGACCTGATCGCCCCGACCAGACCCGCTTTCCCGGCGGTTTCTAGCGGCATTTAGCTCTACCTGCAAGCAGCCGGGCGGTACCCGCAAGGCCCGGAATTTCCGCCCTGTGGCGACGTCGGAAGGCGTCGGGTACCGGCCTGTGGCGCCGCATTATTGCGTTGCGTCAGCTATCGGTCCGTGAGCGCGTGAAAGGAAATCTCTTGAGCCAGCCACGTTGCGGAACTCGAAAAACCACCCAAGGCACCAATGGCACACCGATGCGAGCGAGACTTGCTTCGATCAATAGCGCCGCGGCGAGAGCCGCGACCTTTATCCCGTAGGTTCCGGTTGTGATGAAATTGAGCATGCCTCCGACGTACATGATAAAAAATCCGTACAGGACGTACAGCGCAAGAAAGGCGGATGCATAATTGCCGCACAACGTTCCTCGAACAACGAAGGCGGTCAAGGCGGCCGTGATGCAGCCTGCCCCGAGCAAAAATGGCCAGGCCCAATAGGGGCCGAACAGCTCGAAGAAAATCTCGGGGAAGCCGCCGGCGAGCTGAAACCCGTGCGAAAGATTGCCGCTGGTCCGAGGTTCCCCGATGCTCGCAAACATCAAATATTGAATGGAGGTATTGCGGGTCGGGTCGATCGGATCCTCAAACAGGAAATGGAAGACGAGCGAAGGCTCCGTCTGACCGCTCTGAAAAACACGCTCGAACGACGTCCAGCCGATCTCGCTCGGTTGAATCAGGGTGCGATCGAACGCCTGACGCCATATCTCGTTTCCAGTATAACCCCTGACGTTTGCCAGGTTGTTGTAGATAGCGAACGATATCGTGCCGACCGCAACTGCGATCAACCCAATTGCCGTCAGACGTGATGTCCAGGATGCAAAACGCGATCGTATCAACGAAAAAAAGCTCTCGTCGACGCTCCGGTACCGCAGGGCAACAACAGCGGCCCAGGGTATGATAAAGAAACTGGATTGGCTGTAAAAAGCGGAAAACCTGTTGCCGGTAAGCAGCGCATAAACCGCCGTGGCGCATAGAAGACCCAACATGCGCCAGTCGAAACGTCGCTGCTGAATGTATCCGGCCGCGAACATCACCCCCCACCAGAACGTAACAAAGTTCCCGTATTTAATCATCCAGCGATGGGCGCTGCCGCCCGCATAGTCGAAGCGCTCGATTCGATTGAACAGCGGAATCGAACCCCGGCGGACAAGATCAAAAAAGAGAAAGGACAAGAACAGCAGAGACAACGCGAATGTTATGTCTGAAAGCGTTATGTCTCCCCGAATCGTCCGGCTTCGTTGGCTATCGGCGCGCCATGCTTCGATTATGCCCGGTCTGAAACAATACAGGAACGGAATCAGGCTGACGACATAAGCCAAGGAATGGACCACCGACGCCGTTCCCGGGCCGATGTCGCGAGCGAGTTGCGAGGAATAAACCGGTCCTTGCAAATCGATAAACATCGTGGCGGACATCCGCCAGGCCAGCGTAAAGATGATGAAGAAAAAGCTGACGAAGATGACGGGGCGCCGGTTGAGCAGATAAAGCAGAAAAGCAAAGAAGGACAGGCCAAACAACAGAACGGCGATACGCTCGCTGACCGAAATCATGTGTCTGTGTTCCGCGGCCGCGATGTGCGTATTTCCAGCACCCACGCAAGCACAAATGCGCACAGAATAACGGCAAGACCCGCGAGGGCGGACAGGCGAACCGTATTGTTGACCAGCGGTCCCTCGATATAGACCTCCGCTTCGGGCGGAAACGTGGTTGGCGTCATGAGAGATTTGACCGCCTCCAGTTGACGCAGATGCTCGCGGGCTTCGCTCCAGCTCAGCGTAATTCCCGATTTGGCGCGGTCGGCGTCAGCGGAAGCCTTGTCGCCGGGCTGTATCCTGGCATTCTCCCACTTCGCTAACTGGTCGGCCCGCTCGCGATAATCGTCGATCGCGACTTGCAGCGTCTTGGCGCTTTGTGCGGACAGGTCTGCATGACGTCGCCCAATGCGCTCGACGATTGTCCGGTAGGCGGCGCGGCAATCGGCGGCTGATGCGGCAGTCAAATCAATCTCTATGTCCTCGTCATCGTGATCAAATGCGTGGGCCCGGAGCGTGTTAAACACCAGCCTCTTCGACAGGCCGGCGCTGCCCGTTTCAAATTCGCTGGCCCCGGCGATATCATCGCGGAACACCGGGGTCGAAATCAGGGCTATAACAGAGGCATATCTTTCGATCGTGCCCTGCGCATTTGGCGAGCCGGCGATCACGGCGCCAGGGGATACTGACATTCCGATGTGAAAAGCGGTTCTCAGTCGCCAGACGGGCGGATCGGGCCGGCAAAGAAACCATATCGCGCAGGCGGCGCAGAGCGCCAGCAGCCCGAGCATCACGACCTTCGAGAAAAGAGGCAGTTTGATCATTATTGGTCTGACGCCGGGAAAGCCTGCTACTCGACTTTCTGCCAAGGTTTGGCGGCTATTTGGAGCACGCTCGTGGAACCTACGCAAGCCGTCCGGCCGGACAAATGAAGGATAGTCCAACGCTTGCCGATTTGCCGCTGGAGGCGATAGCGTAACGATGCCAAGCGCGCAACCCGCAATTCAAAAAGAGGCGGTGGCTCGCCTCCACGATGCGAGCGAACGAGAGGTCTTCGCGCAAGGACGTTGCCAATCACAAGGACGTTGCCAATCAAACGTGGCTGAACTGCCGCTCTCAGTGGCGGGAGTAAAGGACCCAAACCTGTCGGCTACAGGTGTTGTAGTATCGCACTGGATCGCCAAATCCCCAGAGCGCGGCGGTAAAGGGCCAATCAATCATCCGCAACAGGCCGTACGCAATCTTGATCGCGGCATAGGCGGGAAGCGCTGCGCTTTTCCCAAATCGCTCGGCGGCGTCCTTGCGCGTTGCCTTTCCGAGCTGCCGGTAAAACCGCGTCAGCAGCGGCGCCGAGGCGACAAATCCGTCTTGTCCATGTTCAAAACGAAATTTGAAGGAAACGTCGTAGTCGGAACCCCGGTTGCCGGCAAGGAATTCTGCAGCTTCTTCCAGGTTGAAAAAGTGCTTGTGTCTCTGACCGGGTGATTTTCGCTTGGCACCGAGGCCATAGCCGGCGGCGTGCGTGATGTCGCGGCCATAGATCAGGCTCCAGATCAGCCTCGGCCAATTATTCGGCAGCGAAACGATAACATGCTTCGATGATACGCGCAGCAACTCACCGAGCAGCAGATGAGGATCGTCGACGTGCTCGAGCGTATCCATGCACATTACACAGTCGAACGACTTGTCGTCGAACGGCAGCGGACGGCCTTCGAGATTGTACACGTGACTGATCGCATCGCGCTCATTGCGTGTAACGATCTTGTAGCCATCCCCGATGTCAAGGGATTCGTAATTGTTGCCGATCTTCTCACGAAAAAAAGTCGCTTGGTCGCCCGCGCCAACGTCGAGGATTCGCCCTTGAAGCTGCGTCTGATAGTCGTTCAGCAGATCGTACGAGCGCCCATTGCGGTGCGAATAGTTTCTACCAAAACCAAATGCCGCGCCCCGGTTTAGTTCGCGTCTCCAGGGTGCCTCAGCGTCGAAAGACGCGCTCTCGCGCGGAACCATTTGA
>Ga0181528_10000774_pt1 | contig 21098 bp, 16 predicted proteins | sample PEATcosm2014_Bin_47_FD_119742 | JGI IMG/M metagenome (GOLD analysis project Ga0181528, IMG submission 119742) | Peatland microbial communities from MTU Mesocosm Facility, Houghton, MI, USA - PEATcosm2014_Bin10_10_metaG | ecosystem: Environmental > Terrestrial > Soil > Wetlands > Peat | place...
AATTCACTTCGCCGCAGACGCTCGGGTGGTTTGCGGCTTCAATGGCGTGACCGCCGTATTGAAGGCTTCGAAAAACTTGGCAAAGTCGAGGTCGAGTGTTTCCGGCAACCGCCCGGTCCGGTCGCCGGCCTCGTAGTCGCGGCTCGGCTTGGTGCGGATGACGCGCCTCATCCTCTGTTCGCCGCCGTCGCCAACGCTGGTTTCCAAATCACAGTACAAAACCATGTCGACCATGCCGAGCACGATCTTGCGGGCTTTGTCGGGCAGGGTCGGTACGATCCGCGTGTACTTGCCGGTGCGCGTCTCCACTTCGATTTGCTTCGCGTGGGAGACCAGGAAGAGCCCGTAGGGCAGGAACGCCAGCTTCGTCAGGACACGCTGGAATTCGTTGTTGACGATGGCGTAACCCTTGCCGTAGCCGAGGTCCGACTCGTGTTCGATCTTGAACTTCTTGAGGATGTAGTCGGTGCAGAACTTGTAGGCATTGTCGACGGTGTCGATGATCACCGTCTTGAAGGGATGCTGGCCGGCGACGATCTCGGCGCAGGCATCGAGCAGTTCATCCCAGGTCTGGATCGGCACCTGGAAAACGTCGAGCGCATTCAAGCCGGGCTCGGTGGCCAGGAATAATGCGCCGTCTGCATGGGAGCAGAAATCCGACTTCCCGATCTTCGTCTGCCCGTAAGCGAGCACGGTCAGATCAGCGAGGTTCGGTTTGGGCGCGGTCTTAGCAGTTGGTAATGATAATGATGGCATTTCGATGGATCTCCTTTAGAAGGCCGGTTCGTTCGTTGTTGCGGGCAATACGCGCAGTTCCTCGTTGGGCGCCACGCGCTGGTAGAAGTTGTCGCGGACGTTGGGATTGCCGCCCGAGCGGCACAGCGCGAAGTAGGCGCAAGGCCGCTGGTAGTTGAAGCAGAACGCGGTGTTCTGGTAGAAGACGCCGCGCCGGCGCGCGTCGAGGAAGGCCTGCGTCAGCTCCCACAATTCGCTGCGCAGGATGTCGAAGCGGTCCCGCGAGAGATAGAGCATCTCGCGGTGGAACATGAGCGGATCGGCGTACTTCTCCGCCAGGCGTTGCTGGAACTCCTCATCGGATTCAGGCAGCTTGCGCTTCGCCGTCGTCTTACCCGTCTTCGATTTCGCCAGTAGCTCGGCGCGCCGCTCCTGGTACTCGTCTTCGGTCTCACCCTTGCTCTGTTGCAGGCGGGCCTTCACCAGGACGTTGTAGAGGATGCCGGTGATGGGGATGCCGAGGGTCTGCTCGATATAATGCGCGTACAGCGTGATCTGGAAATCGGTCCAGAGCTTCTCCAGGTAGTCGGCATCCAGCTGCGCTGCCGTTTTGTGTTCCAGCACGAAGTACTCGCCGCCGATGCGCACGATGCCGTCGATCTTGCCGGCCAGCACAAAGCTGCGGGATGCCGCCCCAGTCGCCGGATTGAGGATCGGGCCTTCGAACGTTTTCTCCAGCGCGACAATCTCGAACTCTTCCGTGGGATAGCGCTCGGCGTAGCCGCGCATCATCGCCGTGGCATTGAGCCAATCGCGCTTCTGGTCTTCGTCCTGCCCCCGGTTGGGGCAAAGCCGGTCGATCCGGTCGAGCACCTTCGCGAGATCGCGTTCGCCGTGCCAGAGTTCAAGGCACTCGTGGATCAACGAGCCGAAGTGCAGGTTATGGTCGCGCAGAAGCGGTACGAGCTGTTCGATGTAGCGCCAGTCCACCGCCTTACGGCAGCTCCGGAACAGCGCCCACATCGAGTAGGTGGACACCATCGGCGCGGTCCGGACAGGTTGCTGTCCACATTCGTGGGTCATAGTAGTTCGCTCCCAGACGCTTGCTCTTACACTTCGCGGCGGGTGCCACCCTGGTAGGGATCGGGTGGGACCAGCCGCCGCGTCCGTTTGCCCGAATTGATGTGATCCACGATGAGACGGGTGAGCAGCCCGATGCTCGCCCCGCTGCACGCGATCGCTCGGACGTTCGGGTCGTTCAGTGCGAACTGGCCGATCTTCTTCTGCATGTCACGGTCGATGCGGAGGCTCTTGCCGGACCAGAACGTCGGATACTCGGAGATCACGTCGGCGAGCGCGGACAGGAAGCCCATCTTCAGGTGGGTGGCCCGATCCTTGTAGAGAATCCCGCGCACACCCCAACTGCTGTCCAGCAACTCGAAGAAGGTTTTGATGTTGTCGATCATCGTGGCGGAGCCCACGTTGGCCATCATGGGCGGCAGCGCCTGCCAAATCGCGGGTAGCGTGACGTACCGTCCCGCCCCGAATTTGGAATGGAGCCGCATCACCGTCTTCAGGAAAGACAGTGCCGTCATCAATTCCTCGCGCCGCATGTATTGCGACCACGAGACACGCTGGTAAAGCACGAACGATTCGTCGCGGCAGAGATCACGCAGGCGGCCGAGCGACGGACACTGCGCGGCGCGATTGCGAATCAGGACATTCGGGGAGAGCCGCGTTCTGCGCATGTTCAGGATGTCAAAACGCTCTCGTTCCCATTCCTCGCTCGTCGCAAAGTGGATCATCGCCCCGACCAGTGGCTTGCCGCCGTCAAGCATGAACTGTTTGGCGGCGCTGATGCGCTGGAGGCCGTCGATGATGTACACCTCGCCGCTGATCGTGTATGTTCCGTCGGCATCGGTGCATCCGTAGCGTTCGCCACGGACCGCGAGCTCCACATCGGGCACGCGCCCCGAACTGCCGCGGAATGCCTCCATCAACTCCTGGATCTTGGCTTTCCGTAACGTCTCGCGCTGGTAGGCCGGCTTGAGCAAACCGCCCAGCGACACGGGGTCGATCACCCCGCGCAATACAATCTGGCCGTCCGTTAATTCGTCCAGCGCACCGGACAGAACTCTTAGTTGCGTCACTTTAATTCCTCCTGAATTTCCAACCTGGATGCGTTTAGCGGATCGGCGGCAAGTGCCTTCCGCTCGATTTCCGTGCTCGCCGCGGCGATGGCGTCGGTGGCTTTCCGCAGCAGCAGTTCCGCCTCGTCAAATTCGCCGACGGCTTCACCCAGCCAGCCGACCAGATGGGCGAGGTGTTTCGTGGCTTCGATGAACGTGAGAGTCGATCGGGTTAGTCGGTCGATCCGTTGCGCCCGGGTTGCCCGGCCGGACACTGGCAGAGCCTGCTCCGCCAAGTCCGTAGCGTCACTTGCTGCAACCGGTGGAGGAGAATCGGTCTGATGTGCTTGCGGCGTGTTTGGAGCACGCCGGAATCTCGTCGGGACTGAGGTCGATTTCGTGGCCCGCACGGCAGTGCCGATGTTGCTGACTTCGGTAGTGCGACCGTCCAGTCCCGTGCGTGTGGACGACTGCGGAATTTCCGCAGTCAGCCGCTCCCGCCAACCGCGCACCGTGCCTTCGTCGACACCGACGTGTGCAGCGATCCGGCGATTGCTCAATTGCACACCGTTCGAATGCAAGAGCGCCGCCTTTACTGCACGCTGCTTATCCTCGTTCGTGCGCCGGAGCCCCGTGGCCTTATTCGCGCCGAAGCTGTACCACTGGGCGTCTTGCTGCGTCCCCTGGCGCAGATCACAAGCGATGTTCTCCACACCGGATTGCTCCGCGGCTTTCACCCGGTGGAATCCATCAGCGAGCCAATAATTGGCGCCGTCGTAGAACACGACCACGGGTGGAAAGATCGCCCCGCCAGCCATCGCGGCCATATAATCAACGACCGCTTCAAAGTCGATCGTGGCGCGCGGTTGGGTACCTCCATCCAGACGGATGTTGCTGATCGGGAGGCTCTCTCCTTGTTTCACTGGGCACCTCCGGCAACGAAGTAGTTGGGACCAATTCCGGCCGCCAGGAAGGCCTTGCGGATGTGGGCAATGTGCTCGTACACAACCGACCTAGCTGTGCCGAGAGTCTCGCTCGCCTCAGTCGGGGAACCGCATCGCAATGCCCGCACCGTCTTCCGCAAATGTGCCGGCAGAGTCCTCACGACTTTGCCCACGTCGAGCCAGAACTCGGCGCAATCGGCCGAGGATGGCGCGGTGTCCTGGGCTAGGTCGGCAATGGCGTCGCCGTCAATCAGATCGGGACGTCCCAGCTGCAGGCGGCACCGAGCCAAGCGGTAGCGCAAGATCGCTGCGATCTCCCGGTCCATCACGCGGCAAATGAAGGTGCGCTTTGAGGCGCGATCGGCGTCAAAGTTGCGCATCTGTGAGCAGACGGCCAGCAAGAGCTGAGATTCGACGTCTTCCCGGTCATCCGCAGTCAGCCCGCACTGCCCGATGACGGCTTTTGCCCTGAGACGTGCCAGGCTGCGCACAGCTTGGATGGCGGAGTCATTCATCATGACCGCCCTCCGCGCTTCGGTGCCCCCAGCTCCACCTCCATCGACAGCGGCAGGCCATGGCGGACCTCGAGTATCCGGATTTCACCCACATCCACGCTGCGGGTGTACTCGAAGAATTCGGCCACCTGGCTTTTCAGTTCGTACTCGGCAGGACGAAATGGGCGGCCGCGGCTCCCTTCCACGCTGAACTTCACATCGCGCACGGCCACCGGCCACGGGTCGAGAACGAGCTGGCCATCTTGGATCTGGAGAAACTCAAAACGGCCAAAGGCCATGTCCCGCATGGCGGCGAGAAAACGATGTTCAGACGGCGAGAGGTCTCCGGCAAAGCCCGGCTTGGGCGCACTCATTGCCCGGCCTCCGGTGTCAATTCTCCGCCGCTCGGCCGTGTCGCCAGCCAGCCGCGGATGTCTTCCAGGCGATAGCGGACCGCCGCGCCAACCTTGATGTAGCGGGGGCCTTGATTCAGCAGGCGCCAGCGGCGAATCGCCGCCACACTGAGCCCGCAAATTTCGGCTACTTCAGCTTCGGCAAGCAGCGGCTCCACCAATTGGCTAGCCGCTGCGATGGATTGTTTGTTGGGTCGAGTTGCAGCCACGGAATGAGCTTCGCCGATGGCTGCGGTAAGAGGTCAAGGTAGGAAATGAGGTAGGAAGGGTAGGAAAATCTCGGCCGGAAAAGCCGCCTTAGGGTAGGGAAAGGTAGGAAGGGAATTCCTACCTCCGCGTTTCAAGGAGTTGCCGAAGCCGCAGTCATCAACCGTGCACTAACACCACGGAGCTTCCAACGAACGAGAAACGCCGCGAGTGGTCAATGAGCTGGCACCGAGTGTCTCCTGATGGTCGGCCGCTTGATCTCTATTTCATTGGTTTCGCCCTGGTACCTGCGCGTCTTCGCCAACTCCTCAGAGGCTGTCTGGTTCCTCGGGTCAAGGTCTATCGCCTTCTGGAACATGGCGATCGCTTTCTTATAGTCTTGTTGCTTTCGAAGAGCCAAGCCGAGGTAGAGATAGGCCTTTGAGTTCTTTGGATCTAGTTCTATCGCCTTGTCGAGTTCAATGATCGCGTCTTCCAGTTTTCCCTTGCCCAAGACTGCCATTCCCAAGCTAAGTTGAGCCACTGAGTAACTCGGATCTAATTTGAGCGCCTCCCTGAACTTGGCGATGGCATCATCGAACTTCTCCTTCTCGGCCAACGCAGCGCCCCAGCCAACATACGATTGCGGGTCCTTCGGATCCAATCTCGTCGCCATCTGGTGTTTTGCGATGGCCTCCTCGAAACGCCCCTCGATGCCGAGGACATTACCCCAGTTGTTGTATGCTTTCACATTCGATGGATTTAGCTCTATCGCCTTCTGGTAGTTTGCTTTCGCCTCTTTCCAATTCCTCTGATCGTTGTTTACATTGCCCAAGAGGTTGTACGCCGCAGAACGCTGGACTGGGCCTTGGTCCGGATCCCTTATGATCACCCGGGCGAGTTCGATCGATTGCTCATACTGCTGGGTCTGACGTCGATACACCGCAAGGACGTAAGGGTTGGCTTGTCTCAGGGCCTCCTCCGCGGCCCGCTGAATCAATGAGTTGAGGTCTCCCAGCAGCCCTTCAACAGTGGCAGGCTGGCTAGGATTCCATCCATGCGAAACGTAGATGGTAATCCGGGCAATACGGCTCTCAGGATTAGGGCTGGGGGATGTGTCCAAGACAATATCGCCCTCGATATGCCTGACCGGTCTCTTGAAAAGAGCCTGAAGCAGCCTGACAGGCTCCGCGGTAAACACGCCACCTACATGGACCTCCTCGATGGGCATGGAGTCAACGTCGCGCTTCTGCGCCACGCTGTCTTTCTTCATCTTGGTTCGCGTCTGCTCTTCGATGCGGCGGATTGCATCGCCGATCCGGCTAGCAACCACGTCGCCGTACAGTCCTCGGTCTTGCAAGATCTTCGGAGCGTCGAAGGGATCAACGATTAGGGCATCTCGAGTGACTTCCACGTAGAGATACCGCGCCACCGCCAGCATAGCTATGAAGATCAACACTCGAATTATGATCTTGAGCCATTCCCACGCGATCTCCGGGATCGAGCGCATTCGCATTACCAAGTGCTTGGCGGGTGCGTTAGGTCGGTGGTCAGGGTTGTGGTGAGGATGGTGGTAATGAGGCTGATGAGAATTAAGTTTCATCGTGAATCAGCCGGGATTTCCATTTTCGGATTTCCAGAAGGGTTCAGTATACATTCATTTGGTCTGATTGGTGTTGCGTACCAGTTTGAATGAGAGTATAGCGCTGGGAGTGATGGTGTGGGGGACTGGGCTTCGAGGCTTGGCCTTCGCCTGGATATCAGCTTCTTCCCGGCCGAGGAGCACCGGGGGCCAGGCCGAGCGCAAGCGAGTTCAGCGGCTGAGCCTGGACGCCGGCCGCGGTTCGGCCGTAGGGATGATGCTCCAGGCGAAGGTCGGCTCAGTCGGTCTAGCACGCTGTCCCAGTCATAACGTTACTACGCGTGATCCGTCAAATGATGTCCAATAATCATGAGACGGAGACATTGTGTGCTGTGCGTGACCAAGGAGCAACGGGAGGAATTGAACAAGTGGGCGGCATCCCGCACGCTGCCCGCGGGTGACGTGTTTCGGGCACGGCTGATCCCGGCAAGCTCGGCCATCCATACACGACGACCGAGGGCTGGCTTCACCCGCCCGATACCTCCGCGGGCATCGCTCCGTTGGCCACCAGCGGGGTCTCTCCGGAAAGCACGCTTTCGATTCGCTGTGACATCACGGACTCTACACCGAGCGTCCCGCGCCGCCAGCGTTGCATGTCGGGCTTGTAGATCTCAGCAGCTTCGCACACCGCTGCAATTGTGGCGTCGTTCGCGGTGAGAAATGCCTGCAGCCGTGCTTCGCGCTGCGGCGCAAGTTCATGCGCGCTGCAATCCTGGACGGATACTTCGGCAGCGATTGCGCCTGGATCACCAATTGGAGGGCCGGTGTGCTCCTGCGCGGGCGCCGCCGACACCTCAATATTTAGATTGGCCGCGTGGCGTTGCCACGCCTCCAGGTCCAGCCGAGCTACTTCGCCGGCCACTTCGGTTCGCACCAACTGGTGGAAGTCCGCTACAGCCTGGTCGATCTTCCCTGCCGACAGCGAGTCGTAAGGTTGCAGTTTCCGTTGATAGGTCCGGTCTGCCACGATCCAGGCGCATTCCCTCAGGAAATCCTCGAACTCGGCTGCCTGGCGGATCTCGCCCAGCGCGGCCTCGCCATAGGCGGGGATGATCTTGGCGGCGTAGCGCACTCCAGCCTGCCAGTGGGGCGGGACGATAGCGGCTATGCGAGATGGGTGGCAGTCTCCGAGCCCGTCCATCCAGTTGCGCCAGTTGGCTGTAACCTCTCGCGATCGAAATTCCACTTCCGCCCTTGCGCGCGCTATCTGCACGGCGGCTGATGACGACAGAGATCGCATGCGCGCCTCGGTTGCGTCTCTAGGTGTCTGGAAGAAGCTGACGTACCCACCAGTGTCCATAACCTCAACCTACCCCACTACCGGGCGGCGAACAAGAGACGAACTCGATCTCCACAGGGTATCTTCTTCATATGGCTTAACAAAAGAGTTTTCGGTCTAAGTAGCTGTGTATTTCTGGGCAAATTGACCCGCCTGATCTATTGATACTAAAGGTATTGCATCATTCTTGGGCTCCGCGAGTAGGTTGCGCCACATTCGTCTCTGCACCTCCCAATCAACCTGACCGGCCAGCTTTCGCAGCCCGCGCTCAGGGGGTAGGAAGCCAGAAGGAAACAGTAACTGTTCCTGGATGTCTGGTGCCAGATTCGAGAGATTCATCACCTGCGTCATCCGGGCCCGGGTGACGTAACCCAGCCTGGCGATGTCGGCATAGTCGCGGAGTTCCCCGCAATCCACCAGCCCCTGATACTTGACTGCGAGCGCCATCAACCGGGTGACCCTCTGCGTCCGTGGGGATGCTGCTGGCCGTGCCACCTCTCCCGAGCCCACCTTACCGCCCGACCGCCTGGGCAGATCAAGCGTGATCTCGACTTCCATCGGCGGTACGTTGGGCTTTGAATTGCGCTTCATTCGACCGTCCATCCCGAACACAATTCCCGCATGCCCTGCGATCGGAACGCCACGGTGACCTTGCCCGTGCGGCCGTCGTAGCCGACCCGCTCGACCAGCAGGTTCACCATCCGTGTTTGTTGGTGCGTCCGCAGTGAGTTCCACACTGGTTCGAACCGTTCGAGCGCGGACAGAACATCAGCTTCATCAAGCGGATCATCCTCCAATACTTCGAGTTCGGCCCGCAGCGTGACGAGACGGTCCTCGATGGCCTGAACCTCTTTGTGCAATTCGACGAGCCGGTCGAATCGCGCCGCCGCACCATCATCAGTGCCACCCATCGTTGCGGCGCAGGCCATCTCCGCGTTCAGCCGCCGGAGTTGTAACTGGCCTGCCGCTTCGTCGTTCCGCAGTTGCTCGGTTCTGGCCGCAACTTGAGCCCGCGCATGTTCCACCGTTCTGCGGGCAATCTCGGGATCGCTGCCCAGCCGACGGATGCTTTCGATGACCGCCGCTTCAATCGCGTGCGCGGCGACCGATTTGGTCTCGCACGTGTTCCAGCCCCGCTGCTGCGCGTTTAGGCAGACGTAGTATCGGTAGCGTTTCGCTCCGCGCATCGTATACGTGGGGATCATCGGGGTGCCACAAGGAACGCAGAACACGAGCCCGTGGAGCAGTGCGCCGTACTTGTTGCGCGTCCGGTCGCGGCCGGCGGCGCCGTTGCGGCCGAGGAGCTTCTGAACGTGCTCCCAGGTTTTCGCGTCAATGATGCCGTCCTGCTCGCCCTCGTAGATAGTTCCCTTGTGGTTGATCTTCCCGGCGTAGACCACGTTGGTCAGCAAGCCGTACAAACGACTCTTGGTGAAAGGCTTGCCACCATGTGCACGCCCCTCGGCTGACCGCCAGCTCTTGGTGCGCCAGTCGCGTTGCCGGAGTTTCTCGACCACCGCGATGGCGGCCTGATGCTCGATGTAGAGATCGAAGATGGCCCGCACGCGCGTAGCCTCCTCGGCGTTGACGATCAGGCGGCCGCCGCGCGGGTCAATATCGTAGCCAAGGATAGGATGTCCTCCGATCCATTTGCCTTTCTTCCTGGCCGCCGATTGTTTGTCGCGGGTGCGCTCGGAGATGATCTCGCGCTCAAACTGTGCGAAGGACAAAAGGATGTTCAGCGTCAGCCGCCCCAGCGAGTTGGTCGTATTGAACTGCTGGGTGACGGACACGAAGCTAGCGCCGCGCTTGTCAAAGACCTCGATGATTCGCGCAAAGTCCATGAGAGACCGGCTAAGTCGGTCGACTTTGTAGACGACCACGCAGTCCACCTTGTCGGCCTCGATATCCCCAAGTAGTTTCTTCAGCGCCGGCCGCTCCATGTTGGCACCGGTGTAGCCGCCGTCGTCATAACGGTCCGTGAGCAACTGCCAGCCTTCGTGACGCTGGCTCAGGATGTATGCCTCGCCCGCCTCGCGCTGCGCGTCGAGCGAATTGAACTCCTGCTGGAGGCCTTCGTCAGTGGACTTCCGTGTGTAGATCGCGCAACGGATCGGCTTTGCGACGGGTGCCGCGACGTTGCCGTTTGCCTTGCCACTACCGTTTCTCGTTGCCATTGGCGCTCCCCACGGGCATATGGAAAAAGAGGTAGCCATTCCACTTGGTCCCGGTGATCTCCTTCGCGATTGCGCTCAGCGATCGGTACCGCTGGCCGTTGTAGTTGAACCCGTCCTCGCAGACCTTTACGATGATCGTCTGCCCTTTGTACTCGCGCTCGAGCACCGTGCCTGGAAGAGGGCGCCGCGGATCCGCGTCCGGCGTGATCTTGTCCTGCGCGCACCGCCCGCCGGCCGCCTCGAAGTCGAATCCCTTCGGCGCTCGAATCCGCAGGTCGGAGTCATTGGCGATCTCGAGGGCACGCCGGCGCGCTCGCTCCGACAGACCGCCCTCGGCGTTGGCCTGGAGCCGCCAGGCGATGCGCCGGAACAGAAACTGTTTATGGTTGGACCGCGACTCCTCGCCAAACACTTCGCGGTACCGCCCGCGCAACTCCCGTACTGTCATCCGCCGGAGCGCTTCAATCTGCGCACGAACTTGAATCTGCAAACCCTTCTCCTTTCTCGGAGGCGTTAACCTCATGTCCATGAGGGCTCGCTTCGGCGGTCGTATCAACTGGCTCTTGGCGGCGGTTTGTGCGGTACCGGAGGTAGCCGTCGGCCAGGATCGTGGCGACGCTGTCCAGGTCTTCCAGCAACTCTTCATCGCAGATGTTCACGCGTCATCTCCCTGGCGGGAGCCGCGCGGCGAATGGCTGTAGGAGTCGGCCGAAGTGGAACACGGAGAGGCAATGCAATACTGTGTCCCGGCATTCTGGCCGGCGCCCACAGCGATGTCCGCCTCGCGGTAGTCCCGCTGTCTGGTGAATTCGGGGCGGCTAATTACGTCCCCATTAGAAATATGTGCGAAGCGTTCGAAAAACGTCCGGTTGCAGACCAATCCGAGTGACGGTGTTAACCGCGCGGACGTTCTCCGGCACGCAGCGGAGAGTTTTCGTGGAAAAGGGCGTCTCGCAGCCGGCTCAGCAGACTCACCCGAATTCTCCACTACGGAGCATGCGACTCTCGCCGACCTGTAAGTGCTTGGCTATGTTGAGGAAAGGACGCCGCGTTCAGGCGGGCAGGGAAAGGGCGATGAAGTTAACAGGCGGGGAAAACAAATTCGGGTAGAAATGAATTGGCTCCCCGAGAGGAACCCTGGTACGAACAGGCGTTTGGAGAAACCGAAGGACACCGATTTCTCCGTCCTGTTAACCGCTCGGGGAGATTTCGTAAGCGCGAACTCCCACTTGATATTCGGCTTTCAAAGAGCCCGATGGACCGAACAATCATACATCAGGCACTCTCTGACAAAAGTGACAGAGCCGGGACAGCGCCGCAGCCAATCAATCTCGATCTGACGGCTTCGAGGAAATCCGCGCGGGCTCACCAACCAACTCGCTGAGGCGGTGGAACAGGCACCGGCAGCACCTGGTGTTGAATGTGGCCCAGTACCGCATTATCAACATTGTGCTGGCGCTGTTGCACCGTAACTGCGTAGCGCTGCCAAGTCGCCGGCTCAAGCACCGATCGGCCATACGCGAGCAGGATCTTGCGTCCATCCGGCTCGCGTCGGTGGACACATTTCTCGTCCCGGACCTTCTCAATCCGCTCGCGGTACAGAATCATCGCATCGCACAGTTCGTGAATGGCTTCGAGGTCCTGACCAAACTCCTGTTGGATGTCTTTACGGGCGCACTCCGATTTGAGGGGCTTGAGGTAGTTGTCCCACAAACACTCCGTCAGATCTCTGAACTTCAGAAAATAGACGTCCCACAGGTCACGACACTCCCACCAGCTTTGCGGAGGTACGTTACCTGCCCGGGCCTCGAGCGCGATCACGACGCGCTCGATTTGCATGCGGAGGAGACTGCCCATCGACAGGAAGATCTGAAGGAAATTCGCGACACCATCGAGAGCCAGCGATTCTGTGTGGCGCTTCAGTTTCTTGAGATGCCGTTCGAAGAACTTCAATGTCGCCTCGTGAAGTGTTTTGCAGATCTGCAAATTACGTTCACCAAGATGGCGCATTCCGTCCTGCCCCTCCCAGACTGGCCGGTTCCTGAGGGCAGGAGGACGAGGTGCGTTCACGATTGGAATGTCGCAGAAGTTCAGAAACGTCAACAATGCGGCGTCGTCTCCCGCCCGCAGCAGATCGTTCAACACCGAAAAAAATTGCCCTGCGCTCTGAGTCGCTTCTCGGATGTGTCGCTCCTGTCGGACACTTCCCTGTGTCTTGATGTCCAGGAGGTTCGTCACGAAAACCAAATTGCTCAACTGCTTGTGTCCGTCGGCGGTTTCGATGCTGACCAATGTTGACAACTCCTGTAGCCGCGAAACACTCCGTTCGGGAACAGTGGCGGTGAAGCGCTCATCAGAAATTCTACCGATCGGTAAGACTTGCCCACGTGAGCCTTGGACGTGAAGCCTGGCTGCGATCGCCGAACTTCCGATCTCGGATGGTACGCAGGCGCGCATCATCAACCTGTCATCTGCAAGTACGGCATCGATCAGCCGGACCGGCATCGAAGGGTAGTTCTCTTCCTCATCGCGGGCTGCCGACTGCAGTTGATCTGGTGACCGAAGGTGGTAACCCGACCCGGACGGATCACAGAAACGTCGCGGGTCGAGCGCCTTCGCTGAAATGTCAGGCACAACGACCACCGTCTCAATGTTGCCAGCCTTCCCGTGCTTGAGTAGCGCAGGACTCGTGAAGTTGGCGCTGCCGTAGACTAGGAACCTGGTCCGGCCAGACTCGAAGATGATAGCTTTTGCATGAAGAGGCTGCTGGTGGCCATCGTCCTCGTAAGAGCACAGCAAGATCTCTGCACGTCCAGACCGAACGCACGGGTGGCTCAGCCACTCTGGCGTCATCGTGGTCACCCCGTTTTGGGTGTACAGCAGGAGCTTGCCGGGCCCAAAATCCCCGATAACACGGTCGATTAGGGTGGGCGAATCATCAAAGAATCGAGAGACGACGTGAATGCGGTCGACTGGACGAGGCACCATGGCCGTGATTTGGTCCCACAGCGAGTACTCCAAATTATGAAGCAGACGGACGGACCTGGCCGCGGATCCGGGAGTCCCACCCAACCAAGGAGTCGTGCGCCGGAGCTCCTGTACGTTTGAGGCCAGCGATTCTGCCGGCCAGTTCTCGGCGAGCGCCGAGACAAAGGCGAAGGCGTCCTGGAAGACTGGAAGGAGCCCCTCCTGATCATCCACCTCGAAATCGAACACATCTGCGAGTTCAGCGTTGGATGTCAGCCCGGGCCGTGTGAAGTTGGCACTCCCGAGGATTAACCGGCCGGACGTCTTCGTGGTGAAGAGGAAGAGTTTGGGGTGAAAGCGACCCTTCGTGTCGATCGGACTCAGCAGATATCGAAGGTTGACTTGCTTCGGCCGCTGCGACTCCGGGGCGAGCGTGATTCTCTGGTATGTAGTACGGTCAGTGCAAACGGAAATGTTGTTGTTGCTGCTCAAAGCACTGAATCGCTCCAAGCAGTAATCTTCGAAGAACAACGGTTCGAACGTGTATGTACAGAGAATCGCGTTGTGGTACGTGCGCCTCGACAGCGCGTCGTGCAAGTCGAGCCTCGTGTTCTTACTTCCGCGTGCCATCGCTTTTCAGAATTCGCGTCAGTTGTCGGCGGCCGTCTGCAGTGATCGAGATGTTGCCATCGGACCCAAAATCGAGCAGGCCGACATCCCGGAGGATACGAACAGAGTTCCAATGCCGGGAGGACCGAAACACCGGTTGATAATCCTGATCCTTGTGTATCTTGCCGTCGAGGCGATGTAACCAGCAGCTTTCCAGTCGGCCCTTCTCGTACATCACGCGGTCGTGCTGGTCGAGCACAAACGGCTCCATCAGAGACGCGATCGCAGACTTCCAGTCGAGATCAGGCCGGAGCCACCGATCCAACGCTGGCAGCACAATCCCCGTCCAGAGATTCGAGCCCGCCTTCGCGCCGATATATCGGGCGTATTCGTTGCGAGCGCTTCTCCACTTTGAATACAGGACAGCCAAGATCCCTACGGCTGCGGCTGCAATCTCTTCTGGCTTGCCATCGCTATCTGCAAGGGACCACTCGCTTTTGTCACTGGTGGCATCGATGTCCTTCCGCGCCTCGCGACAGTGATCTTCTGAGGGGACGGAGTCCATCTTGAGTGCCAACATGAGATCTCTCGGCGTCGCACCGGCACCAAATAGGCCAACCAACGTCGAGCGGAAGTTCGGCCCCGTCAGACTTGAAGACACGTCGTCGAGCGCCATTCCCGATGGTTGTAGGTTCAGTGTCTCGAGTGCGCAGTACAGCAGGTTCTCAAGTCCCTGGGTGAGGTACTCATGGGCGCAGAACTGCTGCCAAAAGCCGTAGCAACTGGCAAGTGCCGTCGGCGGCTCGTAGGGCACCGGCGGCTGGCCATCACGCCACAGCATGCCGTAGTAGTAAGGAGGATATACAAGGTAATGATCGACCGAGTCTGATGAGGGATTGAAGCCAGCCTTGCCGTATTCGGCTACCGTATGAAGGATGAGGCCGAGGGTTTGCCGGCGCAGGAGATCTGTATCTGAGAACTCGTCACGGTCCCATGACAAGAAGAGATTCCGGAGCAGCTCCCGTTCCTCGGTAGCGCGTGTCTCATCTAACGAATCAAGAGAAAACCGTGCTGCGGACTTCTTCAGCACATCAAACGGGAGTACTTTCTCACGGAAGTGATCCTGCTTGCAGTACGGTGTCTGGGCGACGCTGTAGTCGAATGCTCTGGCGAGCGCCTCGCCTCTCCCTGGGGCCACCCTTTCGATTCCGTCTTCGGTGCGGTGGGTGAGGCCGAGTGCATAGAGCGAACCGCCATAGTACTGTCCGTAGCCGCCCATCACGTTTGAAGGCAGGACAGCGAAATTCGTATCAACTTCCTTGCTCTCAGAGTACTTGCCCAGGCGCGGCCGAACCGCGTCAGCCCCAACAACCGATGCAGAATCAGAATCGTGTTGCAGCGTCGCTAACGCAATAAACGCCTCGCGCCTTCGGAAAGCCGATGTGAATTCGGCGTAACGCTTGGGCGCCTCAGATGCCTCAACATGCCAGAGCGCCCACGGGTAGAACGAGTAGTAGCGCGCCCGACTGGTCGTCGTGATGATGCCTTTGAGCAGGTAGTCGGTTATTGCGAAGGAGACACGAGACAGGCCCAGCGGGTCCCTGCCACCCAATTCAGTGACGACGTACTTCGTCCATCTTGGAAGCGGGACCAATGTTGATGCCATAAACACGTCTGGCAGATCTTCGCGCCGCGCTCAGGCGTGGCGACGAAAACGAGCTTTCGATCGTTAACTCTAAGAAAACTCTACCAGATATCGTGGACCACGTTACACGCGCTCAGACGCTGTGCTGCAGCGGGCCCGGTCGATCGCGCCCGATACGTTAGACTGATCGGCGATGGTGGCCGCCAAACCACCGTAACGCGGGTCGGTTGCGTAGGTGCGTGAGACCGCCGCGATGAGAGCCTCAACACTTCCGTTCTTCTGATACGCTGCCCAGGCCGCATGGTACGGTGAACCGGTGGTGATCAGCCAGGCGTAGTCACGGCAGGAGTCTTCGAGCGAGTTGTAGTCGGCGAACTCGAGGTTCTCAAGAACGGACTTCCCGTTGATGACCTCGCGCGTGCTGACCGTGCACCACTTCGCGTGGCGGGCGGCGCGCTTGATGCCAAAGTAGTTGGCGTGGCCGACCGGCTTCTCGCCCCAATCCGATTCGATGGCCCACTGGGCGATCAGTAGTTGGGCGGGACAACCGGTTTCTTGCTCGAGGCGCACGGCGAACCGCGCTACCTCGTTGAGGCGGGTTTCGAGGGCTTCCATAGGTGATCAGTAGATGAAGGAGCGGTCGTCGGTTGTGGGCAGGGGCACCGGCCAGCCGAACAGGCACAGGTGGTCGTAGGCCCAGATCTTGATTGTCGGGAGGCCGAGACGGTTGACGTTTACGAATTCCCGCAGCCACGGCCAAGTGCCGTAATAGATGCCCATCAGGTACCGGGAGTGGGCTTGGTCCCAGGCCAGTTCCTTCCATGGGTACTGCGCGCAGCGGGTCGCCTGGTCGAGGTTGTGGTTGATCCCCGGATACTGGTAGCCCTCGATGATGAACGTGTCGAATCCGGAGCCGGCGCGCGTCGTCCATGGTGGCGGCAGGTTGATGTAGCGCAGCAGCCGACAGTTGTCGGGGTCGTTCACGTCCATCGGCCAGAGCAGTTCAAACACTGCCGAGGGACACTGCGCCAGGACCGCGCTTTGGATCGAGGCCACGTAGTTGTACAACCGGGTCCGAAGGAAGTTCGCATCCGCGTACCCGTTGGCCGCCGGATCGTCATTCGGCGTGTGAAATGTCGCCAGCGCGCGGCCGAGCGCGGACTGTGCGGCGGCCAGCGTATCGGCATCGCGAAACGCCATCCCGGAGGCGTTCGCCAGGAACCACCATAGGATCTCTCCGAACTGGAGCTTCGGAGTCAGTTTGGCCACCAGCATCAGTCCCGCCATCGCGGCGTGCGCCTGCGCCATGTAGTTCTGGGGCCCGGAACTGAAGGCGATCTGGGAACTGTTCAACGTCCCGAAGCCAGTGGCGGTTTCGACCGGCTGGCCATCCGGAAAGCGCTGCACCCAGACCGAGGAGGGCGGATTGTCGGGCGGGTTCACCAACTCCTGCGAGAACGAGCAGACTGCGGTCATGCCGTTCGCCTTGAGCAGACCGAAGAAATCTGTGTTCCAGTCGCGGAACGCCCGATTGAGTACCGGGATCTGCGTTGGATCGATGACCCACTTCACACCATACGTGCCGCCTTGCAGGTCGCCGGTCACGCTGGCGTGCCCGGAGCCGGTGTTCGAGGCGGGCAGTTCCTTGTACACGTGGTATTGCCAGACGCTACCGAACGAATGCGACGTGATGGTGAGGACGCTGCCAGCTGCGGTGGCCCAGACGCCGTCAAAGATCGCGTTGATGAAGTTGGCGAAGTGACGGGCGATGGTGTTGCTGTTGTCCTGGCCGCCGAAGACCGTTTTGCCGATCGCCGAACCGCCAACATGCAGCCAGACGACATCCTGATCGTTCCATGTGCCGGAAAACGTCACCGTGCACTGCGGGTAGGAGGGATTGGATGCGATCGATTGTTTCCACCAGAATACGCCGCAGTAGTGGTCGATCTCGCCCAGCAAGCCGAGCTTCTGAATGTTCCAGACGAGCCTCTGCGGCGTGAGCTTGTACGTGTTGTCAGTATCGAAATCTGTACTGACGCCGACCGCCGTGGTCGTCACGACCGGATCTGGCACGTCGCTCTTCACTGCGCATTCGAGGAAATCGAAGTAGAAGTACCAGCCCTGGCTCGATGGGTTCTTGTTGCCCGAGAGCGTGATCACCACCCTGTGCTGCCCCGCCGCCACGGCGGAAAACAGCAGGCGCCGCGTCTGCGACGTGGTGGCCGAGGGATAGTAACAGTCCAGCGTCACCGGCGCGCCGCCGTCGAGCGTCGCGGTCACGATGCCGCAGGTAGCGTCCAACCGCGTGCCGACGTAGATATCGTGGGTGTGCTGGCAGTGCGTCTCGACGGTGACCCTTGCGCTGGCGGTCGCCGCGCGGATCGCACGTCCCTGGCTCCAGAAGGCGAACGCGCCGTTCACGGGATCGTTGCCGGGAGCGGGTTCCCAGTATCCCGACGTGCTGACCCAGGTGCTGTCTTCCTCGATGCGCACCGAGCCTGGGCCCGCCACCTTAAGCGCGCGCTTGCCGGATGGATTGCTGGTTACCGTCCAGTTGGTGACCACCATCTGCCACTCGGTCGGCTGGTACGCCTGCTGATTGGGCAAAGCAGGCGCAATGGTCCACCAAACCTTGTCGACGTTGCTCCAACCGAGCGCTGTGAAATCGATCCGAACGTGCCAGGACACGTTGTCGGATGAGCCGCCGGACAGGTTCCAGTTGCTAGCGGTAAAGTACAACCGGCTGCTGCTGTTGTTGTCCGTCTGGTAGAACGCCACCATGTTGCCGTCGGCACCTGGCGCGGCCGTGATCACCAACTGGTTTGGCAAGACCACGGCGGCCGAGAGCACGACGGGGCCGTTCTGGACCCAGTTGATGGCGTTGATCTGCTGCGCGATCGACTGCAGGATCGTGGCGGCGCTGACTTGCGAAAGCGTGTCCGCGGCCGATCCATCGGAACTGAAAACCGACACCGGCCCGGCTACTCCTGCTTTCAACGTGATGAAGATCTCGTTGCCGTAGGTGCCGCCTGTCGAGGCTGTGCAGTTCGGATCTGAGGCATTGATCTGGCCGGCGATGTTGTTCGCCACGCCGGCGCTGTTCAGCGAGTCTTCGAGACAGGAGTACGTGGCCGACCCGATCCTGACCCAGTGGTTGTAGGCCGCATTGCCCTGCCACCACATGGCCTGGTCGGTGGTTGTGTGCGACGTGGAAATCGCCGGGCTGACGAACGACTGGTTTTGATACCAGAGCGTGACCTTGTCGCCTGGCTGGGGGCTGTTCAGGTTGAGCGTGAACGTCGCCGATGCGCCGGTACGGCCTGTCGTGTTGCAGGTGATCGTGATACCGCTGGTGCCGAACCACGACACCTTTTGGCCGACGCCGTTCACGGTGCAGTCGAGCGTGTTCCAGTCGGTCCAGGCGTTCTTGAGCGACTCCCAGGACTGGACGCCCTGCCAGGTCACGTCGAAATCGAGAACAAGCCCGGTGAGATCGCCGTCGGGCAGGTACGAGAAGAGCGGGTGCCCGAAGGGGTCATCCTTCTGGAACAGCACCAGAACGGCGAAATCGGCTAGGTCGCGGAAGACGCCAGAGACGGTGAAGCCGGTGTCAGAAGCGCCCCACAGCGCGGCCGCCGCGCCGTAATCGTCGAAGCCTTGTAGGTGCATCGTGCGATGCGGTTGGAGTTTGAGGATCTGGTCAATAGCCATGGCCGGGTCTTCCGGGTGGGGAGATGTTGCGGGGCTATTTAAACTCGTCCGCAACACGACCAAGTGAACGAAAGGTGCGATTGTCCGATAATCGAGGCTTATGCCCAAGGCAGAAATGCGAGCAGTCGCCAGCTTTGGCGACGACCCTGAGAAGATCGTTGTCATCCTTCCGCCTGGTGACCCTCAGGTCATGCTGGGAGAAGTTGCGACGAAACCCAATTTCCAGCTCTTCGGAACGGCTTTCTCCTACTCTTATCCTGACGATGAACTCGCCAAACGGCCTACTCAACCGGCGAACACGCTGGTCGAAATGGGCGTCCCGTACTGTTTCCATGTCCCCGACAATGCCTTGTTCGAACTCAGGCAGGACGGTGTTGTTAACTATCTCGTGTTCAGAAAAGTCTGGACCACGCGGGCAGCAGGATCGAGCAACGCTGATTACCGTTCGCCGACCCATGTTCTGTATCACAACAAAACAACCGTACGAACGCCGAACTTTCCAACGGAGCCAGATCTTGGACCAGAAGCGATCTGTACGGGCATAAACGTGGAGGCGGAGAAGGACCGATCCGGCCTTTATCGTTATAGCCTCGTATGGATGTTCCTCGACACGGCTTACACTAGCGAGATACTGACCTCGAAAGCCGGGGCCGAATCGGCTCGGTCGGATATGATTGCCCGCGGCGTTGCCGCCATCAATCGGTTCATTGATATTTACAGGTCAGTCACCAAGGCGGCCCATGTTCAGCGCCTCGCAAGCGTCTATGTCCGCGATATCTTCTTTCGCGAAGCCAATATCGGCTTTCACGGTGCATCCTTCGGGCATGGGATCGGCACCGCTGTGATGAATCGTTCTGAGGCTGAATTGAACGCTATTTCACGGATGAGCGCGAGTGGCGAGGACATCGCAATGTGGGATCTGCTGTTCCTGGACGCCGCCGCGTCACTTAACAACAACTCCTTCACACTCGCCGTCGTGAATGGCTTCCAGGCACTTGAGTTACGCCTCGGAGATTTCCTTGAGAGGCGGATGGCCCATCAAGGCATGCAGCCTGCAGAAATCGAGGAGCGGCTGGATAGGATCTGGCGGACGAAGGAGCGCCTCAAAGACTTGGTGCCGTCCCTGAGTGGCCGTAGGCTGCTCGATGATGATCCGAACCTTTGGGATTGATTCTGCTGGGCCTATGACGAGATCAGGAACAAGCTGATTCACGCCGCCCGCGATCTGGATAACGACAAAGCCGAACGCGCGATATCTGCATGCCGCGACGTGGGTGCATGGCTCGAAACAATCGTGTGATTACATTTCCTCGTCGGCGCTGGCTCGTGATCGATCTGTTCAATTGGCGATCTCGCCATCCCGCCGCCTTCTGAGTTCCTCGTCTGAAGTGCCGGACCGATGACGTGCAGCCCGTGATGCGATTCTTGATCACGAATAGATAAACACCGAGAGGTTGGAACCGGGGAATGTGGTGCCCACCGCAGTGATACCGATGGAGACCGCCGTGTTTGCGGGGACCTCGGTCAGCGCACTAATCTGCGACGGTGTCGCGACCACCACAGTCTGGCCGGCGGGAATGGTCAAAGTCAGCCAGGCCGTGCCGCCCACATAGATCGTGAACGTGATCCCCGAGCCAGTGGGCGCCGCTTGAACGTAAGCTTTCACGTCGCCGGCAGTGACCGGACGGTTCAGATAAAGCGGCTGAGCGGCGTTGGACTCGATGCCCAGCGTGCCCTGCATCTGGAAGACGAGGCCCGCCACCTTCGAGAGGCCCTCCGCGCCGAACACCCAATCCTCGCGAATCGGCGCATCTCCGTCGGGTGACTCGTTGCCATTCACGTCGATCGTGAACCCGGAGATCAACAGGTTCGTGTCGACGAAGTTGTTGGTGGGCATGTTGATCGTCGTGGCGGCCAACGGATCGGCGTTACTGAGCGTGGTGGTGTCGTACGAATAGGGCCACGTGGCCTCTTCAATGATCCAGACGTCGCCCGGATTGATCACCATCGGGATGTCCCAGGTGATGGTGGTTGCCGTGTTGGCGATGATCTTTCTCGGCGGTGTCCCGCGCGATACGCCTTGAATGACGCGGACCAGGTTGCCGACCTCCGCGCCGGGCGTCATGCCGTCGGGATAGACGTTGTTCTGGCATCCCGAGTCGGTGAT
>Ga0181528_10000777_pt1 | contig 21089 bp, 13 predicted proteins | sample PEATcosm2014_Bin_47_FD_119742 | JGI IMG/M metagenome (GOLD analysis project Ga0181528, IMG submission 119742) | Peatland microbial communities from MTU Mesocosm Facility, Houghton, MI, USA - PEATcosm2014_Bin10_10_metaG | ecosystem: Environmental > Terrestrial > Soil > Wetlands > Peat | place...
CGTCGCCGTCCTTGGTGATAAAAACGTCCGGCTCGACCACCCGCGCGCCGGCCCCCGAGTACCGCAGGCCGGGACGCGGATTGAGGTGCTGGATCATCTTCACCGCAATCTCGACATGCTCCAGCGGTCGGCCCAGAAGGCGCGCGATCTCTTTGTACTGCCGCGTTTCCAGCAGCCGCAGGTGGTTGGAAACGATCAACCAGGCGACCCCGCCCTTGCCGTTGATGCTCTCGATCTGGAGCAGCAGGCATTCGCGCAGATTGCGCGCGCCCACTCCCGCTGGATCGAGCGAGTGTACCACGCGGAGAGCCTCCTCCACGTCGGACAGCTTGTGCTCTCCTACGTGGGCGATCTCTTCCAGACCGGCGGTGAGGTAGCCGTCTTCATCCAGGTTGCCGATGACCGATTCCGCCGCGTTACGCACCGCTTCGGGAATCACGCTGACGCTCAATTGAGAGCGCAGATGATCGCCCAGGGTGACGGGCGCCGAAAGAAACGTCTCGAAGGAGGGCTTTTCGACCGATTCCGAGGCTGGCGTGCGGTATCCGGGATCGAGATAGTCGTCAAAGAAGGAGCCGAAGTCGATCTCGTCGAAGGGGTCGGTGGCCGCTGGGGTTTCGAGCGCCGGATCGGTGACGGTGGGGACTTCCGGCTCGGCCACGGCAACCGGCATTTCGTCGGCATCTGGGAAAAGATTGCCGTTGATGGCAACATCTCCTGCCAGACCATCGGGCGAATTGGCGGCGCCGGGGGCGGTGGCTTCCAGAAGCTGGCGGTCGGCGGGGTCGGCGTTGTGCTCCTGTTCGGCCTCCAGCAAAGGCATGAGCTCTTCGGGAGTGATCTCTTCGCCGGGCTCCTCGGTGGATTCCTCCAGAACCGGGTTTTTGACGATCTCCTGAGTGATCATCTCCTTCAGTTCCAGCCGATTAAGCTGAAGGACGGTAACCATCTGCACCAACCCGGGGGTCAGGATCTGCTTTTGCGCGACCTTGAGTTGGAGTCTTGGCGAGAGCAGGCTCATCTACGACCTATGATATCACCGGATTAACGCATCGAAGCTGCTTGCGCGATCTGATGAGCATTTTTTGTGCCGTTTCGTTCGAAGGTCGGGCATGCTTCTTCAGATTTCCCACTGGGAACTGCAAAAACCGTGAATCGGGGAAAGGCACCGCTCCCTCGCGGTCGCAGATCAGAAGCACTGCTCTTTCGAGACTGGATTACTGAGCGGCGTCCGCAAGCACGCCGCGTTCCCGGGGTTTTGCCAGTCCCTAGTTCCGCCGCCGCCGCTGAGACTTTGCCGGCACAGCGAGGGGCCCCGCAGCAGTCGCCGGGACGTATCGTGCGAACCAAAGCAGCCCGGCGAGCACGCCAGCTGCGAGGAAGGAGAGCAGCACCCCGGCCGCTCGCCCGCTGGTCCGATACACGAAACGAACTGTGTGCGTGCCGGCGGATACCGGCGCTGCCAGGGTAAAGCCGTTCGCCGCGAAAATCGGCGCGGATTGGCCGTCCACCTCGGCAGACCAGCCTGGGTCGTAAGACTCCACCACGTTGACGAACCCCGCGCCGGACGACGCGACGTCGAGCAGGATTTCGTCGCTTGACGGGCGCTTGTAGGTGACGGTCCCGCTGCTTCCCGAGTTGCCGGCCGGACCAAGGGCCATCCGGCTCTCCGCCGGGAGGAGGATCAAATCCGTCTCGAAAACGTGGGAACGCAAAGCTTCGGGGATGGTGTCCTCCGGCAGGAACTTGATTGCCTGCGGACCGTAGAAGCTGGCCCGCGGCGCCGGATCGGGCACGCTGTAGATGTTCAGGTCGTTGCGTTTGGCGAGGAACGGGAGATCGGGCCGCGTGCGCGGGGTCAGCACCAGGACGGCGGCTCCGGCCTGCAGCGCGGGAAGCGGGAGAGCCGCGCCGTTCACAATCTGCAGGTTGGTGCCGAGAGGGGCCCGGCTGAGATCGAGGAGGGCGCGATAGGGTTTCGCCAGAATGAGAGAGTCGAATGTGCCGATGTCGTCGAAGCGCCGCCGCGAGGACCAGATAATGAAATCCGTGGCCAGCCTGCCGTCACCGACGGCCCTCCCGAGAGTCTGATCCTGCAACCCGAGCGCATCCTCGCGTGGGATGGGAATGACGAAGAGGTGCGAAAAGCCGGCCAAATCGAAGCCGTGCAGTCCCAAGGCGATCGCTACCGCCGCGTATGCCAATTTCGTCCGCGTCTTGAGCGCCAGCAGAGCGTCGACCCCGGCCCCGAGCGCCACCGCCAGCGAGAACGTAGTGAGGTAAAACAGACGCGCCGGACTGCGCAGGATCACCGCCGATGAGATATGGCGCAGGAAGTCCACCATAGGCAGCGCGCCGATGAACGCGCCGGTTCCCAGCAAGGCAAGGAACAGAAATCGCGACTCCGGCATTCGCTTGCGCACGAGGCAGAGGGTCAGCAGGGCCGCCGCCGCGACGATGGGCGCCAGGCCTATGTATGACGCGGTGTCGAACAAGTACGACCCGTTGGGGTAGCCGTGGAAGACCTCGCGGCCGAATCCGGCCGGCCAGCCGTCGATTCCCGGAACCAACAACGCCAGAATGCGCCGGTAGGGGAATACGACGTCGTTGTCGGGCGCATTCAGATCGAGGATGCGCGTGCTCTTTTGAATGAGCAGCAGCATGGGCCACCAGGCGGCCAGGCCCATCGCCGCCCCCAACCCGATGGCGGTAGCCAGTCGGGCCCGCAGCCACCCTCGTCCGCGCCAAATCACGTACAGCATCGCGGCGCCGACCGCGTACGCCGGAATTTGCGGATGGCCGGCGAGAACCACGCACGTCGTGACCGCGGCCAGCCAGGCGACATCCCATCGATGACCCGCGGCGCGGGAGGGGTCGAGCGCGCGGTCGGCCAGCCAGAGCAGCAGCGGAAGCGCGGGGTACGCTTCGAGCAGCGGCAGGTGTCCGGCCATGACGCGCGAGGCGAAGAATCCCGCACAGGCGAAGGTCCACCCCGATGCGGCGGCGGCGACCTCCGAGAGACCGGCGCGCCGGCAGAACAGGTACGCGAATAGCGCCGCCAGGAATGCCGCCAGCAGCACGCCTGGGGCGTAGGCAGTTTCGGGAGTGAACAACAGGAGGAGGAGCAGGCGGGTGGGAATCCAGGGGAAGCTCTGGATGTTGGCGGCGAAAGGCGACCCGAGAAGCTCGTGCGGGTACCAGGCGGGCAGTGTGTGCCGGGGGCCGAACAGTCCCTCATCGGCGAACGCCATGCGCGCCTTGTGCAACTGCAGATAATCGCTGCCGGCCATGGCCATTTTGCCGCTCAAAATCGACGGCCGGAGATAGACCGCCTCGGTCAGCACGATCATCGCCAAGACACAGGCGCACGCCAGCCGGCGTTTGCGGAGGTACGGAAATCCGGGCGGCATCCCTACACGTAGACCCGTTTCACCCGCGAGCTGATGCTGCAGAGGATGTTATAGGAGATGGTTCCGGCCACGCGCGCAATCTCCGGCGCTTCCAGCCGCGCCTCGCCTTCGCTGCCGAGGAGCGTGACGTCATCGCCGGGCGCGAGCCTGTCGGTATGGGTGAGGTCGATGGTGGTCAGATCCATCGAGATGGTGCCCAGGATGGAGGTGATTTGCCCGTCGGCGATCACTTTGCCGCGATTCGAGAGGCGATGAAAAACGCCGTCGGCATAGCCCGCGCCGAGCACGCCGATGCGCATGGGCCGCGGCGTCCGGAAGGTGCCGCCGTAGCCCACCAGCGCTCCCTCAGGCAGATCTTTAACGGCCATCAGCTTGGCTTTCCAGGCGAGCGCGGGCTTCACCTCCAGCAGTTGCGGCGGGGCGTCGCCGCGCGCCGGCGAGACGTACCCGTAGAGCGCGTGGCCGGCGCGCACCATTTCGTGCCAGCCGGCTTTCCGGCCGTAACCCACGGCGATGGTGCTCGAAGTATGCAGGTAGCCGGGATTCACGCCGGCCTGCCGCAGGCGGGCGTGCACGGCGTCGAAATAGGCCAGTTGCTGGTCGGTTTGCGGCTTGCTGTAGTCGGCTGCCGAGGCGAAGTGCGTCATCAGGCCTTCGAGATGGGCGTGGGGAGCCTTCGCCAGCGCCGCCAGGATCTCTTCGGCGGAGGCGCGCGTGCCCAGGCGGCCCATGCCGGAATCGATTTTGAGGTGGTATCGGATGGTCTTGCCGGTGCTTTCCGAGTGCCGGTTCACCTGCGCGATCTGATCGAGCGAATGGACGGCGGGTGTGAGGTCGAATTCCGTGAGCGCTTCGGCCTCATGGGGCAGGAATCCGCCCATCACCAGAATGCGCGCCACGATGCCGCCGCGGCGGAGCGTGACGCCTTCTTCCACGGAACTGACCGCGAGCCACTTCGCGCCTTCTTCGGTGACGACCCGCGAGACTTCCAGCGCGCCGTGGCCGTAGGCGTCGGCCTTCACGACGGCGGCGACTTCCACCCGCGGACCGACTACGGCTCTGACGGCGCGATAGTTGCGGGCGATCTGCTCGCGGGAGACCAGGACGTAGGAACGGTAAGGGGCGGACACCATCTTTTATTCTAGCGGCTGGCCCCTATACTTTAGTCTGAAGCGAGGTTCGGGGGACTCCGCTATGAACATTGACATTGCGCCCGAGACGGCTCAGTTGGTGCGGGAATCAATCGACAGCAGCCGGTTTCGGTCAATGGACGAACTGATCAAAGCCGGGCTCGAGGCCTGGCGCGAAAAAATAGTCTCGCGGCGGAAGCAGGTCTCCGGACCAAGCGGATAATCTGTCGGAGTTTCTTCTTCAGTCGCCGTTCGCCGGCGCCGATCTCGACCTTGAGCGGGCTCGGGATTTTCCCCGTCATATTGACATCCAATGAAGGGCTTCCTGATCGATACCAACGTCTTGTCCGAGTACAATCGGCCGCGCGGGGCCCAAACCCCAACGTTAAGCGTTGCCTCAGACGACCGATCGAAAATCTCAGTATGTGAGCATCCTCGCCCCTGGCGGAGGTGTAGAAGGGGATTGAGTTGCTCAGCCACGGAAAACGGCGCACCGAACTGGAACAACCGGCCGGGTGCTGCCAATCGATCGCCAGGTTGGCAACCGCTGGGCCGCACTTGTGGCCAACGGACACCGAACTGGAAGACTGCTACGGGCAATCGACTCACTCATCGCGGCGACGGCGCTGGCCCATGATCTCACCATGGTGACGCGGAACGGCGCCGACTTCTCCGGAACCGGCGTATTAACTCTCAACCCCTGGGAATCCGCATCGTAGATCCCTGCAGGGCGCGCCCCCCACCGTGCCCCCCGATACAATAAATCATGCCTTTCGTCTCGGTACAGGAAGCCGTGGAAGAGATTCGCGCCGGCCGCATCCTCATCGTGGTCGACGATGAGGACCGCGAAAATGAAGGCGATCTGACCATCGCGGCAGAAAAAGTAACTCCCGAGATCATCAATTTCATGGCTACCCACGGCCGGGGACTCATCTGTCTCGCCCTCACGCCCGAGCGCTGCGACTACCTGCGCCTCCCGCTCATGAGCCCGCATAACACCTCAACGTTCGGCACCGCCTTCACCGAGGCCATCGATGCGCGCGAGGGCGTCACCACCGGGATTTCCGCCGCCGACCGCACGCGCACCATCCTGACCGCGATCGACCCGAATTGCCGGTCCTCGGATCTGGCCCGCCCAGGCCATGTTTTCCCTCTGCGCGCGCGCGAAGGCGGCGTCCTGGTGCGCGCCGGGCAGACCGAGGCATCCGTCGATCTCGCGCGGCTCGCGGGACTCACTCCCGCCGGCGTCATCTGCGAAATCATGAACCCGGACGGCACCATGGCGCGCGTCCCGCAGCTGATCGAGTTCTGCGCCCGCCACGGCCTCAAGATGATCTCCGTCGCGGAGATCATCCGCTACCGCATGAAGCACGAAAAGTTCATCCGCCGCGTGGCTGAAGGCGCCCTCCACAACGATGCCGGCGAATTCCGCACCATCACGTATTCGAGCGATCTCAATCCCGAATACCACATGGTGCTGGTGCGCGGCGAGGTGGCCGGCGCCGAGCGCGTCCTGGTGCGGATGCATTCGCGCTGCCTTTACGGCGACCTCTTCGGATCGAAAGATTGCGATTGCCACCGCCTGGTGGACCGCTCGCTGCGCCGGATCGCCGAGGAGGGCGCCGGCGTGCTGGTCTACCTGCACGGCACCGGTACGGGTCTCCGCATCGACCATACCCGCGATTTCATGCATTACAAGGAGGCCGCCGGCCAACGCCAGTTACAGCACGAACACGGTCTGGGAGCGCAGATTCTATCCGACCTGGGCCTGCACACCATCCGCCTGCTCACCAACCACCCGCGTAAAATCGTGGCCCTGGAAGGTTTCGGCATCGAGGTGGTGGAGCAGGTGCCCATCCCGGCCTGACTGGAGTGCTAATAATGGGGAAAGGGGGCCGTCCTGACTAGTATGAACGCACGAACTTTTACCACCGCGACCGTGTTTACCGCTTTCGCCGGCGTATTTGCCGCCAGCGCTGCCGATCCCCAGTTGCTCAGCATGGTGATGCCCGACGCCAAAGTGGTCGCCGGGGTCAACGTGGATTCCGCCAAGGCTTCGCCGTTCGGGCGGTACGTGCTGACCCAGCTGCAGACGAACAATACGGACCTGCAGCAGCTGATCGCCTTCACCGGCTTCGACCCCACTCGCGACGTGGATGAAGTGCTGGTGGCCACGCCCTCGGCGGTTGGCGGCAAGGCTAGCGGCCTGGTTCTGGCGCGCGGCACGTTCGATCCGGCGCTGGCGACTTTGGCCACCACCAAGGGCGCGGTCACCGAAATCTACAACGGCGTGACCATTATCGAGAGTCCGGACCAGCAGGCCGGTATCGCGTTCATCAGTCCCAAGTACGTGGCCGCGGGCGATATTACCAGCGTCAAGGCGGCGATCGAGCGGGTGGGTTCCAGCCCATCGCTGCCTGCGGCCGTTCTGTCTCAGGTAAGTCAGTGGAGCGGCGCGGAAGATGCATGGGTGATCACGACGGTGCCGCTGGCGGCGCTGGCTCCGGCCGGTACGACAACCGGCGGGACCACGGGCGCCAGCCCGATGGCGAATCCCATGGCCGGGGTCATGCAGCAGATCCAGCAAATCGCCGGCGGTGTGAAGTTCGGCAGCTCGGTAGTCGGGACCGCGGCCATCCAGGCCGACAACGCCGCCGACGCCACGCAACTCGGCAACACCTTGCAGTTCTTTGTGAACCTGATGCAGATGCAGGCGCAGCAGAAGAATCCGCAGGCAGCCAACCTGGCGCAAGCGTTTTCCATCAACGCCCAGGGCACCACCATCAATGTCACCATCACGTTGCCGGAGGCGCAATTCCAACAACTTTTTCAAATGGAAAAGAAAGCCGGCATCGCGGCGCCAGCGCAGGTCGGCGGCAGGAAATAGTTTCCACGGGTGGGGCGGACGCCCAAAGTGGTCCGCCCAATATTTGCGATGGGATCGCTGGGAAGCAACGGAAACGCCGCGTGCGGGTCACCTCGACCATTAGTCCCCACCCTCGTCCAGCAGGCCCCGCGCTCCGGACACCTACATCAACTGAACGACTGAGCGCGACGCGCAAGCCTTCATGTCTGGCGTTCGCCTGGGATTCTCGATAAACGCCCTTGGGACTTGCCGTTTCACGCGGGGATGCCGATGGGCAGCCGGTGACACGTTGTCTTGAGCGCCTTGACGGTGATCAGGGTGCCACCCTTCAACTCGGCTTCAAAACTGGCCAGGACCCTTCGAACCACTTCAACAACCTCGGTGGCGCCCAAACCCTGTAACCGTATACGAATTACGGATGGCCCTGGTGCCCCGGAGACTGCCAGGATGGCGTGAAAGTCCGCGTCAAGCGTCAGAACTACTGCATTTCTTCCCAGCGAGAAGGCAAGGATCTCCTCATCGGCGGCCTTGCTCATCCCGATCTCACCCACGTGTATACAATCATGTCGAGACTGCGTAGAAGCAGCTGCGTCGCGGGGAACTCTGATCCAAAACCAAGCGCATGGCGGACCGGTCAGGCCGCGTTACTTTCCGTCGCCCTGTCCTCAAGACTCGCAGCGGCGAATGCCAGCGCCTGCCTGACGTCTTCCGGTTCCAAATCGGGATAGTTCCGGAAAAGGTCGTCCCGGTTTGGGTAGATCGCCACGGCCTCCACTGCCCGACGCACCGTCAGCCTCATACCGCGGATGCACGGCTGACCATTCATCTGGTTCGGGTTCCACGTTATCCGATCAAAGAGTCGCATCGCTTCCATTACTGATACATTTCGGCGCCGGGTGCAGTTCGGGGCCTGGATTTCGCGATACGGATTGCTTACGTTAGTGTTTATTGGGGGTCCGCCCCACCTCACTTCGCCGGGCACAGATCCTTATAGAAAGCGCACCGCTGGCACCGCTCGCCTTCGTTCAACGGAAATTCGCCCTTGGACTGCGCGTCCTGGAAATCGCGTACCAGTTGTTCGGGCGAATCGAGCAGCGAGGGCGCGAGATTCACTTCCACCGGGACGTTGGGCCGCAGGAAAAACAGCCAGGCGCGATCCACCGGCCGGCCGGCGACCCGCTCCACCGCCATCGCATACAGCCGGAGCTGCGGAGCGTACTCCTGCGCGCGCTGGTGAGCTTGCGCCGCCGTGACGTCGTCGGTCTTATAGTCGACGATCGCCAGTTCGCCGTCTTCCTGGAACCACAAATCCACCTGCCCGCGGATGACGAGGTCTTCCACCGACATCAGGAAATCGAACTCGCGCTCCACCCGTGAGGCCTTCGCGATACGGCGGGCGAGAGCGCTTTGCTGGAAGATGCCGGCCAGGCGCACCGCCTCGGAATCCGGCTCGGCCAGAGGAACTCCGGCCAGCAGCGCGTGCACCTGGGTGCCGAGCTCGCTCGCCGGCAAATCGGCATCGGGATCGAGGAGCTTGCGCGGCCGGCCTTCGAATCCCACGTATTGGCGCAGGAAGTACTCGCGCGGGCAGATAGCGAATTTCGCCAGCGCGGTGACGGTGGCGTTGGTGTCCTGCTGGCCGGCTACCGTGGGCGGATCGAGTAGCTGCTCTTCGGGGACTGCCGGTTCGTCCGGCTGCCCCGGCCATTTCAGCAGCTCCGGTGCGGCCGCGGCGACTGCCACGCGCAAGTTCCATGGCTTGCCATCCGGGGCAACTTGCACGACCGTCCGGTCGCCCGGTTCGTCCAGGGTGAGTTGCAGCCGATCGGCAACGTCCTTCGCCCAATTCTTGCGGGCCGAAAAACTGAGCACCAGGTGGTCTTCGGCGCGCGTCATCGCGACATAGAGCAGGCGATCGCTTTCTTGCTGCTCGCGCTCCTTCCATTCCTCGCGCAAGGCGTGCTGGAACCGATCGTCCTTGTCTTGGCGTTCGCGTTTCGCGGGATTGCGCCAGCGCGCGCCCAATCCAAAGCGCCGCGAGAAGGCGATCACCGGAGGGCTCGATTCCACACCTTTGTGCAGCGCCGCCACGAACACCACCGGGAACTCCAGGCCCTTGGCGGAATGCACGGTCATCACCTTCACGGCGTTGGCGACGTCGTCCACCGGAGCGTCCGGCTCGCGCGGGTCGGAAGCGCGCACGCGCGAGATTTCGTCCACAAACTCGTCGAGCGACTTGCGCCGGGACGCTTCGCGCGCCTGCGCCAGGAACTTCTCGATATTGGCCGCTCCCCGCGCGCCGGCTTCGGGGCGGTAGCCGCAATCGTCCATTGCCTCCATAAGAAGCTGATCGAAGGAAACGTATTCGCGGCGCGTGCGCCAGGCGCGGAGGCGGTCGCGAAATTCGAGTAGCTTGCCGCGGTCGGCCGGATCGAAATCCCCAGTAATCTCAGTAGCGAGGCGCATCAACTGCGCGCCGATATTGTCTCCCAGCATCTTCAGCGCCAGGAGCGCTTCGTCCGACACCCCTACCAGCGGCGACCGCAGCACCGCCGCCAGGCTGATCTCGTCGCGCGGATTGGCGATGACGCGCAGCAGGTGCGCCAGGTCGTTGACTTCGCGCGTGTCGTAGAAGCCCCTACCTCGATTCACCACGTACGGAATGGCCGCATCGTCGAAGGCCGAAGTGAATTCGGAAATGACTTCGGTATTGCGCACCAGGACCGCGAAGTCGCGCATGGCGAATCCATCGCCCGCCAGCTCGACGATGCGCCGCGCCAGCCAGCGAGCTTCGACCGCGAGATCGGCGGCGCTGGCCACTTCCACGCACACCTCGCGTGCCCGGTCGAACTCGCGCCGGGCCAGCAGCGGCCGGTCGACAATCCCATCCGCGCCGTTGCTGATGGTTTCCACCGCGCTCAACACCGGCGCCCGGCTGCGGAAGTTGTCGGTCAGCTCGACCAGGCGGCCGCGATTGGCGTCCACTTCCTCCTGGTACCGCGCGAACCCCTCGGGCTCGGCGTGCCGGAAGCCGAAGATCGACTGATTGATGTCGCCCACGGCGTAGAAGTTGTCTTGCGAGCGAACCAGCTGCATCAGTCTCGCCTGCTGTCCGTTGGTGTCCTGAAATTCGTCCATCAGGATGTGGTCGAACTGCGTATGCACCCGCTCGCGCGTGTCGGCGTGCTCGGCGAGAAGGCGAACCGTGAACTCCTCCAGGTCGGAAAAATCGAGCAGGCCGGCGGCGCATTTGCGCTCACGATAAGTGCGGTCGAAACGGCGGAGGACTTCGAGCAAGGTCTCGCGCTCCGCCGTGTAATACTCCGTGATCAGCGCGTACTGAACGTCTTTAATCTGCTCCTTCATGCGCTGTAGCAGGTTGAACGCATTGTTGCCGCGTTTGCACTTGTTCAGATTGCAATCGAAGGTTTCGATGGCCTCGAGCGCGCGCAGCGGTCCGAAAGCCGTGACGATACGTTCCGCTCCCTCGATCGCGATTTCCAATTGCGCGCGCTGCTGGAAATTCCAGGTCGTGAACGATTCGCGGCGGATGGCGCGCAGCGTCGCGCCGAGATCCGCCACCGTGGAGCCGGCCGGCGTGGGGAAGCCGGCCAGTTCCTCTACGCGCACCCCCGCGCCGCGCATGGCATCGTACGCCGAGAGCACCGCTTCTTCGAATTCGTACGAAGAGAGCCCTCGAATGAGCTTCCGCATCGGTCCATTACGATCAGTCAGCATGGAACTCAACGCAGCGGCGATGGAGTCCTGTTGGAGTCGCCAGCTCTCGCGCTCGTCGGCGACCGTGAATTCGGGGTCGATGCCGGCGAAAATCGCATTTTCCTTGAGCAGACGGGCGCAAAACCCATGCACTGTCGAGACCCAGGCACGCTCCAAGCGGGCGCGAATGGCGGCGTCTTCGCGGAACGCCTCGGCCAGGCGCGACCGCAGGTTGCCCGCGGCTTTTTCGGTGAAGGTGATGGCCAGAATGCGCAGCGGATCGGCGCCGGCCGCCACCAGCCTGCGAAAATATTCCACCAGAACGGTAGTCTTGCCCGACCCCGGCCCGGCCACCACGCAAGCGTCGCGATCGCACTTGACGATATCAATCGCCCCAAGCTGCGCGGGCGTGTATTGCACTTCTTTCACACGCCCTCCGCTTCGGTTTGCGGCTGCGCAATTTCAATGCGGCACACATCGGCGCAATCGCAGAAGCGGCATTTGTCGCGGTCCGACGGGGCAACGTCGATATGGCCGCCGCGAATCTGTTCTACAATGGCGAGCGTCCGTGTGCGCGCCTCGTCAAGCCAATCTGGTTCGAGCTCGGAAGCCTCCCAGCCGGCGGGCTCAACACCGCCTTTCAGCCCGATGTAGTACATGCCGGCGGCCTTCAGGCCGAAGAACTTCTCCACCGCCAGAAGGTACAACGGCGCTTGCAAAAGATTCTTGTTGTCGCGGCGGCCCTTGGTGTTTTGCGCGTTGCTGTACTTGTAATCGACGACGTACGCCGTGTCGTCGGCCGCGACATCGAGGCGGTCGATCTTGCCCGAAATCGTGAGCGTATCGTCCAGGGGGAACTCGAACTTCTCCTCCATACGCGATTGAAATTCGCCCGGCGGGAACGGCTCGGACCGTGCGAAGGCGATGAGATCGTCCAGCATTCCATTGCGCAGACGCTCGGTGTGATATCCGGCTGGGATCTGCTTGTCCGCGAGGGTGCGCTCGAAGACCTCTTCGAAGAGCGCGGCGATGTCCTGGCGCTGGCCGTACCACTGCGCCAGCACTTCATGCACGATGTTGCCCTGCGTCAGAAAATCCAGCCGTTCCTCGGGCCGGGGAGGCGCCGGCTGGAGACGCAAGAGCCGGCTCCCGAAATACTGGAACGGACATTGCAGGTAACTCTCGAGTGATGTCGGCGACACCTTCGCGGTCTTCTGGCCGACAAACTCGAGCAGGCGCGGCGCGCGAATCCCCGTCGGCTGAGCGGTCCACGACCCGCGCGGGCGTGGGCGCACGAGCCGCGATTTCCGCTCCTCGATAGCGCAATCTTCCAGGTACGCGGAACGCAGATTGCGCTCCCCCCGCGCGTCGCTCTCGGGATAGGACAGCGTCACCAGCATGGTGGCGCGTGTGAGGGCCGAATCGAACAGCCGGCGCTCCTCGCGCTCCATTTCCGCGGCGGTGCGCACGCGAATGCCCGCCGCGTGCAAGCGCGTGCGGGCGGCATCGGGAAAGAAAGGGTCCTGCCGATGAACTTGCGGAAAGAACTTCTCCACCAACCCGCACACGAACACTACCGGCAAAACCCACTGCCGCGCTTCATGCGCGCTGAGCACGTGGACCACGTTTCGCCGTCCGTCCTCAAATCGTAGAGGTTTCACCCGCAGGATGGCCTTCAGGGCCCGCCAGAATGGATCGAGCGGCATGGAATGGCGCGGGTCCAGCGCGGCGGCGGTTTCGTCCAGCGCCTGGTCGAAGAGATCCAGGGCCGCAGCCTGGCTCTGCCACAGCTGCCAGCCGTGGCGGACTGCCGGATCGGGCCTCGCCGGGCGGAACAGATTCCGCAGCAGCCGCAACCGCGCCGCCCAGTTCTTCGGGGTGAGCTCGAACTGGCGCCACTCTTCAATTTCCCCGAGGGCATCCAGTTTATGCTCGAGCGCTTCCGCACCCGGACCTTCCGCCAACGCCTTCAGCCCTCCGAGACTGGCATTGGGAATCTGCTCGCGAACCGCGAAGTCGAAGCGGTCGAGCGCATTCGAATCGGCGAAGCGCGGCGCCAGGCGCAAAGCCGCCAACGTATGTGCATAGTCCCAACCGCCCAGCATGGCATCCACCGCGGACGTGAGGAAGCGGATAGCGGCATGTTGGTCGAGATTCTCATCGAAATAGAACCGCGCGGGAACGCCGAAACGCGCCAGCGTCGACCGTAGCAGCGGCACGTACGCTTCGCCCGCACGCAGAATGATGGCCATCTCGCGGAACGGACGCCCCGCCGCGGCCTGCTCGAGAATTTGGCGCGCGATCTCGTCGGCCTCGCGCTCCATATTGGGCGCCCGCACCAGGGCGACGGCGGGAGCCGGGCGCACTCGCGGCAGCGACTCCAGGCGGAAGCCGATCGCCTCCAAGCGGGCGCGAAGCCAGCCGGTGAGGTCGCGCTCATCGAGTGTCAGCGTGACCTCAGCATGCCGCCCGAGCGCCTCAATGACGCGCAGTTCGGGATCGGGCAGCGCGTGGAAGCCGTCCATCCAGATCGTGCCGATGCCGCCGGCCCCCTCGCGCGCGATTCGTTCCGCCGCGCGCTCCAGTCGCCGCGCCCGCAATGAGACGCCGCGATCCTGCAAGAGGCGATCCAGCTCCCGATAGACGGCCAGAAACGCCTCCGCCAGCGGCGTGCCTGGCAGATGCGCCGCGAGTTGCTCGCTATCGCAACCCGCCGAGGCGAACTCGTTGATCGACTTGGTGAGGGATGCGTAAAATCCCGTAGCTTCGGCCACGCGCGCGAACTCCGGCCGGGCGGCTCGCCGGGCGGCCTCTTCCACCAACAGATAGACCGCCGGATCGGGCGCTTGTGGCAGTTCGCCGGCCCATGGTTCCACGAAGGTAGATAAGGTTTGAATCAGGTCGCGATGAAAAACGAACCCTTCGCGCGCGATCTCGTTTTGCAGGTGCTGCGCCAGCGTCGCGGTCGGAACCAGGAGGCGGACAGAATGATTCCCGGAGCGTAATGCTTGCCGCAACCGGTTGAGAACAAGAGGAGTTTTACCGGAGCCCGCGGGTCCCGTCAGCAGCAGCACGGCTCCAGTGTAACGCGGTGGGAATGTGCTGCGTATCACGAGCGGTGATGTACTATAGTTTTCGGAGGTCCGCATGAAATTCCGCTTCGGGCTCCTCTGTGTCCTCCTTACGTCGACTCTCACCTTCGCGGGCGATGGCATTCCCGCGCGCGGTTCCGCCGAGGATTACTCGGCGCACGACGTGTCCGGTAAGATCGCCATCGGCGCTGCCTATGTAACTCCCGCCCAAGTGAAGAAAATATTCGGAGAAGATCTCGATAAGCGTGGCTATGTGGTTTTCGAGGTAGGTATGTTCCCGGCCGGAGATACCCAGGCCGACATTTCCCCCGACGATTTCAAACTGCGGCAGGGTAAAGACTCCAGCGTCACGCGGGCGGCCACACCGCACATGGTAGCCACCGACATGCATCCGTCGCGATCGCCCGATAATGCCAGCGTTCCCCAAAAAGTGAACGTCTACACGTCGGACACAGTGGGTGTGTATCAGGGTTCTAACGGACAGCACGGCGTCTATACCGGCGCCAGCGCCACCGTGACGAACTACCCCGCTCCGCAAGCGCCTCCGCGGTCTGGCCAATCCACCGGCAGCGACAAACTCGAGCAGCTGATCGAGGACAAGTCGTTACCCGATATCAAGACGAGGCGGGCCGTCGCGGGCTATGTATTTTTCCCCAAAGCGTCCAACGACAAGCACGCCGATTTTGAATTGATCTACTTCGGAGTGGATGGCCAGGTGAGTCTGAAGCTCTCCCCGCCCGCGAAGTAGCCAACGCCGTGTACGTCCGACGCCGGCTTGTGCTCTCGCCGGCGGAAATCTGCGCCATTGGAAGCGTGCGGCGTTAATGATGTGGCGCAGCCTTTAGGCTGCTGGGTCGAGACTCTGACCTCGGTGATGAGCTTCGACACGGATTTTGACCCATGGCATGGTCTAAATCCAAAGCGAATCCATCAGATCTAGACCATGATCTAGACCCAATCCGGCGTCATCGATTGAGCGGCCGTAAAGGTAGTGGTCGTGCCGGTCGGCGAAAACGGTGGGCAGCGCCTCGCTGTCGACGGTGTTGGCAGCAATCCAGGTAATGCGGATCCTTCCCATGGGTACAGCCTTATCGCCCGCTCGAAGGCCAGCCAGATAGCTCGCCGGAGCTTTTCTCGCACGCTAGAGGCCGGTAACTCCTCGGCTCGCCGCTCCCCATCGGTCAATTCTCTGTGGGCTTTTCGGCACGCTCCACCACCAGAAACACTACCGGACCTTTGGCCGATTCCAGCCGCAAGCCAAGCTGTTTGGGCAACGCCGAGGCAAGATCCGCGCAATCCGGACTGATTGTCGGACCGCCGCCCCCATCCGCGCCCGCCGTTTTCGCCACGTCCGGCAGGAATTGCAAATTGACGTCGTAGCGGGCCGGCAGGCCGGTCCGGTCGATCACCGTGCGATCCGTCGAGCGTGACAATGTGAACGCCAGATATTCCATCGTCACGTTGCGGCCGGTTAGACCGCCACAGAAACCACCGTCACTCCCCTTGACACCCTGCAGCCCCATCGGCGGATGATCCAGGTCCGCGGCGTCGTGCACCGGCATCTTGGAGCCACCCTTATCGAGTACCATGGCCCACACCGATTCCTCGCGCGTCTCGCGCCGCAGCTTCAGGTGAAAACGTTCTTCCAGCAAATGTTGCAGCATCGCATGGAGTTCGTCGCTGCTGCTCGGACGCGCGGCTTTTGCCTCGATGTCGAACCGGTCGGTGTTCATCCAGGCAGGCCCGCCGGAAATCTGCCGGTCGGTGACGGTATAAGCCACAGTCATGGCCACGCGCAGCGGCACGCCTTCGCCGTGGTACCTCAGACCTCCGGGCATTTGACGGATGAGGCCACACGCCGGTGGGCAGCCCGCGCTCGGCTTCACGGATGCGACTTCGAAAGTGAGCGGGTCCTTCTCCTCCGTCTGCGATTGCGCGGGAATGCCGGCCGTAACGGCGGTGCAGACGGCAACCGCCAAGGGTGCCATTCCGGTGGCCAAACCGTGCCGGGTCATGCCAGCCCTCCTTTCCTCTCAGTCTACTGGATTGTCTCCCAGATGGGGGATATGCCCCAATTGGAGTGTGGCGTTTTACCACGCAGCGGCATTACAATCAAATATGATTGAAGAATTTCAGACGCTAAATCCTTATTGTTCTATGCCGATCTTTTTGGGATCATACGTGCTTATCTCCCTCCGCATTTGGGTCCCGTAGCCGCCGGCAGGTGACATTCTGTGGTGTCTCTCATTTGGGCTGATTTCGTGAAGAGGTTTGGGACTACGCGCTACGCCATCGCCGCTCTGGCGGTGTCTGCTGCCGTTGGCCTGAGGCTGGCCCTCGACCCGCTGCTCGGCGCTCAAGCCCCTTATTTAACCTTTTTCCTCGCGATCCTGTTGGCGGCACGTTTGGGCGGCCGCGGGCCAGCCATGGCGGCAACTGCACTCAGCGCTCTCAGCGCCGCTTATTTCTTCCTGGAGCCGCGTTTCTCATTTGTTCTGGCGCGTCCCACCGATCTCGTGGGGCTTGGTTTGTTCGCTTTAACCGGGGCAGCCATCGGCCTTCTGGAGCCGCCGGGTGGCATGTTTTTCGGGAATGTTCCCGGAGACGGTACGGCGCGGCCGGACGGCGAAGCCATCGACCCGCCCGTACTAAGGCGTATTGCCATGCTGGCCGCCGGCGTGCTGGCCTTAGGCGTCTTTGCCACTTTGGTGTGGACGGGCCTGAGAGGCGCCGTGGACGCCGAGCACTGGGTCGAGCATACCTACCAGGTGTTGAGCGCGGCAGGTTCCGTGCGGTCGTCTGTGGAGCGCGCCGAAACCTCCCAGCGCGGATATCTGCTTACCGGGGATGAGCAGTATCGGCAAGCCTATCGGGCCGCCGTGGCGTCCGCGCGGCAGGCCCAAGCCGCGCTGCGCCACCTGACCCTCGACAACCCGGCGCAACAGGAGCGCCTCGATGAGCTCGATCGCCTGGTGGGGATCAGGCTGGACCTGCTGGCAAAAACCTTGGCCGCCAGCAGGATTGAAGGCGTCACGGCTGCCTCTGTCCGGAATGGCATGAAGAGCGGCACGGCTGCAATGGATCGATTGCGGGCCGATATGGATGCCGTGGATGGGGAGGAGCGCCGGCTCCTTCACCTTCGCACCATGGCCGCCACCCGAGCCGATTCCCGCACGCGCTGGATCCTCGGCCTCGGTAGCGGATCGCTGGTGATTCTCCTTGTGATTGCCGGCGCCACCATCGAGCGCCATATCCATGAGAGGAGACGAGTGGCAAACCTGCTGGCCAATCAGGCCCGGCTGATCGATCTTTCCCCCGACGCCATCATAAGGGCCAATGGCAACGGCGCGATCACCGGATGGAATGCCGGGGCTCAACAGATTTATGGCTGGACTGAACAAGAAGCGCTCGGCCGGACCGCGGATGACCTGATGCACACCGGATCGCCGTTTCCAACTCCGCAAGGAGGAAGCTGGGCGGGAGAACTGGTTCACACCCGCCGCGACGGTCGGCAAATCGTGGTGGAAAGCCGCCAGGTTCTGCAACTCGACGGCGCCGGCCGGACGGCGGGATACCTGGAAATCGATCGCGACATCACCGAGCGCAAACGGGCGGAAGAGAAGTTGCGACTCTCTGAAGAGAAGTTCGCCAAGGCGTTTGCCACAAACCCGGCGGCCATCGTGATTTCGCGGCTTGCAGACGGATTGTTCCTGGACGCTAACCAGACCTGGGAAGCGATGACCGGGTACAGACGCGAGGAGGCCATTGGGCGTACTTCGGCAGACCTGCACATGTGGCCGACACCCGAGGCAAGGGCTCGCTGTGTCCGCGAGCTGAAAGAGAAAGGTACCTTCAGCGGATGGGAGCAGACGCTTCTGAGGAAGTCCGGTGAGCCTGTCGAGACGCTATTGTCGGGAACGGTCATGACGGTGGCGGGAGAACAGCTAATTCTCTCGGCCTGGCTGGACATCACCGAGCGCAAGCGCGCCGAGGAGGGGGCGCAGCGTGTCCACCAAAAGCTCACTGCCATCCTGGAGAGCCTCGGCGACGGGTTTGTCGCCTGCGATCGCGAGTGGCGCTATACCTACGTAAATGCCGCGGCGGAGCGTCTGCTCGGACGCCGCCGCGAGGAAATGTTGGGCCAGGACATGCGCGTGCTGTTTCCCGAGGCAGGCCTTTTCTTTGCGCGGTACGAGCGCGCCATAGCCCGGCAGGTCAGCATGACCTTCGAGGATTATTATGCCCCGTTGAATATGTGGACCGAAGTATCTGTCCACCCATCGGCAGACGGCATGTCGCAGTTTTTCCGCGATGTTACCGAACGCAAACTCGCCGAGGAAGCGTTGCGCGAGAGCCGGACCAAACTGGAGGCGGCGCTAACCAGCATGACCGACGCCGTCTTCATTTCCGACGCCGAGGGACGGTTCGTCCACCTGAACGACGCCTTCGCCACCTTCCACAGGTTCCCCAGCAAGGAGGAGTGCGCCGAAACTCTTGCCGAGTATCCTGCCATCATCGATGTGTTTCTTCCCGACGGCACTCCGGCGCCACTGGAAAAATGGGCCGTGCCGCGCGCCCTGCGGGGCGAAACCGCGACCAATGCCGAATATACCTTGCGGCGGAAAGACACCGGCGAGAGCTGGGTTGGAAGTTACAGCTTCGGCCCCATACGCGACCGCGACGGTCTCATCGTGGGGTCGGTAGTTGTGGGGCGTGACATCACCGCCCACAAACGGGCTGAGGAGGAGATTCGCCGGCTGAATGCCGAACTGGAGCAGCGCGTCCGCGCCCGCACGGCTCAGCTCGAAGCGTCTAATAAGGAACTGGAGGCGTTTGCCTACTCGGTTTCGCATGACTTGCGCGCGCCGTTGCGCGGCATAGACGGCTGGAGCCTCGCCCTGGTGGAGGACTACGGCCAGAATCTGGAGCCGCGCGCGCTCAAATACCTGGAACGCGTCCGTTCCGAAACCCAGCGCATGGGGTGTCTGATTGACGATATGTTGCAGCTTTCGCGCATTACCCGCGTGCCGATGCATCGCGACACGGTGGACTTGAGCCAGGCCGCGGAATCGATCGCCGCCCGGTTGCAGGAAGCTCATCCGGAGCGGCGGCTGGAATTCGCCATCCGGCCGCGGATGACGGCTTTCGGCGACGCCCGCCTGCTGGACGTGGCCTTAACCAACCTGCTGCAAAACGCCGTGAAGTTCAGCTGCACACGCCCCCACGCGCACATTGAGTTCGACGCTGTCGAGCGCGAGGGCCAGACCGCGTTCCTGGTTCGCGACAATGGTGTGGGCTTCGACATGGCATACGCGAACCGGCTGTTTGGCGCGTTTCAGCGCCTGCACAGCGATTCCGAATTCCCCGGAACGGGCGTCGGACTGGCTACCGTGCAGCGCGTGATCCACCGCCATGGCGGACGCGTTTGGGCGGAAGCCGAGTCCGGCCGCGGGGCCACATTCTATTTCACTTTGGGACGTGAGGAATGAACAACCATAAAGCGATCCTGCTGATTGAGGATAATTCCAGTGACGTCGAGCTCACGATCAGGGCCTTCGAAAAGGCCCGTATCGGCAACCCGGTGGCGGTCGCCAGAGACGGCCTGGAAGCCCTCGATTACCTTTGGGGCGAAGGCGCCCATGCCAGCCGCGACGTTGCGGATTTGCCTGCCGTGACCCTGCTCGACCTCAAGCTGCCGAAACTGCCGGGTCTGGAGGTGTTGCGGCGCATTCGCGCCGATTCGAGGACCCGGCGTCTGCCCGTCGTCATCCTCACTTCCTCCAAGGAGGAACAGGATCTGGCCGCCGGCTACGATCTGGGCGCCAACAGTTACATCCGCAAGCCCGTGGACTTCAAGCAGTTTGCCGAGGCCATCGGGCATTTGGGCCTGTACTGGCTGCTGTGGAACGAGGCGCCGCCGCCAGTGAAGGAAAGCTCCCAATGAGTAAACCCCTGGAACTCCTCCAGGTAGAAGATTCCGAAAGCGATGCTTCGCTCATCGTTCGCCTCCTGGAAAAGGCCGGCTATACCGTGAAGGCCGAGCGGGTGGAAACCGCTGCGCAGCTGCGGGCGGCCCTCGAAAAGCAGCCCTGGGATGTCATTGTCGCCGACTATTACCTGCCCCAGTTCGATGCCCCCGCGGCGTTGGAAGTCCTGCGCGGCGCCGCTGTCGACATTCCCTTTATAGTCGTCTCCGGAGCCATGGGAGAGGACCGCGCCGTCGACATGATGAAAGCCGGCGCGCAGGACTATGTGATGAAGAGCAATCTGGCGCGCCTGGCTCCGGCCGTGGAACGGGAGATCGGCGACGCGCTTGCCCGGCGGGAACTCCGCCGTGCGGAAGCCGAGCGGAAGCACATCGAACAGCAATTCCAACAAGCTCAGAAACTGGAAAGCGTCGGCCGGTTGGCGGGAGGAGTGGCCCACGATTTCAACAATCTGCTCACCGTGATCAATGGCTACAGCGACATGTTGCTCAAAGAGTTGAAATCGCAAGACCCGGTCTATGAAGCGGTCACGGAAATCCGCACAGCTGGCGAACGGGCCGCCGCTCTAACCCGCCAATTGCTGGTCCTCAGCCGGAAAAAAGTCACTCAGCCGCAGCGCGTGAACCTGAACGATATCGTAGCCGAGGTCGAGAAAATGCTAGGGAGGTTGATCGGAGAGGATGTCCGCCTGAAGTCCGTTCTAAGTCCCTCTTTGGGACACGTGCTGGCGGATCCCGGGCAATTGCACCAGGTGCTGATGAACCTGGCGGTGAATGCGCGCGATGCCATGCCTGGCGGCGGAACATTGTCGATCGAAACTGCCAATGTCGATGTCGACGCCGGCTACGCGGAGCAGCACCCCGAAATGAAGCCCGGCCCTTATGTGC